>OGYO01002430.1_pt1 | contig 9947 bp, 9 predicted proteins | sample 1576561 | NCBI WGS metagenome assembly OGYO01 (sample SAMEA3541507, study PRJEB24748) | human gut metagenome | biome: human gut; feature: human-associated habitat; material: faeces | place: China | collected 2012 | reverse complement strand
ATATCGAGCTCGTAGCTGTCGCCCCAGGTGAACCACTCCTTATGGATGTTCATGACCCCGGCGCCGCCGTTCGCAGCATGTCGCTGACCCCTGCGCGCGGCTGGGACCTGACCACGCTCACCTATACCGTCGAGCTCGCGCGTAACACCAAGACCTTCCCCCTCTCACAGGACCTCGTTACGCTATGGCCTCTCTACCTTGTCGTTGCGGGCTGGCAGGTTATCAGCGTGCTCAACATGCTCGGCGGAGCCCGCCGCGTGCGCCGCACTATGGCGCCGCTCAACGACCTGGCCCTGCGCGTTGACGAGCTCGGCCGCATGCAGCTCGCCGGCGGCAAGATGGAAACGCTCGAGCAGGCCATCGAGCGCGCAAGCGTCGACTCACCGAGCGTCACCACCGGCGATGCCGATCTGGCGAGTATCGAGGTCGCGCTCAACCGCCTGCTGCGTCAGATGCAAGAGGCAAAGCTGCAGCAGATGCGCTTTGTCAACGATGCAAGTCACGAGCTACGCACGCCCATCGCGGTGATTCAGGGTTACGTGAACATGCTCGACCGCTGGGGCAAAAACGACCCGGACGTGCTGGCAGAATCCATCACCTCGCTCAAAGCCGAAAGCGAGCATATGCAGGAGCTCGTGGAACAGCTGCTGTTTTTGGCACGCGGCGATGCCGGTCGCACCGTGCTGCGGCGCGCGAATACCAACCTGGCTGCACTGGTCGGCGAGGTTTGCGAGGAATCACAGATGATCGATGCCGGGCACACATATCGGCTGGCGTATGATGCCGCACTTACCGGCGACCCGCGCTGCAACGCATCGGTTGACGTGGCACTCGTGAAGCAGGCGCTGCGCGTGATCGTGCAAAACGCCGCCAAGTATTCGGACGCGGGCACGCCCATCTCGTTTGGCGTAGCGCCGGATGCGGGCGCGGGCACGATCGACATAGCCGTTGAAGACGAGGGCATCGGCATGAACCAGGAATCCGCAGCTCACGCGTTCGAGCGGTTCTACCGTGCCGACAACGCACGCGATGCCGGCGCACAGGGCTCGGGCCTGGGGCTCGCTATCGCCAAGTGGATCGTCGACAGCCACGGCGGCGTCATCGGCGTGACCTCGGTCGAGGGCGTCGGAAGCCGCTTTACGATTCGCCTGCCACGGTAGGGATGCCCCCTCGTGGATCGAGGTCTAATACTTTTCCCGAGAAGTGAACGACCATATTCGGACCCCCGAAGCATCCGCATTTTTCGGCCGCAAAATCGCAGGATTCCAGCATCGAAACTGCAGGAAACGATGCCCTTAAAGTGTCGATGCTTCGGGGGGCTGATTTGTCTCGTTCACTTCTCGGAAAAGTATTAGACTTCGGTTTTTTGACCGTTGCAAAAGTCGATCCCTCGGCATAAATAAAGGGATAAGGCCATGCGGCCCTATCCCTTTTTGCTAGCTATGGCAGCTTGTACGCTACTCGCGGCACAGATGCACGGCGAAGCCGGCGAACTCGCGCTTAAAGTACACAAGCTTGGTGCTACCGTCGGGCAGCAGCGCGCGCGACTCCTCGTTGACCTCGAGCCCGCGCTCGGCAAACCACTTCTCGGCCGCATCGATGTCGTTGACGGCAAAGCCGATGTGGCCCTTGGTGCCACGACCGTTCTGCTTCATGATCTCGACCAGCGAATCGTTAAAGTACGAAACGGGGGTCTCGATGACGGGCAGGCCCATCATCGTCGAGAACAGCTCCGCAATCTCCAAGGCGTCTGCCGGGTCGGCGGCGTTAATGCCCACATGGGCAACGCGCATACCAAAGAGCTCGGCCGGGTTGGCGTTTCGCTCACTCATGCAGGCAGCGCCTACTGAGCCATGACGTCAAGAACGGCTTTCTCGGCAGCGACGCGGTTCATGCCGGTCATGAAGGGCACGCCGCTCACGTACGGGCAGGTGAGGCCCTCGGGGGCAACGGTGGTGGCGATCAGCAGGTCGGCGCCCTCGTCGCAAGCGTCCTTGGCCTCGGAGATGGCGCACTGCACGATCTCATACTTGCCGGCATAACCGTTGGCGTCGAGCATGGTGGCGACCTTCTGGGCAACGAGCGTGGAAGTAGCAGCGCCAGCACCGCAAGCCAAAACGATCTTCTTCATAGGTAATGTCTCCCTTCATGGTTTACTTTAGGTAAGTGTACCGCAGCGAGCGATGGTGCTCGGCCTCGATGCACTTTTGTACCAGTTTGTCTGCGCGCTGCGTATAATACATCTAGTACGTGTTGTCATACCGCTTGTTTTACGAGCGACTAAGGACCAAAATATGCCCGATTCCCGCACACTCTGGACCGCCGTCGTTATCATCTGCATCGCCGTGTCGGTGTTCTTTAGCGTCAAAAAACGCACCACGTTTAAACGCCTGCAGCAGCTTATGGCCGCTAAGCAGTGGGACGAGTTCGATCGCCTGCTCGACGCCAAGCTCACCAGCATGCTGTACCCGCGCTATAACCGCGACTACCTGCGCCTGAACTCCTATCTGCTGCGCGAGGACCACAAGCGCGCCGACGAGATGTTCGATTTGCTGTTGGGGCTCAACCTGCCCAAGATGCAGCGCGTCGACCTGGTGATCAAGGCCTTTAACTACTACGTTGGCCAGGAGGACCGCAAAAAGTCCAAGGAGTTGCTGCACGAAATCAAAGGCTTTGAGGGCGGCCAGGCCGAGGCAGTCGCGCACGAATGCCAGCTGATGTACGACACGATGATCCTCAAGCGCCACAACGACATTCCCGAGCTGGAGCGCATGCTCAAGGAGGCCGGCGACGACAAGGTTAAGGGTTGCCGCTTGGAGTACCTGTTGGCCCTACAGTACAAGAACAAGGGCGACGAGGCCAAGTTTGCCGAGTACTTGGAAAAGTCGGGCCAGCACTCGATGGCTGTCAACGCGTAACGGGCGGCTTGTGCTAGACTTCTAGTCTCACGGGGGCGTGGCGGAATTGGCATACGCAGGAGACTTAAAATCTCTCGCCGCAAGGATTGTGGGTTCGAGTCCCACCGCCCCTACCATTTGGCTTTTACGGGCCCGTGTCCCCTGGGGATGCGGGCCCGTTTCTTGTGGATGCCGGTGGACTTTAGAAGTTGCGGTGGAATAGTTCCTGTTTTGACTGGTTACCAGCCCATTTAAGAACTATTTCACCGCAACTTAGATTGGCATTCCCACATTTTTCGATGGAAAAATGTGGTTGTCTCACACATTTTCCGATGGAAAAACGTGGTTGTCTCGCACATTTTCCAAAGGAAACGCCCAAATGGCCTTATACTAGCCAAGAGAGTTGGGAGGCAATATGCAGCGACAGCTTATGAGTGAACTTATCGCTTGGAAATCAAGGGCGAATCGCAAACCCCTCTTGCTCAAAGGAGCCCGCCAGACAGGAAAGACTTGGCTTCTTAACGAATTCGCGAGCCAACAGTATCGAAACGTCATTCGTTTTGACTTTATGCTCGAGCCGAGTGCACGCTCGCTGTTCGATGGAGACCTCGACCCCAAGCGCATCATCTCCCAGATAGAGCTTCTTCGCGGGCGAACCGTAACGCCGGCAGACACGCTCATCATCTTTGACGAGATCCAAGAGGCGCCGCGCGGCATCACCTCGCTCAAGTACTTCAACGAGCTTGCGCCCGAATACCATATCGTCGCAGCCGGCTCCTATATGGACCTCGCGCTCCGGCGCGAAAACGAGTCATTTCCCGTCGGCAAAATCGACCAGCTCACCATGCGTCCCATGGGGTTTACCGAGTTCGTTCGCGCCGTCGATGGCGACCCGCTCGCCGACGCCATCCTTGCCGCAGACATGAATCTTCTGGCAAACGTTACCGAAAAGCTCGAGCACTTGCTCAAGGAATACCTCGTTGTCGGCGGCATGCCCGAAGTCGTCTCCGCCTTCGCCGCGACCCGCGATTTCATCGAAGCCCGCAGGCTTCAGCAACAAATCATCGAGGCTTACGAATCCGATTTTGGCAAACATGCGCCCGCCCGCATCGTCGAGCGCATGAGGCTGGTTTGGAAATCCCTCCCCGGCCAGCTTGCAAAGGAAAATAAAAAGTTCATCTACGGAGCCCTTCGCCCCGGGGCGCGCGCACGCGATTTTGAAGAAAGTCTCCAATGGCTCATGGATTACGGAATCGTTCATAAGGTGCCGCGCGTTTCCGCTCTCAGGGCACCGCTTTCGAGCTATGAGGACCTCTCGGGCTTCAAGCTGTTTTGCATCGACACTGGCATCCTCGGCGCGCTCTCCAACCTCCCACCGACCATCGTCCTAAACGGATCCGCTGTTTTCACTGAGTTTAAGGGCTCGCTCACCGAGCAATACGTCGCACAGGAACTCTTGCTGCAAGGCAAAATCCCCGCGTACTGGTCATCTAGCTCTGGCAATGCCGAAACCGATTTTGCTATCGATCACATGGGGACTGTACTTCCGCTTGAGGTCAAGGCGGCGGAGAACCTTAAAGCGAAGAGTCTGAAAATAGCCTGCGAAAAATTCAAACTCATGCGCTGCGTGAGGACCTCCCTGGCGGCATATAGAGACGAGGACATGCTCGTCAATATTCCGCTTTGGGAGATTGGACAGATCGACAAGCTGACAAAGTAGCCCCGTCCCAAAAAGACTAGTTTTGGAGAGGGCTGAGGCTGGGGGTCCAGGCGATGGTGGGGGTTTTACCGTCGAGGGTCTCGTTGATGGTGGCGGCCATGCCGGCGAGCAGACTGTTCTCACTCACGGTAAGCGCCCTGTAGCCGCCGGCTCGCATGAGCTCGCGAATTACCACGGCACCTGCCAAGATCACGCCCGCGCGTTTGGGCTGCACGCCTGGCAGCGCGGCAATGCCTGCAACATCCAGCGTAGACATGCGCTCGATAGCGGCCGAAACCTGATCCAGCGAAAGCTCGCGCAGGTGCACAAAGCTCGAATCGTACGGTTCCAGCTCATGAACGAGCGCCACAAGCGTGGTGACGGTGCCACCCACGGCGACCAGGCGCTCGGCACGCTCAAAATTGCTCGGCAGGCCTTCAAAATAGGCAGCGAACTGCTCGCCCGCCCAGTTGGCGGCGGCAGCAAGCTCGCCGTCCGCAGGCGGCAGCACCGAGAAGAAGCGCTCCGTCACACGACGGCAGCCAATGTCCAGCGAACGCGTGCCCTCCAGCGCAAAGACCCCACGCTCCGGCGCATAGACGCCCGTCGCGAGCTCCGTGGATCCGCCGCCCGAATCGGCAACAATGATGCGCTCGCCAGCGAAGTCGTGCGCCACGCCAAAAAACGTCAGGCGTGCCTCGACCTCGCCCGGAATCACCTGCGGTTCGAGCCCCAGCTCGCGCAGGCCGTCCAGCAGCAGGGCGGCATTAGACGCATCGCGCGCGGCACTCGTGCACGTGGTGCAGATGCACACGGCCCCAAAGGCACGCGCCTCGTCCACAAACATGCGGCATGCAGCAAGCACGCGCTCGACCGCCGCCTCGCAAAAGCGGCCCGTCGCGTCGACGCCCTCGCCAAGATCGGTAATCTCGGTATGCTTGGACGATTCCACGATCGCCCCGGCCTCGACCTGCGCCAGCACCAGTCGCGACGACACCGTTCCCAGGTCGATCGCCGCCACCTTATATCGTTTGCAATCTGCCATTGCGGGCTCCCCTCCGGGCGCTATTTGCCGTTGGACACGACCGTCTGGCCCTCGACGCCGTTAAAACCAAACAGCATGTCGAGCGCCTGGATGTACCACGGCGCGTCCTTGCCCACCTCTTCGATCTCTTTGGCCACTTCGCTGGCCTTTTTGGCGTTCGAGGACTTTTTGCTCGACGACGAGTCCGAATCGTCATCCAAGCCCAGCACGTCAATCTTGGTCTCGCCGGGCATTACCAGCCCCAGGTCCTCGGTCGCCGCATCCTTAATGCCCTCCTCCGAGAGCAGTTTGTCGACACTTTTTTGCAGCTCGTCGTTGTATTGCTGGCGAATCTCGACCTGCTTGGCCAAAATGTCGCTCGAGCGCTTGGCCACATACAGATCGCGCACGGGAAAATACAAGCTCACGAGCACCAAGGCAACGACGATACCGATAAACAACCCTCGCTGGGGTCCGTGGGTAAAGTCGTAGATTGCCTTAACCACCGCGTTGTCGTTGGCGTAGTGCATAAAGTCCGAACCCGAAAGACGGCTCGACGGCCTGCTCGACCTATCGTGCGCCTGAGCCGAGGAACGCGATTCGTTCGTCGCGCGCGACGAACGGTCCAGACGATGCGTCGACATATTCATTTGAGCATGGGAGTGCGAAGTGCCTGCCGTGCGATGCGTGGGACAGGCGGCACCCGTGTAATCGGGCCCGCCGAGCGGCACCGTACGCGCGCGGCGAGACGACGGCTCACGCGAACCGGCGGAATAGTACCTGTTGTCGTAAATCTGATCCATGTGCGCCTTGTGCGGTTGAGGTTTGTTTGCGCTAAGTATTCTAGTTATAGCACGAGCGCGCGCACCGCCTTCGGCAGCCTTTGCTCGACATAAAAAAGGCGCTGAGCCACACGGCCCAGCGCCCAATAGCGGCCATCAGAAGTGGAACGGAGCCGAGTCAACCCCGCCCCCGCGAGCACCGCTTGTTTAGCGAATGTTGTAGAACGCGGTCTTACCGGCGTAGCGCGCGCTGCCCTCGAGCTCGTCCTCGATGCGGATGAGCTGATTGTACTTGGCGATACGGTCGCTGCGGCACGGGGCGCCCGACTTGATCTGGCCGGCATTGACGCCCACGACCAGGTCGGCGATCGTGGAATCCTCGGTCTCGCCGGAGCGGTGGCTCACGATGCAAGCATAGCCGGCCTCCTTGGCGGTCTCGATGGCCTCGAGCGACTCGGTGAGTGTGCCGATCTGGTTGACCTTGACCAGGATCGCGTTGGCGGCACCCAGCTCGACGCCCTTCTTAAGGCGCTCGGTGTTGGTGACGAACAGGTCGTCGCCCACCAGCTGCACCTTGTTGCCAATGCGACGGGTGAGCTCAACCCAGCCGTCCCAGTCCTCCTCGGCCATGCCGTCCTCGATGGAGATGATGGGATAGGTGTCGACGAGCTTCTCCCAGTAATCAACCATCTGGGCACTCGTGTACTCCACGCCCTCGCCCTTGAGCTCGTACATGCCGGTCTCGGCGTTGTAGAACTCGGTCGAGGCCGGGTCCATGGCGTACATGAAGTCGACGCCGGGCTTAAAGCCAGCCTTCTCGACGGCCTTGGTAATGTACTCGAACGGCTCGGCATTGGTCTTAAGGTTGGGCGCAAAGCCACCCTCGTCGCCCACGCCGCCGCCCAGGCCGGCCTCGTGCAGCACACCCTTGAGGGTGTGGTAGACCTCGGCGCACCAACGCAGGCCCTCGGCAAAGCTCGGGGCGCCCACCGGCATGATCATGAACTCCTGGAAGTCGACGTTATTGTCGGCATGCACGCCGCCGTTGAGAATGTTCATCATAGGTGTGGGCAGCAGGTGGGCGTTGACGCCACCCAGATACTGGTACAGCGAAAGACCCGCCGACTCGGCAGCGGCGCGGGCAACTGCCAACGACACACCCAGAATGGCGTTGGCACCGAGCTTGGTCTTGTTGGGGGTACCGTCCGCGGCAATCAGCGCGGCATCGACGGCGCGCTGGTCGAAGGCGTCGAGGCCCACGACGGCGTTAGCGCACTCGTTATTGACGTGCTCGACGGCCTGCGAAACGCCCTTGCCCAGGTAGCGACCCTTGTCGCCATCGCGCAGCTCGCAGGCCTCAAAGGCACCGGTCGAAGCGCCCGAAGGCACCATTGCGCGGCCAAAGCTACCGTCCTCGAGCACGACCTCGACCTCGACAGTGGGATTGCCGCGGCTGTCGAGCACCTCACGACCGTAGACGTCCAAAATATCGCTCATGTTGTCTCCCTCTCACTTGGAAACATAGTGGATGCAAGCGACCGGCTGACCGTGCACCGTCGGTGCGCCTCCGTAAGTTAGCCATGTCGCACTTTTTGCATTATGCCCTAAGTTAGCCGAGGGATACACTTGATTTTCGAAAAATTTAGCGGGAACGATGAGGCATGTCAGCCCGTCGCCCCCGCAGTCTTACTCCTCTGCCTTTGCGGCATCCCAGAGGTCATTGAGGCCGTGGGTCGAAAGCTCGGCCAGATCCACGTGGGCGTCGGCCGCCATCTGCTCCATCGCGGCCCAGCGGCGGCGGAACTTTGCCGTGCTGGCACGCAGGGCGCTCTCGGCGTCGATTCCCTCCTTGCGCGCAACGTTGACCAGGGCAAAGAGCAGGTCGCCAAACTCCATCTCGCGCTCGGGCGAGCCGGGAGCCTCGGCCTCAAACTCGGCACGCTCCTCAGCGACCTCGTCCCACACGTCCTGGACCGTCTCCCACTCAAAGCCCACGGCAGCCGCCTTGCGCGACACCTTCTGGGCCTGCATCAGCGCCGGCAGATGCGTGGGCACGCCGTCGAGCAGGCCCTCGGGCGCAGCCTCGCCTGCCGCCACGGCCTTGTCCTTGGCAGCCTTCTCGGCAAGCTTGACCTCGTCCCAAATCTTGAGTACCTCGTCGGAGTTATCGGCGTCCGCATCGCCAAACACGTGTGGGTGGCGGCGGATGAGCTTGGCGTCGATATCGCGTGCCACATCGGCAAGCGTAAACTCACCGGCGTCCGCCGCAATCTGCGCATGCAGCACCACCTGCATGAGCACGTCGCCGAGCTCCTCGCGCAAATGTGCTGCGTCGTCCGCCTCGATGCAATCGAGCGCCTCGTAGGCCTCCTCGATCATGTTCTTGCCGATGCTGCGGTGCGTCTGCTCGCGGTCCCACGGGCAGCCATCGGGCTGACGCAGACGCCAGATAGTCTGCACCAAATGCTGCAGCTCGGCCGACGCGTCGACCAGCGTGGACAGATCGCGCGAGCCCTCGGCATTTTGCTGAGCCATATGCTCGGACATGGTTACTCCTCCTCCAGGATCACGTGGCGGAACGCACCGTCCTCGTAGATGCCGTAGCTGTGCGTACCGTCCTTGGGAATACTCACGCTGCCGGGATTGAAGAGCCACAGACCCGGGTGAGTCTCGCTTGCCTCGCTAACTTTGATGTGCGTGTGGCCGTAGACGAGCGTGGAGCCCTCGGGCAGCGCGGGCGCGTGGTCGACGCTGTTGTGCATGCCGGCGCCAAAGACGTGGCCGTGCGTCAGGAACAGCTCGCGGCCGCCGTTTTCACATTCCACGAAACTTTCAAAACCGATGTCGGCTGTTAGTCCCGATAATACATCTGTGATAGTTTCATTGCACGGCTGTGCGGTAAAGGTCACTTCAAAATATTTCATACGTATGCGAGTTTAATAGAATGTCAGACAAATGTACGTAAAATCATTGATATTATAATGCTTGTTAGCTAACTTCTTTTACTGCTAAAAAATGTGTCAATGAAGGGCTTTTTTGCAGAAATATGTTTGCCATATTGAAAAACTGTCTAACTTTATGTTTTGAATCATAAACCTATGAACAAGTAAATGCATGTGATAATGAAAACCACATTCCGTAGGCTGCAATGCGGTATTCTCGCTGTCGCGTGGCTTTTGGCCGGATGCAACAGCGATGTTTTTATTGACAGATTCCTGTCGGCAGAACCTTCCGTGTCTTTATCCGAAACAGAAAAAGAAGTAACTGTTTGCTTTGAGGCAGACAACTGGGATATTTTAGGGGTAGAAAGTCTGAGGGAAGGGGTCGCAGTGTCGGCCACAGATCTGGAAGGGAAAAACTCCAAATATCTTCCTTTTGAGGAAGGAGAAACCGGCATTGTGTATTGCAAGAATGCGTTTCTGGATTTTCGTGTGGAAAAAAGAAACGGCAGTGAATTGCATTTTATTTCCGGCGAGAATCTCTATGACCAGTGTTCGTTTCAATTCTTCTTTTTCGGGTTTACCCCAACTATTGACATAGAGCCA
>OGYO01002426.1_pt1 | contig 9957 bp, 10 predicted proteins | sample 1576561 | NCBI WGS metagenome assembly OGYO01 (sample SAMEA3541507, study PRJEB24748) | human gut metagenome | biome: human gut; feature: human-associated habitat; material: faeces | place: China | collected 2012 | reverse complement strand
TGCCGCACCTCGCTCGCCGTATCGGCACTTAGAATTATGCGGTATTGCCTTAACAATTTTCTTTGAAAATAATTACATCCCGCTGGTTGACAAACCGGCGGGATTTGTTTATAATCATACTGTTGTAAATCGAACTGTTTTAATTCAAACAATTAATAATCAAACAAATTGGAAAGTGAGGTGATCCAAACGCAGAACCGCAACCAACAGGATGACCACGGCTTTGTGCATGTGGGCCGCACCTTAAACTATGCCGCGCGGGAAATTTCCTGCGCGCTGGATGCGTACATCAGCACCAGGGTCAGCCCGGAGCTGACCGGTATGCGCGGCATGGTGCTGGGGTTTTTGATGCAGGAAACGGAAAGCGGCAAGCAAATCTACCAGCGTGATCTGGAAGCCCGGTTCCACACCAACCGTTCCAGCATTACCACCATGCTGCAGGGCATGGAGCAGTCCGGCTTTATCACGCGGGAAGTTGTCGCCAAAGACGCCCGGCTCAAAAGCCTGGTTCCGACCGAGAAAGGCCGCCAATGCGCCGCCGCCATCCACCAGTGCATTTCGGATTTTGAGCATGACCTGCAAAACGGGGTCAGCGCGCAGGAACTGGAAGCTATCCAGGGCACCCTGCACAAGCTGATTGAAAATGCAAAAGCCATCCGCGGCAAAAATTAAGGCGTATCTGAAAAGTCAAAAATTTGGTCTATTTCTATAAGCGCAACCGGATTTTGTGTTAAAAAGCCTTGGGCAACACCGCACCTCGCTCGCCGTATCGGCACTTAGAATTATGCGGTATCGCCCTTGGGATCCATAAAGGATTCCTGCGGCTCCTTGCCTTAAATCCTGCTTGTGTTTGCGAAATATCCGTTATTTTCTTTGTTTTCAGACACACCCCAAAGTGTTCCGCAATGCTTTGGCTTAAGAAGTTCAGGCGCTGCCCCCGGGCAGCCAAACAGGAGATACCATATGTTTAAGTCACTTTACAAAGAAACAGAGGGGTTCCGGCTGGTTTCCATCCTGACCCCTTTGTGCATGATCGGCGAAGTGGTGATGGAAATGATCATCCCCAAGCTGATGTCCTCCATCATTGATGATGGCGTTACCGCCGGCAATCTTTCCCACATTTACCGCATTGGCGGCTGGATGATCGTGGCAGCGGCCTTTGGCCTGCTGTTCGGCGTGCTGGGCGGTGTGTTTGGTGCGCGTGCTTCCACCGGTTACGCCCGCAATCTGCGCCGCTCCATGTACCGCAATATCCAAACATTCAGCTTTGCCAATATCGATAAATATTCCACCGCCGGTCTGGTCACCCGTATGACCACCGACGTGACCAACATCCAGAACGCTTACCAGATGATTTTGCGTATGGCCATCCGTGCGCCGTCCAGCATGGTCATTGCCATGATCATGGCGTTCACCATCAACGCCAAGCTGGCTTCCATCTATCTGGTGGCGGTCATCATTCTGGGCGGCTGCCTGATCTTCATCATGTCCCGCGCCAGCAACTACTTCTCCGCCGCATTCAAAAAGTACGATGACCTGAACGAGAGCGTGCAGGAAAATGTTTCCGCCATCCGCGTGGTCAAAGCGTATGTGCGTGAAGATTACGAGAGTGAAAAGTTCAAAAAGGCATCCGGCAATGTGCAGGATCTGCTGCTGCGTGCTGAAAAAGTTCTTTCCTTCAACTCTCCGCTGATGATGGCCACTGTTTACACCTGCATCCTGCTGATTTCCTGGCTGGGTGCCCGCATGATCGTGCTGTCCGGTGCTACCAGTTTTACCACCGGCGAGCTGATGAGCATGCTGACCTACTGCACCAACATCCTGACCAGCCTGATGATGCTGTCCATGGTGTTCATCATGATCTCCATGTCCGCCGCTTCCGCCAAGCGTGTGGCTGAAGTGCTGGAAGAAGAAAGCACCCTGTCCAACGGCAAAAACCCGGTTATGGAAGTCAAGAACGGCGCTGTCCGCTTTGATCATGTCTGCTTCCGCTATAAGGCCGATGGCCGCGATGTGCTGTCTGATATCAACCTGAACATCCGTTCCGGCGAGACCATCGGCATCATCGGCGGCACAGGCAGCGCAAAAACCAGCCTGGTGCAGCTGCTGCCCCGCCTGTATGATACCACCGCCGGTCATGTGTACATTGGCGGCGTGGATGTACGCGATTACGACCTGGAGATCCTGCGCAACAGCGTTGCCATGGTGCTGCAGAAAAACGAACTGTTCAGCGGCACCATTGCCGAAAACCTGCGCTGGGGCAATAAGGATGCCACCGATGCCGAGATCGAGGAGGCATGCAAGCAGGCCTGCGCCGATGAATTTATTGAGCGCTTCCCCGATAAATACAACACCCACATTGACCAGGGCGGCACGAACGTTTCCGGCGGCCAGAAGCAGCGCCTTTGCATTGCCCGTGCTCTGCTGAAAAAGCCCCGCATCCTGATTCTGGACGACTCTACCTCCGCTGTGGATACCGGCACCGACGCCAAGATCCGCAAGAGCTTTGCCGAAAAGATTCCCGGCACCACGGTGTTCATCATTGCCCAGCGTATTTCCAGCGTGGAAAACGCCGACCATGTGATCGTGCTGGATAACGGCAGGATCAGTGGTTACGGTACCCCGGCCGAAATGCTGGCCACCAACCCCATCTATCAGGAAGTTTATAACAGCCAGACCAAAGGCCCCGGCGACTTTGACGAAAAGGGAGGCGATAACAATGGCTGAGCAGAAAGCAAAAGTGGTTAAGGTTGGCCGCGGTGGTCCCCGCGGCCCGCGCCCCAAAGTCCAGAACCCCGGCAAGATCTTCATGCGCATCCTGCGCTATGTGATGGAATGTTACCGCATTCAGGTCGTTGCGGTCGTCATCTGCATTTTTGTCAGCGTGTTTGCCAACGTGCAGGGCACTTTGTTCATGCAGACCTTGATCGATGGCTACATCCTGCCCCTGCTGAAAGAGCAGAGCAGTGATTTTTCCGGCCTGGCCCATGCCATCGCCCGCACGGCAGGCTTTTACGGCATCGGCATTGTTGCCGCCTTTGCCCAGGCCCGTATGATGGCTTACGTTACCCAGGGCACCCTGAAGCGCCTGCGCGATGAAATGTTTACCCATATGCAGACGCTGCCCATCAAATACTTTGACCGCAACGCCCACGGCGATATCATGTCGCTGTATACCAACGATATTGATACCCTGCGCCAGATGATCAGCCAGAGCATGCCGCAGCTGCTGAACAGCGCTATTACCGTTGTCAGCGTGCTGGTTTCCATGGTTGTACTCAGCGTGCCGCTGACGGTGCTCACCCTGGTCATGGTCGGGATTATGCTGCTGGTCACCAAGTATCTTACCACCAACTCTTCCAAGTACTTTGTTTCCCAGCAGCGTGATATTGGTGCGGTGAACGGCTACATTGAAGAGATGATGAACGGCCAGAAGGTCGTTAAGGTGTTCTGCCACGAGGAAGAAGCCATTGAGCAGTTTGATAAGCTCAATGACCAGCTGTTTGAAAGCGCGGATAAGGCCAACCGTTACTCCAACCTCGGCGGTCCGGCTAACACCCAGCTGGGCAACCTTTCCTATGTGTTCTGCGCCATGATCGGCGGTGCGCTGGCTCTGTCTGGCATGACAGGCCTGACCCTGGGCAAGCTGGCCAGCTTTTTGACCTTCAACCGCACCCTGAACATGCCCATCAGCCAGATCTCCATGCAGTTCAACGCCATCATCATGGCTCTGGCCGGCGGCCAGCGTATCTTTGACCTGCTGGACGAAAAGCCGGAAGTGGACGAGGGCAAGGTCATGCTGGTCAACGCCAAACGCCTGCCGGATGATTCTGTGACCGAAACCAAGGAGCGCACCAACCTGTGGGCCTGGAAGCGTGTGAACGCCGATGGCAGCGCAGACTACCGTGAACTGAAGGGAGATATTGTCTTTAAGGATGTAGACTTTGGCTATGATCCGGGCAAGATCGTCCTGCATGATATCAACCTGTATGGCCGTCCGGGCCAGAAGATCGCCTTCGTCGGTTCCACCGGCGCAGGCAAAACCACCATCACCAACCTCATTAACCGCTTCTATGATATCCAGAAGGGCACCATTGAGTATGACGGCATTGATGTGACCCATATTCATAAAGACGACCTGCGCGCATCCTTAGGCATTGTTCTGCAGGATACCCACCTGTTTACCGGTACGGTTATGGATAACATCCGCTATGGCCGCCTGGATGCAACGGACGAGGAATGCCGCGCCGCCGCCAAGCTGGCCAACGCCGATGAGTTCATCCGCCACCTGCCGGATGGTTATAACACCACGCTGACCGGCGACGGCACCAACCTGAGCCAGGGCCAGCGCCAGCTGCTTGCCATTGCCCGTGCCGCTGTTGCGGACCCGCCGGTACTGATCCTGGACGAAGCAACCTCCAGCATTGATACCCGCACCGAGCGCCTGGTGCAGCAGGGCATGGACGGCCTGATGTATGGCCGCACCACCTTTGTTATCGCCCACCGCCTTTCCACCGTGCGCAACTCGGACTGTATCATGGTGCTGGAACAGGGCCGCATTATTGAGCGCGGCACCCACGATGAGCTGATTGCCCAAAAGGGCCGTTACTACCGCCTGTACACCGGCAATTTTGCGGAAAACTCCTGAAATAGCCTTTCTGCCGGATAAGTGCGCAACAAAAGCGCAATCGGCATAAAAACGGAAAATCCCCATAAAAATACCGGGAAGGATTCCACCCTTCCCGGCGTTTTTGTGTAAAATGCCGTCACGCCGCACAAAACTTGACGATGTGGGAATAATTGGCTATAATAGAGGAGAACACAAGGAGGCTGAACCAACACAGCACTCCTTTTTATATAGATGACGCTTTGGAGGGGGGCTGCGCAGAACACTGCCAGCCGCAGGCGTACAAAACTGATCAACCAACACGATAAACTGAGAGGAGAGCTTATACATGGCTACCAAGAAAATTGCTCAGACCGTTATTACTGAGGATAAGTTTTATACCATCGCCGCTGCAAACGGCAAGGTTGTTGAAGTAAAGGATTACAACACCGAGAACGGCGCTCAGATCCAGCTGTGGGATAATGCCAACGCCGAATGGCAGCAGTGGAGCTTTGTGCGCGCCGGCGAGGGCGTGTACCGCATCAAGAACCGTTTCACCGGCAAGATGATGGACCTGGATTGCTCCGGCGTGACCGATGGCACCCATGTTCACCAGTGGGAAGGCGCTAACGCTTCCAGCCAGCTGTGGATCGTGGAGCCCGCCAATGATGGCCGCGTAAAGATCAAGTCCAACCTGGCCGGCAAGTGCCTGGATCTGGTCAACATGAACACCGAAAACGGTGCAGTCCTGCAGATCTGGGCCGATGTGAACGGCGATAACCAGTACTGGACCATCAACGAAGTGACCCGCAAGCCCAAGACCAGCGCCAAGGCTACCGCCGCTAAAGCAAAGGCTGAAGTGAAGGCTGCCGCTGAAAGCGCTGCCAAGACCGTTGACGCCGCTGCCAAGGCTGCTGCCGAAGTTGCTACCGAGGTTGTTGACGCCGTGAAGGCTTCTGCCGATAAGCCGGTTGCCGAAACCGCCGCTGAGGTTGTTAAGACCGCCAAGAAGGCCGCCTGCAAGACCAGCACCAAAAAGGCTGCCGAGGCTGCTGTGACCACCGCAAAGAAGGCAGCCGAGGCTGCCACTGCCGTTGCTGCCGTGGCCACCGACGCTGTCAAGGAAGTTGCTGAAAAGCCCGCCGTTAAGGCCGCTGCCGATGAAGCTGTGAAGGCTGTAAAAGAAGTTGCCGAAAAGCCCGCTGTCAAGGCTGCTGTGGAAGCTGCCGATAAGGCCGTGAAGGAAGTTGCCGAGAAGCCTGCTGTCAAGGCTGCCGCCAAGGCCGCTGACGAAGCCGTTAAGACCGTTGTGGAAGCTGCAAAGCCCGTTGTTGAGGCTGCTAAGCCTGCTGTAAAGGGCAAAAACTCCCGCAAAAAGCGCAGCAGAAAGTAATTTATTGAATACCCCCTGATAAAAAATAAGTCCCGCCCGCAGCACCCCTCGCTGCCGGGCGGGACTTTTTTGTGCAGGATCAATCCCAAAGAAAACTGCCCGTATCACTCCGGCCAAAAACCGGAAAGGATGCGGGCAGCTGTTTTATCAGAATAACGGAAATAAGAGAAAGCCAAATTTTACAGGAAGCTCTGGATCAAGGTTTTCAGGCCGATCAAAATCAGCACAAGGCCGCCAATGCGCTCCGAAACGGCGCGGTACTTATCGCCAAACACGGCACCAACCTTAACGCCGATGGCAGACAGGGTAAAGGTGGTGCAGCCGATCAGCAGGGCAGCAACCACAATGTTGGCTTCCATTGCGGCAAAGCCAACGCCAACGGCAAAGGCCAAAACCAAATGTCATTCAGTGAAGACCCTCGCCAGTTCATCTTGTTGCCAGGTAACGCCCGCAAGCGCTATAAGGTTTTATTAGAACGTCAAGCCGAATTTACCCGGTGCATTACAACTTTATCCGGCAGACGGCGGCACAGCTCGGTATCGGCAACCTCTATCCCGTGAAGGCCAATGCGTTCCTCTACCTGAAGAGCTGCACCAAGCAGTTCGACGTGATTTTTTCGGACGCCCCCTACGACCTGGAGGGCAGCGAACAGGTGGTGAAACTGGTGCTGGAGGGCAACCTGCTGCGCCCGGAGGGGATTTTCATCTTCGAACACTCGAAAAAAATGGATTTCTCGGCCTGCGAGGAGTTCTGGCAATTAAGGAGTTACGGAAGCGTACAATTTTCTTTCTTCAAAAAGCCGCAAAAGCGCTTGCCGTTTTGAAAAATTACACTATCTTTGCACTCGCAATAGACCAAACGGTGCGTTAGTTCAGCTGGTTAGAATACGTGCCTGTCACGCACGGGGTCAGGGGTTCGAGTCCCCTACGCACCGCCAGCAAACCGAAGGGAAAATCCCCGGAGGCAAGGAACAGGAAACGAGGCAGTTTACGACTGCCTCGTTTTTCGTTTCCCCGCATCGCATGGCGGTACGGATGGGGAAAGGAGAAGCAGATAAGGGTACATCGGCGAGCATAAGGGTACGCTGCCGGAACGTGAGGGTCAGCCGGCAGCCTGCCTGCCGTGCAAAACCGGAACCTGGAATGAAACTTTCGGGGAGGCTCCGACGTATTTATAAACGAGCAAATACAATTCCGCATGAAATACGATTTCGATGAAATAGTCCCGCGCCGCGGGACGAACGCGATCAAATGGGATATGGATACCGATCCCGAGGTGCTGCCCATGTGGGTGGCCGACATGGACTTCCGTACGGCACCCGCTGTCGCAGCCGCCTTGAAGCGGCGGGTGCAACACGACATTTTCGGGTATGCGACGGCTCCGAAAGCCTACTACGACGCGATTACGGGGTGGTTCCGCCGCCGCCACGGCTGGCAGATACGGCCGGAATGGGTGCTCCATACGACAGGCGTCATCCCCGCCCTGTCGGCCGTCATCAAGGCCCTGACGCAACCGGGCGACAAAGTCCTGATCCAGACGCCGGTCTACAACCATTTCTTCACCTCGATCCACAACAGCGGATGCCAGGCGGCCGAAAGCCCGCTGGTATACCGCAACAACACCTACACGATTGACTTCGACGACCTGGAGCGTAAAGCCGCCGACCCGGCCGTGAAGCTGATGCTGCTGTGCAACCCGCACAACCCCGCCGGACGGGTCTGGACGCCCGCGGAGCTGCACCGCATCGGGGAGCTGTGCCTGCGCCACGACGTCGTGGTCGTAGCCGACGAGATACACTGCGAGCTGGTGATGCCGGGATTCCGCTATACGCCGTTCGCCTCGCTCTGCGAGGAGTTCGAACGCCGTTCGGTGACCTGCACCTCGCCGAGCAAGGCATTCAACCTCGCGGGGTTGCAGGTCGCCAACATCTTTGCGGCGGATGCGGCCCTGAGGGCGAGGATCGGGCACTCGCTCCAGATCAACGAAACCGGGGAGATCGGCCCCTTCGCCATCGAAGCGCTGATCGCAGCCTACGACGAAGGCGCCGAATGGCTCGATGCGCTCAACGAATACCTGCATGGCAACTACCGCTTCCTGCGGGAGTATTTCGACCGCAACCTGCCGCAGTACCCGGTACTGCCGCTGGAGGGGACTTACCTGGTGTGGGTCGGCTGCCGGGCATCGGGACTTACGTCCGACGAGCTGGAGACGAAGCTGCTCGAAGAGGCGAAACTGCGCATAAACCCCGGGTCGATATACGGCGAGGCCGGCCGGGATTTCATCCGCCTGAACATCGCCTGCCCGCGGAAATTGCTGGCCGAGGGGCTCGACAGGCTGCGAAAGGTGCTGAAACGATAGTTCGAGAACTCCATTCCGGCATCGTGCATTCAAAAAAAACACAACGGTGTCAAAACTTGTCATTATACCTTCCGACCTTTGCACCGACTAAACACAACTGCTATGGGACGGGCAAGAGAAAATTTCAACAGCGTCTATTTTAAGGACGAAACAGGCGCACAAATGTCGTTTGCAAACGGAAGCTATGCCAACAAGCTGCGCTTCATTTTCTGGAACCTGATGGACTCGCACGTGCTGAAATTGGAAGGGCCGGCATGCGATTTCACGATCGAGGCGTGGGCAAAACGCGCCTATCTGGTGCAGGAAGACCGCAGGACGCATGAAGTAAAACGCTATGAAATAATGAACTGCACATACCGGGAGCTATCCGGGAAAATATCGAAGAAACACGCCCCCGAAGAGACGCCGTCCTGTTAAAACAGCGTATGCTGCGTGCTGCGGAGGCTTTTTACCGGCCGCTCTTTCACCACATCGTCGTCGCAAAGATGCCCGATCATCAGCGGCGAGCGGGGATCGTGCCTGCGGCGGTTATACTCCGCCGTACCGTAATTGCCCCGGATGGCATAGCAATAGACACAGCCGTTCAGACAGCTTTCATAGGTGCCGATGTCGATGCTCTCGACGCAATTGCAGATATGGCGCTGGTTCGCATCCTTCTTCGCCGCGATCGGATAGCCCGCAATGCGTTCGACCAGCCCGCGGTCGATGCACATGCCGGCCGGGATGCCCAGGTGCCGAAGGTCGACCTTTGCGGTGCAGGTCTTCAATGCGATAGGCGTCGACGCCACTGTCCGGCGGAACGACACGGCCATCCGCTGGATTTCGTCCCGCTGCAAGGGCCCGATGCCGAGCGCCCCGAGAACGCCGCGGACATGGCGGTAATGGTCGATGAAGCCCAGCATGCAGGTCGTCGTATGATCCCGCAGGGCATGGGCGATCCGGGCGAAGGCCTCGCAGTGGAAATCCACGTCGCAGGCCGCATTGGTGAGGATCGGGTCATAGCGCCACACCACCCTGTCGCGCCCTACCTTATCCGAGAGGCGTTTGAAGGTCTCGATCCGCTTTTCGAGCGGCGGCAGGTGCTTTTCCAGGTCGGCACCGTAGGGATTGAGCGTATACTGGAAATAATAGTTGTAACCCGACAACTCCCCGAGCCGCGGCAGCATCGGCGCCGGGTTCTTCGTCCAGAATACGATGCAGTCCACGACGTCGCGCCCGAGGCTGATGCGGCTGAGCGTCCTCGGGTCGAAGGGATTGGGTACAAGGAGGTAACCCTCCTGCAGGCGGTTGAAAAACCACGGCGCATAGAAAGCCGGAATATCCGTCCGGCGGCTGGCACTGATGATCATATCGGTAAAACGGGTTTTCCGTCGGTTCTATTTTGTCCGGGAGTACGTTATCCATATCCGGGAAGCCGTCCCCCGCGGCCGGATGCGCGCCGCCTTTATCCGGAAGCTGCGCTCCCCGGGCGGCAGCACGCCGCAGTGCGGCCTGGTCAGGCTTTCCGGCGGCCGCTGTGCAGGATGACGATCGTGACGGCTGCGACGATCAGCAGGATGCCCGCAGCGCCCTGCACCGTAAAGGGTTCGCCGAAGACCGC
>OGYO01002423.1_pt1 | contig 9966 bp, 15 predicted proteins | sample 1576561 | NCBI WGS metagenome assembly OGYO01 (sample SAMEA3541507, study PRJEB24748) | human gut metagenome | biome: human gut; feature: human-associated habitat; material: faeces | place: China | collected 2012 | reverse complement strand
GGTATGTGATGGGATATTACGTCCCATCCACCCATTAAAGAAAATCCCCCAAGTGGATAGTAAATAGTGTTCAAAAAATATAAAAAATTTATGGGAAATTTTGATGTGACTTCGAACATAGATAATGAAGTATATGGTATATTAAAATAATAATTATATCACGAAATAAAAAATAAATCAAGTGGTAAAATTATCGCAAAAAACAACTGTTTGCTTAAATTCACATATATAATCGAAAGGTGATTGATTATGTCTCAACAAGAATTACGAGAAAGACTCCTTAATATCATCAAAAACGAGGGAGTCAATCAGAAATTTATATCAAAGCAAACACATATTAACGAAGGACTACTTTCGAGATTCAAGAATGATAAAGCAGAACTTGATTATCTGGATAGCAGATCCTTAAATAATTACCTTCAATCGAAGGGATATTAATTAGGTATTAGCCGTCAGATGGATTAATCTAGCTGACGGTTGATATAGATTGTCCAACGAGACCGAATTTCTTTGGGCTAACTGGATTCATCTTTTTCATTATTTCGGATATTCTCCTTTCTTTCCAACGCATAAGCGTTGACTTTTTTCCGAATAGTGACATACTAGGACGGTTCGATACCGTCGCATCTGATATTCAAAATTGGATGTTCATTAAAAGTGTATAGAATATACACTTTTATAATTAATCTACAATACTGTATTTTAATTGCAAACAGGTCTTTTGTGGGGTTCCCTGACCTCCTTTCTAATTAACTTTTGAAAGAACCCCATCAAATTTGAAAATGATGTACGTCCGTTGGGGACGTTCAAAATATATGGTTTATTTGTGCGAAAAAAATAATGGGTCTGATCGGTGCAACGTTTATGGGGCATGGATCGGAAACAGGAAAGGAAATACGATGGAAAACACAAATGAAATTACAAGCATTAATCAAGTCGCAAATGGGATGTCTATGAAAATTGACACAACAGAAGGAACTGAGGTTAATACTGAAGATTCTGTCACGATGTCGAAAGCTGATTTTGATAAGGCCATCCAGAGTGCGGAAGATAAATTGAGAGGAAAATACTCGAAGGAGATCAAAGAGTTGAAAGACAAAATCCAGGAACTTACACCTGTACAGAAATCTCAGGCTGAAATTGATCTTGAAAATCGTATCGCTGCATTAGAGGAATCCGAACGGAATATCGCAGCTCAAAAGAGACGACTAGATGTTCAGGAAAACCTGTCCAATAAAGGCGTGGATAAAGCGTTGGTTGACTATCTTAAAGATGATGCAGATGTCGATGCACTGGTAAATATTATTGATGGAATCGTGAAATCACGAATGAAATCGAATGGTTATGTACCGACAGAACATTCTTCTGACGAAAAAGTTACACCAGAGGAATTTAAGAAAATGACATACTCTCAGAAGCTAGAGCTTTCAGAACGTTCACCAGAACTTTTTAAGAGACTATCTTCGAGAAGATAAATTAAACAGTAATTATTTAATTATTGTATAGACCTGTCCTGTGTGGATGGGTCTTTTTTGTTTGAAAAATTATTACGAAAGGAATGATAAAAATGGCTATAGTAGTACCAAGTATTTTTGCAGACGCTACCAACTCTGCAATGGATCATGCGATCCGAATTGGCAAAGTGGCTTTCGATGCTACGGATTTAGTACCTGATATTGCAGAGTGCGGAGATGAAGTCCATTTTCCAACCATTGATCGGATTACAGATGCAGAGACAATGGTTAAAGGAACAGACTTAACTCCATCTGAACTGTCTATGACAGATAACAAAGCGACCATTCGGCAGGTTGGAAAGGCTGTTCGTATCTACGACAAGGATGCAGCTCAAACCAAAGGAAGAGTCGTAGATCTCATGGCAGAGCAGATCGGTGAGACGATGGCAGATCGTGTTGACGCTGATCTTGTCGATGAAATGGACGCTGCAACTGCATACAAAACTGCAACTGCAAAGGCAGATGCAATTACATATGACGAGGTGGAAAAGGGATTTGATGTTTTTGGTGATGATGTTGCCACAAACTCTTTCGCTGGAATCATCATTAACAGTAGACTAAGAAGCTCCTTCATGGCGATGCCACAATTTACCAAAGTGGATTATACCTTCGCAAAAGAGGGTAATGGTACCGTTGACGATAATGGAGTAATTGGTTATTGGAACGGTATTATTCCAGTAATCGTATGTAACAATAACACTTATGATACCACAAAGAATGAGTGCAAAACTTATATTGTAAAGAAAAATGCGTTGGGTATTATTGTTCAGAAGGAGACAAGCGTTGAGGAACAGAGAGAATCTCTCAAAAAAGCGACGCTTCTATCAGCGGATAAGCTTTATGCAGTAAAACTTCTTAACACGAAGGGTTGCGCTATTCTTCGAAAAACAATCGCATAAATTAGCGATATATAATTCGACCATGAGTTTCTTTATATTATGGGGTGTGATGTTATGGTCACATGATATTGCACCCTATAATTTTAAGGCAATTTTTATTTTCAGGAAGGAAAAACACCATGCTTAATGCGCGTGATTTAAAAGAATATAGATTACTTCATGGTCTTAGTCAGCGAGATGTAGCCATGTACTGTGATGTTTCATACCGCCTGATTGGAGAAGTTGAAAACGGACAGAAAAATCTGACGGATTTTAATTATCACGAGATCATTAAAGGGATTAACAGTGCAGTCCAGGCGAAAGCTAGAGGGACTTTCGAAGAAGATAAAAAGAAATACAATGAAAAAGAAAATGAATATGAACGCAATCGAGTAGCTCAGAAAAAAGCTGAAGAAAAGAAGGTTGCGACAAAAAAGAAAAACACTCGATCATCTTCCAGTAGTACGGTCAAGAGTGAACCAAAGTAGAGGAGGTCACAGTGTTTCGAATAGAAAAAATTTGTAATTGTGGGTACTTGCAAAGTGCCGAAACACGATTACAAGAATGCATAATTTTGATAAAACTAAAAGCCTTATTAAACAGGAATTATTAAATGTGTTACCTGAATGGTGGACACAGTTAAATCCAGATAAACATTATCTGGTACTGACGAATGATTGTGATTCACTGTTCAGTTGTGTGCGTTTAAAAACTCTTTTCGGATTGGAGATCGGCGGATATTATGATTTCGAAAGTGGGCTATGGATCAATCAGGAAAAGACTTGTTACGGGTGGAAAACACCTGTCTTTGTTGACCTGTCGGTAGGTCAGGATCAATTATGTTTCGACAATCATCGAACGTTTCTGAATAACCCTAATAGGGTTAATCCTAATGTTATACATAGGAATAGATTCAATGAAAAATATAATTTTGGAACAATCACATTAATAGCTGCATTATATGGCGGTGTTGATCGGATGAATGAGGAATTAAAGACCATGCTACTTGCCGTTGACGGTGGCTTCATTGGTTATTATAAGCATGGCGGACGCTATTCAAATGTTAATTTGTACTGGCTCGATAAGTTGGGATTGACAGAATATCTTGTTCCAATCCTGGAAAAAAGAGATATGAAATATTTCCAGGACTTTTCGGTTGATCGTGGTCTATACGATAAAATTGAAATCAACAAAGACGGCTATCTGGAATCACCCATATACTCTGTACCAGATTATCAATTTGAATTGGTACAGCCCGTACAGAAGATCTTTACAACCACATCGGGTGTGATGGAGCGTATCAGAAATCAAGAAAAAATAATAGTATCAGCTGAAACATACGAAGGAAAGTATGTTATCAACGTTGTAGTCTGATAAAAAAATTGAGGAATAAAAGGAGTAAAAATAATGACAAGAACTGAGTTTGAAGTTTTTAAAAACGAAAATCTACTGAAGAGATTCTACTGGAGTTATTCGATCGCAGAAAAAATCTATCTCACAAGAAAAGGCTACAAGTACCTATTCCGTTGTACTCACTATAAATCGGGAAAATATTTTTGGGTATTTGATAAAACAGATGCACTTATGGATGACGTAAGAGCCTGGAAAGCAGAACACAAAAAGAAAGTGAGTGAACAGGTGGTTGAATAGCAGTCTCACGGAAGAAGAGATCCAGGATCGGTACGGTCATGGATTATCTGAAGATCAAATTAAGTCATTATGCCCATACGAAGATGGGGAATTAAAGGGTGAATATGGTGGTCAGGATTACACTACGACGTATGATCCACTGACCGCCTATGCTCTTCGAAAAAAATTTCCGGTTGTTGCATGGGGAAAAATAAAGAAAAATCATAGGGCGTTCGTATTCAAAAAAAGAAAACCAATTATGTTGGATTTCTGAATTACTGAACGCTACTTTTTAATGAAAGGAAAGTTTCAACTTTGGAAAAATATAATAGGAAGAAACGTGAACAAAGACCACGATATATGGGATATGTCACGATGTGGAACAGAGAAAGAAATTATGGTTTCGTCCGCTGTTATGATGATGGACAATCATATTACGTCAGCGGCAAAGTTATTAATGGGGAATTGTATTTAGTGAAGAGAACGATCGTTGAGTTCGAGATTGGTCACGGAGAAGATCGTGAGGGAAATCCGACCAGTTATGCTTTGAATCTGCTCGTGGCAGAAGTACCAGAGGAAAGAGAAAAAAATTATTGATGATGAAGGGTAGAAGGTGTGATGGAAAAACTAAGATATCGTATATTTACGCTTGAATTAACCAGACGTTGCAATTTGAAATGTGCGCATTGTTGCAAAGGTGATGCTCAAAACTTAGATATGACAACAGAAGTGTTGCATAAAGCTTTGGACAATCTAACTACCCAGGAAGAATTTGTGAAGAGTGGAAGGTTTACGGAAAGCATTAATTTATTCGGTGGAGAACCGTTTCTTAACCCTAAACTTGTGCATGAATGCGTTGAATACATAATAAAGAATAATATTTTTATTCTAGGATTTCAAACAACCACAAATGGTACGAAGTTAGATAAAAATATTGCAATGGATTTTAACAGAATTGCATCGCATGTGGATAAGTGTTGGGAAGTATTTTTAAAATATACAAAATTTAAAAAAGAAGAACTTTTGAAAATTAAGCCAGTTTTTATAACTATATCTATGGATTTCCATATAAAAAGTCAAAGTGAACAAGCATATCAATTCTATCGAAGGTATTGTAACGATAAGGTAAACGTCCAATTACGTGATGAATCAGAACATCGTGACGGGTTATTATATAGTGGGCGAACCAAAGAAATATTTAGGTCAAACGATAAAAAGAAATATATATACACAGTAAAAGATTATCATTGCATGGCCACAGAGATTACAGGATCGAATGTGAAAAAGAATATATGCATCGCGGCTAACGGAAACGTATTTTTAGGATTGACTTCGGAATTTGACATGGAAGATCATGATAATTTAGGAAATATTTTGAAGGAAGAAATAACTTCAATGGTTTTAAAATGGAATTTCAAATATCCGATATTGCCGGAAGAAGTAAAACGTAATGAATACTGGAATGTGATAATTTTTAATTATGAAAATGATAACAAAAAGAAATTAATTGAACACCTAAAACTGAATGATAAATCATTAGAAGAAAAATACCAGGAAAGCAAAGAAAAAGTATATCTTTATAATGTGATTAAAAATTATCGGCGTGCAATCCACGAAAAACTTCCATATCTATCCATGGAAGAAATTAAGACAAGTTCAGATATGTGGTTTGAGATGGAGAAAAAGATTGCAAATAATCAAATTACAGAAGAAGAATGCAATCAGAAAATGGATGCACATTATGCAGAATTGGTAGTTAAACACAGTTATGATGATGTCAAAGAATTTCACAAACAGTACCCGTATTTAACGGTAGAAGAGTGTAAAGAGCTACAAGAACTGAATAATAGAATGGCAACTCCATCGAGTAGTCTTTTAGTGTTTATGTTTGAAAAAACAAAACTTCTGGCACGAGCGAATGAACTTGAAAAACTGAATGACTATAGAAAAGAACATATAGGAAGTGCTTTCAATGCAGAATAGAGAAAAATATTTTATAGCAGCGTGTGCCGGTATGCCGTTTGGATTGGTTGGGATGAGTATTGGAGTATTCCTTACATGGATTTTCAATGCCATCAGGAAAAAATAAATAAGGAAGTGGAAAAATGGCAAATAAAAATGCAGCTGGTAGTAGTGTTTCTACGGAGACATCCATCTACCAGACTTTGAAAAATATGATTAACACGGATACAAAAGTGTATTATATCATGTGGAAGTATTGCCCTGAATATCTGAAAGATCATGAAAAGAATCCGATCAGGACGTTCGATGATTTGAAAAGAAGGTATGCAGTCTTTGGCGGTAAAATCACAGAAAAAACATGCGAAAAATACATGTTGGAAGAAGGTGTGCAGAATGCCGTCCTGTGGTTACTCAAGCGATTGCATCAGAAAAAGCAGATTGAGCTGTATAATGCTTACTATCAGAAAGCATTGTCAGGAGATGTCCAGGCGTTCAAAGCATTCGAGGATTTTTCCGAAAAATTCTTTGCAGAAAATAAGGAAAACGGTCTTGTGAGTATTCTGAACAAAGTATCCGAAACCGATCTGGAAGATCCAGAAGATTACTCTTATGAGTACAAAGAATAACAATGACAAACAGTTGTGCGAATTTTTATATACCAAAAATGAAGGTTTCGGATTTACAGAAAAGCAGGACTTAGAAATTTTGAAAGAACTGTTCCCTGATGCCAGGGAGATTGAAATAATTTATAGTACGAAGGGCGAAGCTCATTTCGTATTAAGACGTTAAGGTTGCACGAGTCAGATCATGCAGCCTTTTTTATTTTTAAGGGGGCGAAACGTGACAAGAGAAGAAAAGTTGCGAAAAATAGTCGCTGATCCTGTCTTGTGGTGTCGTTATTTCGTCCACATCGTTGACAAGGCAGGAAGAAAAGTAAGATTTGAGCCAACGTACCATCAGAAGGTGTTGGCGAAAAACTTCGGGAAATTTAATATTATTGGAAAATCAAGACAGTTGGGGATCACAAGTTACGCAATCGCATACAGTTTATACCTTACACATACCCAACCAGATACGGTGTGCATGTTGATGTCTTATTCGCTGGATACGGTTGACATTGTATTTAAAAAGTTGAAAGCAATGTATGACGATCTGGATCAAGCTGTTAAATTATCTGATGTGGCGAACAACCGGAAGGAATTGATTTTGGAGAATAGATCGAGAATCGTTTGTTGCGTATGTGGAACAAAAGATGCAGCGAGAGGATCAACTTTACGTTACGTTCATCTTACGGAAGTCGCTTTTATGGATGATGAAAAACTGAAGAATCAGTTGGTTGCGATAGAAGCTGCATTGCGTCCTGACGGACAGATTGTACTTGAATCGACATCGAACGGAATGAATTATTGGTTCGAACTATGGCAGAAAGCTGTACACAAAGAAAGCCAGTACAAGCCATTTTTCTTTTCATGGTTGGATGATAAGCGACAGTTTCTCCAGGAATATGAGCAAAATACAGAGATTTATTACAATCGTTATGGTAAATACCTGGAAGAGAACGAGTTGGATGAAGAAGAGTTATCCCTGTATTATAAAATGGATGCAGAGAAAAATCCGCTTGCTATGAAAAAGCTGATGTGGAGACGGATGAAAATAGCGAATATCGGAATCGAAAAGTTCCGTCAGGAATATCCAACTACAGCGACAGAATCATTCCTTGTATCAGGAAATAACGTTTTTGATCTGGAAAAGATACAGTCCAGAATGAATGGCTTGTATGAGACGAAATCATTATCGCAAGTCGGTATGAAGCTATCGCCAATGATGCGCAAGTGGAAGAAAGATTGGATTATGTGGAACACACCAAAGGTCAACGAAAGATATTATGGCGGAGTCGATACGGGTGAGGGCATTGGTTCTGACAATAGCGTTATCGAGATTGTGGATCGTAGTGGTATCCAGGTATTTGAATTTGCTTCAAATAAAATCAAGCCGTATGAATTTGCAGATCTTGTTCGTGAGGTTGGAGAATACTACAATACAGCTTTACTTGTAGTGGAGAAAGCATCCGCTGGACATACTGTCGTGGACAAGCTCTATGACAGTGGCAGTCGATACCTACGATTATACAAGTATAAGGAATATGATGCCAAAGGAAAGGCACGGAAAAAGCCAGGATTTCAAACGTCCTCTAAGAGCCGACCTATTATCATCAACAGGTTTGTGGAGATGTTCGAAACGAGACAAATACTTGTTAATAGTAAATATCTTCTGGATGAAATGAAATCATTCCAGTTGGATGACCATGGAAAACAACAGGCCGTTCAAGGTGCGAAAGATGATAGAGTCATGGCTTTTGCGATGGCGTTAGAAGGATTAACCAATGGAGTTTGGTACATATAATGAACACTATTTACGAAAGGAAATAATTAAAATGAATTATGAAGAATATAAAAGAGTCATCGACCAAGGAATGGTCGAATATGTAGCAAATGGAGGTAGTCTTTTCTTTATGGCAGGTGTAACAAAAGAATATATTTTTGCCTACGACAATGAATACGATGCAGCCGATCACAAGAAAATTCTGGCGGATAAAGCTGCACAAGCGATCTATAAGAAAGAAAAATTGCCAGACGGAATTCGTCTGAAGAAATGCATCTTTCATGGAAGGAACGATAAGAAATGAATCCAATTAGAGCAATCAGAAATTTTTTCGGAAAAGGAGTTGAAATGAATACGGATCGGACATATTGGTATAGAGATGAAATTCAGAAAATAAAATATAAAGACAGAATCAACAGGGTGGAAAGCATTGACGAATACCTACGGAGAGAGCATAAAGTTCTTCAAATTCCATCATTTGAGTACAAAGAACATACTTTTGAACCAACACGATTGGTGCTTCAGACGCTAAAATCAATCATCAAATTCCATAGCTCTTATATTTGTGGATCACCTGTTTCGATCACTGGTGACAAAGAATTTGTATCATTATTGAACACAATTTATAAAAAAGGCGGATATACAAAAACGGATCTCGAAGTGGCGAAGGATCTGATTACATATGGCGATTCGTTTGAGTACGTTTATCTTGATGGAGATGGAAAGATTCGTTCTAAAATTATCAGAAATAAAGACTCTTATCCTATTTATGATTCATACGGTAATTACACCCACTTTGTAGAGTATTGGAAGGATGATGATACCAGGCGAGAACATTATATCGTCTATTATCCTGACAAAGTGGAGATTTACGAGGATGGAACACTGACGGACACGAAAAATAATCTGACGGGACTTCCGATCTGGTATTCTGCTATGGACAAGTCGAAATACGACAAGTTTGGCGATCCGTTTCCTCTCGATCTAATGGGAATTATGGACACTATCGAAGCCCTTTTGTCAAAATTGGACACGGCAGTGAATACTTTATCCCTATCGCCACTAGGTGTGGTGTCAGGCCAGCGAATGGATTCCAGTATTCCAACAAATATCGTTGGTGCAGTGATGAACCTGGAAGATGGAGCTACGTTCAACTGGGCGAATGCGCAAATGGACAGAGAGAGTATCAAACTTGAATTAGATTATGTAATTCAACAGTTTTATGCGATCGCTTGCGTACCTGCGAGCATCATGGGACAATCAAACGTAGCGAATGTATCTGAAACAAGTATCACAATGTTATATCAACAGTGTGATAATTTTGCCCGGCAGTATATCGCCAGTATGAAAGAAGGATTCGAACAAAGACTTGCCTACATTCGCAAGCTGATGGAATATAACGGTCAAACAGTAGCAGACGAAGTGTATGATAGCGTGAACTTTTCCTTCAATGTCGCACGGCCTGTTGATAATGCTTCAGATATGGAGAATATGCAGATCCAGTATAATTGCGGAGCGATCAGTAAGCAGACGATTATCGACCGATCCCCATATACGACAGCCAAGTAAGGGACCGCAGATTATATATTTGATGAAAAGAA
>OGYO01002421.1_pt1 | contig 9971 bp, 9 predicted proteins | sample 1576561 | NCBI WGS metagenome assembly OGYO01 (sample SAMEA3541507, study PRJEB24748) | human gut metagenome | biome: human gut; feature: human-associated habitat; material: faeces | place: China | collected 2012 | reverse complement strand
AATATTAGTTGCAGCAGCAGGAACTGGAGGTCATATAAACCCCGCAATTGCAATTGCAAATAAAATAAAACAAGAAAATAAAGATGCAGAAATAACTTTTATAGGAACAACAAGAGGTTTAGAAAACGATTTAGTTCCAAGAGCAGGTTATAAGCTAGAAACAATAGAAGTATACGGAATCTCTAGAGAAATATCATTTGCAAACTTACGCAAAGGGATAAAAACTTTAAAAGGATTTAGAGATGCAAAAAAATTAATAAAGAATTATAATCCAGACTTAGTAATTGGAACTGGAGGATATATATGTGGACCTGTATTCACAGCTGCAACAAGAGAAAAGATTCCTACAGTTTTACATGAAAGTAATGCATTTCCAGGTGTTACAATAAAACTATTATCAAAAAAAGTAGATTTAGTTTTAACAGGGTTTGAAGATGCGAAATTAAGATTACCTAAAGCAAAGAAAGTAGTTGTAACAGGAACTCCAACAAAAGTTAAAGATTTAAAACTAACAGAAATACAAAAAACAGAAATAAAAGTAAAATTAGGATTTAAAAGCAATAAACCGCTAGTTTTAGTATTTGGAGGAAGCCAAGGAGCACAAATAATAAATAAAACATTAATAAACATAATAAAAAATAAAATGAATAACAATTATCAAATAATGTGGGCACCGGGGCTCCCGGAATCTATTGTGTATTTCCGTACATATTTTGCAGGGTCTATGGGTGTTGTCATGTACAATATCTTTGTTGGAGTTCTGCAGTCGGTCGGTGATGGACGCCATCCACTGATATATCTGATTATTTCTTCCTGTGTCAATGTCGTTCTGGATATTTTCTTTATCGCAGGTCTTGGCATGGGAGTCGGATCAGCAGCACTTGCAACCGCAATTTCACAGTTTGTCAGTGCACTGCTCTGTATGGTTCATCTGCTGCGTGTGGAAGAAGAATACCGTCTGGAATTGCGAGAGATTCGTTTTGACAGTTCTATGCTGAAGCAGATCATCCAGAATGGTGTACCATCCGGTTTTCAGAATTCAGTGATCGCGATCGCGAACGTCTTTGTACAGTCAAATATAAATGCATTTGGAAAAATGGCGATGGCAGGATGTGGTTCCTACTCCAAGATAGAGGGATTCGCCTTTTTGCCGGTGACCTGTTTTACAATGGCTCTGACAACCTTTGTCAGTCAGAATCTGGGTGCAAAACAGTATGACCGGGCGAAAAAGGGAGCAAGATTTGGAGTTTTCTGCTCGATTACTATTGCAGAGTTGATCGGTATTATCATATATGTGGCAGCACCGGTACTGATCACAGCGTTTAACAGAGATCCTGATGTTGTACATTATGGAGTCATGCAGTCCAGAACAATTGCGTTATTTTATTGTCTGCTGGCGTTTTCTCATTGCATCGCAGCAGTACTTCGTGGATCAGGTAATGCATCCGTTCCGATGATCGTTATGCTCTGTGACTGGTGTTTGTTTCGCGTAAGCTACATTACTGTGGCAGTTCGTATTCTCCCGGATATACGAGTGATTTTCTGGGCATACCCATTGACTTGGGGTATCAGCTCCGCGATTTTTCTGTATCTGTTCTTACGTGGAAAATGGGTTTACGGATTCGAGAAATCCTAATCGCTATACCGAATAATCGCACAAAATTTTCTTTACATTTTCGATTTTTACAGGCTTTGCAAGGTGAGCATTCATTCCCGCTGCCAGACACTTTTCTTTACTATATCTGGTGCGGGAGCAAGTTTAAACAGCAATCAGACCTTTTACAATCGCCATTCCAAGTCCAATTTTTTCCTTTTTGAATTCATCACTTGACATTGTATCAAAGACTACCTGCTTTTCTATGAAAAGATAGTTAATTGGTTATCAACTGCATAGAAATGTTAAAATACACATAAAATAGTAATGTATATTGATTAAATAAATCCTAGATGATATAATTTAATTACCAAAAAGTGTGTAAATTTACAAAAACAAGGAGTTGAACTCATGGAGATTAAAAGAGATGCATACCTTGAACAGTTAAAGATAAGAAAAGATAATGGGATGATAAAGATTATCACGGGAATCAGGAGATGTGGGAAATCATTCCTGTTATTTGTATTGTTTAAGAAATATTTATTGGAGAGTGGTGTAGATAATGACCATATCATTGAGATTGCTTTGGATGGCATTGAAAATGAGGAGCTGAGAGATCCAAAGAAGTGTTACCAGCATATTAAAGAGCGGGTGGAAGATGACCAGAAATATTATCTGCTTTTGGACGAAGTACAATTTATGTCACGATTTGAGGAAGTGCTGAATAGCCTGCTTCGAATCAGCAATATTGATGTATATGTGACTGGAAGCAACTCTAAGTTTTTATCCAGCGATATTGTAACTGAATTTAGAGGCAGAGGAGATGAGATAAGAATATATCCGTTGTCCTTCGCAGAGTTCTATGCGGCTTTCGATGGAGATTATGATGATGCTTGGGAGGAATATATGATATATGGTGGTTTACCACAAGTGCTACAGTTTTCTGTGGAACGCCAAAAGGCTGAGTATCTAAAAAACATTTTCACAAATGTTTATATTAAGGATGTTGTAGAACGAAACAAGCTGCGAAATGTTGATGAGATTGATACTTTAGTAGATATCCTTGCTTCTGCGATAGGAGCTCCTACTAACCCAACTAAAATATCAAATACGTTTAAAAGTGAACGAGGCATCAATTACAGCAATAAGACCATATCCAACCATATAGATTATCTTGTGGAGGCATTTTTGATTTCTAAAGTTGACAGATATGATATTAAAGGTAGAAAATATGTGGGAGCAAATCTGAAATACTATTTTTCAGATGTGGGACTTAGAAATGCAAGATTGAATTTTAGACAGCAGGAACCTACTCATATCATGGAAAATATTGTTTACAATGAGCTGCTTATCAGAGGTTATAATGTGGATGTTGGTATTGTAGAGGCGTATGCGAAAAATGATGAAGGAAAAACAACTCGAAAGCAGTTTGAAGTTGATTTTGTGGTCAATCAGGGGAGTCAGAGATATTATATTCAGGTGGCTTATGATATGACCTCTGAGGAAAAGCAGAAGCAGGAATTTAATTCATTTAGAAATATCCCTGATTCATTTAAAAAGATCGTGGTAGTAAACGGAACAAAAAAGCCTTGGAGAAATGAGGAAGGCTTTGTAATCATGGGAATGAAGTATTTTCTGCTTAATGCGGATAGTTTGGAGTTTTAGTATGAGAAATTGAGGTTATAAAGCAAAAAACAGCCATAGCCTGAAACTATGGCTAACCACAATTAAAATGTATTATAAATATCAAATCATATCTGATACAATTATCCTCACGATTGATTTATAACAGGAGGATACACATGAGTACATTAAATACACCATTCAGATATGATTATGTGGGAAGCTTTTTAAGACCGGAAAGATTAAAGAAGGCAAGAGCCGACTATGAAAGTGGAAAGATTAAGCAGGAAGAGCTTACAGCAGTTGAAGATGACTGCATAAGAGAGCTTGTAGCAAAGGTTAAGAAACTTGGTTATCATGTTATTACAGATGGCGAGTTCAGAAGATCTACATGGCATCTTGATTTTATGTGGGGTTTCAACGGAGTTGAGCATAGAAAGACAGTTGACGGCAACACAACATTTGACGCAGAAGCAGCAATGATTGATGATACATATATGGTTGGTAAAATATCAGTAAAGAGCCATCCATTTGTTGAACATTTTAAATTCATTAAGGCATTAGAGGACGAGAACACTGTTGCGAAGCAGACAATTCCTTCACCGGGACAGTTCTATGCGTACTTTACAGGTGCAGAGCTTCTTTCAGATACACTTGCAATCTATGGAACAGAGGAAGCATTTGCAGATGATGTAATTAAGGCTTACAACGAATTTGTTGCAGAGATATATGTGGCAGGATGCAGAAATCTTCAGTTTGACGACTGCGTATGGGGCGGAATGGTTAATCCCAAACTTTCTGTTGCACTTACAGGAAGAAGCGGCGAGGCGCTTGAAGATTATAAGAAACTCATGCTTAAGTTAAACAACGAGGTTGCTGCGGCTGCGCCAGAAGACCTGCTTATCAATACACATGTGTGCAGAGGTAATTATCATTCAACATTCTTCAGTTCTGGAGCATATGACAGTGTTGCAGACCTGCTTTTCGGTGAAGAAAATGTTAATGCATATTATCTGGAATATGATGATGAGCGTTCAGGCGGATTTGCACCGTTAGCAAAGGTATCTGGGGATAAGAAGGTTGTTCTCGGACTTGTTACAACCAAGACGCCAGCACTTGAGAATAAGGAACTTGTTATAAACAGAATTCATGAGGCGGCAAAATATGTTCCTCTTGACAGACTGTATCTGAGCCCACAGTGTGGATTTGCTTCTTGCGAGATTGGAAATAAGCTTACTGAGGAAGAGCAGTGGGCTAAGTTAAAGCTTGTAAAAGAAATCGCAGAAGAAGTGTGGGGATAAGTCTTAGAAAATGAATATATGATTATTTAGAAGGATTGGAGATTGTGAGAAGTCTCCAATCCTTTTTTGATTTTTATCAGTTATAACTGATAAAACTGTCAAACTTTTTTCCGCATGATTTCGTATATAAATATAGAAAAGCAAGTGCGGTTAAATCAAAAAAGGGAGGGGTTTTATGAGAAAGAAATGGTTTGTTGGCATATTTGTAGCATTGATAAGTATGACATGTATATCAGGTTGTGGAGTTTCTTATAAAGATTATACGGATATACAGCAGACGGAGACTGAAACTGAGCAGACTGGTGGAATTGAGACGAATCGTGAATATATTATGGAAGAGGATGTTATGAAGTTGCCATCAGATGCAGTAATTATAGATGATTATTCTAAAGAGGGAACAATTCTTACAAGTCCACACTTAAACTATAATATTAGTATAAAGGTTAATAAGGCTATACTGGCTGATAATATGGATGCGTATAAAGAAATTGGTGGTACAGACAGTAATTTTATAGAATGGATAAAAAAGGTTAATTCAAGAGAAGCAGGATTTACTAACACATACAATGAAGCAGACGGGACATTTGACAGCAGATATGATGGAGTTGGTACTAAGATTTTTATGATATCGGCAGAACTTGTTAATAATTCAGATTCAGAAGCTGCAATTAATATTGCTGGAATAAATCCATATAGTCTGGACAGGGAGAATGGGGAGATTACCAGATTGAGTATATGTGAATCAATATTTTATGATTATGCAGAATCAACAGGTGCAGATTATGGGAATATGACACTTAAGGCTGGGGAACACCGCAATATAGTTTTATGTATGGTTGAGCCGGACAAGATAGTAAAAAAATATTATAGAAATGAGAATGGCAGAAATGTTGCGACAGACACTGACGATATTAATTATGACAATATTTATCTGAGGTTAAGCCTTTTAGGGGTTCAGCAGGTCGCTAACGGGGAAAACTTTATAAAGTTTAATATTGAGTAAGAAGGTGATGTATATGGGGCGAATGATAAGAATAGAACTTTACAGAGCTTTTCATGGGAAAGAACTTAAAACTGCAATGTTATTAGGAGGGTTGCTGGGACTGGCACATTTTGTATTAGAAGTTATACCATCAGTCAGTCATATATTTGACGGATATCATCCGGATATTGCGTCTTCTGTTGTTGGAAATGTTACGGAAAGCTGGATGGGTGGAATGATTAATCCAGAGATTAATATATACCAGATGGTGGTATTTTTATTAATAACTATTCCGTATGCAGCATCATTTTACACAGACAGGAAGGCCGGAATACTTAAGAATATAGTTGTAAGAGGTGAAAAAAGAGAATATCTGGCAGCCAAATCTGTAGCGGTGTTTATGACTGCCGGGGTTTCAGCAGTATTTCCGTTGTTACTTAATCTTATGCTTACAATGACAATGTTTCCGGTAATTAATTATGACTGGTACCAGCTGCCGAATTATAAGGCATTGTTTATGAATCTTGCTGTTAAAAATGTGATTGCATATTGCATTGTATATATGGCACTGATATTTGTATTTGCAGGACTTATAGCGGGACTGGCATTATCACTGTCATTATATGCTAATAACAGATTTGTTGTATTATCGCTGCCTTTTCTTATATGTATAGTATCGGGAAGGCTGGTCGCATATTCGGGTAATCCGGTTATAAGAGGGCTTGCAATACAGAAGGTGTTTTATGTTCCACAGAGTTCGCCAACAACATTAGTTTCTTTATGCATATTGTTTGTTGTGCTTGTTTTATGCGGATATGTGCATTTTATGGTAAGGGGCGTGAAAATGGATGTTTTATAATGACAGATTATCGGGAAAGGAAAGAAAGCAGAAAATTGCATTGATAGTATGTGCAGTAGTTGTTCTGGCAGTATGGCTTATGCTTACAATCAGAATTAATACGATTTTTCCATCCAAAAAGATTGAAAAATGCGGATATGGAGAATGGATTAATTATACACCTGACATAGCGGATATTATTACAGCAGATGTGAGTATCTCACCGGTATCATGCAAAATGTATGACAGGGCAGGTATTTTAAAAGATTACACAAAAGAACAGCTTGGAATATTTTCAGAAGGAAAAGACGATGCAGATTATCTTGTATTTACTGTTGATATAAAAAATAACGGACAGGAGGCTGTAAACATAAACCGTCTAGCATCATTACTTATCTATTGTACAGAATTTAATGGTGACAGCAACTCTCTGGAAAGGATGAATACTGATATTAAGACAGTGGCATCAGGTGAAACACAGAGAGTACAATTTGTAACCAACATAAAGTATAAGGATGCATGGATGGTTAATAGCAGACAGAGATATGCAGAGTCTGATGTTTACATAGTTATGTCACAGTATCCATTAGAGAGAAGAATGGTATTTTCTATTGAATAATTAATAAAGGGGGATTTTATGAAGTGGAGAATCTGGAAAAGACCACCGGAGTGGAAAAAGATATCATTGTATGCTGTTGTTATTTTAGTTTCATTATTTGTGTGTGAATTCGCATTTGCAGCAAGAAAGGCAAAGGGCGTCACATGCGTGAAAGATTTTATTATTACATATAATTACAGGGTTGTTCCTTATATAGCAATTCCTGTTATTATGGTTCTTTTAATATCGTATTTTAGAAGAATGTATGATGATAACAGAATGGTGCGGTATGTTAATATAAGAAATTTTTACATTTCTGTAATTGGTGGGGGAATTGGCAGGATTGTATTATATGTAGTTATTATGACCGTCTGGATGTTTATAGGCGGTGTTGTATCGACACATGGAATTATTGACAACTGGCAGTCAAAAAATGCGATGGCAAAGAGAGTTTATGGAGCATATCTTACAGACACAAAGTTTATCACAGTGTTTTCAGGAATTTTCATAACATTAATTTTAATGATGATTATAAACATGGAAATGCTGATGATAATACACAGATATATACATAGCTGGATTGCCGGATATTTTATATGCATAGTACTTAATCTGTATATGCTGGTTGAGCAGGGAAATGCCAGAGTGCTGAAAACATTTATAACATACAGGGTATACCAGAATGGATGGAGATACAGCAGTCTTGTGTATATGGCTGTGATAGTGGCTGTACTGCTTATGGTTATATTATTGATGGGAAAATGTGACAGTTTAAGGAGAAATCGATGATGTTTTGGAATATTTTAAAAAATGATATAGCGCGTGGGATATTTAAAAGAAAATATTTATACATAATATCGACTGTTGTAATAGCTGCACTGGTAATTATTGCTGATATGAGTCTGGGAAGAAAAACCGGTTCACATGGATATACAGGTCAGGTATCAGTGGGGGATTTGTTTCAGGTGTTTTACAGGGGCAGCAGAATAATTAAACCAGACAATATGGCAGAATTTTATATATCAGAACAGTATCTGTTTATGGTTCTTGGCATTGCATTTATTGTAGGAAACTATTGCGTCAGGGATTTTGGCAGTGTGGGTATGCAGATAATAATCAGATGTGGAAGCATTGGCAAATGGTTTGCAGGTAAAGTTATGTGGTGTTTTGCAAGTGCTTTATATATGACAGCGTTGACGGATATATTAATTGTAATTATAAGTGTAATTCATGGATATGAACCGGGACTGGATGTGCATATGGAAGTGCTTCGTATATATGGATATCCAGAGAATGTAACAAATGTGGCAGCAGGTAAAATAGTGGTTATGAGTCTGGTTCTTCCGTTGCTTTCATTATTTGCCATAGCACTGGTGCAGATGTTTTTATCAATGATATGTTCGTCTGTAATAGCACTTTTACTTATATCAACAGGAATGATAATAACGATATTTTCAGGAAATGTATTACTGGTATTCAATGGTCTTATGTGTATGAGAAATAATATATATACTGCTGGAGGAACAGACAGTATTCATATGATGATTGCTGATGTTGTAATAATACTTATATCCATAATAGCAGTATATATATATGTCAGCAGGATGGATATATTAAATGCAAAGGAGATATAGTGTATGAGGGTTGTATTAAGAAATGTGTGTAAAGATATAAAAGGAGCAAGAGTTCTTGATAATGTTAATCTTGAACTTGAAAGTGGCATGGTATATGGTTTTAAGGGAAAGAACGGTTCTGGAAAAACCATGCTTATGCGTGCTATAAGTGGGCTTATAAAAGTGAAGGGTGAAATTGAGATTGATGGGAAAATACTGGGAAAAGATTTTACATTTCCACCAAGCATAGGAATTCTTATAGAGAATCCTTCGTTTGTGGCGGAATATACGGGATTGAAGAACCTTGAGATGCTGGCATGTATTAAGAATAAGATTGAAATTGAAGATATAAGACATGCAATGGAGCAGGTGGGACTGGATCCTGGCGATAAGAGAACCTATAAAAAATATTCACTTGGAATGAAGCAGAAGCTTGGAATAGCAGCGGCATTTATGGAAAAACCTGATATCATAATTCTTGATGAGCCTATAAATGCGCTCGATGAAGCGGGTGCAAAACAGGTTCACAAGATACTTGAGGAGCAGAAAAAGAGAGGAGCACTTATTATAATTGCCTGCCATGACAAGGAAGAACTTGAAATGCTGTCAGATGAGATAATTGAGATTTATGAGGGCAGGATTGTTGCCGGGGAAAAAGAGTGATTATGAAATGGACTTAAAAACTAAGGCAGTTAATTCTTATATAAGGGATTAACTGCCTTTAAGTTTTTTATATGAATAATAAAATTATCTCTGAACTTCGTTACCAGCGTCAGAGAAAGCGAGCTTCATAACTTCGTCAACTGTAACTAAGTTGTAATCTCCACTTACCGTATGCTTTAAGCAGCTTGCAGCATTAGAGAATTCAACGGCCTTCTGAGGATCGAAGTTGTTAATAAGGCTGTAGATAAGACCAGCGCAGCCCGATCCACGGAAGTTATCACGGCGTGCTTCAAACCGAGCAACTTCACGGAGTTAGCTATATTTTCCGGTTCTGCCGGGTCCAATGGAGCCGGACGCCCCGTTTTCACGTTACAAAACTTGCACGAACGAGTACATACACCCCCGCCGATCATAAACGTTGCAGTTCTGTTTCCCCAACATTCGCCTTGATTGGGACACATACCACTGGTACATATCGTATGTAGATTATGTTTTCTGACTATATTTAAAACCTCCGTGGAACTCTGTCCTTTCGGTAATTTAATCTTCAACCATTCCGGTTTTCTTCTGGTATTTTCCATTTCTAAAGTAAATCGTATTCGATTGCAAAAATAAAAAAGAAAAACCTAGACTTTATAGTCGCCAATGACTTGACTATTTCAGGTGCTGGATTTGGTACTGATACAAATATTGTCAAGTTAATTGGTGATCGGCGCGGCGGCGCGGGTATTGGACGGGAAACAGCGTCTTGAAGTGCTG
>OGYO01002420.1_pt1 | contig 9972 bp, 8 predicted proteins | sample 1576561 | NCBI WGS metagenome assembly OGYO01 (sample SAMEA3541507, study PRJEB24748) | human gut metagenome | biome: human gut; feature: human-associated habitat; material: faeces | place: China | collected 2012 | reverse complement strand
CCAAACTCATGCGCCTGCCCATCGCGTTTTTCGCCATCCGGAACAGCCCGATCTGTCCGTCTGCGATCTTCAGCAGATATCCTGGTTCTGTCGTTGTCTCCTCCGTGGTTACCCCTTGAGCAGCACTGCGCTCCTGCCGCATACTCACTGTCAGCGACCCGGCAACGATCACCAGAGAGATAGTGATGGCGGTGAGTATCATCCATGCGATCTTTCGTTTTTCCATGAAACAGCCTTCCTTTCTTTCTATAAGTACCAGAAATATTCTTGCCAGAATTCGTAAGTTTATACATTCTGCATATTTTTCGAAGAAAATCTGCTGCACCTCTTAACATCCGCAAAAAAATGTGTTATAATAGTTGTGTATTGATTTTCGCTTCTTTTGCAGCATTGTTTCGCTGCATTTGTATCACTTTCCTGCACGGCATCTTGTGCAGATACTTCGAAAGGATCCATGATTATGGAAAATAACAAAAAGAAAAAAGCCAACAACTCCGAGGCAAATTCCAAGCGGACAGCAAAAGCACGCTCCGGTGCACCCCAACGGCAATATTACGGCCCCACCGGTACCCCGGAATATCCCTATCACAGTCCGGAACTGGACGAGCCGACTGTAAAGATCAAGCGATTTCCCATTCTGCGGCAGACGCTCTCCATTCTCGGTTCTACCCTGGCAGCGCTGTTTCTGATCCTCATCATTACATGTACAATTGTTACCACTGCCCTTGTGGTCTATGTCATGAATTTCCGGGATGATGTTTCAAATGTTACCATTGAAGAAATGGAATTGTCCTATAACACCAATATCTATGCCCAGGATGAATCCGGCGAGTGGGTAGAGATCTATGAAGTCAGCAATGCCTCTCAGCGTATCCCCATCAACATCGACAATATCTCCCAGCATGTCCGGGACGCTTTTGTCTGTGCTGAAGATGAACGTTTCTACACCCACGATGGTGTCGATTATAAGCGTACCCTTTCTGCATTTGTCAATATGTTTGTTCATATTTATGATACCAACCAGGGCGGTTCGACCATTACACAACAGCTCATCAAAAATATTACTGGCGACAGCGAACAGTCTCCTTCCCGTAAGATCCGTGAGATCTTCCGTGCTATGGAGCTGGAGCGTGCCTATTCCAAGGACAAGATCCTGGAGACATATCTGAATTATATCGGTTTCGGCGGCACTTCCAACGGTATTGAGCACGCTGCACAGAAATATTTCGGCAAGAGCGCCGCAGATCTGGATGTGGCAGAAGCAGCATGCCTGGCAGCAATTCCTAAAAGCCCGGAAACGCTCAACCCCTTTGCTGGGTATACCGATGATGTCACGGGCGAATGGGTCAACACCGGGCGTGCGAAGAACAAGGAACGTCAGGAATATGTTCTGTGGCAGATGTATGACAATGGTGCTCTGACCTATGACGAGTACCAGGCGGCACTGCATGAAAAACTGATTTTTACAGATTCCGAAGAATACAAGGCGGCACATCCAGAGATAGAAAAGGAAGAAGAAAAAGATACAAATAATACAACATCATGGATTATTGATGCTGCCATGTATGAAGTGGCTGATTATCTCAGTGATAAATTTAACCTGACTACAGAGCAGGCAATTACCCGTATTAATCACGGCGGCTATCAGATCTATACGACAGTCAATCTGGATATGCAGAAATATGTAGAAGACAAATATTTGGATCTGAACAATTTAGTGGAAAAAGATCGGGTCGCAAAGTGGCAGGATACAAATGGTGACGGTGAGTATACTACTGAAGAAATCGTCTACCCCGAATCTGCGTTTATTGCCATGAATTACAAGGGAGAAATCCTTTCAGTGGCTGGTGCTACCGGTGAAAAGACCGTACCCCTTTGCTGGAACTACGCCACTATGGAACCACGTCAACCGGGTTCAACAATCAAGCCTCTGACCACCTATGGACTGGCACTGGAAAACGATCTGATCCACTGGGGCTCTATTTATAAGGATGAACCGATTGAAGTGGAAGGCAAGAAATGGCCTACAAACTACAGTGAAGACAGTTCCGCCATGTCCATCAGCCATAAGGATCTGAAGATCTATGAGGCACTGGAAAAATCCTACAACACCGTTCCGGCACAGCTATGCGATGCATTAACTCCTCAGACAGCCTTGAGCTGCTCACCCAGCGAGGCCGCCTTCTTCGGGGCGGCATCCTCGCCGCGGCCCTCCTCGGTAACACGCTCCCGGGTGAAAAGGAACTGCAGATAAATCGTGATTGCGCTGAAAATGGCCACTGCCAGCATGGCAACGAACCAGAGGTGCTGATCCTCCTTCAGTGCGAAGGAAACGAGCATCGGGAACACCATCGAGCCGCAGCCCATAACGCCCAGACCCGCAATGTTCGTGAAGGAGGCCAGCGCGCCGCGCTGCTTGCTGTCACGGGTCGAAACCGGGATCATCGTAGAGTTGGCGGTGTTGTAGATGGGATAGGCCACGGCGTAGTAAAGGTTATAAGCAACCGCGATCCAGACCATCTTGGCCGCACCCTCAAAGGGGACAACGAACATCAGCACGCTCGCAACCGAAAGCGTCAGCGCCGAGAGCAGGATCCACGGGCGGGCTTTGCCAGCCAGTGCACGGGTACGCTCAATCAGCTGGCCTACCACAAGGTTGGCCGCTACAATTAAGACGGTCGAAATCAGCTGCAGCGTGGTCAGAAAGCCGAGATCCAGCTTGAGGACATCGGTGAAATAGTTCTGCAGGATGCTTGTGAAAATACCGGAGGAAAGCAGTGCGCCGAACGGGCCGATGAAATAGCCGAGCAGCATTTCCGGCATTTTTACATCATCGCTCGTAATGCGGGACCGCGTCAGCGGGGACGACCAGAAATTGGATTTGGATGTAGCCATAAGAAAGGGGTCACTCCTTCTTTATCTGATAAGTTGTGGTCAAGGCTGCTCAAAGGCTGCCGCGCACTTCGTGTGTGCCGCTGCCGAGGGTGAACTCCCCTGCTCCGGGCAGCAGGACGCTGCAGACCGTGCCCATCGGCACTGTCACGCGGGCGGTGATTGCACCGTCTGCAAGCTGCCACGCTGCATGAATCTTGCCGTAAGGCGTATCAACGGTGCCGTCGGCTTCGGTCAGGCCGCCGCCGATGAGCGGTGCAAAGCGAAAACGCTTATACCCGGCCTCCAGCGGCTCAACGCCCAGCACGCGGCGGTAAAGGAAAGCGCCCACCGCACCGCTGGCGTAATGGTTGTAGGAGATCATCTGGTCAGTGCCGTCATTGCTGATGGGACACTCGCCGTCCTCATCGAGGCCGTCCCAGCGCTCCCACACTGTTGTGGCGCCGACCCTGACCTCATACAGCCAGCCGGGGCATTGGGTGTTCAGCAGCATCTTGAAGGCTGTGTCGGCATGTCCGCTGTCTGCCAGCGCGAACAGGATGTACGGTGTGCCGGGAAAGCCGGTGCCGATCTTGTAATCATTCTTTTCGACCAGATGCACAAGGTTTTCAGCAGCCTTGGCGCGGACATTCTCGGGGAAGATGTTCAGGTACAGCGGCAGCACATAGGCGGTCTGGAACTCGTCCCTTACCCTGCCGCTGCCGTCCGTAAATACGCTGCAGTAGGCATCTGCCACCTTGCGGCTCAGATCCGTGTAGTGGGCGGCGTCCTGATCTTTGCCGAGGATGCGTGCGATTGCAGCCAACCGGCTGCTGGTGTGGAAAAGGCTGGCCGTGGCGGTGTACTTGCTGCGCGCCTGCCACTGGCTCATCTTGGGCACATCGGGCGCGACCCAGTCGCCAAAGTGCAGGACGGACGGCGTGTGCCAGATATAGCGGTGCTTGCCGATGCCGAACCCTGCCCAGAAGCGGCAGGCCTTGACATATTTCTGCATTGCGGGGTACATCGTGCGCAGAATGTCAATGCTGCCGGTCGCCTCGTAGAGCGCCCACGGCACATTCACACAGGCATCGCCCCACCAGTCCACCGCCATCTCGGGCATCGTGGCCGGGAATCCGTAGCCCTGCACCGGCACGGTGTTGGGAATACCACCGCCCGGCCGCTGCTCGGCCTTGACATCGCGCAGCCATTTTTCAAGAAAACGGCTCAGCTCAAAGTTGTAAAGCGCGGTCGGTGCAAAGACATTGATGTCTCCGGTCCAGCCCATCCGCTCATCGCGCTGGGGGCAGTCAGTCGGAATGTCAACAAAATTGGACTTTGCACTCCATGTAATGTTGGACTGCAGCTGGTTGAGCAGCTCGTTCGAGCAGTGGAAGGCTCCGGCGTGTGCCACATCGGAGTAAAGGGCAACTGCCTCCACCTCGACATCCTCCGGCTTTACACCCTTGATTCCCGCATAGCGGAAGCCCATATAGGTGAAACGCGGGCTGTAGGTCTGTTTACCGTCCCGGCAGGTGTAGATTGCGGTGGCTTTGGCACTGCGCAGGAAGGTCGTATTCAGTGTACCGTCCGGGTTCAAGATCTCAGCGTGGCGCACCGTAATGACCCGATCGGCTTTGCCCTGCAGCGTTATGCGGATAACACCCGCAAAGTTCTGGCCGAAGTCGTAGATCGTCTCACCGTCCGGCGCGGTAGTGACGGCCACCGGCTTGAACACCTCATGGGCCGTGACCGGCGCGCCGTACTCTGCCGTGATGGCGGGGGTGACCTTCAGGGCCTCGGGGGCGGCGGCGTGCCAGCCATCTGTCTCATGGGTGGCATCGTAGGTCTCGCCGTCATACAGGTCGGCCATACGGACGGGGCCATTCTCGGTGACCTCCCAGCTGCTGTCGGTTCCGATGACCTCCACACTGCCGTCAGTGTACTCGATGCGCAGCTCGGCAAGCAGTGCCTGCCGGTCGGCCGTGACGCGGTTTTTGCGGGTAAAGACAAAGCTGCCAACGGCCCAGCCGCCTGTCACTGTGGCGGTCAGCGTATCATGGCCGGTCAGAAGTGCCGTTACATCGTAGGTCTGGTACTGCAGATAGCTTTTGTAGCTTGTAAAGCCGGGGGCAAAATACTGCCGCCCCAGCTTTTGGCCGTTCAGCTCTACCTCATAGATGCCCATGGCGGTTGCATAAAGCCGTGCGCGGGCAACGGTCTTTGCGGTTTCGATCGTTTTGCGAAAGACCATCGGCACGGGGCTGACCTTGGCCTCGGTAAAGGTAAAGGCCGGGTCGCTGATCCACTGACCGCGCCAAGGGGTCTCCATGCGGCCGGTTTCAAAGGTAGTTTCTGCCTCAGCGGCTGCACCGGTATCATCGGTGACCGTCAGCCGGACACCGTAGGTCGTAAAGGGCAGCAGCGCCGGCCCCTTGTAAGCGGTGCCGGTCTGGCCATCTTGGGGCAGATGGGCGTTCCAATCGCCGACCTGCAGAATGGCATCCGTTAATTCGGCATCGTTGCGGTCGCTTTGTACCGCAAAGCCGATGCGCGGCGCCGGGCAGTCAGTCACACAGCCTTGGGTCAGATGCTCCACGGTCAGGCGGGTGATCTCCAACATTTGGGTTCCTCCTTCTTTGACAGGGCTCAGTCAGCATCCCTGCCGGGGTCGTCCTCTCTTTGATGTGAGTGTAGCATACCACGCTTTCTTGCGATTGGCACACATTTTGCACAAAATGCATGTTTTCTGGCATGAACGGAAAAAAGTTTCGTCGCCTTTCACAAGAAAACAGCCCACGCATTTGTGCAGCCTGCACATGAGAGAGGTATCCCCCCAACGCAAACAAAAAGAGCCTGCCCGGTTCAAATCCGGGCAGGCTCGCGGCTTATTCAGCCGTCACTTCGGTGGTTTTGTTTTCTTTGATCTCTGGGTTCTCGGGGCTCTCGGGCTTGAGACTGTCCAATCCCGTCACATTGATGTTACGGTCGGTCTTGGCCTGGATGCTGTTGGCGCGGACGATCTCCTTCATGTCGATGCCGGTGGCCTCCTTCATGGCCTCAATGGTCTGGGCCATCAGCACCGGAACATTGCCGGAAATGCCAGATACACCGCCGGCATCGCCGCCGATGATGGACACCTTGTCGATGGCGGACAGGGGCTGGGCAACACTCTTTGCAATGTCGGGCAGCACCTTGATCATCATTTCGGCAACGGCGGCATCGTTGTACTGCTTGTAGGCCTCCGCCTTCTGCTTCATCGCCTCGGCCTCAGCCAGACCCTTCTGGCGGATAGCCTCGGCCTCGGCGCGGCCGACCAGTGCAATGCCCTCGGCCTCCTGCTGCTTGGCAAACTTTGCAGCCTCGGCGGCGCGCTCAGCCTCATACTTTTGCGCTTCGGCCTCCTTCTGGCGGCGGTAAAGCTCGGCATCGGCCTGCTTGCGAACCTCGGCGTCCAGCTTGCGCTGCTGGACCTCTGCCTCCTGCGCGGCCAGATCGACCATCTTTTTCTGCTTGGCGATCTCGGCGTCTGCCTCGGACTCCTTGACCTCACGGGCACGCAGGTTGGTCTGGATCATACCGGCGGCCTGTGCATCGGCAGCAGCCTTGTCGGCCTCTGCCTTCAGCTTGGACTTTGCCAGCTGCAGCTCATTGTTGCGCTTGGCAATGGCAGTCTGGGCTTCGATCTCCTTTTCGTTGGCGGCCATAGCGGCGGCAGCCTTGGCGCAGGATACATCGCGCTCAGCCTCGGCCTTGGCAATGGAGGCACGCTTTTTCACAAGCTCCTCCTGCTCCACACCGATGGCCTCGATGACACCATGGTTATGCCCCATCGCATCCACAGCGTCCTTGACATCCTGCACATTGAAGGTCACAACCTCCAGACCCATCTTGGCAAGGTCAGGGCGGGCGTTTTCGACCACGCTGACCGCCATCTGCTTGCGGTTGGTCAGGATCTGATCGACCGTCATCTCACTGACGATCTCACGCAGGTTGCCCTGCAGCACATCGTTGATCTTTTCATTGATATGTGCCTCGTCCATTCCGAGAAAGTTCGAGATCGCAGACTGCTGGCGGGAGTTGATGTACTTTTTGATGTCATCATACCCGGCTGCGCGAACTTCATCATCCGAGACGGTCGAGTTTTCGCTGTAGACCTGCACAGTGACTACGCTGTCCAGCCAGAGGGAAACGCCCTCCTTGGTTTTGACGCCCGTTTCCGGCGTCTTGACATCAATTTTCAAAAGGCGCATGTTCAGCCGGTCGGCACGCTGCACAACGGGCAGGACAAAAACGCCGCGGCCGCATACGACCTTGGGACGGGCCAGACCGAGACCGGTCACAACGATCGCCTGTGTGGGCGGGGCTTTCTTATAGCAGAGAAAGCAGAATACGATGAGAGCCGCTGCCACGGCTGCAGCAATGATGATAGCCATAGATTTTGTTCCTCCTTCAGAACGCTGGCCGCCGGACGGCGGCCGCGGTAACATCCGCATCAGCAGGTTATCTTGCTGATGTTGCTACCATTATAGCGGCCACCCGCATTCTGAAACAGGATGAAATTGGTGAAATAGGCCGTGTATTTTACTGCTGGCAGCGCATTGATGCCCTAAGTGCCATTACATCGGCTGCGAATTACTTTTCGGCGCGCTTGCGAGAATTTTATTGAACCGGGTGAAGAAGGCGATGCTCGTCACGGCGGCGGCGATAATGTCGCTGACCGGCTCGGCCAGAAAGACGGCGAAAACCTTGTCGGGCATACAGTGCGGCAGAATAAAAATCAGCGGGATCAGCAGGATCAGCTTGCGCAGGCAGGCCATAAACAGGCTGATCTTAGCCTGCCCCAGTGCCACAAAGCTTTGCTGGCAGGAGCCCTGAAAGCCGCAGGAGAAGATACCCGCCATATAAATGCGCATGGCCCACGCCGTGTAGCTGACAAGCTCCGGGTCGGTGGTGAAGATGCCCGCCAAAACCTGCGGGGCCAGCATGCTGACGACCCAGAACAGGGCCGCCAGCGCCACGCAGAAACCGAACTGCAGCCGGAAGGCCTGCTTCACGCGGTCGGTCTTGCCGGCGCCGTAGTTAAAGCTCATCAGCGGCTGGCCGCCCTGACAGATGCCCTGCAGCGGCATGGACAGAAGCTGGGATACGCTGGTGATGATGGTCATGGCGCCCACGGCCAGATCCCCGCCGTAGCGCGCAAGACTCGAATTGAAGCTGATGGACAAAATGCTCTCGGTGGCAATCATCACAAAGGTGGACACACCCAGCGCAAGGCAGGGCAGGATGATCCGCCCTCGCAGCGGCATATCCTTAGCACGGAGCTTTAATTTTGTGCGCTTTCCAGTCAGAAATTTCAGCACCCACAGCGCACCCACGGCCTGACTGATGATGGTGGCGGTCGCAGCGCCCTTCACACCCATATTCAGCACAAAGATAAAGATCGGATCAAGAATAATGTTGCATACAGCGCCGATCACGGTGGTCAGCATACTGAAGGCGGCAAAGCCCTGTGTGGTAACAAAGGGGTTCATGCCCAGCACGATCAGCACAAACACACTGCCCAAGACATAGATGCGGGCATAATCCAGCGCAAAGGGCAGCGTGTTGGCGCTGGCACCAAACAGCACCAGCAGGCTGGGGGCCGCCAGATAAAAAACAGCGGTCAGAACAACAGCCAGAATCAGCAGCAGCGTAAAGCAGTTGGCCATGATCTTTTCAGCAGCTTTATTGTCCCCGCGCCCCATGGCGATGGCGGCGCGCGGCGCACCGCCGGAGCCGCACAGCATCGCAAAGGCGGTGATCAGCATCAGAATTGGTGTGAACAGGCCCACGCCGGTCAGCGCGGCGGCACCTACATCAGCCATGTGGCCGATGTAAATGCGGTCCACAATGTTATACAGCAGATTCACCACCTGCGCCACAACGGCGGGCAGCGCAAGCTGCAGCAGCAGCTTGGGTACGCTGCCTGTGCCCATATCTCTGGTTTTTGCGGCAGTCACTTACAACACTCCTTCAAAAAGGCGGCACCGCGCATTGGCTGCGATGCCGCCACAGATATCATTATTCTACTCTATATGGGCGTTCATTACAAGCCGAAGCCATACTCATAATAATGTCCGGCTGCATCGCGGCAAGCGTAACTCTCTGCGGGAGGATAACGGTATTGCGGACACCGGCAGGCACGGCCCTATCTGGCACGCCATTGATGCGTTTTTCAATGTGCGCGCCAACCATGAGACCCCAAGCGGCTGGGTGCTGGCCGTGCTGATTCTGCTGGCGGTTGTCATGCCGCCCATCATGCACTATGTGGCAGAGCACCGCAACCGCAAAAAATAACTATGCCTATAACAACCGACCGCTGCATGCAAAAATTGCGCTGCGGTCGGTTGTTTGGTATGCCTTGCAAGGCACGGCGGTATCCGCTATAATGAAAGCAGAAATTTATGATGTGAGGTGTCTTTTATGCAGTTGGATCCGTTGCTCGTGCTGAAAAGACTGGCCACCGGTTATGATATCAAATGCCTGCGGGCCGCTGCCCCCTTTGCCGGGCTGGAGGACTTTGACTATGGTCTGCGCAAGGCATTGGATCCCCAGTTTGATTGGGAGGCGTTCGGCAAACTGCTGATCGAAAACACCGCTGAGCACATGCTTTATCAGCCCGTCGTACCTATCCAGTCTCTTTAAGCAGGACACCGGCACCACCATTGTGGATTACATCAACTCCCAGCGTGTTGACCGTGCTGCTGTGCTGTTGGCTACGACTGACCGCAGCATTGCCGCCGTGGCTGCTGCAGTCGGTATTCTGGATGTGAACTACTTTACCAAGATCTTCAAAAAACAGCTCGGCACTACGCCGACCCAATACCGACGCGAAAAGAAAGCGATGCTGGGCCATTGATCTTCACCTTGTATACAAAAAAATGTGCGAAATCACAGCAAAAAAATACGATTTCGTCTTAAAAATGTTCTACCCTGCCCTGCTGCTTTCATGGTACACTGGTTACAGAATGAGACAAGAACAAAGCCCCTAAGGCAAACACCGAAAGACTAACTATTAAAAGTCAAGCCCCAAAACAAAATTTTCGAGAGAAATTTTAA
>OGYO01002417.1_pt1 | contig 9979 bp, 8 predicted proteins | sample 1576561 | NCBI WGS metagenome assembly OGYO01 (sample SAMEA3541507, study PRJEB24748) | human gut metagenome | biome: human gut; feature: human-associated habitat; material: faeces | place: China | collected 2012 | reverse complement strand
CCAGAACCAGCAGGAAGCTGTTTTTATACCAGATGAAGTAATCGTGGGGCTGATATTCCCCGTTGCTCATAACGCCGGTAAAGAGATACCGCCATGCCCGCAGATGGAGCTTCTCCGGCGTGGGATCCAGATTCAGGCCGCTGACGAACAGCTCCGCGCCGCCCTTAAAGGTGCCCAGCAACAGCGCGTACAGCGGGATCAGGATCAGAATGGCCATTACCGCAAAAAACAGCATCAGGAAGAACCGCGCCGCAGGATTGTAACCGACGTTCTTTTCGCTCTTTTCCTTACGCATATCCTTACGCCTCCTTCCGACGGCCGATGGTTCCTGTCAGGTACAGCTGGGCCACGGTGATGATCATCGCGCCTGCCAGCAGCACCAGACCCACGGCGCTGGCAAAGCCGAATTTATCGACCTTTTCAAAGCCGTAGCGATACAGGTAACCCACGATGGTCAGTCCGTAGTTCTTGGGAGAATTGTTGGTGCCGAAAACCATCAGGCTTTCGGTGAACATGGAAAGACCGGCGTAGATGGAAATCGTCAGGACGTAAATGGTGGTCGGCTTCAGCAGCGGCCAGCCCACATGCAGGAATTTCTGAACCGCTCCCGCACCGTCGATCTCCGCCGCCTCGTACAGCTCGGCGGGGATGGATTTCAGGCCCGCCATGTAATACAGAATGTTCATGCCCGTCCAGCGCCAGCAGCAAAGCAGCACCATGGCGAACATGGCCGTCCAGCGATTATACTTCAGCCACGCGATGGGCTTTCCGCCAAAGAGCGTCAGCGCCTGATTCATCAGCGCGCCGGGCAGCTCGGAAAACATCATGCGGAACACGATACCGGCCACCACCACGGAGCAAAGCACCGGCATGAAGGAAATGGTCTTGAACGCCCCGGCGAGCTTCATGGACTTGGAGTTCAGCATATAGGCAAACAGCAGCGGGAAGGGAATCAGCAGCGCGCAGGTCAGAGCCATGTAGATCAGCGAATTCTCCACCGCCGTATAAAAATTCTTGTTGGAGAACATATCCGTGTAGTTTTTCCAGCCGATCCAGGTGGTTCCGGAGCCGGTGATGGACTGAAAGCTCATCAGAATGGTGGAAAAAAGCGGATACAGGAAAAAGACCAGAAACGTAATCAGGAACGGAGCGACAAACACATAGGGAGCCACCTTTTGAGAGTACAGAATCTCCCGGTTGAAGAAAACATACAAGGCAATCAGCAGGACTCCGGCCACGGCGGGCCAGATACGGTAGCGGGCCAGACCCAGCCAAACGCTTTGAAAGAAGGAGTACTGCTGTCCTTCCTCCAGCTTTTCAAAGAAAAACGCACTCAGATCCCCGCCCTTATCATAGGCGGAATCGAAGCGCACGGCTTTTCCGCTCAGGGAAAACAACGCGGTCACGCTCAATACGATCAGGATGAGACCAACAAGAAGAATCGGCAGCGTTTTCATACGCTTGCGATGCAGCTGCGCTTGATTCTGAGAATTTCGGGTTTGAGCTTGCACAGTTCAGCGCTCCTTTCACGCACGGCAGCCAGCGCGGCGCGCGCGACGGTTTTCAAAGGGGAAGGGCGCATGAGAGGCAAGCCCTCATGCGCCCAGCCTGCCATAGTACGGCAATAATGATTTCAGCCGATCAGAACAGATCGCTGTCGATAGACTCCTGAGCGGTGGTCAGCGCTTCTGCGGTGTCCACGCCGTCCACATATACCTCGTTCCACAGGGTGGTGCCCAGATAGTTGTTAATGGTGGGGCTGATGGAGGTGGACATCACGTAGCCGATCTCGTTGCGAACGTCGATCAGCGCGTCCACGGGATAGCCGACGAAGTACTGGTTGAAAGCGTTGTCATCGGTCTTCATGATGGCGTCGTTGTCCCAAACAGCGGTGTTGATGGGGTCAAAGCCAAGGAAGCTCCAAATCTTCTCATTGCCGGTGGGAGAAATCTTGGCGAACACCAGGAAGTCGGCCGCCAGTTCGGTATCAGCGCCGTTCGCGTAAACCACGGTGCCGGTGCCGCCCTGACCGATGGAACGGATCTGGCCTTCCTCAAACACGGGGCAGGGGGCTACAACGTAGCGGCCCTTGCAGGAATCGCCGATTTCGCCGGTGAAGCGGCTCATGTACCAGAAGGGCATGATGACGCAGGCGATCTTGTTGTTGGCGATATAAGCCTTGCCTTCTTCGGTATCAGGCTGTCCGCCGGGGCAGGTCTCGCAGATGCCGGCTTCCAGCCAGGACTTCTGCATGTCCACCAGCTTCGCCACTTCGGGCGTATCCACGAAGGCCTTTTCGCCGTCCTGCCAGTCCGCGCCCTGCTGAGCCAGCATCAGGCTGGCGACCCACTGGGTGCTGGTTTCCACGGTGCCCATCCAGGCGTCCGGCACGGCGGCCTTCAGCTTTTTGCCGGCCTCCAGCCAGTCGTTCCAGGTCTTGATCTCCTTGTAGTCCACACCGGCGGAGGCCAGCAGCTCTACATCGTAGAAGGCAACCATGGCGCCAACGTGGGTGGGAGCGCCGTAATACTTGCCGTCCTTGGCGTAGATCTCAAAGCGGGCCTTGACCAGATCGGGCATATAATCCTGCATATAGGGGGTCAGGTCGGTCAGCTTGTCGCTGAAGGTCAGCACGTTGGGGAACTGGCCCAGCTCCACGTCGCACAGATCGGGCGCGCCTTCGTCGGCCTGCAGGGCGATCTTATACTTGTTATGCATATCGTCGTAGCCGATGGTGGTCACCTGCAGGTCGATCTGCCGGTCGGGGTTCTGCTCGTTCCACAGCTTCGCCATGCTCTCGTAGAACTCCTGATGCTGGGCGATGAAGGTCCACATCGTCAGCGTGGTGGCTTCGGCGTTGGCCACGCCGGCCAGACCGAGGATCATGCACAGTGCGAGGATAGTAGCAATGATTTTTTTCATGGGTATACCCTCCTTCTTATTTTTGAGAAGCTGTAAACGCTTCTTCAAATCGGATGCTAGAAAACGGGAAAATGAGGCAACGGGCTCAGCACATTAACGTTAATGTTCTTTGTGAAATTATAATATCATGTAATCTTTAGGTTGTCAATACCCAAAATTGACAAATTCGCCGGACTATGTTAAAATCTCCAACATTGACCGATCGCCGTACCGAGGAGGGTGCTTCCCATGCCAAGCTTTTCCGGAAAGCGCGTAACGCTGCAGGATGTAGCCCGCGCCACCGGCTATACCGCCAATACCGTATCCCGGGCGCTGAAGAACAAGCCCGATATATCCGCCGAAACCAGCAAAAAAATTCAGGACGCAGCCAGAAGGATGGGCTACGTCCGCAATGCAATGGCCGGCTCCCTTCGCTCCGGGCATACCAGAACGCTGGGGGTAATCGTCGGCGGAATGTCCAACCCCTATTACGGCCGCATGACGGACAGCATTCAGGACGCCGCCGCAGAAGAAGGGTATTCCTTGCTGATTTTCTGCTCCCGGGACGATCCGGAGCTGGAATATCAGCTGATCGAAACCGCAATCAGCCGACAGGTAGACGGGATCCTGCTGTTCCCCTGCCGCGGCTCCCAGCGCACCATCGAGCGGCTGAAGGCCGTGGGCATCCCCTATGTGCTCATGGCCCGCTATCTGAAGGAGGGGCAGGACGACTGCGTTATCTGCGATGAGGAGAAGGGCGCTTATCTGGCCACAAAGCATTTGCTGGACGCCGGACGCCGCCCCGCCTTTCTCAACAGCTACGACGTGGTTTTCAGCAGCGAGCAGCGGCGGGCCGGTTTTCTTCGGGCCTGCCGCGAGGCGGGTCTTTCGCCTGAGCATTGCCCCATCGCCGTTTGTCCGGACGACGAAGCCGTGTGCAGGCAGCTGTTGGAATGGAAGGCACAGGGCGTGGATGGGCTGTTCGTATTCTGCGATATGGAGGCATGGAGCGCCCGGCTGCTGATGCGGACGCTGAACCTGAAAACGCCGAGGGACTTCGCCATCGTCGGCTTCGACAACATTCAGGGTACCTGGCGGCTGCCTTCTCCTCTTTGCAGTGTGGACTACAGCATCAGCGACATGGTCAAAAGCGGCATGGCTCTGCTGATGAAACGAATCCACGGAGAGCGTTCCGCCCCGGAGACCGTCCTTTTTGAGCCCCGAATCGTCTGCCGGGGCAGCTGCGGCCGTCCCTTTGAGGACGAATAGCCCTCAGCAGCTTTAGGCCTGCGGCAGCGCCTTTCGCTTCTTTAACATATCCTAATTTGAAACCCCCTCCATGTGAAATGAATCGCATGAAGGGGGTTGCTTTTTCAATTAAAAAGATCGCGAAGCTTATCCCGGAAGGACTTGTTTCCCTCGTATTCCTTGCCGGTCATGCTCTCTTCCAGTTCCCGAAGAAGGGTTTTCTGCTTTTCCGTCAGCCGTTTTGGCGTTTCCACCACGACCGTCAGGATCAGATCGCCTTTCACACCGTTCTTCAAACTGGGAATGCCCTGACCGCGGATACGGAACTGTGCGCCCGTCTGGGTTCCCTCGGGAATGCGCTGCCTGACCGGCTTTTCCAGCGTAGGCACGTCGATTTCTGCGCCCAAAGCCGCCTGCGTAAAGCTGATCGGCATTTCCAGAAGCAGGTTGTTGCCGTCGCGCTTGAACAGCTTGTGAGGCTTTACCGTCACGGTGATGTACAAATCGCCGGCCGGACCGCCCCGCAGCCCGGGCTCGCCCTCACCGCGCTTCACTAAACTCACGCCGTCCTGAATCCCAGCAGGGATTCGAATATTCAGCGTGCGCTTGCGACGCACATGGCCCGTGCCATTACAGGCCGAACACTTATCCTTTACGATCTTGCCCTCGCCGCCGCAGGTCGGGCAGGTACGAACCGTGACCATAAAGCCGCCGCCCGTGCGCACCTGACCGGAGCCTTTACAGGTCGGGCAGGTCTGGGGCTGCGTACCGGGCTTTGCGCCCGTTCCGCCGCAGGTGTCGCAAAGCTCATTGCGGAAGAAGTCCACCTGCTTTTCGCAGCCAAAGGCCGCTTCCTCAAAGGTAATGGAGATTCGGTGCTGGAGATCGTTGCCCTGAACAGGGCCGTTCCGACGGCTGCCGCCGCCAAAACCGCCGCCAAAGAAAGTATCGAAGATACTTTCAAAGCCGCCCATACCGCCTTCGCCGCCGAACCCGTTAAAATCAAACCCGCCTGCGCCGCCGCCCATCTGGGGGCCGTCAAAGCCGAACTGATCGTAGCGTTTCCGCTTCTCCGGGTCGCTCAGAACCTCGTTGGCTTCGTTCAGCTCCTTGAAGCGTTCTTCGGCGCCCTTATCATCAGGGTGCAGATCGGGGTGGCATTCCTTGGCTTTTTTGCGATACGCCGATTTGATCTCCGCATCCGTGGCGTTCTTGGAAACGCCCAGAACCTCATAATAATCGCGCTTTGCCAAAAGCTCACCTACTTACATTCAATCAATCGTATAACAGCCGAAGAGGGTTTGGGGGCATAGCCCTCAAACCCCCGGTATGAAACACTTCATACCCTGAACGGCGTTCGGCTGTCCGGTCGCCGTTTCTTCGACCGATGGTTTCTTTCATCCGTTTCGCGCGGAGAGTGTCTGTCAAACCTTGCTATCTCCAATGCGAATCGGGGTCGAGGAGCACCGTCCCTCGTTACTTGACTTCAGCGTCCGCATCGATGGTGCCGTCGTCGTTGACCTGCGGGCCAGCGCCATTGCCAGCGTCAGCACCGGGCTGTCCGCCCTCCTGCTGATAGAGCTTGCCGAAGATGGCGTAGATCTTCTGGCTCATTTCTTCCATCTTGGACTTGATGGCCTCGGCGTCGCCGCCTTCCTTGACCTTCTTCAGTTCGTCGATCTCATGCTGGACGGTTTCCTTGTCCTCAGAAGAGAGCTTGTCGCCGTTTTCACGCAGCTGCTTCTCCATCTCGTAGACCATGGTATCGGCATGGTTGATGGTTTCGACTTCTTCCTTGTGCTTCTTGTCCTGCTCGGCGTACTGCTCGGCTTCCTTCACGCGCTGGTTGATCTCGTCTTCCGTCATGTTGGTGGAAGCGGTAATGGTGATCTTCTGCTCGTTGCCGGTGCCCTTGTCCTTGGCGGACACGTTCACAATGCCGTTGCGGTCGATGTTGAAAGTAACCTCGATCTGAGGCACACCGCGGGGAGCGGCGGGGATGCCGGTCAACTGGAAGCGTCCCAGCGTCTTGTTATCGTAAGCCATGGGGCGTTCACCCTGCAGCACATGGATTTCCACAGCGGTCTGGCCGTCGGCAGCAGTAGAGAATACCTGACTCTTGGAGGTAGGGATCGTGGTGTTACGCTCGATCAGCTTGGTGAAGATGTGGCCTTCGGTCTCAAGGCCCAAGCTCAGGGGCGTCACGTCCAGCAGCAGAACATCCTTCACTTCGCCGCCCAGAACGCCAGCCTGAATGGCAGCGCCAACGGCCACGCACTCATCGGGGTTGATGCCCTTGAAGGGCTCCTTGCCGGTGCTCTTCTTCACAGCAGCCTGCACAGCAGAGATACGGGTAGAACCACCCACCAGAATGACCTTGTCGATCTGCGCGGCGGTCAGGCCGGCATCCTTCAGGGCCAGATTCACGGGGTCGATGGTCTTTTCCACCAGATCGTGGGTCAGTTCGTCGAACTTGGCACGGGTGATGGTAACATCCAGATGCTTCGGGCCGGTAGCGTCGCTGGTGATGAAGGGCAGGTTCACGTTGGTGGACATCACGCCGGACAGGTCAATCTTGGCCTTTTCGGCAGCTTCCTTCAAGCGCTGGTAGGCCATACGATCCTGCCGCAGGTCGATGCCATTTTCCTTCTTGAATTCATCGGCAATGTAGTTGATCAGACGCTCATCGAAGTCGTCGCCGCCCAGATGGGTGTCGCCGTTGGTAGCCAGCACTTCGAACACGCCATCTCCGATCTCCAGAATGGACACATCGAAGGTGCCGCCACCCAGATCGTAAACCAGAATCTTCTGGCTGCCTTCCTTGTCAAGGCCATAAGCCAGAGACGCAGCGGTAGGCTCGTTGATGATACGCAGAACTTCCAGACCGGCGATACGACCGGCGTCCTTGGTGGCCTGACGCTGACTGTCGCTGAAATAGGCAGGCACGGTGATGACGGCCTGCGTAACGGTTTCGCCCAGATAGGCTTCCGCGTCGCTCTTCAGCTTCTGCAGGATCATGGCGCTGATTTCCTGAGGCGTGTAGGACTTGCCGTCGATGGTCACCTTGTGAGCGGTACCCATTTCACGCTTGATGGAGATCACGGTGCGGTCGGGGTTGGTGACGGCCTGACGCTTTGCGATCTGGCCCACCAGACGTTCGCCGTCCTTGGTGAAGGCGACCACAGAAGGTGTGGTGCGCGCGCCTTCGGCATTAGGGATAACGGTAGGTTCGCCGCCTTCCATCACGGCAACGCAGCTGTTGGTCGTACCAAGGTCGATACCAATAATCTTAGACATAATCAAAATCCTCCCAAAACTTGTTGACTGTATGTAGTAAGTGGGACGAATCCCACGGGTTGTTAAATGAATGGTTTATTCGGGAACGACCTTCACCATGGCGTGGCGGAGAACCGTTCCTTCCAGTTGATAGCCCTTCTGGAACACCTCGCACACGGTGCCGGGTTCGCCGTCCTCGGGCGCGCCCTGCATCACGGCGTTTTCCAGATTGGGGTCAAAGGGCTGCCCCAGCCGGTCGATGGAAGTGATGCCCCGTTTGGTGAAAGCATCACACATCTGGCGGTAGACCATTTCCACGCCCTCTTTCAACGCAGTGTCAGAGGAATTTTCCGCCGCAGCGATAGCTCGTTCCAGATTATCCAGAACCGGTAAAAGCGTCGTGGCAAAGCTCCGAGTGCCATCGTCATAGGCTTCCTTTCGCACGTTCTGATTACGGCGGCGGAAGTTTTCGAAGTCAGCCTTGACCCGCTGGGCCAGATTCAAGTATTCCTCCTGCTTGGCCAACGCGGCAGTCAACGCTTCTGCAGCCTCCGCTTTCTGCGTATCCTCGGCGATTTCTTCTTTGGCAGCCTCCTGAGCCGCTTCTTCGTCGGATGCGGCTTCCACTTCTGCTTCCACGGTTTCCAGCGCTTCGTTTTCGCTGGCTTTTTCCATTTCGGCGGTCTGCTGCTCTTCCATATGCTCGCCGCGCTTCTTCTTCGACAATTCAGTCACTCCTTCTCTTTGCCTAACAGCTCGGTGAGCTGTTTACCCATGGCGTTCAGCACACTGAACACGTGGCCGTACTGCATACGCGTGGGGCCGATCACACCGATGGTTCCGTGGGTATTGTCGCCCAAGCGGTAGGTGGCAGTCACCAGCGAACAATCCGCAAGCTCGGGAATCCCTGTCTCTGGACCGATTCGCACGGTAAAGGCCATTTCGCTGTGATCTTCCAGAAGCTTCACCAGCTGATCCTTGGTTTCCAGTACGCTGAGGAAGTTTTTAGCTTTCTCCACGTCGTTATACTCCGGGAAATTCAGGATATTGCTGGCACCGCCCAGCGCCAGATGGGATTTCCCGCCCTTGCCCTCCGCAGCGTCCATGAAATTCATGATTCCGTTGAAGAGCTCACGGTTTTCCTGCATCCCGCCCTGAATTGCCTTCAGCAATGCCTGTGCTTCGGTGAGAGTGTGCCCGCTCAACTTTTCGGTCATCATCCGGCTAATGGCATAGAGCGTATCCGCATCCATGTCTTTGCCGACATCCACCACAGTATCCCGCATGATACCGCCATCCGTTACGATGACGACCAGTGCGGAGGTGGAGCTGACCGGCACCAGCTGCAGCGTGCGGATGCGAAGTTCCGCACCCTTGGGGCTCATCACCAGCGAGGTGTAGTGCGTCAGCCCCGAGAGCACCTGCGCCGCCCGGCTGATGACGTCCTCCATCTGCTGCGCGCGGTTGGTAAAGTAGGCGCGCACATCGGCCGCGTCGCCGGTGCGGATGGCCCCGTTCTTTAGAAGCTGGTCCACATACAGCCGGTACGCCTTGGCGCTTGGGATGCGCCCCGCGCTCACGTGCGGCTGGTCCAGATAGCCCAACTCCTCCAGATCGCTCATCTCGTTGCGGATGGTAGCCGAGCTCAGACCCATCTCATATTTTTTCGAGATGGTGCGGCTGCCCACCGGAATGGCGGTCAGGATATAGTCATCGATGATCGCCTGCAGAATGCGAAACTTACGTGCGTCCATCGTCATCCTTTCCACCTCCCTGACGGTATGTTTCACGCTTCTGGGTTGTTAGCACTCGTTAAGGTCGAGTGCTAACACATGCATATCATATGCCAGTGCCCCCTGTTTGTCAAGTGCTTTTAAAATTTTCTCATCCAAATTCAACATTTGTTCATAATCGGCCCAGGCATGGTACAATAGAGGGGGAAAGGGGGCGCACAGCCTTGAAATCGAGCCGGTTGTTCCAAATCGTCTATGAGCTCATGAGCGAAGAGCTCCTTACGGCGCCGGAACTTGCGCGGCGGCTGGAGGTGTCGGTGCGCACCATTTACCGCGATGTGGAGGCCTTGTGCCAGGCGGGCATACCCATCGTAACCGGGCAGGGGCAGGGCGGGGGCATCCGTCTGATGGACGGCTATGTGCTGGATCGCGCCCTGATGAGCGCGTCCGAACAGGAGCGTCTGATGCTGGCGGTCAAGGCGCTTGGCAACGCCGCCGGCGACAGCGGCGAACTGTTGCAAAAGCTGGGAGCGCTGTTTCGCACGCCCGAGGCAGACTGGCTGTCGGTCGATCTGGACCGCTGGGGACAGAGCGGGGAACAGGATACCCGCTTTGATCTGATCCGCAGGGCCATTCTGGAAAAGCGGGTCCTGGCCTTTCAATATGCGGGCGCGGGCGGCATGCGGACCCGGCGCGTGCAGCCGGGCCGGCTGTGCTTCAAGTCCTCGGCCTGGTATCTACAGGCGGTATGCCTGGAGCGTCAGGCGTGGCGCACCTTCAAGCTCACCCGCATGAGCAGCCTGCACCTGACGGGGGAGTGC
>OGYO01002411.1_pt1 | contig 9997 bp, 9 predicted proteins | sample 1576561 | NCBI WGS metagenome assembly OGYO01 (sample SAMEA3541507, study PRJEB24748) | human gut metagenome | biome: human gut; feature: human-associated habitat; material: faeces | place: China | collected 2012 | reverse complement strand
TCACGGCCTCTTGAACCCCATTCAAGCGCGCTACCAAAACTGCGCTACACCCGGATATCGACCGCCGCTTCCCTACCGAAGCGTGGCGACATGAGATATTATACTCGGATAAGGCAGTCTTGTCAACAGATTTTTGCAATTTTTTTGGATTTTCTTGAAGAAAGTATGATTTTGACGGTGATGCGCTGCTTTGCATCGTACTAATTCCTCCCGCCGTCGCATAAATTTCTTCCAAATGGCTTTCAAATGGGAAGAGAGGGGAGAGCATTTTGGCAAAACAGGAACGAATCGAGCAGGCGGCAGTCTGCCGCGAGATAGGAGCCCGCACCGGCGGCGACATCCTCATTGGCGTGGTGGGGCCGGTGCGCACGGGCAAGAGCACCCTCATCAAGCAGTTTATGGAAAAGCTGGTGCTGCCCGCCATCGGCCCGGATACAGTCGCAAAGATAAAAGAAGCCGAGGGAAAATACCGCAGGGATTGCGATGACGCGGTGCGCGAAAGCTCAGATGCCGTGAACCGCACGAAATCGGACTGCGATGTTAGATTGACCGAGGCGAGGGCGGAGTGCGAACGTGAATTTGCCGCAGCACGCGAGCGCGCGGACGAGGAAGCCACGAAAACGTCGGTGCTTGCCGAGCGGGAGGCGATGGTCGAGGCGGAGGAGCTTATCCGCAGCCGCGGAGCGTATCTTCCCGAAGCTGTCAGGCTTATAGTCGGAAGGATCGTCGGAAAATGGCAGTAAGCAAGATGAAAAAGTTTTCCGCTGCGGTGCGAACGTGCGATGCGGAAAAACTGCTTTATGAATTGCAGCGGCTCGGATGTGCGAGGCTCGAATATCTGAATGAGGCGAGGGAAACCTCTGCAGATGATGATCTGCCCGAGTACGCGCTCCCGGAGGAGATCGCGTCCGCAGCGGCGCTTCCCGGATTTGATAATTCCGAGGAGCTTGCATCTCTTTCGTCGGAGATCGCGTCCGCCCGCACGGCGCTTGAATTCCTCACGGATGCATACACCGGAAAGCATCCGATGTTCCCCCGGCCCGAGGAGGTCGACGCAGATGAGTTCGAGCGCGATACCCTCGGGGATGCGAGAAAGTGTGCGTCCGAGGCGCTCGAAATAAAGGACGCTATCGCCGGGGCGGAGAAGAAGATTCAGCTTCTCGGCGACGAGATCGCCTCGTGCGAACCGTTTGCGCACTCGGAGTTTGAGCTTCCGGAAAGCATGACTGCGAGGACAGCGACCGTTTGCGGCACTCTTCCGCCCTCGATCGGCGATGAAGAGATTACGTCCGCTCTCGGCGATTACGCCTGCACTGTCGATGTTATATCAACGGGAAAGAACGGGACTGCTGTTGCAATGACCGCGCACCGCGACGATTTCGACAGCTGCATGTCGGCGCTGTCGTCGCTCGGATTTACGCAGACTCAGGCGCAGGCAAGCGCCGATGAAGGCTATGCCGACGGAGTTATCGCGTCGTGCATAGCGGAGACGGACTTCGAAAATCAAAAACTCACGGAGCTTCGTGAACGTGCGAAGGCTCTTGCGGACGGCAAGCTCACCGAGATGAGGGTATACCTCGATTACCTGACCACATCTGAGGCGCGGCTTCGTGAAAAGAATAAGATGAGACAGACCGAGCGATGCTCGGTTATAGGCGGATGGGTGAGCGAGCGTTCTGAGGGAAAGCTCGAAAAGCTGTTCGGCGATGTCGGCGCCGCATATTCGTTTGACGAACCGGAGCCGGAAAAGGAAAGCGTTCCGATCATTCTTTCAAACGGGGCGTTCGGATCGCAGTTTGAGCCTATCGTCGGACTTTATTCCTATCCCTCATACGGCGCGTTTGACCCGACCACGGTGATGGGTGTGTTCTATATCCTGATATTCGGTCTCATGTTTGCCGATGTCGGATACGGACTGACGCTTACGGTCGGATGCCTCCTTGGACTGAAGCTCATGCGCCCCAAGGAATCGCTTGCGCGCTTTCTCCGGATGTTCGCAATGTGCGGAGTTGCTTCAATGGTCGGCGGTGCGCTCTTCGGCGGATACTTCGGTGATATGCCGACGCGGATCATGGAGGACTTTCTCGGGATCGAGAAAGCACCCGACATGGCGCTCTGCTTCAACATGATCGACAATCCGATCCTGTTCCTCGTGATATCGCTTGCGATGGGCGCGCTTCATCTTCTCACCGGAATGGCGATCAAATTCGGCATAACGGTGCGCGACGGACACCCGGTCGCCGCGGTGTTCGATGTCGGAAGCTGGTTCATTCTGTTCGCGGGAATCGGTCTTTACTTCGTTTTCCCGACGGCGGGAATGATATGCGCTCTTATCGGTGCGCTGATGCTGATCTTTTCGCAGGGACGCGCCGAAAAGAACCCGATAATGAAACTGCTTAAAGGTATTCTCTCACTGTACGATATAGTGAGCTACGGCTCCGATCTTCTTTCGTACTCGAGAATCCTTGCACTCAGCCTTGCGTCGGCGGTCATCGCAAACGTCGTCAACATCTTCGGCGCGATGGGCGGTCCGGGAATCGGCGGCGTGATCTCCATGACACTCGCGTTCCTTCTCGGACATACTCTGAATTTCGCAGTAAACATTCTCGGAACCTACGTTCATACAAGCCGTCTGCAGTACATCGAATTTTTCGGAAAATTCTTTGAGGACGGCGGACGTGAATTTGTACCGCTTGCACCGGATACAAAGTATACGGTCTTTAAATAATCAATTCAATCAAGGGAGAAAAGAAAAATGGGAATCATTTCATCAATTTTTACCGGTCAGAATATCGCATTGTTCGGCGCCGCACTTGCGGCAATACTCGCCTGCTGCGGAAGCGCAAAGGGCGTCGGAATCGTCGGTGAGGCGGCTTCCGGGATGCTCGCCGAGGATCCTTCAAAGTTCGGCCGCGCGCTCCTTCTTCAGGCGCTCCCCGGAACTCAGGGAATCTACGGCTTCGTTACCGCATTCATGATCTTCGTTAAAGCGGGCGTTCTTTCGGGCGGAGTAGAATTGACTGTGATGCAGGGAACATATCTGTTGGCGTGCGCTCTTCCTATTGCAATTGTCGGACTTATTTCAGGTATTGCGCAGGGACGTGTCGCAGCTGCCGGCATCAGCCTCGTTTCACGCCGTCCCGGCTCGATCGGACAGGCGATAACCAGTGCTGCGCTTGTTGAGACCTACGCAATATTCGCACTTCTTGTATCTCTCCTTCCCATCATATCGTTCAACGCATAACAAAGTCGATTTTACCTTGCGAAGGCGCAAAAACGCCTTCAAAAAAGCTTCGGCAGAGTGATTTAGACATATGCATAACACGGATGCAAATTCCGCACATGCCTAAAACCTGCAAACGCCGGAGGGAAAGGGAATACGCAGCTCGTATATATGAATAATTTCGACAAAATAATTGATAAAATAGCCGCGGAGGCGGATGAAAAGATCGCAGCCGTTCGCGCAAAGGCGGAGCGCGAGATCTCGGAGCTCAATGAAAGCTGTGAGAATAAAATAAACGATATGTGCCGCATGAACGGCGAAAGAATCGAACGCGAATGCGCAATGATCGCATCCCGCGCCGAGAGCGCGGCATCGATGAAGCGCCGCGAAGTGCTTCTCCGCGCGAGGGTCGGACTGATCGACCGCGCATATACCAACGCCGAAGAGTATATCTGCTCGCTCCCCGAGGAGGATTACGTTTCGTTTCTTGCGCATCTTCTCGCCGATGCCGTGAACTCGCGCCTTGATGAGGCGGCGGAGCTTGCCGAGCATTACGGCGAAGAGGCGGACTGCAATTTTGAAGTGATCTTCAATTCCGCGGACCGCGAAAAGCTTTCGGAGCGCGTGCTCGGACGAGCCGCCGAGCTGCTCGGCGAGCACGGAAAGGACATCTCCGTATCGGTCGCCGAAGAGACTGCTGATATAAGGGGCGGACTCATACTCCGTTACGGTGATATTGAGACGAACTGCTCGGTCAAGGCTGTGATCTCGTCTGTGAGAGCCGACACCGAGAGCGAAGTTGTAAAGGTGCTGTTCTCATGAAAAGTACCGATTTTGTTCAAGCTTCTGCGCTTGCACGCGCATCGGAAGGTCAGTTTTCGCATAACGACCGCATTTCAAAGGCTGCGGACTGCGCCTCCGTTGACGCGCTCTGCGCTTTCGTCGGATCGCTTTTCCCGCAGGATGCAATGCCTCAGGACGGATTGACGCTTGACGCGCTCTGCGACGCGTATCTTTCGGCGGCGGTGAAACTCGTGCGTTCGTTCTCGCCCGTGCCCGCGCTGTTTGACAGCCTGCTTTATAAGTACGATGCCGCAAATCTCAAGCTCTGCATAAAGGCGCGGATCACCGACGCGCCGCGTCCTGCGCTGTTCCCGTTCGGAACGGTCGGCGCGGACGAGGCATACAGTGCCGCCGAGAAGAATTCGTTTGAGGCTTTTCCCGAGGGAATACGGGCGGGGGCTGAAAAAGCGCTTGCCGACTATGCCTCGACCGGCGAAGCAAGGGCGATAGATCTCGCGCTTGACGCCGGATGCTTTGAAGATACGGCGAAAAGCGCCGCCGCATCGGGTGTGCCTCTGCTTTCGAAGCTTTGCGGGGTCCGCGCCGATTCGGCGAACGTGACGGCATATCTCCGTATTGCGAAAACGGCTCTTTCCGATTCGGCGAAACGCGCGCTGTTTGACCATGCGTTTGTTTCGGGCGGCACGCTCGCGCGCGAAAAATTCGCGTCCGGCGAATTTTCGACCGACGCGCTTGCCGCGTCGCTGTGCGGCACGGAGTTTTCCACACTGCTTCATTCGTCGGATGCGGAGACCGATGCCGTGCGCGAGATCGAAGCATATTTTGACTCAAAGAGCGAAGAGCTTTTGTCTGCGGTTAAATTTGTCGCTTTCGGACCGGAGGTGCTCTGCGCGTTCATCGTCGAGCACGAATCCGATGTCCGCGCATTTATGACGGCGGGCGCTTATCTCAGGCGCGGTGCCGCGCAGAATGAAATACGCGGCGCAGTTCTCGGAAAGCGTCGGTAGAAGGTGGTTTTGAAATGTCAAAAATCGCAATAGTCGGATCGAGAGAGGCGGTTCTCTGCTATCTCTCCGTCGGATTTTCGGTTTATTTTGCCGAGGACGGGGAAAGCGCCGCATCCGGGCTTGACCGCGCGGAGAAGGACGGAGCGGAGATAATCTTCGTATCCCCGGAATACGCGGACGCGCTCTCGGATAAGATCGCCTCATATGCAGGGCGCTTTTCTCCCGCAGTGTCGGTCCTTCCGGGAACGGCGGAGGGAAGCGGCGGCGCAACGCTCGTTATGAGGCGCGCGGTGGAGCGCGCGGTCGGCGCAGATATAGTTTATAAAGAGTGATTCGCACGGCGGCGTTTTTGCCGTGTGCTGCGGATTTTAATGAAAGGAAGCTCCCGTATGAAGGGACGCGGAGGAGATAATGACTGAGGGAAGAATTCAGAAAATATCCGGACCGCTCGTTATTGCGGAGGGAATGCGCGACGCGAATATGTTCGACGTCGTGCGTGTCGGTGAGCAGCAGCTTATAGGAGAGATAATCGAGATCCACGGAGATCGCGCATCGATCCAGGTGTATGAGGAGACCGCGGGACTCGGACGCGGAGACCGCGTTGCCTCCACGGGAGCGCCGCTTTCGGCAGAGCTCGGACCGGGACTTGCAACCACGATATACGACGGTATCCAGCGCCCGCTTGAGCGTATGTATGAGGCGGCGGGTCCGAACATAAAGAAGGGAATAAATCTTCCCGCGCTCGATCGGACGGCGAAGTGGAAATTTGTTGCGACCGCATCGGTCGGAGACAAGGTCGAGGCAGGCGACATTCTCGGATACGTTGACGAGACCGAGGTCATCCGCCATAAGATAATGGTGCCCTACGGCATTGCCGGAACCGTGGAATCCCTTGCCTCCGGCGAATATACCGTGACCGACAAGGTCGGCGCGATCCATACCTCAAACGGATATTTTGACGTTACGCTGATGCAGAAATGGCCCGTGCGAAAGAGCCGCCCGTATTCACGCAAGCTTCCGCCGTCCGAGCCGATGATAACCGGACAGCGTTCGATAGATACGCTTTTCCCGATAGCAATGGGCGGAACGGCGTGCGTGCCGGGACCCTTCGGCTCGGGCAAGACCGTCGTTCAGCACCAGCTTGCAAAATGGTCGAACGTCGATATCGTCGTCTATATCGGCTGCGGCGAGCGCGGCAACGAGATGACGGACGTTCTTAACGAATTCCCCGAGATACGCGACCCGCGCACGGGCGAATCGCTGATGAAGCGTACCGTGCTCATCGCAAATACATCTGATATGCCCGTTGCGGCGCGCGAGGCGTCGATCTACACGGGAATCACGATCGCCGAGTATTACCGCGATATGGGATATTCGGTCGCGGTTATCGCGGATTCCACGTCACGCTGGGCGGAGGCGCTCCGCGAGATGAGCGGACGCCTCGAGGAAATGCCCGGAGACGAAGGATACCCCGCGTATCTTACGTCGCGCCTTGCGCAGTTTTACGAGCGTGCGGGCGCGGTCGAGTGCCTCGGAAAGGACTCGCGCTACGGAGCGCTTTCGGCGATCGGGGCGGTATCTCCTCAAGGCGGCGACATCTCCGAGCCTGTCACACAGGCGACGCTTCGAATAGTCAAGGTGTTCTGGGGACTTGATTCCTCGCTTGCTTACCGCCGTCATTTCCCGGCTATAAATTGGCTGAATTCGTACTCGCTCTACAAGGACCGCCTCGGCGATTGGTATACGAAGAACGTCGATCCGAATTGGAATTCGCTCGTTGCGCAGATGTCAACGATCCTCCAGGAGGAGGCGGGACTCGACGAGATTGTGAAGCTTGTCGGCGTTGACGCGCTGTCTCCCACGGACAGACTTACCCTTGAAGTCGCACGGAGCGTGCGCGAGGACTTTCTGCAGCAGAATGCGTTCAGCGATACGGATTCATATTCGTCGCTGAAAAAGCAGTACGCGATACTTTCGCTGATACTTTATTTCCGCGACCGCGCGCTTGACGCGCTCGGAAAGGGAGCGGATATAGAGAAGCTTTCCTCTCTTGCGTGCCGCGAGAAGATCGGACGCGCAAAGGATGCCGATCCCGAGACCTATGAGGCGGTATATGCGTCCGTCAGAAGCGAAATAGATTCGGAATGCGCATCGCTCTGCACTAAGGAGGATAACTGATATGGTCAAGGAATACAGAACTATAGAAGAGGTCGCGGGTCCTCTGATGCTGCTGCGCAAGGTGGACGGCGTAAAGTATGACGAACTCGGAGAGATCGAGCTGCCGGACGGCGAAAAGCGCCGCTGCCGCGTCCTCGAGATCAACGGCTCGAACGTGCTCGTTCAGCTTTTCGAAAGCTCTGCGGGGCTGAATCTCGCAAATTCCAAGGTTCGCTTTTCGGGTCACGGGATCGAACTTCCCGTGTCGAAGGATATGCTCGGACGCGTCTTTTCCGGAATGGGCGAGCCGATCGACGGGGGTCCTTCGGTAATACCGGACAAGTCGCTCGACATAAACGGTACGCCGATCAATCCCGCCGCGCGAAACTATCCCTCCGAATTCATACAGACGGGAATATCGACGATCGACGGACTGAATACGCTTGTCCGCGGACAGAAGCTCCCGATCTTCTCCGGCTCGGGACTTCCTCACGCAAACCTCGCCGCGCAGATTGCGCGTCAGGCAAAGGTCCGCTCCGAGGGAGAGAAAACGAAATTCGCCGTGGTGTTTGCTGCGGTCGGCATAACCTTTGAGGAGGCGGACTTCTTTATCTCCGACTTCAAAAAGACCGGAGCGATAGACAGAACGGTTATGTTCGTCAACCTTGCCTCCGACCCCGCGATCGAGCGTATAAGCGCACCGCGTATGGCGCTTACCGCGGCGGAGTATCTCGCCTTTGAGTGCGATATGCATGTGCTTGTCATAATCACGGACATCACGAATTACGCCGAGGCGCTGCGCGAGGTGTCGGCGGCGCGCAAGGAGGTTCCCGGACGCCGCGGCTACCCCGGATACCTTTACACAGACCTTGCGACAATGTACGAGCGTGCGGGACGCAAGAAGGGCTCCGCGGGTTCGATCACGATGTTTGCCTTTCCTGCTTTGAGACGCTCGGCATAAAGTTTGGCCACCGCATATTCATGTTCGGCAGTACTATCGGTCGCATCCCGGATAGCACGGTCCAGTTCATCGTCACGTTCTACAGGTTTCGGAGCATCGACGGTACGCTCCCGCCCTGCATTCCCGGGCATGGGAGAGTCCTGTTCGCTTAGTCCGACAACCTCCCCCTTCTTGTCATCATCGCATCCAGACAGGAAGACTGCAGACATGACGCACAATACACCGAAGGAAAATACCCGTTTCATGTTCGCATCTTAATGAAAATGAGGAAAAAATCAATCTCCCTCTACATCCGCCAAGTGATCATTGCGACATTCGTCAAGAGTTCCCGCCGGGTTGCCTTCCACTACCATCTTCCCCTGCACGTGGAGAGGCAGATATTCCCACGATATAATCCTGTTGTGACTACAGTCGAAATGCCAAGACACTTGTTCCGGAGCGCCGCGCAAAGAACGAAGAAGGTTATAGCTGCAATCGAAACGCCACGTCACGCCGGAAGCCACGTAATCCAGGGTTTCCAGACAATTGTGGCTGCAATCGTAACTCCCCTCCACACCGAGAGGGGCACCCTTCAAACTCTTCAAGCGGTTGTGACTGCAATTGAATCCCTCCTTCGTGGAAAGAGGAGCAAACTCCAAGGATTCCAGATTGTTATGGCTGCAATCGAAGTATCCCGTTACATCTTTCGGCATCCCTCGGAGGGATGATAACTGGTTGTAGCTGCAATCCATCTTTTCAAGAACCCCTTGGGGAGAACCTTCCAAAGATGATAATTTGTTGCGAGAACAGATGAAACTCCCCTGTACGCCGGGAGGACAACCGTTCAACGACGACAATTGATTGCGGCCGCAATCGAAAGAGCCCTCCACTCCGGCAGGAACCCCGCTCAAAGAACGAAGCCTATTGTCCGCACAAGAAAAATTACCGAGAATTCCCGGTGGACAGGAGTCCAAGGATCCCAATTTATTCGATGCGCAATTGAAATGGCGGGAAACGCCAAGCGGTACATATTCCAGCGTCGTCAGTAAATTGTCACGGCAGAAAAAATCGCGTGAAACACCGGCAGGACATCCCGCCAGAGATCTCAAACGATTTCCGCTGCAATCAAAATCCCGTTTCACTCCCGGAGGAGAGCCCTGAAGGCTAGTCAGGCAATTGTCGCTGCAGAAAAAATCCATTTCCACCTCCTGAGGGCAGAAATCCAGAGAATCCAGCTTGTTGGAAGAACAGTTGAACGCCAGACGAACGCCTGTCGGTGCTCCTTTCAAGGAAACAAGCCTGTTGTGACTACAATCGAACCGGCCTTGCACAGCAGGCGGAGCTCCAGTCAAGGACTCCAGCAGATTGAACGAGCAGTCCATCTCCTTCTTCACTCCGGGCGGAGCCCCTTCCAGGCTTGCCAGTCTGTTATGACTGCACACAAAGCGTCCGGCAACCGATTGAGGACAATGTGCCAGAGAAACGAGCTGGTTTTCCCGGCAGTCGAATTCTCCTGTCACATGTGGAGGAGCCCCTTCAAGAGAAACAAGTTCATTATTCCCGCACTTAAACCCCGCCTCCACTTCCTGCGGAGCCCCGCGAAGACTCGTCAAACGATTCCAGCAGCAATCAAAACTTCCGCGGACATCGTCCGGTGCCCCCTCCAACGACTTCAACTGATTAAAAGAACAAGTATAGGAAACCTTGACGGAAGAGGGCCCTCCCTCCAGAGACTCCAACCGATTGAAACTGCAGTCAAACTCCCTCTCCACAACCTGCGGTGCGCCAGCCAGGGATTCCAAACGGTTATCCATGCACAAGAAGGCATCAAGCGGGCCGGCAGGCGCATATTGCAAGGACACCAGA
>OGYO01002410.1_pt1 | contig 9999 bp, 9 predicted proteins | sample 1576561 | NCBI WGS metagenome assembly OGYO01 (sample SAMEA3541507, study PRJEB24748) | human gut metagenome | biome: human gut; feature: human-associated habitat; material: faeces | place: China | collected 2012 | reverse complement strand
ACAGTGCCATGCACGGCGGCAATGCCCCGGCGGGTGAGTTCCGCGCACAGGGAATGCGCATCAACTATGACCGCCGTAAGGTGTTCGTGGACGAGCAGGAGATCAAGCTGACCCAGACCGAATACAACATCGTGGCGTTTCTTTCCCAGCACGCGGGCCGCGTGATGACCTATGCGGCCATCGTCAAGGCCATCTGGGGCGATACCGACATCGGCAGCACCAAAAAGCTGCAGGTGAACATGGCCAACATCCGCAAAAAGCTGGGCAGCCGCCCCGGCAGCAACCCCTACATCCTCAACGAGCTGGGGGTGGGTTACCGCATGATCGACGAGGACCCGGAGAGCCGTCAGACTGCAGAGGAGGGCGCATGATCCTTGCACTGGTAATTTTTGCTGTCACCTATCTGCTCATGCTGGCACTGCCCAAAGAGCGCCCGTGGGTGGCGCTGTGCAGTGCGGCGGTGTTCATGGCGCTGGGACAGCTGGGCGTGTATGATTTTTCGCTCTCGGCGGCGCTGGGGGCGGTGGATTACAATGTGCTGCTGATGATGTCTGGCACCATGGGGATCGTGTCGCTGTTCATCCGGAGCCGGATGCCGGCCCGCCTGGCCGAGCAGCTGATCGTCCGGGTGCCCAATGCCCAGTGGGCTGTGTGCGTGCTGGCACTTTTTGCCGGCAACGGTGACATTTTCCAGCTTTGCACACAGCTGGTCTACTTCATCGGGCATAGCGCCCATAATACCCAAGATCATGGTGGACTCCTTTAAACATTAAACAGGAACTCGATGACGTCGCCATCCTGCACAACATACTCCTTGCCCTCGGTGCGCTGCAGGCCCTTGGCCTTGACGGCGGCGTAGTCGAAGTTGTTGGCTTCCAGATCGTTGTAGCCGATGACGCTGGCGCGGATGAAGCCACGCTCGAAGTCGCTGTGGATCTTACCGGCAGCCTGCGGAGCCTTGGTGCCCTTGCGGATGGTCCATGCGCGGCACTCCTTCTTGCCGTCGGTCAGGAAGGAGATCAGACCCAGCAGGTCGTAGCTGGCGGTGATCAGGTTGTCCAGACCGCTGGCCTCGATGCCCATCTCGGCCAGAAATGCCTTCTTTTCCTCGGGGCTGTAATCCGCAATGTCCTCCTCGGTCTTGGCGCAGATGGGAATGTAGCGGGCACCCTCCTCCTTGGCGCGGGCAGCCACCAGCGGGACGTATTTGTTGTTCTCGATGCCCTCCATCAGGTCGTCCTCGCCCACGTTGCAGGCATACAGCACCGGCTTTGCGCTCAGCAGACCCATCTCGTGCAGCACGGTCTGCTGCTCGGTGTCGGCGGGGTCAAAATCGAAGCTGCGGGCGGGCTTACCGGCGCTCAGATGGTCGGCCAGCTGCTGCAGCCAAGCGGCCTCGGCGGCAGCGCCCTTGTTGTTGCCGCTCTTGGCAGCTTTTGCCATGCGGCCAGCGCGGTTCTGCACCACCTCAAGGTCGGAGAGGATCAGCTCGTAGTCGATGGCTTCAATATCGGCAATGGGGTCCACGGCCTCGGCCTTGGTCACGTCCTCCACCACATGGATGATGTTGTCATCGTCAAAGCAGCGCACCACGTGCACGATGGCGTCGCACTCGCGGATATGGCCAAGGAACTTGTTGCCAAGGCCGGCGCCCTGACTTGCGCCCTTCACCAGACCCGCAATGTCCACGAACTCCACGATGGCGGGAGTTTTTTTGTTGGTCTGCCAGATCTCGGCCAGCTTGTCCAGCCGCTTGTCCGGCACTGCCACGATGCCGGAGTTCGGCTCGATGGTGCAGAAGGGATAGTTTGCAGCCTCCGCGTTCTTGGTGGAGGTAATGGCGTTGAACAGAGTGGACTTGCCCACGTTGGGCAGGCCGACGATACCTAATTTCATTTTTATGATTTCTCCTTTTATGATGTAGATGATAAACAACTATATTGAACGGATATAAGTTGCTTTTTGCGAGAACTGAATTTGGCGTTGGGTGGGAAAATTGGATTTACTCACCCTTTACTCACCCTTTTTGTGCTTCCTGCGCCTTTGCGAACTGTGCTACGGCCTTCTGCATGGAATCGTCTGTCACATGGACATAGCGGTTCATGGTGGTCGTGATACTGGCGTGACCCAGCAGCTTTTGCAGGACTTTGGGTTGCATTCCGCTTTCAATGGCGCGGGTAGCGTATGTATGGCGCAGAGCGTGCATACAGAATCGCTCGATCCCTGCATCATCGCACAGCTTGTAGAGGTGGGTGTCGTAGGAGCTGTTCTTGGCAGGCATTCCGGTGCGCCAGTTGATGAACACCAGATCACGCATGACCAACTTTCGCTTCTGACCAGTCTTACGATCCATAAAGGTCAGGACAGTGGACAGGTCTTTCGATTCGTTACGGTATTCTCTGGTGTCGTAGATTTCCCACAGGATGTCGTAAGCGGTGTCAGTCAGAGGAATGGTGCGGTAACTGGATTCCGTTTTCGGAGGGCCAGCACGCCATTCGTCTTGCTTGTAGCGGAACTCCAAGGTCTTGTTGACCGTCAGGGTGCGTTTCTCCCAGTCAATAGCATCCCACGTCAAACCGATCATTTCACCAGTACGCAAGCCAGTTTCCAGAATCAGTGCGTACTGAGCATAGTTGTGAGAGCCTTTGGCAGCTTCCAAAAACCGTTTCTGCTCGTCTACAGTCAGAAAGTGGATATCATCAGGTGCACGAACGGGCTTTGTGTAGCGGACACCGTCCATTGGATGTTTGGCAATGAGGTCGTTCTCTCTGGCGCTTTTGAAGAACGTACCCATTGTCATATAGGTCTGCCGGATGGTTGAACCGGCGTAGTCGTCCTCCATGGCGTTCAAAATCCGCTGACAGTCGATCTGCTTGACATCGCGCAACAGCATAGAACCGATGAATGGCTGGATGTTGTGCTCGTATCGCTCACGATAATTCCGAACAGTGTTCGGAGCACGGTTGCCAACGACATCCTTGACCCATTGATTGAACCATGCGTCCACCGTCATATTGGGCGATGCCACAGTCCGACCTTCAGGGTGTAAGCGTAGATAGAGCTGTTCCTGTCGCCAATTTTTGGCTTCTGGAAGGGTCTTGAAGCAGCGTTCCTCACGCTCACCGTGATAATTTCGGCAACGGGCATAGTACAGACCGTCTTTTCGCTGACCAAGCCCTTTTCCGAGTTGTTTTCCTTTAAGATTTTTGCCCATGTTTGTGGCTCCTTTCGAGATAAAAAGAGCCCACACAACACATTTTATTGTATCATGTAGGCGTAGTTTATGCAAGCCCTTCAGCGGGCGTTATAGGGTATCAGATGGCGTATTGCTCGTTCAAAAACTCCTCAAACTTCTTCCGCTTGATGAGTTTCTTAGCCCCCACGAACACAACGAACTTGCACCCATCCTGCAAGGCAAGCTCGGAAATGCGGTTTTGCCCTACACCAAAATAGGCAGCAGCCTCTGGAATCGTCAACAGCCACTTTTCATTGAGCGGCACGAACAGGACGGACTTTTTGATGGATGTATCGGTGTTCGGAAAGGGGAACGGTTCCGAGTTGAGATCGGCTGCAAAATTGGAAACAGCGGTGGACATGTTGATGTTGGTATGAGTGCTCATAGTGTTTTCCTCCTGAAATTAAAATTGAATGCGAAGCGGATTGCTTCATGATAAGCATATCTGCTTGAATTAGCGTACATTTTGCCTTATGGTGTGATAAGCGCTTGAAAGGAAATCTGCGCATCATCCTGTTGAATCAGTGAACTGAAATCCATGTTCGGGTAAGAAAAGGTTGCCGGTTGCACTTGTGCTGGTGGCCAAGAACAGTTATAATTACCGTAATACGAGTTCATAGGAACGGATGTAAAAACTGCAGATCGAAGCAGCTGCAGTTGCTGGGATTGACTTTGCTCTTGTGGAGCAGAAGATTTATCACGAAGATGCAGCGGTTCAATGGAAGGCTCCGAAGGCGAATCCGGCAGCAGAGGACAGGCGTTCTCCGTTACGGTTTCCGGTTTGCTGGGAGCGGCTTCTTCATCGTCACAGTCATCAAGAGCGTCCAACGGCAGAAGAAGGTCAATCTGCGCTGGGGGCAGGATCGGTTCTGTATCGGAAGGTACCGGAATCGCCAGCGGGCCATTGGCAGAAACGACATCCTCTGGTGACTTACTATGGACGACCAGTGGCTTGGTAGTCGGCGTATCAGAATCACCTACATAAACTGGGCCGGAGACCATGAACTCACCAACCTGAAGACTCTTTAGCATGGAAGTCAACTTGGTGCCACCTGACGAACTAATTAAACGGGCACACATACGAACCTCTTCATCCGCTGGCTGGAAACACATCATATATTTGCATTGCTGAAGCAAAATCCGTTGCTCAGACTTGAACACACGAATGCTCTGGGCAACCAGCAGTGCGTACAGACCTTGTTTGCGGCCCTCACAGAGGATTCGCCCCAGTGCGTTGGAAGAGCGCAGTGGATAGTTGCTTAACTCGTCCAGATACAAAAAGGTAGGCGAAAAATCCTCGCGGGTGGCTTCTCGTAACAGTGCTGCAAAAAGCACCTCTTCAACAATGTGTTGCGTGGATAACGAAAACGAGCTCAAATCCAGCAAGGTGATGCCGGGAGAAAACTCTATGTCACCATCCTCAAAAAGCTTTTGTGCAAATATGGGTGACAAGGCGTTTTCCAAACCGGGCGCAGAGCGTGAATGAGAACTCTTGATCTCCTGATGCAGGTATTCCAGCACTTCATTCGGAGCCGGTGAAGCGCGAAGTACCTCTTTTAAAAGAGACCGCAATAGCTGTTTTTGTGTATTCGACAGAGCGATAACGGATGTGATAGTATCAGCGAAAGATGCAGCCGCATCCGCTGGATTATCTGATGCCCCGAACAAATGCAGCTTGAGTGGCTTTTGAGACACGTCCTGATGGTGTACACAAGGCCCTAGGTCTGTTGGCAGCGATACAGCGTGCCGGTGATCTATGACTACGATCCGAACACCTGACTCCAGCAGCCCCCTTATAATATCGTAGGAAAGAGTAGACTTTCCTACGCCGCTTTTTCCACAGATAAAAATGGAAGCGTTCCCTTCCTTGAGTTTTTCAACGATTGTAACGGCTTTTTGATAGGTAGAGCCTATTTTCAACTTCATGGTTCCGTTCCTCCTGCTTTAATCAGAATCTTCATATTCGGTTAAGCAACTGCACTTCAAAGTCAAGAGTCGAGCATCTACATAGGTTCCGCTGTTAATGCGAATCTTTTTGGCAGAGCTGAACTCAGAGAGCAGATGCTCACTTTGCAAACGCGAAATAACATCGGGTGCACTATATCCCGGTGCATACTCATGGAGCAGAGACTTCAGCAAAGACCCTTTCAGAAGGAAAGCATCCTTTTTTTGGACGATGTCCCGTTCAGGGTCATAGCTGGAATCGACCTCTTCGTAGCGTATAAAACGAATATCACCGGCTTCGCTTGCCGAAAAGAGTGCCTCGTGTAAAATTTCCTTTGCGTTGCAATCCAGCGAGCTGTCCCACTCGGATAAGCAATTATTGATGTATGCCTGACAGACCTCGTGTGTTGTTTGCGCTGAATCCGGCTGCTTAAGGAGTTTTAATGCCCAGCAAAGAACAGCGGATGAAACGCTTAGAAGCGCGATTTCATTCCGAAAGGCGCATTCTTCATCCAAGGAACCTAAAGCAGTTGTGTAGGATCGCTCAACGATGCGCTCAAAGGCATCTGGGTTGTGCTCAACAAGGGCACACAGCTTGCTAACAATTTCTGTCAGAGGCAGCGCGGCTGCATGGACTTCCTCGTGAGGCAAGAACAGGCAGTGCTTCTGCTGCAACTCAGTAATGCCGTTCGTAGATACGATAAGGCACAGCGGAAAACGAGGATCTGTTTTAGTCCGCGTAATCAGCGTTGCAAAATTCGTTTTTGAACGATAGTCGCCAACGGTAGCTGTGAGCATCGGATCGTCACCGTAGACTGGTAACAAAGCTGCGATACTGTACTGACCAAGCATCTGATCAAATTGCTTCGGCTTGTTGTCAACCGTTAACCTTATATGAAGAGGGAAATCGTTGCCAGATATTGCAAAAAAGTATTTACCACCATTGAACTTGTCCGACATTCGTGTCTTTAGAACCGCCAAAATCTTTATTAGGACTAAGGGGATGGAGGTGCTTAGCAACGGGTCAGAGCAACAATCCTCTTTATAAGAAGTATAAATCCAGCGGTCGTCCAGATGAAACCAACCAATAGGCGGTATCAAGGCGGTTTGTTCAGTATCCAAGATGAAGCCTAAAAAACCAAAAAGTAAATCTAACTGCATCTTACTGTTCTCACTATAACAACAGCTTCCGCCAGCGGCGATAAACGCTTTATAGAATGCTTTAGCGGTGAATTTGTCTTTCTCAAATAACAGCCGGATTACAATACCGCGAGATCTTTTGAAAGATATCCCGATGAGATGTACTATTTTGCCATCAACGGCATACTCCTTGATTAAGATAGCGTGAAAGTCGTAACAGGTGGTGAGGCGTTTTTGGACACTATATTTATCGCCGGGATACCGAGTTTTACAGATTGCCGGACAACCACACTGGTCAACAAAGTATGAAACTGTGTCAAAGCGGTTAAAGGCTTTTTTGTACGCCTTTAGTTCCTCTTTTTCAGAAGAATTTACCCTTTGCAGGAGTAGCTTATCTTTCTGCTGGAACTGTTTGTCCTTTGCTTTCAAAAGAGATTGAACGGTTTCTTTGTCAAAAAACTGGTTGCCGCAGTCATCAAGAAAGCTGATGGCGGGAATCGATTCCTCATGAACCAGAGGATAAGGATTTTCAGAAAATACGCGATAATTCGACATGCTCATGATTCTGAGCCCCTTTCATTTTGATGACATAAGCATATCGAAACTGTGCCTTGAAATCACTAGGAGAACTATCGAAAAAAATAAAAATATTTTGGATATAGTTTTACTTGAAAACGGATGAACATTGTGCAAGGGAGGAAATGCAAGATGCCTGACCGGATGAGCAATATTGTTTTGTTTGAAACGGAGGAAGAAGTAAAGGCGTATAAATCAGTACTTGGAGAGGGCTATAAAATAAACGTAGAAGCCTATGTGAGGTACCTTCAAGAAAAATTTCCAAAACTGGAAGAATGTAGCATTGAAAGCCAATCAAGAGTCATTGTGATAAAAGCATTGACAACAGCATGGCTTGTTACAGGTATGCAGCGGACAATTGATCAAAAAAACTTAAGTCAGTGTGATGCGGAAAGAATGATTATGAGCAACACATTGGCGTGTGTTGCATTGTCAATAAAATATTTGTGCGCTCCCCAAATTGAGTTTGCTCAAGTTATCCAGGAAATACTAAAAAAAGATTTCGGTGGAGTATCAAAAAATGAATCTGTAGAAGAATACATAAAAAATTATAACGAGAATAGAGAGCAGCTTATAGGGTCTATGGATAAAGATGCTTCGTTCTGTCCGCCGATTTTATATGCGCCAAGCACAGATGAAATCAATGGTTTTGCATTATCAACTACAAAAAAGCTAGTTGAAAGAATAGGAATATATTTTCCAGAAAAAGTTGAAAAACAAAAAAGCAAAAAAACAGAACGAACAAAAGATAAAAGTGATGTTGTTGAGTTTGCGGCGAAAATGGAAAGATGGAGATCAACGGGGGAATCATATAAAAGTACACTAAGCACACGGTTGAATAAGCTCTACAGAAAAATTATCGAGAATGCTTATAATGCTACGAAACAAAGAGTTGAAGGAAGTTCTGTAAGTGAGAAGGTTGTAGCTTACTATGCGGAAGAGTCTATATTTCGCTATGATACAATTTTGAATGTTGCAGAAAATCTAAATAACGCTCTTTTGAATAAAGACGTTAGTTATCAAAAGCTGGAAGAACAAATCCAAAAGACGATTCGGAGACCGATAGCCTTTTATATCCGAGAATTCGACCGGGCGGAGTTACTCGATTCAGAAGATACGGTATCGCAGTTTTGTGATTATATGCGGACTGTGATGATCTTCATTATTGAGGGGATAAGCTGGTTGGAGGCATACAATTCCAAAATAGAGTGTGCCAATAAGTTGGTTTGTGACTATATTGATAGAAATTTTGAAAGACTTTTTGGAAAAGCATACGACAGTTTGGAAAGAAAAGGCGCACAAGACAATAAGGCTCCTAAAATAAAAAAATGTCCATCGATGCAGGTGTATATATTAAATTTTATAAATGAATTGTATTCAATGAATGATCGATACTGCAAGAGGGTCTGGATAATCAATTATGAGTCGTTTTGTCCCAAGCAAATTGGGTTGGATCTTGGGTATAAAAATGCAGAGTTGGAAATTGAGGATGAGTCAATGACGCTTTCTGAAAGAACGTATGGAATGAGGTATGATCCAAAGAAAAGAAGAGTAAAAAAATGGAATTCGAAAGGCGAAGAGGGCGAATGGCAAGATATCTCGCCAGAGGTGATAAATCAACTTGCAACTGAAATATATAAAGAAGGTTATTATAGTAAGATTGGATCGGATGATTTCGATAAATTCGCAATTCGTAAACTGTGTCGAAATGGCGTGAAGAATGAAATATGCAAAGATTTGAAGTCCCTTGGAGTTGACCTCACACCGGAAGAACTAGAAAGATTAAATGATGAGAGCGAGTATCCAGAAGGATATGTTGAAGCTATACTGCGGGCAGAAGGCATAAATTGATGATGAGGATGTCCTTTATAGTGTCTTCGGATGAAGATGAACTAAAGGAGGAAAGCTGATTTTGACTCAATTGATATAGTGCGATTAAGAGCGTGTAATCAAGGAGGTTCGACATATTCAGAAAAATTTAAACTCAAAGTGCGCTAAAGTGCTGGGTAAAGGTGAAATTTCAGAGCAAAATTTTTTCTAATTGTCGAAAATGCTTCTGTTGAAAGTAAATAGGAGATAGCTAAAGGGGCGATCACGTAAGTGGTCGCCCTTTCTCTGTATCTGGTGTGATTTGACCTTCGGCAACATTATAGTAACCCACCAAAGGAGGATTTGCCGTTATGTTTGATTGCTATGACACTTTGATTACCCCAGAAGAAGTCGCTGATATGCTGGGATGTGGCATGAACACTACCTATAAGCTTTTGAAGTCTGGAAAGATAAAGGCCATGAGGATCGGCCGATCTTGGAGGATTCCTAAGAGAGCGGTACAGGAATATATTATACAAGAATCCCACCTGAAATCAGTTGGGTGGTAACATGAAAAAGCCCACATGGATGATGTTCCATGTGGGTTTTCTATTGCCTGAAAGTAGTGCTTGATGGAGTGATGTACATACGGGTAATCCAATGTTAATGCTAAATAATGTATAGAGCAGAAGGAAGGTGAAAGTTAATCTTTATTAATGACACTAACATTAGGATAAAGCGGCTGAATGGAATAGTTGTAGTACAAACAGTCGCACAAGAGCAGCCGAATGTGTAGTGTATATACATTTGGCTATTCTTGCTAGGAGGGGGAGGCGGATGCCGTCATAAATAATATTTTATTCTATAAATTCTCATCTATATTTTCAATGATATTAATTTATCTTTATGAAATATATGAATAGAAAGAAGGTGCTTATAATGGGAAATATCTTTAGTATACGATTGACAGATGAAGATAAAGTTCATTTACAACAGAGAATGAATGAAACTGGTAAAAATGCCACAGAAGTATTTAAGAGCGCAATCTATTTTACCAAAATAGATGCAGACCTTGTTGATGAAATTATATCTAATATTGGATATTATGCGAGTGAAAAAGATCTGGAAGGGATAAAAGAGGAGGTTCATAGATATGTCTTATATAGAACTCAAAAATGATAAGTATGAAACTTTGGAAGATTTAAAACGGTTACTACAATATATTCTTAGATTAGATAAAACAGCAGAAGATAGTCAAAGAGCGAATACTATAACAAATACCTTAGCAGGTTGTC
>OGYO01002405.1_pt1 | contig 10011 bp, 9 predicted proteins | sample 1576561 | NCBI WGS metagenome assembly OGYO01 (sample SAMEA3541507, study PRJEB24748) | human gut metagenome | biome: human gut; feature: human-associated habitat; material: faeces | place: China | collected 2012 | reverse complement strand
TTTGCAAGAGCATGCTTTCGTGCGGTTTGCCGCTGGCTGCCTCGATCTCGTCCAGAATGCAGAACGGAGCCGGGTTGACCGCCAGAATGGCAAAGTAGATGCTGATGGCCACCAGCGCCTGTTCGCCGCCGGAAAGGGCCTCCAGATTTTTGATGACCTTGCCCGGCGGGGCCACCCGGATGCCGATGCCGGAGGAGAGCACATCGCTCTCATCTTCCAGCATAGCCTGAGCACTAGTGGAGGAGCCTTGATAGCCGGATTAGTATTTGGCTGGTGGCGCAGCAAACGCCCTACCTTCGGACAAATACCGGAATCCTCTTTATGGGTGCTGAATAATGTAGGCTTGAATATGTTCATCGCCGTAGTCGGCATTTCTGCAGGACCCAGTTTTGTACAAGGACTAAAAGAAGTAGGTCCTATGTTGTTTATCATAGGTGCGTTGGCCACCTCCTTGCCTCTATTATTAGGGCTGATTCTAGCCAGATATGTATTCAAGTTCCATCCCGCCCTCTCTTTGGGATGCACGGCAGGAGCCCGTACTACCACTGCTGCATTGGGCGCCATACAAGAAGCAGTAGGCAGCGAAACACCTTCTTTAGGATACACCGTGACCTACGCCGTAGGAAATACACTACTCATCATATGGGGAGTGGTCATTGTATTATTAATCAACTAAAAAACTAAACTCATACATTATGGAATATTTAAGTGATAAAAGCAGCGTTGCCCGAATGGACAAGAATTTGGAAAAGATCAGTCCCTTCGAATTAAAAAACCGTTTGATTGAAATGGCAGATGAAAGTGTGAAGAAAATGGCGCACGTCATGCTGAATGCAGGCAGAGGTAATCCCAACTGGATTGCAACGGAGGCTCGTGAAGCATTCTTTGCCTTGGGCGGTTTTGGCATTGAAGAGTGTCGCCGGGTCATGGACATGCCCGAAGGCATTGCCGGTATTCCTCAAAAAACAGGCATAGCCCAACGTTTTGAGGAGTACCTGAAAAAGCATGAAGGAAATGCGGGGACAGATCTATTGAAACGTACCTATAATTATATGCTGATGGAACATGCAGCCGATCCGGACGAGCTAGTACACGAATGGACCGAAAGTATTGTAGGCGACCAATATCCCATGCCTGACCGCATCTTGAAATATACAGAAATTCTAGTACAGGATTACCTGAATCAGGAAATGTGCAACGGGCAACCCCCGCAAGGTAAATTCGATTTATTCGCCACCGAAGGCGGAACAGCAGGGATGTGCTATGTATTCGACTCGCTGGAAGAAAATTTCCTGCTACACAAAGGAGATAGTATAGCATTGATGGTTCCTATCTTTACACCCTATATAGAGATACCCGAATTGACACGTTACGATTATGATGTGCTCAATATTCCTGCAAGTACTCTAAATGAAGAAGGACTTCATACCTGGCAATACAAAGTGGAAGATATCAATAAACTGCGAGACACGAAATACAAAGCCTTGTTTATTGTCAATCCAAGCAATCCACCCAGTTATCAGTTGAACAAAGAATGCGTAGATGCCCTGAAAGACGTAGTAACACGCTGGAATCCCAATCTGATGATTATAACAGATGATGTATATGGTACTTTTGTTCCCGGCTTCCGCAGCCTGATGGCTGATTTGCCACAGAACACAATTTGTGTCTACTCTTTCTCCAAATATTTCGGAGCGACCGGTTGGCGCCTTGCTGTAATTGCCTTACATGAGAAAAATGTATTCGACAGAATGATTGCCAATCTGCCCCGCAAACGAAAAAGCGAACTAACCAAACGGTATGGCAGCTTGAGTATGCAAGTAGAAAACATGAAATTCATTGACCGTATGGTAGCAGACAGCCGTCAAGTAGCCTTGAACCATACAGCAGGATTGTCTTTGCCACAACAAATGCAGATGTCACTCTTTGCTTCTTTTTCATTGCTGGACAAAGAAAATACATATCGTCATGCCATGCTTAATTTAATCCATACCCGTCTGAAAGCATTATGGGACAACACAGGATTCATTCTCCCCGACGATCCACTAAGGGCCGGTTATTATTCAGAAATAGACATGCTGGTATGGGCCAAGAAATTTTACGGAGATGAATTTGTACAACATCTGCAGACAACTTATAATCCATTGGACGTAGTATTCCGCCTTGCCAATGAAACAGGCCTGGTCGTATTGAATGGTGGTGGATTCGACGGACCCGAATGGAGTGTACGTGTATCACTTGCCAACCTGAACGAGAAAGATTATATCAAAATCGGACTCAGTATCCGCAGAATTCTGAATGAATATGCTGACAAATGGAAATCTGAAAAGAAATAAAAAATTAAGAACGTCCGCCGTGAAGTCTGCTTGACCTAACCGGCGGATTTCTTTTTTATATAAAGGTTTTTTGGATTATTTATTCCAAACCTTATCCCTACTTTAAAATAAAATCCCTAGCTTTGCAGATCGAAAAAGGAATTAGATTATGAAGCATATACGGAGCACTTTTTTTCTTCTAACCACTTTATTTATAATGGCTTCATGTGGCGAAGACCGCAGTGGGGAATACTATGCATTAATTGGAGAGAATGTATGGATAGAACAAATAATGAAAGAGTATTATTTGTGGTATGACAGTATTCCGGCAATAAAGGAAACGGACTATTTTGCCGAACCGGAAGACTTCCTGCAAAAATTGGTTTATACCAAGGCACAAAACGGAAAAGGAGACCCGTATTCGTATATAGAAATAAAGGACGCTTCCGATGCGGCACGTTCCTACCTGCAACGTACTTCTACTTACGGATTTGATTTTGAATTAATGACCGATCCCACCGGAATCTCATCACACGTATTTGCCCGTATTTTATTCGTACTGCCCAATTCACCGGCCTCAGAAGCCGGATTGGAACGAGGGAACTGGATATCAGCCATTGGCAAAGAAGAACTGACCAACAATAATTACGGATATCTGATGGAAGGCGGCAATACAACTTTCGCCAGAGAAAGCTTGGTTTTTGATGAGGAAGGCAATTCCAGCTGGATTGCAACAGATACAGTCAAAGTAGCGGCATCACGCCCCGTAGAATTGAATCCGTTCTATATAGATACAGTATATGAAGTATCCGAAAAAAAAATAGCCTATATGGTCTACAATGAATTCAGTACAGGCCCCAATAACCAGGCAACAGATACAGAATACAGGGAACAGATGAAACAGATATTCGCCCGGTTCAAGGGACAGTCACCCGATGCTTTTATTCTGGACTTACGCTACAATCCCGGTGGTTATTTGAGTTGTGCCACAGATTTAGGAAGTTATCTGGCACCTGCGGCAGATCTAGGGAAAGTATTTTGCACAACTTTGTATAATGACATCAGTGACCCGCAAAAAATTGATTTCCCTCTCAATACAGGACTTGCTTCCGAAAACTTGAACTTAAGCAAGCTCTACGTACTGACAAGCAAATTTACTGCATCGGCCTCAGAAGCAGTCATAAATTGTCTCCGTCCATATATAGGTACAGAAAATGTAGTGGTAATAGGTGAAACGACTGTTGGCAAAAATGTAGCCATGGAACCATACCAAGATGAGCGTTACAACTTTATTTTATGGCCGGTTGTGGCATACGTTCTCAACTCGGCAGGACAAGCCAACTATGTAAATGGAATCACCCCCGATTTCACATTGAGCGAACGTAACCTCATCTCCCCTCTCTACCCACTGGGAGATACCAAAGAGTATTTATTGAAGAACACCATAGCTTATATTACGACAGGAAATATGCCCGACCTGCCACAAACAGAAGAACAAGTATCAAAAGGAAAAATTATCTATAACTCACTGATTCGAAGAAGTATGAACGGCATACGGCTACGGTAGTCCGATTTATCCAGATACAACGCCCTATTTATTAAAGACCGTGTTTAATGCATTTTAAACATGGTCTTGTTTTTTCTGAAAAGAGAACTTATTAAAAACAAAACGGGCATAACAAATGTTATGTACCCAAATAACCATTAAAAACCTGACTTAACAATGAAAAAAGTATTTATTGCAGCAGCTTTGGCTGCCATGATTGTTTCCTGTGGCTCTAAAGGAAACAAAAGTGCTGAAATAATAGCCGAAAGTGAAAGTGACTCTATTTTCGCTGTGAACGACAGCACACTGGGTGAATTACAAACATATAGCTATGAAGGTATTCTGCCAGCTGCCGATGCCGAAGGTATCAACTATCAACTGACACTTCAGGAGGCAGGCCAAGACTCACTGGGCACATACAATCTGACGACCACTTATTTAGGAACAAAAGATGGTAACCAGGCATTTACCGACAGTGGTACAGTTGTAACTATTATTGGAATTCCTAATGACAGCACCGCTATCGTTTATCAATTAATTTCCGCTACTCCGGGACACGAAAAGACAAACTTTCTGGCAGAGGGTGACAGTGCACTGACAATGATTGGCAAGGACTTCAAGAAAGCTGTTTCTAAACTAAATTACACTTTAAAAAAGAAACTCTAATTAACCTGGCTGCAAAAAAATTCACTAAAGAACAGACTGTTAGTGAACAAAAACATAAGCTGGCCGTTGTATGAGAGAAACTAGACGAAAAACAATTAGTATTAACTTAAACAAAAACTTGACATGAAAAAATTAATTCCTATCCTACTGGCGGTCTTTGCCTTGGTATCTTGCGAGAAAGACCCGGACATGGACAAATTGGACAATGAGTATCTGGTATTCACCAGTCATGACACTAGTACTAAATTCAATGATTTCAGTACTTATTATATCCCTGACAGCATCCTGATCATCGGTGACAAGAAAGACCCTGAATACTGGAAGGACGAGAATGCACAGATCATCATCAATGCATTCAAGACTAAGATGAACGCTGCCGGCTACACCGCAGCTAATAAAGACGACGCCGACCTCGGCCTACAGGTAAGCTACGTAGCAAGTACTTATTATTTCCACGGTTACTATAATGACGGACCCTGGTGGGGCTATTATCCCGGTTATTGGTATCCCGGCTACTGGGGCGGCAATTGGGGAGGTGGATGGTACTATCCCTATCCTATCACTTACAGCTATAGCACCGGTTCATTGCTGGCCGACATGATTAATTTAAAGAATGCTCCGGAAGGACAAAAAGAAAAATTAACTGTTGTCTGGAATGCATACATCAGCGGGTTACTGGGCGGAAGTGGCAGTTTGAATGTAAACCGTACAACGACTGCCATCAACCAAGCATTCACTCAGAGTCCTTATCTGAAAAAATAAACGTAAGTGAAACAAGTATTCATTTAAAATAAAAAGGAAATATGAAAACTATAAAATATTTAACTCTCAGACTGATGGCGGTAGCCGCTATCGCCATAGCCTTTGCCCTGCCGGCAAAAGCACAGGTAACTCCGTTTACCTATTTCAATGTAGACTGGCAGTTCAACGCTCCTATCAGCAATAACTTTGCAAACAAAGCAAGCGGTTGGGGTATGAACTTCGAAGGTGGATATTATATACTGCCGGATTTGTCAATCGGTGCCTTTATCAATTATCATACCAATAATGAGTATATTTCACGTCAGACACTACCAATCAGCAACTCGGCAGCCCTGACAACCGACCAGCAACATTCCGTATTTCAGTTGCCTTTCGGTTTCGCAACACACTATCGCTTCAGTGACGGTGCATGCCAACCTTATATCGGATTGAAGCTGGGTGCCAACTATACCAAAATGTCCAGTGACTTTTACATTTACGAAGTGAAAGACAACACTTGGGGTTTCTATGTATCACCAGAAGTCGGTGTGAATATCTACCCCTGGACAAACAGTATCGGCTTCCATCTGGCAGCATTCTACAGCTACTCTACCAACAAGGGAACCGTATTTAACTATGATATGGATAAATTAAACAATTTCGGTTTCCGCCTTGGTGTGGCATTCTAAAGATTTCTAAACTATTCTGTTAAATAGGGGGATTATCCGTGCGCCAGGCAGGGGTAATCCTCTTTTTTTAATTAATAAAATTAAATTCTGACGGGAGTGTTAATATAATAGTTACTTTTGTATGATATTTATTCAGCTAATACAAAAAATGTATGGAGAAATCCGATAGTATTATTATTATACCCACCTATAACGAAAAGGAAAATATAGAGAACATTATCCGGGCTGTATTCGGACTGGAAAAGTTCTTCCACATATTGATTATTGAAGATAACTCACCAGACGGCACGGCAACCATTGTCCGTAAACTGCAAACAGAATTCCCCGACCGTCTTTTCATGATTGAGCGTAAAGGTAAATTAGGACTGGGTACTGCTTACATTGCCGGATTCAAATGGGCGATAGAGCATCAATATGATTTTGTATTTGAAATGGATGCTGACTTCAGTCATAATCCGAATGACCTGCCAAGGCTGTATAACAAATGTGCCGTTGAAGGCTATGATGTAGCTATCGGTTCACGCTATGTCAGTGGTGTGAATGTAGTGAACTGGCCGATGGGGCGTGTGCTGATGTCCTACTTCGCCTCCAAATATGTACGGATTATCACAGGGTTACCCATACATGATACTACCGCCGGATTTAAATGCTATCGCCGTGAAGTCTTGGAAACAATCGGTCTGGATGGCATCCGTTTTAAAGGATATGCATTCCAGATTGAGATGAAGTTCACTGCTTACAAGTGCGGATTCAAGATAGCCGAAGTTCCTGTGATTTTTGTCAATCGCGAATTAGGTACTTCAAAAATGAACGGAAGTATCTTCGGTGAAGCTGTATTAGGAGTCATTCAATTAAAACTGGGTAGCTGGTTCCGCAAATACCCGCAAAAGAAAACAGTATGAAACGTACATGGATAAAGAATGCACGGATTGTGAATGAAGGCAAGATTTTTCACGGTTCGATAGTGATTGAGAATGAAGTCATAGCTGAAGTGCTGGCAGAAGAAACAGTTCCCTCCCAGCCTTGTGGAGAAATAATAGATGCGAAAGGCTATTATCTGATGCCGGGAGTAATAGACGATCATGTACACTTCCGTGACCCGGGACTGACTCATAAAGCCGACATACATACTGAAAGCACAGCGGCGGCAGCAGGTGGCGTCACCAGTTTTATGGACATGCCCAACACCACTCCGCAAACTACAACCTTGGAAGCTTTAAATGCCAAGTTTGCGGATGCGGCAACCAAAAGCATCGTAAACTATTCATTCTATTTCGGAGCAACCAATACGAATGCGGATGTACTCCCCACACTAGATAAAAGCCGGGTATGCGGTGTTAAATTATTTATGGGAGCCAGCACGGGAAATATGTTGGTAGACCGCATGGAAGTACTTAGAAAAGTATTTGCCAATGCAGGGATACTGATTGCAGCACATTGTGAAGAACAATCTATAATCAGTGCCAATACAACAGCCTTCAAAGAAAAATATGGAGAAGATCCTGATATAAAATACCATCCGCAGATACGTAGTGCGGAAGCATGTGCATATTCTTCCTCACTGGCCATCCGGCTGGCAAAAGAAAACAATGCCCGCCTGCACATCCTGCACATCAGCACCGCACAAGAACTGGATTTGCTTGAAGACAAACCCCTGAGTGAAAAAAAGATTACGGCGGAAGCTTGCGTGTCACATCTATACTTCTATGACAAAGATTATGAAACATTGAAAGGACGTATCAAGTGCAATCCGTCCATCAAAACTTCAGAAGACCGGAATGCTTTACGCAAAGCATTGTCTACCAATCTGATAGATGTAATAGGTACCGACCATGCCCCTCACTTACTGAAAGAAAAGGAAGGGGGAGCATTGAAAGCCGTATCGGGTATGCCGATGATACAGTTTTCATTAGTAGCTATCATGGAATTAGTACGCGAAGGCATATTAAGCATAGAGCAACTGGTTCAGAAAATGTGCCATGCACCGGCCGAACTTTATCATATTGAAAGACGAGGCTACATCCGCCCCGGTTATCAAGCCGACCTCGTATTGGTAAATCCGGATCATGAATGGACTGTAACTGCCGACTGCGTTTTAAGCAAATGCGGATGGACTCCGATGGAAGGACAGAAATTCCACACACGGGTAGAAAAAACATTCGTCAATGGTGATCTGGTTTACAGTGACAACAAGGTAGACCAAAGTCATCGCGGACAAGAATTAAGGTTTAAAAGATGATTGTAAATTACAAGATTCACGAAGTAAGCGAATACATTAACTGGATTTATTTTTTCCATGCATGGGGCTTTCAACCCAAGTTTGCCGCCATTGCGGACATACATGGATGTGATTCATGCCGGGCCATGTGGCTCACCGGTTTTGCGGAAGAAGACCGTCCGAAAGCCAGTGAAGCCATGCAGCTTTTCAAAGAGGCAAATCGGATGTTGAATGAACTGGATGCAGCGTATCAGACCCACGGAGTGGTCAATATCATGGATGCCAATGCCGACGGAGATGATCTGCTGCTGAACAGCAAGCGTTTTCCGCTTTTGCGTCAACAAACAGCAAAATTGAAAGAAGATGACCCGTTTTTATGTCTGAGTGACTTTGTGCGTCCATTATCATCGGGTATCACAGACAAAGTAGGAGCATTCGCCACTACGGTAGATGCAGAAATGGAGCGGCTCTATGCAGAAGACGATTACAAACGTATGTTAGTGCAAACATTGTCCGACAGACTGGCGGAAGCTACTGCCGAAAAACTGCACGAAGATGTACGCAAAAAACTTTGGGGATATGCACCTGATGAAAACCTAAGCGTAAAAGACCTGCATAATGAAAAATATCAAGGGATACGTCCTGCCGTAGGTTATCCTTCCTTGCCCGACCAATCCGTCAATTTCCTATTAGACGAGTTGCTGGATATGAAGCAAATAGGAATTTCATTGACCGAGAATGGTATGATGAAGCCCCATGCCTCTGTATGCGGACTCATGTTTGCCCATCCGGCTTCCCGCTATTTCTCCATCGGAAAAATAGGTGAAGACCAATTGGCAGATTACGCCGCCCGCCGGGGCATGAGTATAGAAGAAACTAAAAAGTTTCTCGCCGCCAATCTATAAAAAACGAATAAATTATGATGCTGATAAAGTTATTTCTGTTTTTTCTACTGCTACTGATATTGCCCGATATGTATATATACAAGGCATATATACGCCGTGTTTCCCAAAAATGGACACATTGGGCTTATTGGCTTCCCAGTCTGTTTCTTTTATTGGGAATGACATTAGTCTTTTCTATACATGAGCCACGTCCGGATTCCATGCAGCGACTTAGCAATTTCTTATTGATTTTTCTTTGTTTCTCCGTACCCAAGGCACTTTTCGTCATTGTTATCCTGTTTATGAAGTTCCTATATATCATCTCCGGCAAAAAACTGTATGGAGGATATGTAGCAGGAGGATTGGCTTTAGCCTCGTTAATATATGTAATATATGGAGCAACCGAAGGAAAACAGCATTTTCAAATCAGGGAGGTAACCATCAGTTCCGATGAACTTCCCAGCGGCTTTGACGGCTACCGCATTGTACAAATATCTGATATCCATTCCGGCAGCACCCGGAAAAGAGTTAACCGATACTCCAGAAGAGCACCGCCAGTAATTGGGGGGTGATAATGCGCAGGAACATCACCAACGGATAGACAGTGGCGTAAGAGAGCGCCGCCGCACCGCTGGTTGGATGAAGATTATTAGCAAACGCCAGCGCCGGAGGATCGGTCATGGAACCTGCCAGCATCCCGCACATGGTCAGGTAATTCATTTTGGCTAACATCCGCGCCAGAATGCCAACAGTAATCAGCGGAACGGCGGTGATCAGGGCACCATAACCAATCCAGCTTAGCCCTTCGCCATTGACCAGGGTATTCACAAAATCCCCACCAGATTTCAGACCAACGACTGAGAGGAACAGCACGATCCCCAGCTCCCGCAGCGCGAGGTTGGCGCTTGGCGGCATAAACCAGTACAGCTTGCCGATACTGCCGATACGCCCG
>OGYO01002403.1_pt1 | contig 10017 bp, 14 predicted proteins | sample 1576561 | NCBI WGS metagenome assembly OGYO01 (sample SAMEA3541507, study PRJEB24748) | human gut metagenome | biome: human gut; feature: human-associated habitat; material: faeces | place: China | collected 2012 | reverse complement strand
TATGTCAGAAACAAGAAAGCCCAGCAGATGCAGTCGCAAGCCCAGTAAATGGTATCCGCATGAAATTACGATCCGAAAATACCAGATGGGGCAAGAGTGTTGATGACATCCTCCATGACGAGGACGAACTGGGACTTCTTGACGGTATAGCCATCAAACCGAAAACGGCACAGAAAGAGGATTCGGCAGTCACGGTCTTTCTGAATCTCGTTGATTTTTATAAGAGAAACCACCGCGAGCCAGACCAGAGCAACCCTGATGAAAAAACGCTCTACTGGCAGCTCATGGGATACCAGACTCGCCCTGAACTCAGAGCCAAGGTCATGCACCTTGACTCTGTCGGGTTACTCAAGCCTTCCGTTGCAGCAAAAATCCCGGAACCTGAAAAAGAAGCTGATACTGAAAGCCACGTCAAATCCTTGTCAGACATTTTTGACGATGACGATCTTGATCTGCTGGCGCGCGACCGGAGAGGGCTTCGAGGCGCAGATCATCACGGCCTGCGCGTATTACCGGGCGCATGGCATCGCGGAGATCGACAAGACGCCAGAGCCAATCAAGGTCATTTCCGGCCGGCACCAGAACGCGAGCGGCTGCTGGTCGTTTGAGGCGGTTTTCACCAAGCAGGCGCAGCCGGATTTTCAGGGCACGATCGACGGCGGCCGCAGCGTTGTATTTGAAGCCAAGGCCACGGACAAAGACCGCATCCTGCAGAGCGCGGTGACGCACGAGCAGGCATATGCCATGCAGTCGCACGCCCAGAAGGGCGCACTGGTCTTTGTGCTGGTGTGTCTGCGCGGCCGCGCGGTCTATCGCGTGCCGTGGGAAGTCTGGTGGCGGATGAAGGAGCATTTCGGCCATAAGTACATGACGGCCGAGGAGCTGGAGCCGTACCGGGTGCAGCTGCGTCAGGGCGTGATCCGGTTTCTCGGCGATCCGGAGTGAGGTGGGCACATGGCAATCAAAAACTATACGACGAAAGTGGACGTATATACGTCCATCGGGGAAATCCAAGGCGCGCTTGCACGCCACGGCGCCACCAAGATCATGATTGACTACGATAATGGCAAGCCGCAGGCGATCGCGTTTGGGATCGACACGCCGGTTGGGCCGCGTGGCTTCCGCCTGCCGGCGGCCGTAGACGGAACGCTGCGAGTGTTCGCGGCGCAGAAGATCAAGGCCGACCGAGAGCAGGCAGAAATGACCGCGTGGCGGAACGTGCGCGACTGGGTGCTGGCACAAATGGCGCTGATCGAATCCTGTGATGTGCCGATGCAGCAGATCTTCCTGCCGTATATGGCAGATGATCGCGGCCGGACGGTGTACGAGCTGTATGCCGCCGGGCAGCTCGCACTCGGCGCGGGGGAGGATGCATGATGCTGCGCACACAGGAGACACTTGACGGCGAGATCATCGTTGACAGCTTTGCCGGTGGCGGCGGCGCGTCCACGGGAATTGAGCTGGCGCTGGGGCGAATCGTCAATGCGGCGATCAATCACGACCCGGCAGCGATCCGGATGCACGAAGCGAACCATCCGTACACGGAGCATTACCAGGCATCTGTCTGGGATGTGGATCCGGAGACGGTCTGTCGAGGGCGGCCGGTGGCGCTGGCGTGGTTTTCGCCGGACTGTAAGCATTTTTCGAAAGCAAAAGGCGCGGCACTTGTTGACCGCAAAATCCGGGGCCTCGCGTGGATCGTCTTGCGCTGGGCGGCGAAGGTGCGCCCGCGCGTCATCATCCTCGAAAACGTTGAAGAGTTCCAGACGTGGGGACCAGTGCGCAAAGGAAAGCCGGTAAAGAAGCTGGCCGGCACGACGTTCCAGAAGTTCGTCGGGCAGCTTCGGGCACTGGGGTACACCGTGGAATGGCGCGAGCTGGTGGCGGCTGACTACGGTGCGCCGACGACCAGACGTCGGCTGGTGCTGATTGCCCGCTGCGACGGACGTGCGATCGTCTGGCCGGAGCGCACACACGCCCCGCGAGACAGCGTGGAAGTGCGCAGCGGAAAACTGCTGCCATGGCGCAGCGCCGCGGAGATCATAGACTGGTCGCTGCCGTGCCCTTCGATTTTTTCGACGAAGGATGAAATCCACGAGCGGTACGGCATTTCCGCCGTCCGGCCGCTGGCGGACAACACCATGCGCCGCATTATTCGCGGCGTGGACAAGTTCACGATCAAATCCGGGGCGCCGTTCATCGTTGATTGTAACCATTCCGGAGGTGGGCACGTCACGGATAGCCAAGAGCCGTGTAAAACGATTACGGCAAAGCACACCGGTGACATTTGCCGGCCGGTCCTCACGCCGCTGACGATGACGAACACCAGCAACAGTGTCGGAGCACCGGCCGCCGAACCAATGAACACAGTCCGTACAGGCGGAGGCGGCGGGCAGATGCTGCTATCGCCGTCACTGATCCAGTACCACACGGAGAAAACAGAAAGCGCCCGAGCGGCTGGACTGGATAAGCCCGTCTGCACGGTGGACGCCTCGAACCGTTACGGCCTTACCTGCGCGAATCTGGTGGAGTATTACGGCGGCGGCCGGCCGTTGGATGTGCAAAGCCCGATGCATACGGTCACGAGCCACGACCGGGAAGCTGTGGTTGCTGCACATGTAGTCAAGTATTACAGCGGGGTGGACGGTGAGAAAGCGGGAGAGCCGCTGCCGACAGTGACGGCCATCGACCACAATGCGGTATGCGCTGCCCACGTGGTCAAGTACAAGCGGGACGAAGTCGGCACACGGCCGTCGGAGCCGCTGCCGACACAGACAGCGGGCGGCGTGTTTGGCTGCTGCAAGGCAGTGCTTTGTAAAATCGGCACATCCGAGCGGCTGCACCATTGGCCGCAGATCCGCGATCTGCTGAACCGGTACTGTGGCTACGCACTGGGCACGGATGACCTGCTGCTCCTGTCAATCGGCGGGGTGCTGTACTATATCGCGGATATCGGCTTGCGGATGCTGTCGCCTCGGGAGCTGTACAACGCCATGGGCTTTCCGCCGGATTACATCATCGACCATGATGCTGCCGGAAAGCCATACCCGAAGACACAGCAAGTAGCCAGATGCGGCAATGCCGTTTGCCCGCCGATGGCTGCGGCTGTTGTGCAGCGAACCTCCCGGAGTATGCAGTGCCCGGGAAAATTGAGACAATGGCCGCACTCGCTGATGCGGTGGCTATGTAAAAAACAAAGGAGGACAACCATGAATCACGAAACCCAAAGAGCGAGCATCCTGCAGATGGCGCAGGGTGCATTCCAGGAGAGCGTGGACTATGAGATGCAGCGCTGTGTTGACAACATCCTTGACGTCAACACCAAAGCAACCGCAAAGCGCAAGATCACGCTGACGATCGAGCTGACACCGGACGATGACCGTCGGCAGATCCGCGTGAATGTTGTTGCCAAGGCCACGCTCGCAGCGACCAATCCGGTCGCAACATCGCTTTGCGTCACCACTGATGGCAACGGGGAAATGGTCGTTGCCGAAATGGTGCCGCAGCTCCCCGGCCAGATGCGCATGGACGGGCATGAACAGGAAGCACCGAAAATTCTGAATCTGCTGCAGGCCAGCCAGCAGGCAGCCGAATAACGAAGGAGGATATGACAATGCTCGCAGAAATGATCGACAAAATCGTGAGCCTGAAAGAAACCAAAATCTTCGAAATTGATGGGCAGACCTATTCCGACGCCAATCTTACGCGGATCCCGCCGCATGTGGATCGTCCCGATTCCGTCAGCGTCAGCGGTCTGGATGCTGTCTGCAAGCTGGTGCGCACCGAGATCGCAAAGGTCGGGACGACCATCATGGTACATGTCCGGGATTACAACAAGGTAGAAGTAATGACAACGTATCTGCCGGACTTCTCCCGCAACGTCCTGTATCGTGCGCAGGCGGACGCGCCGGGCATGCGCACTGGCTGGCGTGACCGAGAAACTGCGCTGATCGAGCTGCGCAGTCTGTTCATCCCGAACGAAGGCACGGAGTATCTGCTGGATCTACTCAGCCGTATGTCCGATGAGAACACAGTGTCTACCAACGATAATGGTGTCACGCAGGCCGTAACGGCGCGGCAGGGCGTTGCGCTCAACGCAGTCGTTAATGTGCGCCCGCGGATCAAACTGCAGCCGTTCCGCACGTTCCTTGAGGTCGCGCAGCCGGAAAGCGAATTCCTCCTGCGCGTGGACAGCGAGAAAGGCATCGCCTTTTTCGAGGCGGATGGCGGCATCTGGCGTCTGGAAGCGAAACGCAACATCGCTGAGTATTTCGAGCGCGGCCTGAAAGACCTGATTGAACAGGGCAAGGTCGTCATCATGCAGTGATTCGATAGCACACTGGGCGGGGGAACTCGCCCAGTGCTCTGAAAGGAGGGCAACCATGAAGATCTATATATCAGGGAAAATCGCCGGGGATCCGGATTATAAGGGAAAATTCGCCCGAGCGGCTGCACAGCTTGAGCGGCTGGGCGCGACGGTCATCAATCCGGCCACAGCGCCGGAGGGGCTGGACAAGCTGGACTATATGCGCATCTGCTTCGCTGAGATGGAGGCGGTGGACTACGTCGTGTTCCTTCCGGACTGGTCGTCTTCGGATGGCGCGAAGCTGGAACGCGCGTGGTGCGACTATGTCGGCGTGCCGACGGCGAATTGGGACGCTTTTCGGGTAGACATGCTTGTGCGGAAGTCGCACGGCTGCACATTCCGCGAGCTGCTGGCGCTGGAGCATCCGAACGCGGTGGACGAAACCTGTATTGGCGGGTGTTTTGGATGCCCGAATACCTACGGTTACGAGCCGAAGAACAAACCGTGCCCGCATGAACATGTTCATCAGCGAGAGGTAAAAGAAGTACTGTGCGCGGCCTGTTGGGATCGTATCGTCCCGGGAAGTGAGGCGCTGCACAATGAGTAAGGCCGTACTTATCAGCATCCGCCCCAAATGGTGCGAGCTGATCGCCAATGGCACAAAGACCGTTGAGGTGCGCAAGAGCCGCCCAAAGCTGCACACGCCGTTTAAGTGCTATATCTACTGTACGCAACCGAGATACCCGCACGAGGACTATATCGAGACGGATTATCCAAAGCCGCAATTTTACGGTGGCGGTAAGGTCATCGGCGAGTTTGAGTGCTATGACACTGTCCACCTCCTCCGTTTTGGCGGTAGCGTCAGCCCGGAGAGATATGGCATATGCTTGCCGGATTGGAGCGTTGTCCCGGCGGACGAGATCTTTGATGACGCCTGCTTGACCCGCGATGCGGCCGAGGCGTATCTCGGCGGGCGGGAAGGCTGGGCATGGCGCATATCAGGCTTGCGAATCTATGATAAGCCTCGCGCACTGAGCACGCTTTGTCGTCCGTATGAGTGCGATGATTGCGATGCGAAATGGGCAACTGACTGCAACGATTGCCATGACAAGGGCAAAATCAAGCGCCCACCGCAGAGCTGGCGCTATGTGGAGGTGACTTAATTGGACTGGAAGCGGGAGGCGGCCGATGAGCTGCGCAACTACATGAACCGAAAGGCGGCAATTGCAAACATCAGCGGTCAGATCGCTGACCTGGCGACGGAGATCACGAGCATCCGCAGCGCCTCGGCGGACGGCAGTCCGGTCGCCGGCGGCTCAAACGGCCGGGACGATGCGCTCGTCAACAACATCCTGAAGCGCGAGCGGCTGGAAGAGGCGCAGCGCTTGACAGAGAACCGTGTACGCCGCGTGGATCGTGCCTTGAATCAGCTCTCAGAGCGTGACCGCTGCGTGCTGCAGCGCTTTTACATCACGCCGTGCATCGGCGGCGTTGAGCGGCTGTGCCGGGAATTGGCCATCGAGAAGCCAACGGCATACCGTTGGAAAGACAGCGCGCTGCGGAATTTCACGATCATCATGTATGGCCTAACGGAGAGTTGACGAAAAGATGAGAAAAAAGTGAGACGATTTTTTCGAAAATCTGTGTTAAAGTGATATCGCGGGATTGCGAGAGAGACCGGTCCCGCAAGTCACTTTGTGATATACCTCTCTTCCTTTCTCCTTTGTTGCGGTCGCGCCCGACGGGGCACGTGGATCGAAATATCTCTGTCAGTCTCTCATTTGTGAAGCGCCGGTCCAGCTTTCAGGTTCCGGCGCTTTGCTGTGCAAATATTGTGGTTGCATATTCTCAAACAAGAATGTAAAATATAGGGGAACGCAAGAAGCGGAGGGGTAACAATGGGATTTTTCAAGAGTAAAAAGGGGAGCATCATCAGCGACTATTTCTGCATCGAGGAAGACCTTGGCCAGTTCAAAAAGGGCGACGCTGTGGATATCGCACTGTATGAAGATCATCTGGAGCTGCAGAAGGGTGTCGGGAACAAGGACGTGGCAACGCTGGCATACTCTCAAATCACGGACGTTTTCTACGGCTCGGACGTGCAGGTGCTTGTGAAAGACAAGTCGCCGATTGCGCGGGCTGTCGCTGGAGGCCTGCTGTTCGGAAGTACCGGTGCTGTGGTCGGCGCTATCAGCGGCGCCGGCAAGAAGGAAAAGAAGGTCAGGAGAATTCTCTTCATCATCAGCTATGTGTCTGCGGATGGGCAGGAATCTTTTCTGACGTTCCGGGATACGAGGCTGTATAAAGGACCAAAGGTTGCGGCCAGACTCAAAAAGCTGTGCGGTATCGAGGCAGAGGCCAAGCCGAGTGCGGCTGCCTCTGTGTCCAAACTCTAAAGCGTATATATTCACTGGGAGGATCGGGCTTGTGCCCGGTCCTTTTCTTATGGGCTGGATGCTGTGACACAAAAACAGTTTTACAAAACGCAAGCGTGGAAACGCGCGAGACAAGCATACATCGATTACAGGCTCGCGCTTGATGGCGGCATGTGCGAGGTGTGCCACGATGAGCCGGGGGTAATCGTGCATCACACTATCTGGTTGGACGATATCAACTGCAACGATCCGGAAATCAGTCTGAACCCACGGCGCTTTCGGTACGAGTGCCAGACCTGCCACAACAAAGAGCGCGACCCGAGGAAGACAACGCCGGGCAGATGCCTGTACGGCCCAGGTGGCGAGATCATCCGCAACACAAATTACTGACCGAGCGGCTGGACTCCCCCCATCGCGCAGCGAAAAAACGAGGGTAGGGGACCGAGCCGGGGAGTTAAATTTTACTCCGCGCGCTACGCAAGGGGGTGTAGAAATGGCGAAACTGACCAAAAAGACGAGAGTTGACCGCGAAAAGAAGCGGCTGCAGGAGATTTTTAAGGATTTGGAGCCAAACAAGCTCGAAACCTGCCAATCATTGATTGACCGAGCGGCTTTCATTACCGTGAGCCTCCAAGACCTTGAGGTGCAGCTCAACGAAACCGGATGGGTAGAGCACTACCAGAACGGCGCCAATCAGGGCGGCATGAAAAAGGCCGCTGCCGCAGATGTGCACATCAGTCTGACGAAAAATCTGAACGCCATTACGAAGCAGTTGCTCGAGCTGGTGCCGCCGGCGCAGAAAGAGAGCCGCCTGGCGGAGCTGATGAACAAATGACGCCTTACGCAAATTTCATTCAGGAGTACTACCACAAGATGACGACCGGAGAGGTCGTCGTCGGGAAGTGGGTGCGGATTCTTTACGAGAAGATCACCGCGGGCTTGCGCGATGGTCTTTTTTATTTCGACGAACGGAAAGCAAATCGTGCAATCGCGTTTATCGAGACGTTCTGCCATCACTGCGAGGGGCGCAACGATTTGATTCATCTGGAGCTGTGGCAAAAGTCGACAGTGTGCTTGATGTTCGGCATCGTGGACGGGGACGGCCTACGGATCTTCCGAGAGGTGTTTATGGTCATGGGACGCAAAAACGGCAAGAGCCTGTTCGCCTCCGCCTGTATCGCTTACATGGCTTACCTGGACGGAGAGTATGGCGCGAAGATATACTGCCTGGCACCCAAGCTGGAGCAGGCGGCCATCGTATACGATAATTTCTTCCGCATGGTGCTTCAGGAGCCGGAACTTGCGCAGCTGGCGCAGAAACGGCGCTCGGACGTGTATCTCGAGACGACAAACACGAGTATTCGCCCGCTGGCGTTCAATGCCAAGAAGAGCGACGGCTTCAACCCACATTTGGCGGTGTGTGACGAAATTGCGAGTTGGCCGGCTGAGCAGGGGCTGAAACAGTACGAAGTCATGAAGTCTGCGCTCGGCGCGCGCAAGCAGCCCATGATCCTGAGTATCAGCACGGCCGGCTATGTCAACGATGGGCCATATGATGAACTGATGATGCGTGCGACGGCTGTCCTCATGGGCGTCAGCGAGGAGCGTAGGTTGCTGCCGATCCTGTATCTGATCGACGACGTGGAAAAATGGGACGACATCGATGAGCTGCGCAAGAGCAATCCGAACATGGGCGTCAGCGTCTCCGAGGACTTTTTCAGAGAGGAACTCAATCAATAAGAATCAAGAATAAAAAGGATGAAACGACTGTGATTTACAGTCTTTACCGATTTACGGAGCACGCAGGCATGGCTGCCGTTTGCTGTGGTGGATGCAGTGAGTGGCGGCGAGTACAGTCTGGAGGATTTCCGCAGCACCTATTGCGTCGGCGGTATCGACCTGTCCCAGACCACTGACCTGACGGCCTGCTGCGTGGTAATTGAGCGGGACGGCAAGCTATACACTTTTGCAAAGTTTTTTATGCCATCGAATAAAATTGATGAGCTGCAGGAGCGGGAGGGTGTGCCTTACCGCATATATGTTTCGGCGGGGCTGGTCCAGCCAAGCGGGGAGAATTTCGTGGACTACAATGACTGCTTTGAGTGGTTCCGCGTGCTCGTCGAGGATTATGAGATCCTGCCGCTACAGGTTGGTTATGACCGCTATTCCGCGCAGTATCTCGTGCAGCAGATGGAGCAGTACGGGTTCCACATGGACGATGTGTTTCAGGGTGAAAACCTGACGCCGGTCATCCATGAGGTGGACGGGCTGCTGCGCGATAAGAAGCTGCTGCTCGGCGCGAATAATCTGCTGAAAGCGCACTTCCTGAACGTGGGCATGAAGCAGAACGAAGAGACGCGGAAGATCCGGCCGGTCAAGCTCGAACCGCGGACGCACATCGACGGCTTTGTCGCCGTCATGGATGCCTTGACGGTTCGCCAGAAATGGTACGATCAGATCGGCGAGCAGCTCAAGAATTAGAACAGGAGGGAGCCGGATGGGCGCATTTACAAAGCTTTTCGGCAAAGGAAAAGCGGCAAAACAGCTGGGCGGTTATTTTGAAATGCTCGACGGGTATACACCCGTTTTCTCAACATACGACGGCGGGGTTTACGAAATGGAGCTGACGCGCTCCTGTATTCATACCTTTGCCAATCACTGCAGCAAGCTGACGCCAGTCGTCAGCGGCGCAAACACGAAAGCGCAGAAGGCACTCCTGGACGGCAGGCCGAATCCATTTATGACGTCTGCGCAGTTCGTTTACAAGGTCGCCACGATTTACGATGCGCAGAACACGTGTTTTATCGTCCCTGTGCTCGACGGATTTGAGAAACTGATCGGCTATTACCCGGTCAATCCGATGCAGGTGGAGATCATCGAGGTATCTGGCGAGCCGTGGCTGCGCTATACATTCCGCAGCGGGCAGAAGGCTGCAATCGAGCTGGCGCGCTGTGGTGTGGTCAGCAAATATCTGTACAGCAGCGACATCAAGGGCGAGAACAACGCGGCACTGCGGCCGACGCTGCAGCTGCTGAACGTGCAGAATCAGGGTATTGAAGAAGGCATTCGCAACAGCGCGAGCTTTCGCTTCATGGCTACGGTGAACAACTTTGCCAAGGCGGAAGACCTGAAAAAGGAACGCAAGAAGTTCGTAGCTGAAAACCTCGGCCCGGACTCCGGCGGCCTGGCTCTGTTTCCGAATACCTACACCAATGTGCAGCAGATCAAGTGCCAGCCGGAGATCGTGGATCCGGAGCAGATGCAGATCATCCAGACGCGCGGTGGCTGACGGTGCGCTCATTCTTGAGATGAGACGCGCCGAGGTTATAGACGGTT
>OGYO01002396.1_pt1 | contig 10027 bp, 8 predicted proteins | sample 1576561 | NCBI WGS metagenome assembly OGYO01 (sample SAMEA3541507, study PRJEB24748) | human gut metagenome | biome: human gut; feature: human-associated habitat; material: faeces | place: China | collected 2012 | reverse complement strand
ATGATGGAGCTCACCACCAAACTGATACTCACGAATGCGATGAGCACCAAGCTGATGGTGTTCACGATGTCGGTCACCGAACCCATGATGATACCCATGTAGTCGGTGTACGAGATCGCCTGTTCATCATGGCCGGCGGCTTTGACCTGCTTGTTGTACGCATCGATGTGATCGAGCACGCGCTCCTTGGCCTCAAAGTCGCGCGGGAAAATCTTGACCGAGATGGGGTCCGCCTCGTCCGCATAGCCCAACGTGGCCAGATTGTTTTCGTAGGTGAGCTTTGACGCCTTGGCATAGCTCATCATGAGCGAACTCAGGTCCTCAGCGTCCATGCTAAAGTGGATAGCGCGAGCAAAGGCGTTTGCATCCACGCGCATGGCGCTCGCCAAGTTGGCAAAACTCGAAGACATCTGCGTCGCCATTTGGTCCATGAGCCCTGCCGCACCCGCCTTGAGCTGGGTTGATACCGTCGTCGCAATCTGCTCGCTGACCGCCTTCATCACCTGATCCATAGACTGCTGCAAATACGGAGCCAGCTGCTTTTGCACATAGTCGCCCATCACCTGCTGCAGACGCTCGGCCAGGGCATCGCCGCCGAGTGCCCTGAGCTGAGCCAGGTATTGCTGGGCCGCGGCATCATTCTCAAGATACGCCGAGAATGCGGCAGCAAGCTTTGACGCATCCTTAAGATCTTCGGGCGACAGCGCCTTAAACTGATCGGACTGCATAAAGCCCTCAAACAGCTGATTGGCAAGCGTTCCCACCTGCTGCATTTGCTCGGGCGTGAGCTCCAGACCGTCAAAGATGCCCGAGAAATCCGGGGCCGGCGCCTTGGCCATGATGTCACCGAAGTCGATGTCTCGCCCAACACCCGAAAGGTCAATGTCCAACCCGGACAAATCGAGACCAGAAAGGTCCATGCCACCTGCCGCGCCCGAGAGCGCAGACGTATCGAGTGAGAACGCGCTCTTCAGTGCCGCCTCGTCTACGCTGAACATACTGCCCAAATCCACGCCCTGCTTGGCTTCGCCCTGCAGCTCGTCGAAGGTTTTGCCCGTAAAGACATCCGTCTCGGGGTGGGCAAGCTGCTCCTGCACAATCTGCGAATCGGCAGCACGCTCCATAAGCTGGCGAGTCAGCGCATGCGTATAGACAATGCCCGGGGACAATGCGCTCGCGTTTGCCGTCTCGTTGGGTCGCACCACGCCCACAATGCGCACGTCAATACCGTCGGCAACCTTGGCTTTCATAAAGTCGGCGTCGCCAGACATGTCAGTCCACATGCCGGTCTCTTCGTTTTTGCGATAGGCATCGGCCGGCGACAACACCTTAAACGTCGTGGACAGTGCATCGTCGTAGGTAAAGTCGCTGCCGGTCTTGGGCGTCTTGACCTTGCCGTCGGCCGTCATGGCACTGTTAACCAGGTCGTTGAGCTCATCGATATCCAGCGCGCCGATACTGTAGAGCGTGTAGTCGCCCACTGTTCCGCGGCTCGAAAGCACCATCACGGCCTCGTTGGCAGACGTAGGCCAATGGCCGGCAACGACATCGTACTGGCTGTCGAGCAGACTCTGGTCGTCAATCATCTCGTTAAAGACCGAGGTTCCCATGGATTCCATGCTCACCGTTGCCGCCGAGCTCGCGCCTCCGCTCATGGCCTCGGTCATAGCGTTGGGGACAAGCCGGACGGGCTTCTCGTCGCCCTTGCCCGCACGATAGACAACCGGCGTCACGCCATAGCCGTACTGGATAGCGTTGACCTCTTTGTCGATACCGTCGCCACCGTCGTCAAGCCATGTCTTAAAGCTCGTCATATCGTTAGATTTAACGCTTGCGAACATATCCTTTACGGCCGTGACCACAGGGATCTTGTCGGTTCCCTTAGCTTTGCCACCGGTAGCGTCATCGGACGAGCCCTCGCCCTTGGACGCCTCCTCATCGGTAGCCCCATGCCCGCCCATCATGGATGACAGGTCGTAATCTTGTTTGGAAATCGTGAGCGGGTAGCTCGAGAGCGTGTCCTCCTCGACCTTTTTGATGTAGCCGTTTACGCCGTTGGACAGCGCCAGAATCGCTGCGATGCCAATAATGCCAATCGAACCTGCAAAGGCAGTCATGGCCGTACGGCCCTTCTTGGTCATGAGGTTTCGGGCAGAAAGCCCCAGCGCCGTCACAAAGCTCATCGAGGTTTTGCGCGTGGGCTTGGCCTCGCGACGCGCGGCCTCGGCAGCATCAAAGGGATCTGAATCGTCGGTGATCTTGCCGTCCGCCAGGGTGACGATGCGCGTGGCGTACCTGTATGCCAACTCGGGATTGTGCGTGACCATGATGACCAGACGATCGCGCGCAACGTCCTTGAGCAAATCCATAACCTGCACGGATGTCGTTGAGTCCAAGGCGCCGGTCGGCTCGTCAGCCAGCACGATTTCGGGGTCGTTGATCAAGGCGCGGGCAATGGCTACGCGCTGCATCTGCCCGCCCGAAAGCTGGTTCGGGCGTTTGTCAACGTGCTCGCCCAGACCAACCGCCTCGAGCGCCTTACGCGCACGCTGGCGGCGCTCGGCATGTCCCACGCCCGTGAGTGTAAGCGCCAATTCCACGTTTTCCAAAATGGTCTGATGCGGAATGAGGTTGTAGCTCTGAAACACAAAGCCAATGCGATTGTTTCTGTAGGCATCCCAATCGCGGTCGCTGAAGTCCTTGGTCGAGATGCCATCGATCAGCAGGTCGCCGGAATCGAAATGGTCGAGTCCACCAATGACGTTGAGCATCGTAGTTTTACCCGAGCCCGAAGGACCCAGGATGGCTACAAACTCGTTATCGCGAAAAGACAGGCTTACGCTGTCGAGCGCTACCTGCGTAAACGACTGCGTAACGTACCTTTTGCAAATAACTCTGAGATCCAGCATGGACGGCAACCTCTCTCGCGCGGGCGCGCTCGCCCGCTCCCCCGCCGTTCACGTTCGGCGCGTTTGTCCTACTCTATCCTCATTTTTGGCCGATACCAGTGAGGAATGTAACGAACCGCGCCAAAAAACGAACGGGACAGCACGCCGCATGGCGCACCATCCCGCATATAACATCCCCGATGCGACAAAGAGGCTGTCACTTTGTCACATTCCAATGCGCGCTACTTTTCGAGCCCGCACGGCATAACGTTAGCGCTGCCGCGGCGAGCCTCAGTCACGGCTGCAAAGAAGCGATAGCCGCCCGAGAAGTTAAAGCACTCAAAGCCATGCTGCGCCAAAATACGGCAAGCAATGTAGCTGCGAATGCCGCTCTGGCAAATCACGTAGACCGGCTTGGCCCGGTCGAGCTCGCCCAGGCGATTGCGCAGATCATCGACGGGAATGTTTACGAAACCATCGATATGCCCGCGCTCATACTCCCCTTCCGTACGAACATCGAGCAGCTGCACGCTGCCATCGCGTGGCAAGTTGGGCTCATCCTCCCAATGCCACTGCGCCAGTATGCCGCGATTGAGGTTCTCGATCATAAAGCCCGCCATATTGACGGGATCCTTCGCCGATGAATACGGCGGCGCGTATGCTAGGTCCAAATCCTTAAGCCTATCGCCGCGCATGCCTGCCTGGATGGCAGTCGCCAGAACGTCGATACGCTTGTCCACACCATCGATGCCCACGATTTGCGCACCCAGCAGGCGCAATCCCTGCTTCTCGAAGACAACCTTCATGGTCATGGGCGTTGCACCCGGATAATAACCCGCATGCGAACCGGGCGACAGGACCACGCTGTCGCAGTCAATTCCCGCCGCGTGTGCTGCCTTTTCGGATAGTCCCGTGCTTGCCGCCGTCAAGTCGAATACCTTGATAACCGATGAGCCCAACGATCCGAGGTAGCAGCTGTCCATGCCGGCTATGACATCGGCGACGACACGCCCCTGCTTGTTGGCGGGGCCGGCGAGCGAAATGACCGCGTCCTCGCCGGTCACCTGATGCGTGACCTGCACGGCATCGCCCACGGCATACACGTCGGCAGCAGAGGTCTCCATGCGGTCGTTGACCACAATAGCCCCCTTGATGCCCAGTTCGAGCCCCGCCTCTTGCGCCAGATGGCTCTCAGGTGCCACGCCAATGGCAAGCAGCACCATATCGGCTCCGATAGGGTCATCGCCCGCAACATGGGTGACAACGCGGCCATCAACTTCCTCAAAACCTGTCACATCGGCCTTGAGGCGCAGATCGATACCGTGCTCACGCACCTCGGTATGCAAAAGGGTCGCCATGTCGTAATCCAGGTTGTTCATAAGCTGGACGGGACGCTGCAGAAGGGTCACCTGGAGCCCCAGCTCGCACAGATTCTCCGCCGTCTCGACGCCAATGAAGCCGCCGCCGATCACGACGGCACTGCTCGGTCGCCGCTCTCGAACATAGCTGTGAATACGCAGCGTGTCCTCAACGGTGCGTAGGCTAAAGATTTTATCCGAGTCGATGCCCGGCAACGCAGGGCGAATCGGCTTTGCACCCGGCGACAGGATGAGCTTGTCATACGTCTCGACAAATTCCTCGCCCGTCAGCATATTGCGAACCTCGACCGTATGCGAATCGGGATGGATGGCAAACACCTCGTGACTCGTCTTGACCGCAATGCGAAAGCGATCCCAAAAGCCCTTGGGAGACTGCAGCGTCAATGCGCTCTCTTCTTCTATCACGCCGCCAATGTAGTACGGAAGCCCACAGTTGGCATACGATACAAAACCCGTGCGCTCAAAGATGACAATTTGGGCCTGCTCGTCGAGTCTGCGCAAACGTGCGGCCGCCGATGCTCCGCCCGCGACGCCTCCAACGATAACCACCTTCATAGCTAACGCACCACCTTGCCCGTGTAGCCGCTTATGCCGCCGATATTCTTGACACTGCCATACCCAGAACGCTTAAGAAAACTCACAGCTTGGTTGCTTCGCGCACCGCTCAGGCAATGCACGAAAAGCTGCGTGCCCTTTCGACGTATACCCATGATGCTACCCCGAAGCAGAAAAAAGAGTCGCTGTTTCCAGCGACTCCCCTTCAGTTGTCTGTCCCACGGACTTACTGTTCGCTCTTCGCGAGTGCCTGATCGATCAGTTTGTTGAGCGCCTCGCGCTGCTCAGCGGAGTTGATGCCGCCCATGATCGGCTCTCCCACAATGTTACCGTTCTGGTCGATCACGTAGGTGGTCGGGAACGAGTACAGGTTGGAGGTGAACTTTCCGGCCTCGCTGTCCGACTTAAACCAGATGTTCTTATACGTCACGCCCTTCTTGGAAAGCACGTCCTTGGCATCGGCCACCTCGTCTTTGTTGCCATCGAGCGTAAAGGAATTAACGCCCACGACCTGGCCGCCCTTCTCGGCAAGCTCCTTGTTGAGCTTCTCCAGATCGCCCAGCTCTCCCACGCACGGCTTGCAGGTGGTAAACCAGAAGTTCATGACGGTGACCTTGTTCTTGGAGAACAGCTCGTCGCTGTTTACATCGTTGCCGTCCAAGTCCTTGCCCTTAAAGCTGGGGAACTTCGTCTCCCCGCTCTCGCCGTTAGTCATGCCTGCGGTCGAGGCATCGACGCTCTCCCCCTCGCCGGGCGTGCTGCCGCATCCGGGGAACTCCTTCTCCAGCGCCATGAGCTTATCCTCGATCTCCTTGACCTGCTGCGCGCCGGCCTTAAGCGTCTTGAGCTCGTCAGCCGTAAACTGATCCTTGGCGCCCTCGATGGTATCAAGCAAAAAGTCGCCGTAATTGCTACCGTCCTCAATCATTGCCGAGTCTTTATTTGCCGCATTGAATACCTTTTCCCACAGGGCGTTATCGCTCGCGAAGATCTCGTTTTCCTTTTGCAGCAGCTGCTGGTACAGCTCGGCCGCCTCCTCGGCGCTCGACGGCTTTTGCGCTATAAGCTCGGCAATCTGCGCATCGCCGCTCGTGGCATCCTTCGCGTCGCCCTTGGGGGCAGAGCACGCCGCGAGAGTCAGCGCCAGCACGGGCAGCATCAACAAGGCCGCAATTTTTGACAGTTTCATGGTTCCTCCGTTTATATCGAAACTTATATAGGTACCTATTTGTTTTCGCAGGCTTGCGCGGGCTGCGCGGGTTTGTCGCCCGTCACACCCAGCCCATAGCGAAAGCTAATAGCATCGACGGGGCACGCGCCCACGCATTTGCCGCAACGAATGCACTCGGCATGGTTGGGCGTACGCGTAACGTCCACGTCCATTTGACACACCTTGGCGCACTTGCCGCACGAGACGCATTTGCACTGGTCAACCTGGATCCCCAGCAACGACACCTTGTTCATGAGCGCATAAAACGCACCGAGGGGGCAAATCCATTTGCAGAAGGGGCGGTAGAACAGCACGCTCAGCACTGCAACCACAATGAGAATCGCGAGCTTCCAGGTAAAGAGCTTTCCCAGCGCGGAGCGGATTCCCGTATTCATGATGGACAGCGGAATCGCGCCCTCGAGCACACCCTGCGGGCAGATGTACTTGCAAAAGAACGGGTCGCCCATACCCACATCGTTAACCACCAAGACGGGCAGCAGCACCACGGCAAACAGCAGCACGGCATACTTGATGTACGTGAGCGGCTTGAGCTTTTTCGTGGAGAGCTTTTTGCTGGGAATCTTATGCAGAAGCTCTTGCAGCCATCCAAACGGGCACAAAAAGCCGCATACAAAACGCCCCAACAGCACGCCGATCAAAATGAGCGTTCCGGTCACGTAATACGAGAAGCTAAACTTAGACGATCCCACCACCGACTGAAACGACCCGATGGGGCACGCACCCGAGGCCGCCGGACACGAGTAGCAGTTGAGCCCCGGCACGCAGACGGCTTTGCCCGCCCCCTGGTAGATGCCCCCCTTGGCAAAGTTAGGCAGGTGAATATTGGTCGCAAGCGTCGCCGCCGCCTGAATCAATCCGCGGAATCTCGCCAAAAGATGCGATGCAGTGTTTTTTCTTTTATCCAATTCCGATACACTCCAAGCACAGCCTGATTGCCTTGGCCAGCACGGCATCTGCCTCGCCGCGCATAACGCCAAAGCACACCATGGCTACCCCAACGATCAGCAAAGCCACCTGCGCCACAGGCTTAATCGCTTTGAACAATCTGACCACTCCTTTCGTTTCGCGACCCATTGGACCATACCGACTATAAAATCCGTGTTAAGCGTGAATGACTATGCAAGGAGAACGTTATGCGCATCTTGGTCGTCGAGGACGAGCGGGCGCTGTGCGATGCGATCGCACGCAGCCTGCGCAACTTGGCCTATAGCGTCGACTGCTGCTACGACGGGCAGCAGGCCCTCGATCTGCTCGATGTCGAGACCTTTGATCTTGTCGTGCTCGACCTCAATCTCCCCCATGTCGACGGCATGACCGTGCTCAGGCAACTCAGAATTACCGATTGCGAGACCAAGGTGCTCGTGCTCTCGGCACGTGGCGAGGTCTCCGACAAGGTAGCGGGGCTCGATGCGGGCGCCAACGACTACCTCACCAAGCCGTTCCATCTTGACGAGCTGGCGGCACGCATACGCAGTCTCACGCTCAGGCGCTTTACGCAAAACGACGTTGTTCTAGCCTGTGGATTGTTGAGCTTTGACACCAAAGCGCGCCTCGCCTCCGTGGGCGGCGAGACCCTATCCCTCACGCGCAAGGAGACCGGCATCTTGGAATACCTGATGCTTAACCAGGGGCGGCCGGTGAGCCAGGAAGAGCTTATCGAGCATGTATGGGACAGCAGCGTCAACAGCTTTAGCAACGCGACCCGCGTGCACATCTCGTCGCTGCGCAAAAAGCTGCGCGGCGCGTTGGGGCACGACCCCATCCGTAACCGAATCGGCGAAGGCTACGTTATGGAGGACGGCAAATGAAGCGGCTGTCGCTGCAGTGGCGCATCACGTTGATGACGGCACTGCTGATATGTTCAACCTGCGTACTTATGAATTGCCTGGTTGGCTACTCCGGCATGCGCTACATGGACTCGATCGGCAATGAACTATCGGCGCACAGCAAGGTGGAGGCGGCCTCGCCCAGCTCATTTGACCCGACAAACAAAGAGCTCGATGACGCGCTGACCATCGTCGTGAACGACGCCCAAGAATCGTTTGGCGCGACGAGCTGGTATATAACTGCAGCGGTGACGCTGCTCGGCGGCGTGCTGGCCTACTTTGTGAGCGGACATGCGCTGCGGCCGTTGCGCTTCTTTGCGACGCAAGTCGAGAGCGTGCGGCCCGACAACCTCGCCGACACAAAAATCAGCGAGGACGTGCCCTCTGAACTCAGGCGCTGCAGCGCGTCGTTTAACGACATGATTACCCGCCTTGACGAGGGATTTTCCGCACAAAGACAGTTTACGGGCAATGCGGCGCACGAACTGCGCACGCCGCTTGCGCTCATGCAGGCCCAGGTTGAGCTGTTTTGCGCCGAGCACCCCGACGTCGACGCCGATACAGCGAGCCTGCTCGGGCTGCTGCAGGAGCAGACCGAGCGAATGACGCACATGACAAAGACCCTGCTCGAGATGAGCGAGCTGCGCAGTGTCCCTTGCAACGATGTGATTGACCTAGCGCCGATGATCGAAGAAGTGCTCACGGACCTGGCACCCCTTGCCGAGCAAAAAGACATCACGCTTACAAGTGAGGGCGACGCGCAAATGATCGGCAGCGACACGCTAATCTATCGGTTGCTGTTCAACTTGACCGAAAACGCCATACGCTATAGCGCGCCCAACTCGACCGTGCAAATCAACGCCTGCGCCGAAGGCGACCGCGTGCTGCTACGGGTGCACGACCAGGGACAAGGCATTCCCGAGCAATACCAGACGAGCATCTTTCAGCCCTTCTTTCGCGTCGATAAATCGCGCAGCAGGGCATATGGCGGCGTGGGGCTGGGGCTTGCGCTGGTCTGGGAGATCGCCGCACTCCACGGCGGTTCCATCGAGGTCGAAGAGAGCTCAGAGAGGGGAACGACTATGCTCGTGACTCTTCCCGCGCATAACATCGAAGATGCGACAAAGGAACTGCCCCTTTGTCACATCTGTTAGTTCGCAGGATACGTGAGGTCCAAGATGCACGAAATTGGGCGAAGCGCCAGCAAAAAGCCCCCGCTTCCAAGCGGAAACGGGGCATCCACCAGATAAGGTTCCGTAACCTTCTTAATCGAGCCGTTTTCCTGAGTTTTATCGTAACGAATCTTACATTCGAACCAGTTTGCCATAATATTTCAATATTATTTTGTGGGAATTGAAAAAACTTTGTTAATTTTGAGAATCAAAACCACCGGCAAAGTTAGGCTAAAAATCCAAACTTTGCAAAGCGAAAAAGCGTTAGACAACCATGAACTTCAACCGCGAGGGATTTCTCTACAGGGCATATTCCATGTATGCCGACGGCTTCCGTCAAATGACGGTAGGACGGCGCCTGTGGGCCATAATCATCGTGAAACTCGTGATTCTCTTCGCGGTATTCCGCCTCTTTTTCTTTCCCGACATTCTCCAGGAGCGCTACGACAACGACGCCGACCGCGCCGAGGCCGTGCGCACAAATCTGACCAGGCCCTGACGCATTGCCCGGGAATCAGCAACCTGAAAAACCAACTTTCAAATTCACCATATGGAAGACCTCCTTACCACCGTCGACTGGTCGCGCGGGCAATTCGCCCTGACGGCCATAATCCATTGGCTTTTCGTGCCGCTCACCATCGGGCTTTCGCTAATAGTGGGCATAATGGAGACACTCTATTACCGCACCGGCGTCGAGCGCTGGAAGAAAATCACCAAATTCTGGATGCTGCTCTTCGGCATAAACTTTGCCTGCGGCGTAGCCACGGGCATAATCCTCGAATTCGAGTTCGGCACCAACTGGAGCAACTACTCATGGTTTGTGGGCGACATTTTCGGAGCCCCGCTTGCCATCGAGGGGATAGTAGCCTTTTTCCTGGAGTCGACGTTCATAGCCGTGATGTTCTTCGGCTGGAACCGCGTGAGCCGCGGCTTTCATCTCACCGCCACATGGCTTACGGCGATAGGCGTATGCCTG
>OGYO01002392.1_pt1 | contig 10039 bp, 10 predicted proteins | sample 1576561 | NCBI WGS metagenome assembly OGYO01 (sample SAMEA3541507, study PRJEB24748) | human gut metagenome | biome: human gut; feature: human-associated habitat; material: faeces | place: China | collected 2012 | reverse complement strand
ACAGCGATTTTGTGTACCTTCTGAACCAGGCCAGCGGAGACAGAAAAATCCTCTGTGAGCGCCTGAATATCTCTAACCAGCAGGCGGCACATATCAGCAACGCAGGCCCCGGCGAGGGGCTGATCTTCTTTGGCAATGTGATCCTGCCTTTTGTGGATGACTTCCCGAAGGACAATGAACTTTACAGCATTATGACAACAAAACTTGGTGAAACCGGGAAAGGAGAAAACGAACATGAATGATCCCCGCTATTTGCATACGGAAGAAAAGCAGGAGGGCGAAACCTTCTTTGATATGATGAACCGACTGATTGCCAGAAGCAAGGCGGTCACGGCGGATATGGAGGCGGTTCTTGCGGAGCTGGAAAGTGAGATCGAATCACGTTGCCTTCATTCATGTTTTCATCATGATGCAGGTCAAAGGTACAGCCGTCCAGGTTCCAGCCGGCGATCTCCCTTTGTTCCAGTGCAAAATCAAACAGTCCGCGGTTATCGGTCTTGAATTCTACTTTGCCATCCGGCACAAGGATCTGGTCATAGCGTGCCAGAAATTCTTTTGACGGCAGTCTGCGTCTTGCATGGCGATCCTTCGGCCATGGATCTGAGAAATTCATAAGCGGGGCCGTAGTAGCGGAGGACTTCCCAGGGGTTCTTGCCGGAGTATGCGCCGGCCAGCAGATACAGGACAGCCAGCCAGATATAGTGGCCTGCCATGACGATGAGGATGATCTGGATGAAGGCGGGCAGCTGGTGGGTGATCATGCCCTCATAGCTCAGGTTGCAGAAGGTAGCGGCGATATAGAAGGGCAGCATGGGGATGATGATCTTGCCGACGATGTCCAGCACGATGTTCTGGAACTCGCCGAGGAAATCACAGGTGAGCTTGCTGTTGGTCCAGGTAGCGGCCAGACCAACGAGAACGCTGAGCACGAGGGCGCTCATGACGCTCATGATCTGGGGGATGTTCAGCTCGAACACGACGTCGGGCAGGGTCCGCAGACCGGCCACCTCAGTGTCGATGGACAGGTGCGGGATGAGGGCGTAGCCTGCGCCGGTGCTCATGAGGGCTGCGCAGACAGAGGAAACGTAAGCGATGACGATTGCCACGCCCAGCAGGCGGGAAGCGTTCTTGCCCAGCTTGGTGATGGACGGGGCGATGAAGCCGATGATGATGAGCGGCACACAGAAGGTGATGAGCTGGCCCATGATATACTGTAAGGTAACGACCACCTTCATGACGCTCTCCGGGAAGACCTGGCCCAGGATGACGCCGACGATGATACCGAGAAGCAGCCGGAACGGCAGGTTATTGAATAGCTTTTTCATAATGAACATATTGTGTTTTATTACTGTCCCATGAAACATTAGATTTTGTATTTACTGCTTTTTCAAAATTTTGATTATCTCTTGTATCATGTTCTGTTTTGATAATGATGTATTTAAAGATTTCATCTTTATACTTATCTTTTTTAATCAAGACATCTAATTGTGGATAGGTGCATGTTGTATCTTTTATATCTTTTTCATAATTTGTAATTTTTGTTTTAACAGTGCTACTTTCAAATAATGAATCATCCATTTGTACCTGAGGAAAAATAAGTCCACAAATAGCAATAGCTACAAAAGCAGCAATGGCACTGTTATATTTATTATTTTTAATAATACGTGATAAAACTACTCCTATAATACATGTAAGTAAAAGATAAACAATGACTTTTAAATCTAATGTTATAAATGATTTTAATAAGTAAAAAACACCACTTATTAATAACAAAATATAAAATAGAATACTTAAATGGTCTTTAATACTGTTTAGTTTCTTTAAGCTTTTTAAATCTTTATCATTTTTTAATGCATATAAAATAGAAAAATTTAAAATTGTCACAAATAAGAGTACAAATGATAAAATAATAAAAACAATACCCATCAACAATGAACCAAATCCTTCATAATAAAGAACAGGTTTACCTATCTCTACAATATCTTTTATAAAAATCTTACCTAACCAAAATAAGAAATAAGCTAAAATTGGATAAATAAAATAGCGAATCTTTTTAAATTGTTTCATTTTATTATTTTTATCAAAAACAAATTCTGTATTTAAATCAGGTGCATCAACATTTTCATTTTCTAAAACTCTAAAATCATCAAATGAATTTCTTACTTCGTGATACCCCATTTCCTTTAAAATATCTTGATATTCACTAGATATAGGGGTGTAATCTATTTGATACTTATAAACATGTTCATCTTTTACAAAGCGATAATAATAACTAACAAAATCTAAGCGCCAACCTTTTTTCGACATCTCATTAAAATAATCTTGTAATTCATCATCTAAATACAAACTATTTCTTAAAACGTATTTATACATAATCTTATCCTCCTATTTGATCTAATAATGAAATTTGTTTAAGCATCCTTTCTTTTTCTTTTTGTAATTTCTTTTTCCCTAGATTAGTTATTTGATAAATCTTTTTATTATTTTCTACTTTTACTAATTTGATATAACATTCTTTTTCAAACTTTGGTAATAAAGTATATAAGGAACCTGCTCCTACCGTAACTTCTCCATGCGTAATTTCAGTAATCTTATTCATAATTTCATAACCATGCATCGGTTGATGTAAAACAAGTAAGACATAATACATTTGTGGAGTCAGTACTTCCATTTCTCTTTTTGGCATCTATATCATCTCCTATATCGTTTAACGATACTTTCTTCACTTTTATTATATATCGTTAAACGATATATAGCAACAAAAAAAGAACACATGTTATCTCAACATGTGCCTTTTCTTTGTTTATATTAAGGGGAGGTTTTCTTTTACACCCTTATAATAATGAATCTATGTTAATTTATTGTGAACTTTTAGTTCTTCTTTTAATTTTTATAGGTTTGTTGACAACTTCATGACAATGTCTGCATCTTGGTTCATAATGATCCACTGCACCTACTAAAACAACAGGATCATCGAAAGATGCTGGCTTACCATCTACAAGTCTTTGTGTACGTGTAGCCGGTGAGCCGCATTTTGCACAAACAGCTGTAAGCTTTGTCACAAATTCTCCTTTTGTTAGAAGTTCAGGCATAACACCAAATGCTTCTCCTCTAAAGTCTTTGTCTAATCCTGCAACCATGACACGAACTCCTTTATCTGCAAGATATTCACATACATCAACAATTTTTTCATCAAAGAATTGCACTTCATCAATAGCAACAACTTGAACATCATCTGTTACTTTATCTAAGATTTCTTCAGGATCATCAATTGCATAACATGGTACTTTTCTACCTGAATGTGAAGCAATTTCTATTTCTGAATAACGATCATCTATTTTTGGTTTAAATACTAATATTTTTTGTTTAGCATAAGATAAAACATTAATTCTACGAATAAGTTCTTCTGTTTTACCAGCAAACATACATCCACATATAACTTCTATATATCCTTCTCGATATTGGTGATACATTCTTTCTTCTCCTAACCTCTTACATCTCTTACACCCGCACTACTTCCATCAGGACCAATAGGTGCTAAGTCTGTAAATCTACTAAAATTCTTTTCAAAAGCAAGGTTAACTTCACCTGTTGCTCCATTTCTGTGCTTAGCGATAATAATTTCTGTTAAACCATTATCTTCCTCTTCTTTACCTTCACTAGCTTTATAATATCCTTCTCGATAAATAAAGGTAACGATATCAGCATCTTGTTCGATGGCTCCTGATTCACGCAAGTCAGACATCATTGGACGTTTATTTGGTCTTTGTTCAACTGAACGTGATAACTGTGATAAAGCAATAACAGGAACATCTAATTCTCTGGCCAACATTTTTAATTGTCTTGAAATATCTGAGACTTCTTGTTGTCTTGATTCTCGATTATTGGAACTTCCAGTAATTAATTGAAGATAATCGATAACAATTAATTTTAAACCATGTTCTTGTTTTAATTTTCGACATTTAGCGACAATTTCATTGATTTTAACTCCTGGCGTATCATCTATATATAAATTACATTTACTGACTCTTTCAGCTGCCGCATAGTATTTATTTGCATTTGTTTTCAATATTTCACCTGTTCTCATGGTAGAACCTTCAATTCCACCCATGGAACAAATAATTCTTTGTACTAATTGACTCGCAGGCATTTCTAATGAAAAAATAGCTACTGGATCTTCTGATTTAAAAGCAACATTATGAGCAATATTTAAGGCAAAAGCTGTTTTCCCCATTGCTGGACGTGCCGCTAAAATAATCAAGTCTCCTTTTTGAAGTCCTGATGTTATTTTATCCAAATCTCTAAAATTTGTACGAATACCTGAAATATTACCATCAATACTTTGTAATTTATTTAAACGATCCGTTACTTCTCTAATAACTTTTTTTACATCGACGAATTCTCCGGCATTACGATCTCTCGTAATGGCCAACATTGTTTTTTCACTTTCATCAATAAAACCATCAATATCTTCAATATCTCCAAAAGCATTTTCAGCTATTTTTGTTGTTTCATTGATGATTTTTCTTAAAATCGATTTATTATGAATAATCTTTAAATAATATTCACTATGAGCTAAAGTTGGAACTGAATCACTTAATTGTCTTAAGTATTCTACTCCACCTACTTTATCTAATTGGCTATGATCTAATAGATAAGAAGTAATCGTTGTAACATCAACAGGTATATTTTGTCTCGAAAGTTCACTCATTGCATTGAATAATACTTTATGTGATTCTTCATAAAAATCTCTATCTTCACACTTATTCAAAATATCTTGGCAAGCTTCTTTTGATATAAGCATAGATCCCAGTAAAGAACGTTCTGCCTCTAAATCATGTGGGAAAACTCTTGGCATAAATCTCCCTCCTATTTTTCAGATAAGTGAACTCTAATAGTAGCGATAACTCCTTTGTATAGTTCAACTTTTAAGTTTGAATATCCTAATGCTCCAATTGGATGTGCATTGATAAATTTTCTTTTATCGACTCTAATATCATATTTTTCTCTTAATTGTTCAACGATATGTTTTGTTGAAACACTTCCAAATGTTTTACCATCTTTACCAGATTTTAAAACAAATTCTAATGTAATACCTTCAATTTTTTCTTTTAGTGCTTCCGCATTTTTCTTGTTTTCAATATCTTGTAATCTTGCTTCTTCTTTTTGTTGTTCTAAAATCTTTTTAGCACCTGCTGTTTCCTTAACAGCTAATTTATTTTTAATTAAGAAGTTTTGTCCATATCCATCAGATACATTGACAACATCCCCTTTTTTACCTACTTTTCTAACATCTTCTAATAAAACTACTTTCATCTTTTTTACCCTCTTTCATCCAAATATTGATCAATAGCTTCTTCTAACTTATCGATCGTTTCCTTAACAGTTTTTTCTTCAACCTGACAAGCAGCCATTGAAAAATGACCACCACCTCCAAGTTTTTCCATAATCAATTGTACATTAACCTCTGCCTTAGAACGAGCAGAAATAGCAATCTTATCCTTATCTACGCGTCCTGCAACAAATACTGCTTTAATTTCAGCAATATTTAATAACTCATTACCAACTTTCGCTAGTAGAGGTCTTGTATAAATTTCTTCTTCATTTCCATATGCTATTAGTATATCATTTCCAAAACGATATGCATTAGCTGAAATAGACATTTTTTCTTGTGTCGTTTTGTAATCATCTTGCAAGAACTCATAAGCTCTAGAAACATTCGCTTGTTTTTCTTTAAGCTTTGAAGCAATTTGAAAAGTACGTGATCCAACATGATTTCTAAAATAGTTTGTATCCACCAACATTCCCGCATACATAACAGTTGCTTCTGTTGGTAAAACTTCAATTTCAACTCTTTGATACTCAAATAATTCAACCACTAATTCTACAGTTGAAGAAGCAGCTGGTTCCAAATAAGTTAAAATTGGTGAATCAACAAAGTCTTCCCCTCGACGATGATGATCAATCACGACTATCTTTTCAGCCTTATCCAAAAGTTCTTCACTAATAGCCAATGCTGGCTTATGATTATCAACACAAATAAGTAATGTATCTTCATCAATTAAATCAATGGCTTTTGCAGGAGAAATAATTTTTCCTTTATATAAATCCTCTGCCATTAAACGACGTGCAATATTTCCTGTTTTTTCTTCTAAAGAATTTTCATCAACAATCACATAAGCATCCTTTTCAAATGCTTTAGCAAATTTAGCAACCGCTAAACTTGCTCCAAAAGAATCTAAATCAGATTGTTTATGTCCCATAATAAGGATATTTTGGCTTTGTTTTACTATACTTGCTAGTGTTTGTGAAATAACACGTGCTCTAACACGGTTCGCTTTTTCACTATTTTCACTATTTCCACCAAAATATCGAATTTCTTCATCTAATGTTTTTACTGCCACTTGATCTCCACCACGTGAATACGATAAAGAAATAGCACTAAAAGCAAGTTCATCTAATTCACGTAAAACTTTAGATCCTCTTCCTATTCCCATTGATAAAGACATCACGGCACCAATTGATTCCATCTTTTGTTTAAATTCATCTAAAATACAAAAACGAACTTCTACTTGTTTACGATAAATCCTTTCATTAAAAACAGCTAAATAACCATCTTCTTTATATCTTTTTAAGATAATTCCATTATCTTTGGCCCAATCAAAAATCATTTGTCTTGAAGTTGTTTCAATCATGACTGATTTTTGTTCATCTGCATATTCAATAGAATCATCATAATTATCAATTGTTAAATAGGCAACACATAATTGTTGATCATTATATTCCTTTTCAATCGTTGTTAAATCTGTTACATCTTTTAAAAATAATAAACGATTATTTCTAGAATTATAAACTTCATATTTTCTAGAATTAATATCTATTGTTCTAACATCTTCATCTTCAAAAAGTATTGCGAGTAAAGGTTGCCATTCAAGTAATTTCTTCCCTACGATACGAATACCAAGTTCATGTAATAAATCACTGACCCAAACAACATTTCTATTTTCATCATATTTAATAAGCCCTATTCCACCAAAAATCAAAGCATTCTTTGATTCATTATTTAATGCTTCTTTAACACTATAAGTTGTTTCACTAAACATATTATGGAGATAATAGAGAACAATGATACAAACAACATTTTTTATTAAAATATAAATCATTAAAGCTAAAGTAACACGATTTTGTAAAAACATATAAGTTAATAAAACTAATACAAATTCTATACCTAATAAAGCAACTATTGTATTTCTAAGTTGCATAAGCTTCTTAATCATGAAATACCCTCCTCTTTATTACCTTATATTATACATGAATTCATTTATTTCATCATCTTATTTTTATTCATTCGAAGGATAAATAGATTCGTGTAAACTTTAATAATATAAACTTCTGAAAATGATAAAAAGATCCATAAAATAATAAACATTCCATTCTTTAAAAAATCACTTTCTAAAAAAGGAAAAAGACCAACAATACTATAATAAATATCTTTTGCATCTGTAAAAGTATTTAAACCTAATAAAGAATTTAATAAAAATAAAACAATATAATTCTTCAACATACTATAAACTCTTAAAATCCATTTACCATCAATCTTCTTTTTTATACAATAAATATATAAAATACCTAATGGTAAAGTAAAAAAAGAATACAAAGTAAAAAATAGTTCACCTGTTAAAAATAAAATAAACGTACTTGTAAACAAGACAAGAACAGCCATCTTTTCATTAAACTTAAACGTATAATAAGCTAAGGCAACTGTCATTAGATAAATAAAAATAATATCAAACATCGTCCCTGTATAAACATTTACAACTGATAACACTCCAAAAAGAGCTGCCATAAATGCTCCTGTTACAATTTGTTTTGTCTTTTCTCTATTCATTTCATCACCGTGATTATCATACAACTTTATCGCTTATCTGTCACTTATATAAAGAAAAAAGAGATTCCTTAGAATCTCTAGTCGTGAACTACTCCGACTTACACTTCGTTTAGAAGTCGGAGCTTCTTGCTTCAACCACTACAGCCTCTAATGACAATACATTATAGGTCTTACACAGTGTCCACAAGCGTATAAGTTTGGCTCGTCCCAAGCCTACTTTTATAATTTATCTATAAGGACTGAAGAATTCTCAATCCTTCTGTAAGTATGTTGATTGCTGCATTATGGTCTCTGTCTCCAGTATAACCACAATCACATGTATAAACTCGGTCTTTTAGGTCGAGTTTTTTTACACTTCCACAGCAATGACAGATTTGGCTAGAAGGGTACCACTTGTCAACTTTTACGAAATATTTACCTCTTTCTTTAAGCTTGTACTCAAGCATATTAAGAAACATTCCATAACCGTTGTCAAAGGTCGCTTTTCCATTGCCAAAACCTTTATTTCCAATAGCTTTCATATCTAAGTCTTCGACACATACGATATCATACTGATTGGCTATCTCAGTAGATTTCTTATGAAGACTGTCGAGACGTTGATTCGCTATTTTTCTATAGATTCTGTTTACTTTTCTCATTTGTTTAAAATAGTTGCTTGATTTTGTTTCATTCTTTTTAGAACCTGCTTTTCGTGAAAGTCTTCTTTGCTCTTTAACAAGCTTCTTATGACTTTCTCGATAGTATTTATGAACTCCTGCTTTATTCCCATTACTGTCCATATAAAGTCCATCAGATTTATAGTCAAGTCCAATAGCATTTGTACTTGATTTGGAAACAGATGGAATGTCTTCCTGTTCATATTCAAAAAGAACGGAAGCAAAATAGTTACCGACACTATCTTGAGAGACAGTAACAGATTTAAGCTTCCAATCATCTTTAGGCAACTTATGAATAACAGCTTTGACCATTCCAACTTTAGGAAGCTTTATGACATTTTTACCAATAAGAATATTGTTGTTTGTAAAATTTGTTGTATACGACTTTTTAGATTTTCTTTTGCTTTTGAATTTAGGGAAATGATTTTGTTTTTTAAAAAATTTGTCATAGGCGTCTGCTAAATGAAAAACGGCATTTGAAACAGCAAATTTATCTATTTCTTTGAGAAAATCATAATCTTTTTTTAATGTACGAGTAGCGAACTCATTTGATTTAAGCTTAGAAAGATGGGATTTTCCATCTTTGTATCTTTGTTTTTGTAAGGCAAGTAATTGGTTATAGACAAATCGACAGCAACCAAAAGTTTTTGCAAACATGACTTTTTGTTCATCATTTGGATAGAGTCTATATTTAATTGCCTTGTTACTTTTGTTTGCTTTTGACATATATTTTACCTTCCTTGCGTTTGAATATATTCCTTAATAATATCTACGGTCACCCCACCTGTAGATATCAAACAATAGCTTTGTGACCAGAACATATCCTTCCATAAATGTTTCTTGATTTCTGGATATTCTTTTTTTATAAGTCTACTGCTTGCTGATTTATAAGCATTGATAAATTTAGAAATCTCACTATTAGGCTGTCCTCTGAACAGTACATGAACATGGTCTTTATCGTGATTCCATTCTTCCAACGAAATATTATAATTAAGGCATATGTTTTTAAATATCTCTTTAAGCCGTAATGAGATAGCATCATCAATAACATTATTCCTGTATTTGACACACATAATTAAATGATAATTAAGCATGAATACTGAATGATTATTAGTATCAAGTTCCATAGCAATATCCTTTCTAAAATCAAGTACGACTGAACGTCTTTTATGCTTATAATATATCACAGCTGCACGTCTAAAACAACATCTCTTATAAAAACTATAAAAGGAGCTAGACCCCTCCCTACGCTTCGCTTAGAGGAAGGGGATTGCGCTCCTATTTTTGTTCAAATAAACAAGCTCCATTTGTTTCAATAACATGTTTATACCAATCAAATGATTTCTTCTTATATCTTTTATAAGTACCATTACCTAAATCATCTGCATCTACATAAATAAATCCATAACGTTTAGACATTTGTTTTGTACTTTCAGATACTAAATCAATACATCCCCAAGATGTATAACCCATTAAATCAACACCATCTTCATAG
>OGYO01002391.1_pt1 | contig 10039 bp, 10 predicted proteins | sample 1576561 | NCBI WGS metagenome assembly OGYO01 (sample SAMEA3541507, study PRJEB24748) | human gut metagenome | biome: human gut; feature: human-associated habitat; material: faeces | place: China | collected 2012 | reverse complement strand
CAAACCTGACGAAGTGGCAGGACGATTTTCACGCCTATATGGTGGAGAAATATCCTGACTTGGAGCGTGGGGAGAGCGCCAGCAGGACAGGCCGGAAGCATATCCCCACCCGGCTTTTCAAACAGGCGGTTTCCCTCTCCAAACAGGCCAGAGCCATTGAAGCCGCCCTTGACGGCATTAACCCACTGAACGCCGGAAAGAAAAAAGAGGACCGAGGCCACACACTCCTTGGGCATCTCGGCATAGATGGCTTTCAGCTCCTCTTCCAGCTCACGGCGGGTGCGGTCGGCGCAGCCGATGGCGAACAGGGTGTCGCTCAGGCGGCAGACCACCCGCTCAGCAGGCTGGTCGAAGTGCTTTTTCCACTGGTTTGCCACAAAGCAGACCAGCTGACCCATGACGGCGTCGCTCTCCCGCGCGGAAAGCTTCTCTGCGCCGTCGATGGACACCAGCGCCAGCGCCGCGCAGCGGTGGCAGTCGGTCCACTCATCGAGTTTCGTGCAGAATTCCGTCTCGTAGTAGCGGCGGTTGAACACCCCCGTCACAAAGTCGTGGTTCATGTCGTCGCGGCACATCTCCCGCTCCCGCGGGGTCATCCGGTCTTCGGGCAGGTCATTGCCTGCCAGAGGGGCCGTCATCTGCAGCTGCCACACCTTGCCGTCTGCCACGACACAGCGGCGCAGCACACAGTCCACCTGACCGCCGCGCAGCTCGTAGTCCACCATCAGGCCGTCGTCCTGCCAGCAGCGGTCGGCGTCCTCGTCCACCTGCGTCAGGCTCACATCCTGAAACACAGGCCGCGAACTTTCGACGAATCGCCGCAAGTCCTGCTCAGTCCATTCATAGGTTCTTTGGGAAAAATCAGATGGTAAATTCATTGTTGTCAGCATACATTATGCTGCAAATATACTCTTTTTCCCCATATTGCTAAGTCTATTTCGTACGTTTTACCGTATAAATTACTTTTCCCGTCTTGTCGACCATGTGCATATCCAACTCTTTTTTATCTACCGTGAAGATAGAGAAGCCCGGTTCGGGACTACAGAACTGTGTGCCTTCCACAGCCTTCACCTTCCGACTCAGAGAAGCAGAGGTATTCACCACGTAATCAATATCACTGCCCGGCACACGAATATGCTGGAAGTTATGAATATGTCCGCAGGCATAGATATCCACTTTATGTTTACGCAATATAGGGTCCAGACGTTTCTGCATATCACTGCGTTCACTGTTGTCTTTCGGAGTCTCCGCATAAATGGGATGATGACCGATCACCACTATCCAATCTTCTTTGGCAACAGTCAGCACAGAGTCAATCCACGCAAGCTGCTTGTCCATATCCTGTTTGCAAGCATCCGGATAAGTAGTGCTTTCGTTGCGGTATTTGTCAATCAACGGAGCCGTATCTATCATCACAAAGCGAACACTTGTTCCCTTCTTATCGAATACTTTCGTATAATAACGGTCCGGCATTGACCAACGGCGACTCACGTTCGTATAATCCAATACTGCCTGTGTATTCCCACGATACTCATGATTACCCAAAACCGGGAACCAGTCTATCATCAACTCGGGATGGCTGTAAATCAGTTCATAGTTAGTCATCCAAAGCGGATCATTCACACTGCGTACCCCCTCAAAGTGATGGACATCACCGGCAGCAAACACACATTCGGGACCGATTGCATCAGCCATTTCGCCCATTAACTCGGCAATAGGTTTCTGGTCATAATAACCGTTTCTTCCCAAATCATTAGCCATATAGAAATTCAGTTGTCTTTCCAGCCCCTTCCACTCCTGCGGAGTCTGAGCGCATACATTCACACAGATAGCCGTACCGATAACGGCAATCCACACCCATGTCAATACTTCTTTTATTTTTCCTATCATCTTCAACATATTCATATTATTCATTTATTTAAAAACTTACTTTAAAACCTGCATTTACTTTCACTCCATAATATTCGGCCTGCATTGTCCGGTCTTTCGCTCCCTGATAGTAACGAAGCGGCTGGTTCAATAAATTGTTTGCTTCGGCATAGAACGTCATTTTCACCTTTCTGCCAAAAGTATAGCTGGCATTTACATCCATATAATTCACAGCATCATAGAATCTGTCATAAAACGTGCTCGGTCCCATTTCATCGATAAAGCTGGATGCATGGTTATAGCTTAAGCGTACATTCAACCCTCCTTTTTCAAAATAGAGAGAAGCATTGGCAGTGTGTTCGGGAGACCCCGGCAGACTCAGTCCGCTTTCGTTTTCGCGACCTTCAAAGTTAAAGTCTTCTACACGTGAGTGGGTATATGTATATGTTCCGTAGAAACCTACACATTTCAATGCCGGAGCGATGAAACCGAAATCACGCTGATAAGAAAACTCCAATCCCCACAGATTAGCGTTTCCGGCATTTTTAGGCTGAGTGAAACGAGTATATTCCGTGCCTTGATATTCATAGTTGGTCAGCACCTGATCGACAATGAAGTCATCTATCTTCTTATAAAAGAATCCTGCACTCACCAAACCGATACTCTTGAAATAATAATCCGCACTCAAATCGAAATTATAAGAGAGAGTCGGTTTCAAGTCTGAGTTACCAATCTTTATCTCGTTGTCGCCACGGTTAATATTCACACTCGGAACCAAAGCCGAATATTTGGGCCGGCTCAAAGTTTGTGTGTACGAACCGCGAATCTTGAAATCATCATTTACATCCCATTTCACCAAGAGAGAAGGAAGGAAATTCACGTAGCTGTTGGTCATACGGTCGGTCTTAGTGGTCTGGTCTGTTTCATCGTCATAGTTGCGCCCGGTATATCGAAGAGAAGTATGTTCCAAACGCAATCCTGCCATCAGGCTGATGTCACGGCTGAACCGATGATCGAAACGTACATAACCCGAACTGACAGTCTCACGCGCTTCAAAGTTCTCCGCCAATTCTGCCTGCACCTGCTCCTTTTCGAACTGTGAAGGGTCATTCAGATTCAATCCGCCGATATACTCTTTACCAGCAAACGAACCTACCTGATATTTATTGTCCGGCATAAACTTATCTGTACTTTGGTCGACTATATTCCGCAGACTGTTTTCCATAAAGGCATCCTCATCTATCGGTGTATATTCATAAAAGTCTATTTCTTTTTCTTTGGTTTTACGCACCACTTTCGCTCCGAACTTCAGTTTGGCACCATTATTCAGCGTTGCCTTGAAGTTGGTAGAGAACTTCAAGTCTTCTTCTTTTATATCCTCCTGTTGCTCGGTCAGTTCCTTTAAGCTGAATTTATCACTCAACGTCAGGGTAGAACCCGATTGAGGAGTAGCAAACGGTTGCCGTTCATCACTCAAATCCATATCAAACTGCTGCTTCTTTAACTGAAAATCGAGATAACGTTCATTCGGACGTTCTTCCGTAGCTTTGGCATAACTGGCGTTCCAGTCCATACCGATAGCTCCCCACAAATGTTCACCGCCCAAAGCAAAATCCATAGTGCGCTGACGTTCCAAACGGGCATTACGGTTATCGGGTGTACCGGCTTTAGTCTGAATACGAACAGTTCCCTTTCCGTTCTCATCCAAATCCTTTATAGTCGTGCGGTAACGGTTTTCCCAGTCGTTACGGTTATTGAAAATACCTTTGAAAGTCAATTTATGGTTCTCATTGATATCGAAATCAAATGCTGCCGAATAACTTTGGCGCTCACGGGTAACAAAGTATTGACGCATCTGGTAATCATTGACATACGCCTTTCCGTCTTCGCTTTTTTCCCACATAAACTCGGTATCATAAGAACCCGAAGGAGCATTTTGATAAGAAGCAGAAAGCAACATTCCCAGCCTGTCATGAAAGAAACGGTCACCATAAGTGAATCCTAAGTTCAGTTGGGCTTTCTCACTAATCCAGTTATAACCGCTTCCTGCTGTCGCATTGATAGTACGTTTATAAGGAGAATTCTTAGTCACCAAATTGATAGAGCCACCGATAGCATCACCGTCCATATCAGGTGTAACGACCTTACTTACTTCGATGGTCTGAATCATATCTGCCGGAATCAGGTCAAGCTGCACGTTGCGCGTATCCCCTTCGGCAGAAGGAACACGATTACCGTTGATGGTAACGGAACTCAAATCGGCGCTCGTACCGCGTACCTGTCCGAAACGGGCTTCTCCCTGGTCGTATTGCACATTGATACCACTGATACGCTTCAATGCATCACCGATATTCGAATCCGGGAACTTGCCTACCTGGTCGGCCGACACCACATTGGTGATTCCCATATTGTTTTTTTGCGTATTGATAGCTTTCTTCTGTCCTTGAAAAGCCCCTTTTACCTGCACAGCTTGTAACTCCAGTCCTTCACTCATCACAATATCCTTCTCCAATGTCTTGCCTTCGGGAACTGTGATGTTCATTTCGATAGGGCTATAGCCCACATAAGTTACCTTCACGGTATAAGTACCCGGTTTCAGATTGGGTAAGGTATAAAAACCGTTCACGTCACTAATCACTCCTGTTTTCAGATTCTCAATAAAAATAGAAGCTCCCGGAAGCGTTTGTTTGCCGTTGTCTATCACACGTCCGCGAATGGCACCTTGTTTTACCACCGTTTCATTGTTCCCTGCAAAAGCATTTCCACAAATACCTGCTGTCAGCAACATACAAGAGACTAATCTAATAACCTTTTTCATATATTTTTTTATGCGTTATAAATCTGCCGCAAAAGTAGATGAACCGGATTGCGTGGGAGTTACACTGCATTAAAGGTTTTGTAACAATCAGGTTTCATTTCTGTTACAAGGCTCCAAGCGGCAGGCTGATGGCGTCCTGACAAAGGAAATACCACCTTTTTCTCTGTTTTATGAAAAATATTTCGTCTATTTGCAACCAAAAGGAAGTCATCTTCCGTCTAACTTATAGAAAATAATAATAAACAGATAAAACGTATGAAACAGCTTTTTTTAATCTTTGCCTTCCTGATTGGATACAGCCTGACGGCTTCAGCAGAAAAAATAAAACTGGTTCCTTCGGCCGGTGACAGTACACGAATGGATACTGTAGTGATAAGTGAACTTAGCGATGCGGATGCTTATGCCCCGACCGATGCCCATTCAAATACCAATTTCAGTTTCTTCGGAGACAACATGTCAAACGATATGGGTGGGATTATTGTACTGATTTCCGTCATTATGATATTCGGACTGCCACTGTTCATCGTCGCTATCACACTATGGTTCCGATATAAGAATAAACAAGCCAAATACAAGCTGGCAGCCGAAGCGCTCGCTGCAGGGCACAGCATTCCGCAGGAACTCTTCAATGAGAGAAACCGCAACAACGAGATTATGACCAAAGGGATTACCCATATCTTTTTAGGTATCGGACTGGGAGTTTTCCTATGGGTTATGACCGGTGTCAAAGGACTGGCCGCTATCGGTTTCCTTATCTTCTGTATGGGAATAGGACAAGTGCTGATTGCTTATACCACCACTCCCCGCAAACAAAAAAAAGACGGCTCCTCCCCTACCCGGATGAGCGGTGACGGACACGAAGACACTCCACACAACGAACAATAAAGAATGGGGCAGCTCAACGACATATCGTTGGTAGCACAAGTGGTGGTCTTCAAAAACACCCGGGCGTTTGATACTTTGGTCAAAAAGTATCAATCGCCCGTGCGCCGTTTCTTCCTCCACCAGACATTGGGCGATGAAGAACTGAGCGATGACTTGGCACAGGAAACTTTCTTGAAGGCATACACCAATCTGAGCTCGTTCAAAAACCTCTCCAGCTTCTCCACCTGGCTTTATCGTATTGCCTATAATGTATTTTATGACTATATTCGCGGCAAGAAAGAGACTTCGGGACTGGAAGAGCGGGAAATAGATGCCTCCTGCCAAGTGGAACAAACCAAGGTAGGCGAGCAAATGGACATATATCGGGGATTGAGCCGACTGAAAGAAGCAGAGCGAACATGCATCACTCTGTTCTTTATGGAGGACCTGCCGATAGAAAAAATAGCGATAGTAACCGGTATGCCTGCCGGAACTGTCAAATCCCACCTCTCGCGTGGAAAAGAAAAACTTTCTAACTTCTTAAAACAGAACGGTTATGATGGAAAATGATGATAAATTGATTAGCCAATTCATGCATGCCAACAAGCATGAAATAGAAGACAACGGATTCTCACGCCGAGTGATACGGCAGCTGCCCGAACATGCCAAATGGATGTCCGATGTACTCACTACAGTCTGTACCGTGCTTTGCTGCATACTGTTCTATGTGTTTGACGGTTTCAATTTCTTGTTCGGTGTCATTGTAGAAGTCATCACTTCGCAATCTTACAATCTGATGAGCAACACAAACTTCATTTCATTGGCAATTGCTACGGTGGTGGTCATCATTATAGGTGTCCAACGAGTAGTCAGTTTCCGATAAATTGTGTACTTTTGCAGTCTGTAAAATGAAAATCCGAAGATGAAACAATATTTAAACCTGTTAAACCGCATCCTGACCGAAGGTGTCCATAAAGAAGACCGCACCGGTACGGGAACCATCAGCGTGTTTGGCCATCAAATGCGCTTTAACCTCGAAGAAGGCTTTCCCTGTATCACTACCAAGAAGTTACATCTCAAATCCATCATACACGAACTGCTTTGGTTCCTGCAAGGAGATACCAACGTGAAATACCTGCAAGACAACGGAGTGCGAATCTGGAACGAATGGGCGGACGAAAACGGTGACTTGGGACATATCTACGGCTACCAATGGCGCTCGTGGCCTGACTATAAAGGCGGATTCATCGACCAAATCAGCGAAGCCGTGGAGACTATCAAACATAATCCTGATTCACGGCGTATCATTGTCAGCGCATGGAATGTAGCCGACTTGGGCAATATGAATCTCCCCCCCTGCCATGCCTTCTTTCAGTTCTATGTGGCCGACGGACGTTTAAGTCTTCAACTGTATCAGCGCAGTGCCGACACATTCCTCGGAGTACCTTTCAATATCGCCTCATATGCCCTGCTGTTGCAAATGATGGCACAAGTCACCGGACTCAAAGCGGGTGATTTTGTCCACACGCTGGGAGATACACATATTTATCTGAATCACTTGGAACAAGTAAAATTGCAGCTCACCCGTGAGCCGCGTCCACTCCCCAAAATGAAAATTAATCCTGATGTAAAGGATATATTCAGCTTCAAATACGAAGACTTCGAGCTGGTGAATTACGACCCGTGGCCTCACATTGCCGGAAAAGTATCTGTTTAACACTGTAATACCTCAAAAAGATGAATAACCTGTCTATCATAGTGGCCATCGCAAAAAACAATGGCATCGGAAAGGACAATCAATTATTATACTGGTTACCCAACGACTTGAAGCGCTTTAAGGCACTCACCACCGGACACACTGTTATCATGGGACGAAAGACCTTTGATTCACTGCCCAAAGGTGCATTGCCCAACCGCCGGAATATCGTTTTATCACGTCAGGACGGATTGGTCTGTGCAGGTGCCGAATGTTTCACCTCTTTGGAGGAGGCCCTGGCTCATTGTAATGCCGAAGAGGAAATCTTTATCATGGGAGGTGCCAGTGTGTATAAGGAAGCACTACCACTGACTCACCGTTTATATATCACATTGGTGCATGACACCGGCAAGCAGGCCGATGCCTTTTTCCCTGAAATAGATGAAAAAGTATGGAAAGAAACAGGTAGAGAAGACCATCATACCGATGAGAAACATCTCTACCCTTATAGCTTCATCAACTACGAACGAAGATAAAACAAAATATTAATCCTCGTCTGCCAAATTCAAAATAGGCATTTGTCTTTTAATCGCTTCATTGAAAGAAATAATGGTCTCCGAACGAGCCAAGCCAAGCGGCTGAAGTTTATCATGGATAATGCTAAGCAAATGATGATTGTTCTTGGCATATATCTTGATAAACATATCATACTGCCCGGTAGTGAAGTGACATTCCACGACTTCCGGAATCTTTTTCAACGCTTCCGTGACAGAGTCAAACTGTTCGGGATCCTTTAAATAAAGACCAATGTATGCACATGTTTCATAACCTATCTTCTCCGGGTCGATAACATACTCCGAACCTTTCAGAATACCTAAGTTGGTCAGTTTCTGAATGCGCTGGTGAATAGCCGCACCCGACACATTGCACGCACGGGCAACTTCCAGAAACGGAATACGAGCATTATCGGCTATCAACTTCAAAATCTGCTCATCCAAACTGTCTAATTGATGATGTCCCATTCTTTTTAGTTTAATTTTCTGCAAAGATATGACTTTTCCCGACAATATTTGTACAATCCATAACTTTTATTGCATGAATATTTATAAATTAATAGAAAGTCGTATCTTTGTTCAAAATTAAAGAAAACATGAAAAAGACACTTATTTTCCTTTTATGCAGCGTTATGAACATCACTGCATTCGCACAGAATTTTGATGATTTTTTTGAAGACAAGACTCTTCGGGTGGATTACATCTTTACGGGAGATGCCGGGCATCTGGATATTTATCTGGACGAACTGTCCAGCCTCCCCGAGTGGGCAGGCCGCCGGCACCATTTGTCTGAAATTCCTTTAGGAGGAAACGGAGAAATAACCATGAAGGATAAAGCTACAGGGCAAGTTATTTACCGCACCTCTTTTTCCAGCCTTTTTCAGGAATGGGTGACCGAAGAAGAGGCTTCCCGCGTGAGAAAAGGGTTTGAAAACTCCTTCTTGCTTCCTTATCCCAAGAAAGAGGCAGTGGTTACCGTTGCCCTTAAGAATGTATATCATAAGGTAAGCACTTCGCTGACGCACGAAGTCAACCCGAATGACATTCTCATCCATCAGAGAGGATTGGCACGTATCACCCCTCATCGCTACTTATTACAAAGCGGAAGCTCCAAAGATTGTATCGATGTGGCTATTATGGCAGAAGGTTACACAGAGCAAGAGATGGATCTTTTCTATAAGGATGCACAGACAGCTTGCGATGCTTTATTCAGTCACGAACCTTTCAAGAAGTTGAAAAACAAATTCAATGTGGTGGCAGTAGCCAGTCCGTCGCAGGACAGCGGTGTGAGTGTGCCCGGCAAAGGTGAATGGAAATCGACGGCTGTCAGCTCTCATTTCAATACTTTCTATTCCGACCGGTACCTGACTACAAGCCGGGTAAAAAGTATTCATAACTGGTTGGCAGGCATCCCATACGAACACATTATCATATTGGCCAATACCGACACTTATGGAGGAGGAGGCATTTATAATTCGTATACACTGACCACTGCCCACCATCCGATGTTCAAACCGGTAGTGGTGCACGAGTTCGGGCATAGCTTCGGAGGATTGGCAGACGAATATGCTTATACGGAAGCTCCCAGCCCGCAATATCCTTACGAGGTAGAACCGTGGGAACAAAATATCACTAGTCTCGTTGACTTTGAAAGCAAATGGAAAGATATGATTCCTGCCCATACTCCCATTCCTACCCCGGTAGCAACTCAAAAGCCGGATATATACAACAAAGTAGGAGTTTATGAAGGAGCCGGTTACACCAAAAAAGGCATTTATCGCCCGGTCACCGAATGTAGAATGAAAATCAATGAAGCACCTGCTTTCTGCCCCGTTTGCCAGCGTGCACTTGAAAGACTGATAAACTTTTATACCGAGAAATAAGTTATATATTACATGACTAAACCAAGACAGAAATGATTGAAATTAAACAAGTCAAGACAGAAAACCAAGAACTATACGGTTTTGTTGAAGAGTTGATGCACACGGCGTTTCCTGCACAGGAACGCCGTGATACTCCCCAACAGCGTGAGTATTCGGACAGTAATCCCCTTTTCTGCAACAATGTGATAGTGGAAGACGGAAAACCCGTCGGTATGATCAGCTATTGGGACATGGGAGTCGAACAAAAAGGAATGGACAGGAATAGAATGGTCTCGAATTGAATGGAATCGTATGGAATGGTGTTCCCGGCAGGTTAATCTTCCCGCGCATTACCGGGAGCTCCTCCTGACGGTTT
>OGYO01002388.1_pt1 | contig 10047 bp, 7 predicted proteins | sample 1576561 | NCBI WGS metagenome assembly OGYO01 (sample SAMEA3541507, study PRJEB24748) | human gut metagenome | biome: human gut; feature: human-associated habitat; material: faeces | place: China | collected 2012 | reverse complement strand
TCGGTTGCATTGCCCATTGCAACACCAGTGCCTACACCGAGGATAACGTTGCTTTGGCACAGACACAGGAAACGGAGGGAAATGCTTTGCGTTTGTGGTATGATGAAGAGGCGCCCAATTCGTATACGGGGTGGGAGCAGTGGGCTCTTCCGCTTGGAAACAGCGCGATTGGAGCCAGTGTGTTTGGCGGTGTTCAGACAGAGCGAATTCAGTTGAATGAAAAGTCGCTTTGGTCCGGCGGTCCTTCAGACAGCCGACCGGAATATAACGGCGGTAATATTGAATCAAAAGGTCAGAACGGCAAGGTTATGGCACAACTGAAAGAGAAACTGAAAAGCGGACAAGGGTTTGACAGTAATCTTGCAGGACAGCTTATTGGAGTCAGTGATGACGCCGGAGTACAGGGATACGGATATTATTTAAGTTATGGCAATATGTATCTGGATTTTAAAAATGTTACAAAGAATAACGTTTCGGGATATTCGCGCGATCTGGATCTTCGCACGGCGGTAGCCGGAGTGAATTATGATCTCAACGGAGCGCACTATACAAGAGAAAACTTCGTAAGCTATCCTGACAACGTTCTTGTAACACGTCTGACTGCAACAGACGGCGGAACGCTTGATTTTGACGTTCGTGTAGAACCGGATGAGGAAAAAGGCGGAAGTCAAAACAAACCGGAAGCAGATTCTTACGCGAGAACATTTGACAAAAAAGTATCCGACAATGCAATCGCGATCGACGGACAGCTTACAGATAACCAGTTGAAGTTCAGTTCTTATACGAAGGTAATCAAAGATGACGGAACGGCGGGGCAGATCAAAGACGACTCGAAAAACGGTAAGATCACGGTAAGCGGCGCGAAAGCGATTACGATCATTACTTCCATCGGAACGGATTATAAAAACGATTATCCGAAATACCGTACAGGCGAGACAAAAGAACAGCTCGCTGCTTTGGTAAAAGGATATGTATCCGGAGCTGAGGCGAAAGTAAAAGCCGGCGGATATGAGACGTTAAAAGAAGATCATGTAAATGATTACGATCATATTTTCGGAAGATTAGATCTTAACATCGGACAGGCAGTGTCTGACAAGACAACGGATAAGCTGTTGGAGGCATATAAAAAAGGAACGGCTTCCGAAACAGAAAAACGTTATCTGGAATTGATGCTCTTCCAGTACGGACGTTATCTGACGATGGGATCATCGAGAGAGACTCCTGTGAACGAAGACGGAACGAAGAATGAAAGAAGAGCAACTCTTCCGTCGAACTTGCAGGGAATCTGGGTCGGAGCGAATAACTCCGCATGGCATTCGGACTATCATATGAATGTCAATCTGCAGATGAACTACTGGCCGACATATACGACGAATATGGCGGAATGCGCAGAACCGCTGATCGACTATGTAGATTCGCTCAGAGAGCCGGGACGTATTACGGCGAAGATTTACGCAGGAGTTGAAAGTACGGAAGCAAATCCTGAAAACGGATTTATGGCGCATACACAGAACAACCCGTACGGATGGACGAACCCGGGCTGGGTATTCGACTGGGGATGGTCTCCGGCAGGCGTTCCGTGGATTCTTCAGAACTGTTGGGAATATTATGAGTTTACGGGAGATACAGAGTACATGCAGACTCATATTTACCCGATGATGAAAGAAGAAGCGACGCTGTACGATCAGATGCTGATGAGAGATTCAGAAGGTAAGCTTGTGTCTGTTCCGAGTTATTCACCGGAGCACGGACCGAGAACTGCAGGTAATACATATGAGCATTCGTTGATCTGGCAGTTATATGAAGATACGATCACAGCGGCAGAGACTTTGGGAGTTGACGAAGCGAAAGTCGCACAGTGGAAACAGAATCAGGCTGACTTAAAAGGACCGATTGAGATCGGTGACAGCGGACAGATCAAAGAGTGGTATAACGAGACAACATTAAATACAGATGAGAATGGTCAGAAGATGGGAGAAGGATATGGTCATCGTCATATTTCCCATATGCTCGGATTATATCCGGGAGACTTGATCGCTCAGAATGACGAGTGGCTGGCGGCAGCGAAAGTATCGATGCAGAACAGAACAGATGTGACGACAGGATGGGCGATGGCTCAGCGTGTCGCAACATGGGCGAGACTTGCAGAGGGCGATAAGGCTTATGATGTATTGTCTAAGATGATCACAAACAATAAGATTATGACAAACCTGTGGGATACACATGCTCCGTTCCAGATCGACGGAAACTTCGGTTACACAGCGGCAGTTGCGGAAATGCTTGTTCAGAGCAACATGGGTCACATCGACCTGATGCCTGCAGTTCCGAAAGCATGGGGAACAGGTAATGTGAAAGGTCTGCTTGCCCGCGGTAATTTTGCGGTTGATATGGCATGGGCAGACAACAAACTGACAGAAGCTTCGATCCACTCTAATAACGGCGGAGAAGCGGTTGTTCAGTACGCAAATCTTTCACTTGCAACTGTAAAAGACAGTGACGGAAACCTCGTTGAGATCACACCGGTGACTTCAGATCGTATTTCCTTCAATACAGAAGCAGGAAAGACATATACGATCACTGCTATCCCTGATAATACATTAGCTGCAGCTCCTACAGGTCTTAAGGTAACGAAGATCAAAGACGGAGAGACAGTTCTTACATGGGATGCGGTCAAAGCCAGAACAGAAGTATCTTATAATGTATACCGTCAGATTGAAGGCGGCGAGTGGGTACAGGTTCAGACAGAACTGAAAGCGACAGAATGGACAGACACAGACGCTTGGGATGTGCTCGGAACATTGAAGTACAAAGTTACGGCTGTGATCGACGGAAAAGAAAGCGAGTTCAGTTCGGAAGCAACGGTAGATGACTGCCGTAACATGATCGGCATGATCGACGATCAGGACGAACGTATCAAATATACAGGAAGCTGGGGCAACTGGATCAGCCAGGAAGGAAACTACGGCGGTTCAGTGAAATACTTAGAAGACCCGACAGGAACAGAGACAGCGGAACTTACATTCTGCGGAACGGGTATCGAAGTATTCTCCTGTACACAAAACGACAGAGGTAAAGTTGAAATCTCTATCGACGGAGAAGTATGGGCAACAGCAGATACTTATTCGGCAACTCAAAAAAGACAGGCAAAAATATTCTCTACAGAAGAGCATAAAGATAAGACGCTTGAATACGGAATCCATACGGTTAAAGTTCGGGCGATGGGCGAGAAAAATGCATCTGCAAGCAGAGATAAAGTAGAGCTTGACGCGTTTAATGTATTGAATACAGAAGCGGCGCGGGTTGAAAAAGTAGAGGTAACGTCTGCAAGCGGAATGACGACGGTGAGCAAAGCCGGATCGACGCTTCAGATGAAAGCGGCAGTAACTCCTGCAGAGGCGATCAATAAAGGTGTTACGTGGTCTGTTACAACAAAATCAGGCAGCGCGGCAGCTACGATCGATGAAAACGGTCTTCTGTCAGCAGGAACAGCAAACGGTGTTGTGACAGTAAAAGCGACATCGAAAGAAAATGCCGAAATCTCAGGCACATGCGAGATTACAGTTGCAATCCCGGATGTGACAGCGCAGTCAGAGATCATCGAGGACTGCTCGGATGATAAGAACTCCAAGAATCCGAAGATCACATGGAGTGAAACAGGCTGGAGTAATCCGTACACAGGAGAAGCTGATAAGCATCACGGCGGAACTAAGACGGAGACAAGTACAGAAGGAGCATGGTTCAGCTATACATTTACAGGAACAGGCATTAAGTTCTATGCTCAGAAAAATAATACGCAAGGCAAATTTACTGTAGAACTGGACGGAAAGGCAGAAAGCGACGCAGTTCTTTGGGAAGAAAAATCCGGCGGATCACCGCAGCAGTGCGTATTTGAAAAGACAGATCTGGAAAATACAGAACATACAATCAAGTTTACAGCGGCAACAGATCATGGAAACATTAACGTAAACATTGATTATCTTGAAGTATTCACTCCGGCAGCGGCTTCTGTTGATAAATCGGCGCTTCAGGCTGCGATTGAAAAATACAGCGGTTTGAATAAAGACGATTACGCAGAAAATCTGTGGAACGAGTTTAAGACAGCATACGACAATGCCGTTAAGGGAATGAATGACGACAAGACGACAAAAGAGCAGGCTGATAAGCTTGCAGCAGACTTGAACGCAGCAGGTGCAAAACTTGAAGCGGCAGAAATTCCGGCTCCGACGATTCCGGAAGATGCAAAAGCAACTGTAATGGGAGTTACAAGTACAGAAGCAACTGTTTCATGGACGAAACTTCCAAGGGCAGAGTCTTATAAAGTATATGCTGTAGAACATGAAGGAACAGCAAAAGCGCTGAAAGCAATTACAGATACTGTTCCGGATAATGCAGGAGAACCTGTGACAACAACAGAGACAACGGTGCGGTTTACGAATCTGAAACCGGGTACATCTTATGTATTTATGATCGTAGGAGTAAACCATAATAAAGTAGAGTCGGAAAAAGCTCTTTGCAGCGAGCCGTTCACGACAGTGGCGGCGGCAGATGAAAAAGCTCCGGCACAGGTAAGTGGAATCAGCGTAGTAAAAGAAGGTGAAAAAGATGTGAAGATCACATGGGCTCCGTCAGAAGATCCGGAAGGAAGCGAAGTTACATATATTGTATATGTAGACGGCGTGATCGTATCTGAAAGCGATAAGACAGAATATACATTGAAAAACGCGGATGAAAGCAAAGGCTACAGTATCCGTATCGTAGCTGTAGATGCATCAGGAAACAAAGCTGTACCTGCAGTAATTAACCTGACGGTAGACGACTGGAATGCAAAGACAGTTGTAGGCGTAGAGAAACCTGCCGATCTTAAAGTGAAGAAAGGAACTGCTGCTGATAAACTGGATCTTCCAAAAACAGTAAATGTTACACTGGAAGGCGGTCGTGTTGCAGATGTACTTGAAGTAAAATGGACGACAGATAATTACAAAGCAGATCAGATCGGAACACAGACGCTGTCAGGAGAACTTCAGAAGAAGAAAGGCGTTAAGATTCCTGATAAGTTTAAGACAGTAACGATCAATGTAATTGTAGAAGAGAGCGAAGTAAATCCGCCGCAGCCGGAAGACAAAGTAGTTACAAAAGTAGAAGAACTTACTGATCTTACGGTTGAGTTCGGAACTTCAGTTGAGAAACTTGCTCTTCCGACAGAAGTAAAAGTAACATTAGATAACGAGACAGAAGACAAACTGTCAGTAGAGTGGAACACAGATGCGTATAAAGCAGACGAAGCGGGAACGTACGAACTGACAGGAACACTTCAGGCAAAAGAAGGAATTAAACTTCCTGACAACTTCAAGACAGTAACGATCAACGTAACTGTAGAAGAAAAAGGCGGAGAAGTAGACCCGCCGCAGCCGGAAGACAAAGTGGTTATAGCAGTAGAAAAACTTGCTGACCTTACTGTGAAATTCGGAACTCCGGCAGAGAAACTTGCCCTTCCGAAAGAAGTGAAAGTGACACTTGATAACAAGGCGAAAGATAAACTGTCAATCGTATGGAACACAGATGTGTATAAAGCAGACAAAGCAGGAACATATAAACTGACAGGAACACTTCAGACAAAAGAAGGAATCACAATTCCGGAAGAATTCAGGAAAGTAACGGTCAACGTGACTGTTGAAGAGAAAGGAAAAGTTCCTCCGACATCCGGCAAAGAGGAAGGAAAGAACAATTCCGGTGCGGTACAGACAGGCGACGATAAGAACGTATGGCTTCCGATCGCGGGTCTTGTGGCTGCAATCGCCGTTGTGGCGGCAGTTCTTATTATCAAAAATAAAAAGAAAAAATAAGAACAAAAATAAGAATAAAGTTTTCATAATATAATATTGTGAGGCGATATAAAAGAACCGATTCTCTTTTGGGAATCGGTTCTTTTGAAGTTGTAAAAAGAGAGTAAAGAGAAAAATTGGAAAACAGGAGAAAAAACTTGACAAATATTGTATAGAATATTAACATGAACAATGTTCATATTAAAAAAACTGAAAAGGGAAAGCGGGAAAGGAGAATAGAATAAAGAGGACGGTGATAAGAGTTGAGCAGAGCGGTTACGTCGGAAGAAGAAATATTGAAAGTAAGCTGTGGGATTGTGGCAAAAAAAGGAATTGCCGCAGTAAATATGAGAACCGTTGCATCTGAATGCGGAATTGCACTAGGTTCTTTGTATAATTATTTTTCTTCAAAATCAGAACTTTTGTCTGCTACAATAGAGGCAGTGTGGAAAGATATATTTCAAATGGGAAAAACTTTAGAAAAATGCGAGAATATTGTGGAATACTTAAACCTGTTGTTTGAAGGTGTTGAAAATAGCCGAAGCCGTTATCCGAAATTTTTTTCCATGCATGCATTGGGGTTTACGGCAGGAGAAAGACAAGAAGGAAAAAAGGCGATGGAAGTATATTTTCTGAGGTTAAAAAATCAAATGGCACATTTTTTGGAAAATGATGAAAAAATACGTCAAGGGATATTTACAGAAAATCTGACTGCCGAAATTTTTACGGACTATATATTTACCTTGTTTTTATCAATATTACTGGAAAAACAAAATGAAAAAGAGTCCTTTTTGGAATTTGTAAAAAATTATTTGTATTAAGAGAAAGAGTTGATGTGGAACGGAGATGGGTTATGAAGATAAAGAAACAGAATCTTTTGCTTTTGGCAAGTCTTGTCTGGATGATCGCAGGATTTAACGTTTTGAGGATCGGGATTGAAACTTATGCTGAATATCAGACTGTAATAAATTATATCGTGACAATTATCGTGTTTCTTCTCTTTTGGTTCATGGTATTTTATAAGTTGACAAATAAACATACAATAAGAATTCAAGGATATGAAGAAGAAAAGCAACTGTTTTATAAATTTTTTGATTTGAAATCATTTTTAATTATGGCGTTTATGATAAGTTTCGGGATTATTATTCGTTCATTCCATTTACTGCCGGAGCGGTTTATAGCTGTATTTTACACAGGATTGGGAGCGGCACTTTTCATGGCAGGCGTTTTATTTGGAAGAAATTATATACAGGCTTACAGGAAGAAAGCATAAGTAAACGAAAAAGCATAGAGAAAGTATAGAGGAAGTATAGAGAAAGTATAGATGCATAAAAGATGAGGAGTAAAAACTAAGGAGAAGATACATATGAAAAGAATTATAAATACAGCGATTGTTTATTTTATATTTGCAATGGCGGGAGGCGTATTTTATCGGGAATTTACAAAATGGAACGGATATACAGAGCCGACTACATTAGGAGTGCTGCATGTTCATCTGTTGGTGATGGGAACATTGTTATTTCTTATAACGGCTCTTTTCGCAAAAGTAACAATGTTGGCGGAAAATCTTTTGTTTAAGAAATTTTTTGTTCTCTATAATATCGCATTGCCTGCCATGGTGGTGATGATGCTTATTCGCGGAATTGTGCAGGTTCTCGGAATAGAGCTTGGAAAAATGGGGAATGGGATGCTGTCCGGTCTGGCAGGATTGTCTCATATCGGAATGATGATTGCATTTTTCTTACTGCTGTTTGCGATAAAAAGGGAATTGATACGAAAACAATAGGAATAATGATTTTTAGAGTTATAGTGAATTGTCTAAGAACTATCCACAGACGAGATGAACAGTTCTATAAACAGCGAAAACCCGCTAACCTTCCGGCTAACGGGTTTCGTTGTTTTTATAGTTATCTAAAGGAATGAGAGTAAAGTGCGACATCCCGGTTATCCGGGATGTCTTTACTTTATGAGGGGGGAGATAGTTGTTTTATCAACTATCTGTTGAACAGTATATCTTCAAAATGTGTCTAAAGTATGTTTAATGTCTAAAAGAAAACGAAAAAAAGTTATGAAATTCTTAAATTTAGATAGTTAAAGAAACCGCGCTTTATTGAAAAGAAAAGATAAAAAATCTGTCGGTACTGAAAGTTATTGAGAAATTAGAAGTGTATTTCCCGCATAAATTAAGTTGGGATCAGAAATACCGTTCAAGGCAGAAAGAGAAGCGACGGTCGTTCCGAATCTTTCGGCAATTTCGCTTAATGTGTCTCCCGGCTGAATGGTGTAATAAACCGAAGCAGAATTCCCGCCTTGTGGAATGCGGAGTGTATTTCCGGCGTAAATAAGATTGGGATCGGAAATACCGTTCAGAGCGGAAAGAGAAGAGACGGTTGTTCCGAATCTTTCGGCAATTTCACTTAATGTATCACCGGGTTGAATCGTATAAGTGATATATGTCGGACTTCTTGACAAGTTGACCAAGATAACCTTTCATCTGTTCGAGTGTAATACCAAGTGACTCGTAATCCGTTTCATCATAACAAAATCCACCGTCTTCTCCATAAGTTTCAGCATTGGCAACACAAAGATTATAGACCTCATTTTCTATCTCGGTCAACTTCTGATTACTGATACAATTAACTGTTTCCATATTTCCTGAATTAAATTATACATATTATCTGTTTTCTCACAGTGTAAAAGTACATCTATTTTCTTTACTATACAAGATAAAAGTAAATTTTTATTGTGTACTTAACAAAGTTTAGTAAACTTATTTTATTTACCTAACAAGGAAAGAATATATTTGCAAAAAACTTAGAACAATGGAAAAAGAATTACCTAAATTACGAATAAAAGAAATACTTAAAGAGAAAGGCATATCGCAGATAGAACTTGCGGAGAAAATGGGTAAAAGCAAACAATACATTAGCAATATTTTATCTGGCGGCAAAGGCATGTCCATAGCTACACTGGTAGAGATTGCTAAAATTTTGGATGTTGAATTTCGCGATTTGTTCGCCATTACCGGGAATCATACGGAGATTAATGGCTATATTAAAGTTCAAAATGATATTTACGAAATTCGAAGTTACGAAGACCTTGAGAAAATCCTAAATCTTAGAAACCATGACCAAAGCTAATTACATTGATTGGGAAAACCTGAGAAATATCCCTTTCTTCCTTTGCCAGGTGGTCGAGGACGAAGAAAATCAGGAAATAGTTATATACTATTTTGGTGAGCGCGTATTACACGATTATGATCATGTGGGACATTACTTGCGCTCTGCCATTGTGTTGTTCCGACATATACAAAACCGCACAGCCGACTGGGTTAACTTGCGTAACCTTTGGACTCTCCGCAACTGCATTCGGGAGAACTACAACCACGGTATAGGAGTGGATGCACTTATCTTTGGAGAAGATTACGATGGAGAGAACCCCGAAACACTTACACCACTTACCAAACAACGTTTTGAACTTGTGATCAAACGAATTAAAGAAAAGGACGAATACGCCACCATTTAGATAAAAACAAGAGTATGGCAGTAGATATGACAAATCTAACGATTGCACAATACAGGCAGCGTATAGAAGAAATGAGCGTAGAAGATATTCAGAAAAATATTGAATATTATGAGCAACCTGGATATAACTGTTCAGCACTTGTTACTGCGGATGGTGTTATTAGCCCTCGAACCAGAATACTCCATGAAATTTTAAGAAATAAACTCAGGAAGAAAGAGAAAGGCTATACTAAGATAAAAAGGGAGTTGACCGCTATACAATGGGCAAAAGAAGGTTTTGTGCTTAATTCTGATGCAGTAGGTGAAGAGAGATACACAAATAGCAGGTGTCTTATGAAAGCTGTGTATTTCCGGGAATATGAGGTACATGAGGATAAAGAAGCTGCAAAAGACTTTCTTAAATCGGGGAAGAAGGAAAATCATAAACCTCATAAATAAAATAATATGGGAAAATTCGAAAATGGTATTTGGGTAGCTGTTCAGTTTCTTGTTTGTTCTCACAATGAAACAGAACTGGCAAAACAACTTGTGGAAGAATCTGGATTAACAATGAAGGATTGTCTGAAAGCTCAAAAAGAATCCGGATTTGAAGATGTTACCATGATGGAGTTCATTAATTCTATTTTCCCGGTCGATAGCGACAAGCACTGTAGCCAGTGCAAGCACTATGAAGTCTGTGCGAATTGTACTATGTACTGTCG
>OGYO01002386.1_pt1 | contig 10051 bp, 9 predicted proteins | sample 1576561 | NCBI WGS metagenome assembly OGYO01 (sample SAMEA3541507, study PRJEB24748) | human gut metagenome | biome: human gut; feature: human-associated habitat; material: faeces | place: China | collected 2012 | reverse complement strand
GGTTCCCACCGCCGCGCCGCCGCGCCGCCACCCCGTGCCGGAGGATCAGTACCGCACGGAGGAGGGCGAGGCCGCCGGATATGCCTCCACCCGCGTGGTCGCCGTGGAGGAGGACGGCCGACGGCTGATCGTTTCCCGCTTTTTGACGGGTCTGCGATCGGAAACAGCCAACGAAAACCCGCAGGAGGAATGATCCTCCTGCGGATTTTGCCTTTTACGGTTCTTTTTCCCGGTTTTTCTCATCCTGCCAGACCAACTGCTCCAAATATTCCCCGCTGGTCAGGCGGCGCGACGCGGCCCGTTCCAGCGCGTGGCGATACGCCTCCCGATCCATCTGTACGCAGACGCTCACCTTGTCCGGCGCGCACAGGCCGAAGGGTTCATCCAGTCCTTGGGGGTCGGTAAAAAGTCTGCTCTTCATGGGCGCTCCCTCCGCTGCATCCTATGCCGCAGACGGCGGCGGGTTCCATGGGGCAGTATTCCCCGGCGAAGGCTGTATCATACGGAAAAAGTCAAAACAGGCCTGCTTCTTTTGGGAGAAGCGGGCCTGTTTGCTATGATCGTTTTTAATTCCGGGCAGTGACCAGATGCAGCAGCACCTTGACGCATTTTTCCATTTCAGGCACGGAGACATACTCCATCAGGCCGTGGCCGTTGTAGCCGCCGGTGGGCAGGTTGGGACAGGGCAGGCCCTCCCAGGAAAGCCGCGCGCCGTCGGTGCCGCCCCGGATAGCGACGATCTGTGGTTCATCTCCGGCGGAGCGGATGGCGTCCAGCGCCCGCTGCGTCACTTCGGGGTAACGGTCGATGACCTCCCGCATGTTGCGGTAGCTGTCCTTCAGGGTGACGCGCACGGTGCCCGCGCCGTACTTCTGGTTCAGGTAAGCTTCGGCGGCCAGCATCATGGCCTCCTTGGTCTCCAGTTTGGCCGCGTCATGATCCCGCAGGATGTATTGCAGCACAGCGCCGCTTTCGTCGCCCTGCATGCCGCACAGGTGATAGAAGCCCTCCCGGCCTTCCGTGTGCTCCGGGCATTCGGCGGCTGGCAGCATGGCGTTGAACTCCATGGCGATCTTGCTGGCGTTCTTCATCTTGTCCTTGGCGCTGCCGGGGTGGATGTTGAAGCCCTTGACCTCCACCAGCGCGGAGGAGGCGTTGAAGTTTTCGCACTCGTATTCGCCCACGCCGCCGCCGTCCACCGTGTAGGCGAAGTCCGCACCAAAGCCCTTGACGTCAAAGTCGTCCGCGCCCTCGCCGATTTCCTCGTCGGGGGTGAAGCCCACGCAAATTTTGCCGTGCTTCAGGTCGGGGTTGGTCATAAGGAGCTCGCACAGGGTCATGATCTCGGCGATGCCCGCCTTGTCGTCGCCGCCCAGCAGGGTGGTACCGTCGGTGACGATGAGCTCGTGGCCCACATGGCGCTTCAGACATTCAAATTCTTCCGGCTTCATGACCACACCGTTGCCCACGTCCAGCTCGCCGCCGGCATACACCAGGCAGCGGGGATACACCGGGCCGGTGGGCACGGCGGGGGCGGTGTCCATATGGGCGATCAGGCCGATGGCGGGCTGATCCGGCACGTTGGCGGGGATCTCCGCGTAGACGTAGCAGGTGGGGCTGACACGAACATTCTCCGCGCCCATTTCCTTCAGTTCCTTTTCCAGCAGTCGGGCCATATCCCACTGTTTTTCGGTGGAGGGGTGGGTTCCGGTGGTTTCGCTGGAGCCGGAGTCGATGACCACATAGTTGAGAAACCGTTCTTTCACATTCATGGCACAGTACCTCCTTGAAAAAGTCGAATTTACCGCAGTTGGGTCAGGACGATGGCGCTTTCCCGAGCCAGCAGGGCATGCTTCGGCGCGGCGGGGAAGGCCTCGACGCTGCCGCCGGAATGGCAGAGAAGCATCATTTCCGCGAAGTCCATCCCGGCGGCCATGGAGAAGCCCAAGCCGCCGGAAAAGCGGGGGTTGACCTCCAGAAAGAAGAAATCGTCCCCGTGGCGGATGAACTCCATGTTCACCACGCCCACCAGCCCCACAGCCTCCGCAATGGCGGCGCATACGGCCTCCAGCGGATGACCGGGCAGCACCTCCACGGTCATGCCCAGCCCGCTTTTGTTGCGCAAAAGCTCCTGTCGGGCGGCGGCGCGGGTATGACCGAAAGCGTCCCGGGCCACGTCCACACAGAAAATATCCCCTTCCAGAAAAGGCTGCACGATGCAGTCCTCCCGGCCCGCCAGTGCCGTCTGGTAGCTCTTTTCGTCCGCCGCCACGGCCTGTCCCAGACTGGAACGGCCAGACCGGGGCTTGACCATCGCCGGGAAGGGAAAGGGGCAGGGCCGGCCCGGCACGGCAATCTCCGTGGGGATCAGTCGGCAGACCTGCCTCGGCGCGTCAAAAAAAGGGGAGGTGCAGGAGGCACTGCCTCCTGCCGGGGTTATAGGGGCGGAGCCCCTAAACCCTGTGCCGCAGCACATTTCCCGCAAACCAGCGCAGCGCTGTTTGCGGGCGCCAACGGCCAACTCGGAGTTTTTCGACTGGCTGTGGCAGACCTGCTTTTCCGCCAGAAAACGGTTCATCTTGTCCTTGCGGCGGCACAACGCGGCGACCGGCTCCTCCGGAACGCAGACCGTGCAGCCCAGCGCCCGAAATTCGGCCTTTCGGGGGGCCAGCGCGTCCACCTCCGGGTCGGTCAGGGGAATGACAAAGTCCAGCCCGTCCCGGCGGACGGCCTCCTTCAGCTGCTCCACGTAGGGCTCGCCCTCCGTTGCCAGCCGGGCCTGAAAAAACTCCAACTCTCCGGCCAGCGCCGTCCATTCCCGGGGATAAATATCGCAGCCGAATACGGCGTGGCCCAAGGCCTGATAGCGCCGGGCCACCGGGGCTGCGGCCATGGAACCGATGGCGGTCAGCAGAATACGGCTCATGCTTGCGTTCCTCCTTTGGACGTTCCGGCGGCCTTGCGGCGCAGGCCTGCAGCCGTCTGCACAAGGCAGCGGAAGCTCTCCGGCTTGAACAGCAGGCTCATGCCGCCGTAGAGTACCACGCCCGCCGCCACCTGAACCAGCAGCAGGGGCAGATTGCCGAGGGGCAGACGGCCCAGCGCGCTGACGGCCAGAAACATGACAAGGCTCATGCCTATGGGCGGCAGAATATCCCGAATCTGTTCCCAGTAGCCGTAATGGATCAGCTTTTTGTTGGGGAAGGCGTTCACAAACGACGAGATCACCGTGGAAACCACCGCGCCCCATACGATGGGCAGCACGCCCTCAAAGCAGAACACGGTAACGCACAGAATGGCGATGCCGTAGCTCTTTTTGACGATCTCCAGCTTCAAAAACACATCGCTGCGCCCCATGGCGTTGATGGCCTGCAGGTTGGCGGTGTGGATGGGGTAAAAGGCGAAGTCGATGCAGCAAATTTGCAGGAAGGGCACGCAGGGCAGCCATTTGTCCGTCAGAAGCAGGCTCACCAGTGGGCGGGCCACCGCCGCCAGCCCCGCCATCAGCGGCAGCACCAAGAAGCTGGAGGCCATGATGGAGCGGCGCATGGTCTGCTTCATCCGCTCCAGATCGTCCTGCTGCTCGGATAAAACCGGCAGCATCACGCTCTGGATGGAGCCGTTCACCGCGTTCATCAGAAGCTCCGGGAACTGCTTGCCCCGGTTGAAATAGCCCAGCGCCTCCGAGGAAAACTTCTTGCCGATGACAAAGGAACGCAGGTGCTGGTAGCCCGTGTCCATCAGGCTGGACAACAGCAGCTTCCAGCCGAAGGAGAACAGGCTCCGCACCCGGCGGAGGGAAAAGCAGAAATGAGGCCGCCAGCGCACCAGAACGAGCAGAAGGACGCACAGGCTGAACTGATTGGTCAGCTGCTGCCCCACCAGCGCCCATACGCCCAGCCCCCGCAGCGCCATGCCGACGCCTACGCAGCCGGACAGCACCGTGGCGGCCAGACTGGCCGTCATCAGCTTGCGGAAGGACATTTCTCGGGCAATAACTGCGTTCTGTACGCTGGTCAGCGCCCCGGGGAACAGGATCAGCGCCAGCACCCGCAGGTAACTTGCCAGCCCGACCATAGCGAAATAGCGCTCGATGGCGGGCGCGGCGAAGAACAGCGCCGTATAGAGCAGCGCCGCAATGGCGAGCCCCAGAAAAAACACGGAGCTGCGGTCGGTCTCGTCGATCTCGGCCCGCTGGATGAGGGCGGTGTTCAGACCTCTTTGCACAAACACCTGCGCAATGGCCGTGAAGACCAACAGCAGGGACAAAACGCCGTAGTCGTCCGGGGTCAGCAGTCGGCCCAGCACCAGACTGACCACAAAGGCGATGCCCTGATTACCGAAGCTTTCCAGCAGCTTGAACACGAAGGAGGAAGCCGCGGACTGGCTGCGTTTCTCGCTCATAGGGTCACGCCTTTCCGAGGATCAGGCTGCAGATGCGCTCCACGTCGCCCTCCGTCAGTTCCGGGTACAGGGGCAGCGTCACCACCTGCCGGGAGGCCTGCAGGGCGATGGGGGTCCGCGAGGAGTCAAAGCCCGGGCGGCCCCGGTAGCAGTCGAATTCCGTAATCAGGGGATAAAAATACTTCCGGGCGTGAACGTCCGCCGCCGCCAGCCGGGCGCAGATCTCGTCCCGGCTTCCGGCCTGACCGGTGAACCGCACGGGATAGTAGGCATAGTTGGAAACCACGTCCGCCTGCTTCTTCGGGCAGACGATCCCTTCGTGGCCGGACAAAAGGCGGTCGTACAGCTCCACCACATGGCGGCGCTTTTCGATGTTTTCATCCAGATGGCGCAGGTTGCACAGGCCCATGGCGGCGTGGAACTCGCTCATTTTGGCGTTGCCGCCGGGGTAGAGCACCGTCTCCTCGTCCTCGATGCCGTAGTTCCGCTCCCATTCCAGCCGCCGGTTCAGCTCCGGGTCGGCGGTGGTCACGCAGCCTCCCTCCACGGTGTGGAACACCTTGGTGGCGTGGAAGGAGAACATGGCCGCGTCGCCCATCCGGGCGGCGGACACGCCGTTTCGGCTGACATTGAAGGCGTGGGCCGCGTCATAAATCAGCTTCAGCCCATGCTTTTTCGCAATGGCGGACAGCGCCGCGTCGTCGCAGAGATTGCCGTACACATGCACCGGCAGAATGGCGCAGGTGCGGGGGGTGATAAGCGCCTCCACCTTGGCCGGATCCAGCGTGTAGTCATCCTCCCGGATGTCGCAGAACACCGGGGTCAGCCCGGCCCGGACGATGGCATGGGTGGTGGACGCAAAGGTGAAAGGCGTGGTAATGACCTCGCCCTGCAGACCCAGCGCCTTCAAAAGCGCCTCCAGCGCCAGATGGCCGTTGGTGAACAGCGCCGCGCAGGGCACGTCCAGCCGCTCCTTCAGCGCTGCTTCCAGCTTTTTCAGTTTTTCGCCGTTATTGGTCAGCCAGTGGCTGTCCCACAGACTGCGGATTTCTTCTACATATTCTTCCATCGGAGGCATGGAAGAACGGGTCACATTGATACGCATAGCCATAGCGCCTTTCTTTCTGCGGCCCGTCAAAAGGGGCGCGGCCGCCGGAAATTCCGCTGATAGTATATCATGGCGGCGAAGGATTGGCAAATTAGGAAGCAAAAGGAGACGCTCAGCTTAGAAGGTACTCCATAGGGATTTTTAATCCCGGAAAAAAGTGCGGCATAGTCGGTAGAAATATCGGCTATGCCGCTTCCTTGTTCATTGGGAATTTCTACTGCGCCAATAGCGTTGTAGATAATCTGAATGCGCTGCTGCCTGTGGCCATCCATTTTTCTGCCTTGAATACGATGATCTTTTCCACAAACTCGCGGATGATCTTGCCGGTCAGCTCTTGAATGTCGGTATACTTCCGCACCAGCGAAAGGAAGTATTCGACGTTCATGGACTTCTGCTTCGCACCGTCCATCAGGATTTGCAGCTCAGCCACCCGCTTTTCCAAGGTCTGTTGCTCGGCTTCACAGGTCGCTGACATTCTGGCATAGCGTTCGTCGCTGAGCCTGCCGGTCACATTATCTTAGCTCCGGCCAAATTTCACAAGATCTTTCGGATGGATTATATATTTGCAAATTTTCTGTCCTTGTGATACACTGGTTATACAAGAATACCATGAATGAGGTGTACTATGATAATTCGCATTTGGTTGTCAGTTTAACGGCACGAACATTTTAATCCTTGTTCATGCTGCTTTATGCAATGAGCTCATGCTTCCACAGCTTTCTATTGTTCTGTGCCGTTCCAACTTCAAAGTCATACTGCTGCTGCTTTGCCATTCAGGTGCGCTAAGCGGCTAATTTGGGACACAAAAAATAGAAAGGTGCGATTTGTTGGCGCTGTTGCTTGCGTTAGCAAAAGCAGTATAATATCATGAAAAACATAATAAAAAGTCACTGGAATTATTTGGCGATTTGTTTGCTTTTTGTATTCATCGCCGGCTTTGCTGGAACCTATGTGCAATTTTTGAAAGGGGAATTGCTGGACACTGCGCTTGATGGCATATCAGCCGGAGTATTACGACTTGCAATCGCCTTTTTTGCAGCCATAGCAGTAGAAATGGCATCGTTTTACGGCTATGGCTATTTTCGAGGGCGCTTTTCTGTTGCAAACAAGAAGTCTTTGCGCAGCTTGTATTTTGACTGGTTGCTAATGCGCAGCCCTGTAGAGGCGATGGCCGTACAGCAGGGCGAATTTGTCGCGCAATACACCGACCAAATCGATCAAGTCAACGAAAGCTATCTTGATAACATCCCGTTATTAATAGAAATTTCGTCAAAGACACTCATTGTAAGTGCCGCGCTGTTTTGGTTAGACTACCGCGTTGCTCTTCTCACATTGTTTTTACTGACTATGCCGCTCTATATACCAAAGCTGATCGAGAAAAGGCTTCAAAATGCAAAAAACGAAAGCATCGGCAGCTTTCAAAAACATCTCGGAAATATAGTTGAGTGGCTTTCCGGGTTTGAACTGATAAAAAACTATTCTATTGAGAAAGTGATCGCCCGGAAATTTCGAGAGAGCAACGAGGAAGTCTCGGAGAAACTATTCCGTTTCAAAAAGGTCACTTACTTATCAAAAACAATCACTGCGCTCCTGTCCTATATGAGCCATTTCATCGTAATTGTGGCAACTGCGGCGCTCGTTCTGAACGGAGACTTTTCTGCGGGTGATTTCTTTATTGCTGTTGGTCTTATCGACCAGCTTTCATATCCTATCATCGCAATTTCCGCATACTTGCAAGAATACTTAAGCACGCAACCGGTAGCAAAAAAGCTTGAATCGTTGTTTGAGCAAGCGCCTGCCGATAGCGAACGGACAATAGAAATCTCACAGATTAAAAGCGTTGCTTTTCGGCACGTATGCTTTGGGTACGAGGGTGCATCTCCGATTTTAAATGACTTTTCACTCAAAGTGAATACGGGCGAAAAATGTATGATTACCGGACAGAGTGGCTCCGGCAAGTCAACAAGCATGAATCTGTTGCTTGGATATTACGAACCCCAGAGCGGAGAGATACTCATAAACGATTCAAACGCCTTTTGCGTGAAGCAACTGAACGAAAAGATCGCAATTATGCGGCAGGATCCCGTTCTGTTCAACGATACGCTGCGTAACAACCTCACAATGTATCGTGACATGTGCGATGATGAGCTGATCGCACTGCTGCAAAAACTTAATTTGCATAAGTTTGCAACACCGGAAGGGCTCGACAGTATGATTCGAGAAGGCGGCAGCAATCTATCCGGCGGCGAGCGTAAACGGATCGCGCTTGCCAGAACACTGTTGCGCAAAGCTCCTATCACTATTCTAGACGAGCCACTCGCCAATGTGGATTCGGAGACAGCCGAAAAGATTGAAGACATTCTTGCCGAATTATCCGGTGGCATTGTTTTTGTTATCACGCATCATTTTTCGGATGATAAGAAAAAGGCTTTTGCAAAAGAGTTCCGCTTTAGTCATAACCACGTGGAACATGGAGGAATATGATGCGGGAAATCGTAAGGGCAAGACATGTTCTGCTTGAATTCAACGGACGTGATGTTTTGAAATAAGCGAACTTTCTGTCGCCGAAAACGAAAGAATTGGGCTCATCGGCGCCAACGGCAGCGGCAAGACCTCCTTGCTCAGAATTCTTTCAGGAGATATGGAGACCGCTGCTTGCACGGTTGTCCACTATGGAAATGGTTTATAGGTGCATTTCATAACCTGCAACGCTATTTGCCAATGGGGCAATATTCATTTTAGGTCGTCAGCCAAGAAGGGCAGCACTGGTATGCGATGAGCATAATACAGAAAAAAGCAAGCAGTATTGACAAATAACTGCCTAATACTGCCTGCTTTTTCGTTTATGATTGCTATGCACAGCGCGTTACACAATACCGTAAAACGCATACTCCTAGCACATTTTTATCCTGATCCTCAAAAGAAAACCTCTACAAGAGTGCGCTGTAACTCAAATAGCGCAACGTATCCCTGTTTTTTCACAATGACAAAACCACCGATTAGCATTTCTGCTTTCCAATCGGTGGTTTTGTTTTGCCGTTCGGGAAACGTCTTAAAAGCTCAATTTCTTGAAATCCCTAAGTTGACGTTTCTTTGGAGCGTCTCTTTTTCAAAAACAGTCTCGCTTACAGCACGTTGGAAGAAGTGCACTCCACCAGCACGCTGCCGTCCTTACGGCGGCTCAGCTTGGCCTTGTTGCCGCTGCCGTCGTCCAGGGTCATCTTTTCCATTTCGTTCAGGGTCATGAAGTTCACCGCGTCGCTTTCCACAAAGGCCACCCAGTTTTTGCGGTCGCGGACGGGCTTCTCGGTATCAGCGGTCATTTCTTCGATGGATTTGCGTTCGTTGCTCATCGGAAAGTTCCTCCTTGAAAAATCGTTCCTGAAAATGATACCGCAGTCTTTTCAAAAATGCAAGCGGACGGCCCTCAGGTGTAATCCACGTCGAACTGAACGACGAGCCGGTAGCGGCTGTCCAGCGAGCGGGCGTAGGCGTTCAGGCTGCGGATCAGCTCCTGACGGGCGGTATAGTCCGCCGGCACCACCACGTCGAAAATCAGATTGATGCGATCCTGCCCCATCACCATGCGGAAGTCGTGCATACTCAGTGCCGGGTCGATCTCCCGGAGAAAATCGTTCATCTGCTGGCGCACCCGGTTGGTGGTCTCGTCCTCGGTGGCGATGGGATCCATGTGGATGCAGATGGGCATGTGCAGCTCCCGGCCGATCTCCCGTTCCGCATTGTCGATGATCTCGTGAATGGCTACGATATTGCACTGGTCGCTGACCTCCGCATGGACGGAGGCGAAGCAGCGGCCCGGGCCGTAGTCGTGGATGACCAGATCGTGAATGCCCAGAATGCCCTCGTAATTCAGAAGCAGTTCCCGCAGACGGCGGCTTTTTTCCGGGTCGGGCTTGCCGCCCAGCAGCCGGTCCACCGTGTCCCGGCAGACCTCATAGCCCGCCTTGAGCACGATCAGCGCCACCACCAGACCGATATAGCCATCGATGCGCCAGCCGAACAGGGCGCACAGCCCGGTGGAGATCAGCACCGCGCCGGTAGCCAGCACGTCGCTCAGGCTGTCCTTGGAGGCGGCCAGCAGGGTGCCGTTGTCGGTAGCCCGGCCCAGACGGCGATAGAAAAAATACAGCCATGCCTTCACCGCAATGGAAACACCCAGCACCGTCAGTACCGGCCACGATACGCTCAGCGCCGCGGGCGTGAGGATGGCCTCCATGCCCTCCTTCAAGAGGGTAAAGGCCATCACGAGGATCAGCAGTCCCACGCCCAGCGAGCCCAGATACTCCATCCGGCCGTGGCCGAAGGGATGCTCCGCATCCACGGGCTTACGGGCCACGCGGGTGGAGACCAGCGCCACAATGCTGCCCGCCGCGTCGGACAGGTTGTTGGCCGCGTCCGCCAGAATGGCCACCGAGCCGCTGAGAAGCCCGATCAGAAATTTGCCGGCAGACAGAAGCAGGTTGCTCAAGGCCTGAAGCCGCCCTGTAATCCGACATTTCCGCGTGTTTGGGTACGGTA
>OGYO01002384.1_pt1 | contig 10059 bp, 7 predicted proteins | sample 1576561 | NCBI WGS metagenome assembly OGYO01 (sample SAMEA3541507, study PRJEB24748) | human gut metagenome | biome: human gut; feature: human-associated habitat; material: faeces | place: China | collected 2012 | reverse complement strand
ACCCTGCCGGAGCTGGCCAGCACCAACTTCAACGTGCGCGCCAGCGGCGAGCGCACTTGTGCAAATGCTGTAGAAGATATTATCAGCTATGCAACTTCTGGAAATGTTTCTGCTATGATTTGTGAAACTATCCAAGGTAATGCAGGTATTGTAGTACCTCCAAAAGGATATTTTAAACGTTTAAAAGAAATCTTAGAAAAACACAATATTTTATTAATCATTGACGAAGTGCAGACAGGTTTTGCACGTACTGGAAAAATGTTTGCTATTGAAAATTATGATGTTGAACCAGATATCATGACAATGGCTAAAGCTTTAGGCAATGGTGCTCCTATTAGCTGTTTTATTTCTCGCAGTGAAATCGCAGATAAATACACTCGTCCTGGTGCTTCTACATTAGGTGGAAATCCTGTTTCTTCTACATCTGGTATTGCTGTACTTGATTATATCGAAGAACATAATCTTGTCGAAAAAGTTCGTGTTCGCGGAAAACAATTAAAAGATGGATTGATTGCTCTTCAAGAAAAATATCCATTTATCGGTGATGTTCGTGGTTTAGGCTTAATGGTAGGTGCAGAACTTATCAATCCAGATAAATCCCCAGCTCCAGATAAATTGGAATTTGTTGTAGAAACAATGAAAGATAGAGGTTTCCTCATCGGTAAAAATGGTATAGCTAGAAATGTTCTTGCTTTCCAACCACCACTTGTTATCAGTGAAGAAAATATCAATGATTTATTGAATAATCTTGATGATGTTATGTCTCAGGTAAAATAAAGATACAAATAAAAAATAAGTCCCTAGTAATTTATGTTACTAGGGACTATTTTTATAAGTTTTTTAATTAAAATACCCATTCATCGCCGAAGCGTTTTAATAAATTATCTGCTTCTGCAGGGCCGTCAGAACCTTGTTCATATGTGAATACAGGAAGTTTATCCCAACGATATAAATCCTTTAAGTGTTCAACAAAGTCCCAACTTGTTTCTATCTGATCCCATTGAGAGAACCAAGAACGTTCACCTTTGATACAAGCTGTAATTAAGCGTTCATATGCTTCAGGAGTGTTTATTCTGCTAGAAATGGAACTACTTTGGCTAAAGTCCATTTTTGCTTGTGTAATTTCATCTGTATCCCCTGGAGTTTTCACATTAATCACGATTCCCCGGTAAGCCCACGAAGTCAGCGTATATCCCGTTTCTTCTTTCACTTCTCTTAGCAAGCACTCTTCAGGACTTTCTCCATATTCAAAATGTCCGCCGACACCGATCCATTTATCTTTATTCACATCATTTTCTTTCACCGTACGGTGAAGCATTAAATATTTATCGTCTTTTTCTATATAGCATAATGTACTTAATTTTGTCATAGCCATCCTCCTTAATACGGTCTCTATATTTGTATCTTTATCCGTTTTCAGACTTTTTTATTTTCTTCACTTTTTATCATTTATCCTCATCTTTTCCCCTAAGAAACTGCGATTCATACAAATGTCTGTAAAATCCGTCTGCAGCCATCAAGCTCTCGTGATTGCCCTGCTCAATAACTTTTCCGTCTTTCATAACGAGAATCACGTCCGCCTCGCGGATCGTTGACAGACGATGCGCCACAATAAACGTCGTCCGCCCTTCCATCAATTTTGTAAAAGCCGCCTGTATCTTTACTTCTGTTCTTGTGTCGATCGATGACGTCGCTTCATCGAGGATCAGCATAGGCGGTCTGCACAGCATAACACGCGCGATGCATAAAAGCTGTTTCTGTCCTTGCGACAGCCCGCCTCCGTCTTCTGTCACCCACGTGTCATATCCGTTTGGCAGACGCAGGATTACATTGTGAATATAAGATGCTTTTGCAGCTTCTATCATTTCCTCTTCTGACGCGTCGGACCTTCCTAAAAGAATATTTTCCCGGATCGTTCCCGTTTTCAGCCACGTTTCCTGAAGCACCATGCCATATGCACAGCGCAGACTTTCCCTCGTAACCTCACGCACATCCTTTCCGTCTACTGAAATACAGCCGCCGTCTACATCATAAAACCGCATAAGCAGATTGATCAGCGTTGTTTTTCCGCATCCCGTCGGTCCTACAACAGCGATCTTTTGTCCCGGCATAACTTTCAAATTAAAATCCGTGATCAGATTCTGTTGTGGCATATACGAAAAATCAACATGCTCTGCCAGTACATGTCCCCGGACATGAGTCAGAACCGCCGCATCTTTTGCATCTTCCGGCTGAGGAATTTCTTCTATTAACTCAAAAATACGACCGGCACATACAACCGCGTTTTGGAACTCTGTCACAACTCCGGATATTTCATTAAACGGCTTTGTATACTGATTTGCATAACTCAAAAAACTTGTAAGCTGCCCTACTGTCAGCGTTCCGTTTACTACCGCAAACGCACCTGCGATCCCGACTCCCGTATATACGAGACTGTTTATAAAACGGGTCGCCGGATTTGTAACGGAAGAGAAAAATGTCGCTCTCAAATATGCGCTTCCTAATTTTTCATTAATCTTATCAAACCGCTCCGTCACTTTTTCTTCCTGCCCAAACGCCTGTACTACTTTCTGATTGCCGATCATTTCGTCGATCAGACCTGTCTGTTCTCCTCTGATTTCAGACTGAAGACGAAACATCGCAAATGTTTTGCGGGCAATAAAGTTCGCCACAAAAAATGAAATCGGAGTGATCAAAACGACGACAAACGTAATATTTACATCAACCGACAACATAAATCCCAGCGTGCCGATAATCGTTGCAGCTCCTGTAAACAACTGGGTAAATCCCATCAAAAGTCCGTCCGCAAACTGATCTACATCCGCAATAACACGGCTTACTATTTCTCCGGATGGATGATTGTCGATGTATTTCAGCGGAAGGATCTGAATCTTCCGAAAAGCTTCGTTTCTCACATCCTGCACGACCTGATAAGTCATTTTATTATTGCACACATTCATCAGCCACTGCGCAAGCGCCGTAATACCCGTACATATTCCGATCTGAAACAGAATTCGGAATATCCCGGCAAAGTTTACCGCTCCTTTTCCTATGATCTCATCTACCGCATAACCGATCAGTTTCGGAATGTAGAGCGTAAGGGCGACGCTGACTGCTGCCAGCAAAACAGAAAAAACAACAAAAATACGATACTTCCCAAGATGCCCGAATACTTTTTTTAATATTTCTCCCCGGCTCATTTTCCGATCTTTGCTCTGTGGCTTACTCTGCTCTGCCTGCACTTTTGACTTCTGTATTTTATCTTCATTGACTGTTTGTTTTTTAAGCATGTAAAACCGCCTCCTCCGGAAATTGTGAATAATAAATCTCCTGATAAGCCGAACAGTTTTGCATCAGCTCCTCATGTGTTCCGACCGCCACAGCTTTCCCTTCTTCCAGCACAACGATCCGATCTGCATATCTGACCGATGCCGCCCGCTGAGAGACAAGAAATACTGTCGGATTTTCTTTCATGTTTTTAATCGCGTCACGCAAAGCCGCGTCGGTCGCGAAATCAAGCGCCGACGCACTGTCGTCCAATATAAGAATATCTGGTTTTCTTACAAGCGCTCTTGCGATCGTCATACGCTGTCTCTGCCCGCCGGACAAATTTCTCCCGTTTTGTTCTATCATAAATTCAAGCTTTCCCGGCTTTGAATCAACGAACTCTTTCGCCTGTGAAATTTCAAGCGCTTCTTCCAGTGTTTGTTCCGATGCATTTTCATCTCCCCACCGAAGATTCTCCGCAACCGTCCCTTTAAAAAGCACCGCTTTTTGAGGAACCACGCCGATATGACTGCGCAAACTTTCAATCTCATATTCTCTTACATCATGTCCGAAAACCTTCACTTCTCCTTCCGACGCGTCATAAAACCGAGGGATCATGTTTACGATCGATGATTTTCCAGCCCCTGTTCCGCCGATAATCCCTATCGTCTCTCCCGGCATTGCCCGAAACGAGATGTTGCTCAACGAAGGCGCTCCCGCATTTTTATATGTCAATGACACATTGGAAAATTCCACCGCAGGAATCCTTTTTTCTTCTGTATACAACAAACTTCCCGACTGCATTTCCGGTTTTATTGCCAACACAGCTTCGATCCGTTTTCCGCATGCAGCCGCTTTCGTCACCGTAATGATCAGATTCGCCAGTTTCACAAGCTCCACAAGAATCTGCGACATATAGTTGACAAGAGCCACTACTTCCCCCTGAGTCAGACTCCCCATATTTACACGAACCGCGCCGACATAAATAAGAACTATAATACCCACGTTCACGATAATATACGTCAGTGGATTCATAAGCCCGGAGATACTTCCGACAAATTTTTGTTCCTTTGTCAACATTTGATTGTTTTCTTCAAATTCAGCCTTTTCTTTTTCCTCTTTATTAAAAGCACGAAGCACTCTTACACCGATAAGATTTTCTCTCGTTTTTAGAAGAATTTCATCTAAATATGACTGCACTTTCTTATAAAGAGGCATTGTAATCAGCATGATCCCAAATACAACTACCGACAAAAGAGGAATTACAACAACAAAAACCATTGCCGCTTTGACATCTACCATAAAAGACATTGCCATTGCGCCGAATACAATAAAAGGCGAACGTAAAAAAAGACGAAGGACAAGGTTCACTCCTGCCTGCGCCTGATTTACATCACTTGTCATTCGGGTCACAAGCGTAGAACTGCCGATTTCATCCATTTCCGAAAAACCGAAATGTTGAATATGTTCAAACAGCGCATGCCGCAGTCCTGTTCCGAACCCAGCCGCCGCTTTTGCCGAAAAATATTGAGCTGTAAGAGAACATATCAGCCCGACGATTCCCAATACAATCAAAACAAGACACATTCTTATAATATACGGGCTGTCTTTTTGAGCAATTCCTTTATCGATCACCGCAGCCATAACAAGAGGAACAAGAAGTTCAAAAGATGCCTCCAGCATTTTAAACAGCGGAGCCAATATAGTCTCTTTCTTATAATTTTTTAAATAAATAAAAAGTGATCTCATGTCATTTTCTCCCTGTGCAATATTTCTTTAAGAAGCATTCCCCGCATTTAGGATTTCTTGCTGTACAGATACTTCTTCCAAACGTAATGATCTGAATATTATACAATATCCAATGATCCTTTGGCAGTTCCTTCATCAGATCCTGTTCTATCTTTTCGGGATCAGATTGTTTTGTAAATCCCAGTCTGTTAGAAATCCTTTTCACATGCGTATCCACAACTACGCTGGCATCATGATAGATGTTCCCTCTGATCACATTCGCCGTCTTCCGTCCGACGCCTGCTAAAGAGGTCAGATCTTCCAGACTCCTCGGCACTTCACCGCCAAACTTCTCCCTGATATCTTTCATACAGGCAATGATGTTCTTCGCTTTATTGCGATAAAATCCTGTCGGCTTGATATCCTGCTCCAACTCCTTTAAGTCCGCGTCGGCAAATGCGTCCACAGATGTATATTTTTGAAACAAATCTTTCGTCACAATATTCACTCTGGCATCCGTACACTGAGCGCTCAACATCGTTGCGATCAGCAGCTGCCACGGCGTCTCATAATTCAGATAACAAATATATTCCCGTCCATATTGTTCATCTAAAAGATTCAAAATTTCTTCGGTTCGCTTTTTCATGCAGCTTTTATCTTCTCCTTATTTATAATCCGTCAACTTGCATCTGTATACAACAAAATCAACGTCACTTGTATCGGTTGCAGTCCCTGTTGCAAAAGACCCAAATAGATCCAACCTTTTTACACCATTTGCTTTACAAATTTCCGTAACTTTATCAATCAATTCCGTTATCGGCATAACATTCATCGTCTATCACTCTTCCTTATTCTTCACTTTTGTTATTAACACACTTGGAGTTTTACAATTAATACTTCCTTTTATTTCATACAGATCAGATTCAATGCAATATTTCATTCCCATTGTATCAGAACTTTTTACTCTTTTCTATTAATGTTCCGCACTTCATCGTCATATTTGCAATATTTTATATATCATCAGTTATCGAGGACAGCGCCTGACTAACGAAACTTAACTTGAGCCCAATCCCGGCAGGCTATCCCGCACGCACAGCGCTCCATACCCAAGCAGCGCATTCGGCCATCGCTCGTATCCCGCAAGCTGCTTTGCGCCTTTTCTTAAATAAGCTTTTACTTTTTCTCCATAAAGATATGGATCGTTTCCTCTGACAATTCCCCACTCCATCAAAAGCGCAGCGCTCCCGGTCACAAAAGGAGCAGCAAAAGAAGTTCCGCTAAAAGACTGATAGCCGCCTCCCGGGACAGGCGCTGTAACGCGCACTCCAGGTGCGGCAATATCCGGTTTCAGCACGTTCTCACCTTCGTACATCCCCGCCGGACCTCTTCCCGAAAAATCCGCATACGAAAATGTCCGGGCATCATATGCCGCCACGGTAACAGCAAGCGACGCCGTAGATGGAATCGTCAATGTCGACATACTGTTCGGCTGTAAAAACGCTGTCCCCATATTTAATGACGTCTGTGTCGGAAGCCACATTTGATACTCCCCGTCCACAATACGGCCGGGAGTTAAAACAATTTTCCACACGCCGCTTTCTATATACTGTTTTCCGGGAAGAAGCGACAGATAAATCTCCTGTTTCACGCTGTACGGCTTCGGTTCTCCATAATAAATCAAAAGTTCTGTATCTCCGAGTATATACCGCTGAGCTCCCAAAAATTCATAAAACGGTCCTGCCTGCCTTCCCGACGGACTGATCACCGAAACTCCCATCTCGTCAACATACGATTTCCATATTTGAATACTCAGCGCCGGTTCTCTTTGCTGAACGGCAAGTTCTACCGTCTCAGATATCTGCCGCCGCACTTTTCCCGACACATGACCTGCCGACGCCCCCTCATTTCCGCTTCCGATGCAGATTACATTTTTCCACATGTCCGCAATATCGTTCAAAAAACGTTCTACAAGAGAAGTTCCGTCATGAGATCCATATGTGTTGCCAAAACTGATGTTTATCGCCACCGGACGACGAAGTTCTACAGCCTTACGGACAATATAATCTACTCCCCGCATCAGTTCTGTTGTTCTCGGAAAACCGCCTTCTCTGGGGGCTCCCATCTTTACGATGATCAGTTCCGCCTCAGGCGCAGCTCCCCGAAACCTTCTTCCCTCACTTCCCCGGCCATTCCCTGCCGCGATTCCCGCCACCGCTGTTCCATGACCACTGACATCGGATGTTTTCACCATCTGCCGCCTTACCTCTTTGTCCTCTGTTGCTAACGCCGCATCGATCTGCTCCCGTGTATACTCTGTTCCTGCCGAATATCCTGCCGGAGGCCTCCCATTAACAGACTGATCCCAAAGAGACACAATCCGCGTTGTTCCATCCTCATTTCTGAACTCTGCATTTTCATAATCGATCCCACTGTCAACAATTCCGATAAGAGTCCCTTTTCCTCTCAAAGATAACGGCATATCCTGTACAATATCTATGCACGACACCTGCCTGCCTACATCAGTTTGAAAATACAGCTTTTTCGGTTTTTCTATAAATTCCACTTCCGGGAGCTGAGCCAGTTGTCCGATCCGTTCTTCCTCGATGACAATAACCGCATAGCCGTTCAACAGTTCCGTAACCGATCGCGCCGTTTGCCTGACCGCTTCAAGTGTTCCCGAATATTTTACGATCAGTTCCCACACATTTTCTTCTTTATCATATCCAACATCCAGCTCTTCGGAGCGTTCTCTTTCTCCCTGATCGGCATCCAGAGCCAGATTTAAAAGATTTTCCAGTTTTTGACTCATTCATTCTCCTATGACTGCAGCACATTCATTTTTTGCATTATATGTACTTCAGGAAACTTTCAACATAAAAAATCATGATCTTTACCAACCTTTTTATCTCCGGCAAAGACCATGATCTTCTTTTTTCTTTATTACGTCGTCTATTTATTTTCTTTTCTTGATTTTCTTTTCTTTAGTTCCTTTTCTTTAGTTCCTCTGTCCGTTTACTTCCTGTATGCAAACAGCGGAAGTCCGTCCTGCTGCGGAACTTGTACTTCTCCTTGAATAAGCGGTTTCGCATAACGGATAAATTCATCACTTACGTCTGATCCGTCTTTAGTGATCCACCCGGCAGGCACACCTTTTTCACGATTGCAGATTTCATTCACATCTTTTGCCTCGTAACTAAGTTTATATTCTTCACCGTCCGCTCTCACAAAGGCGATCATCTTTCCGCTTTCGCCATGCAAAGCACATTTTACGCCATACGCTCCCGAATCAACCGCCTCCTGCAAATCCGTCGCAGAAAGCATTGCCGAAGAACATCTCTGACTTACGTTCAATTCAACAGAACGAACCTTTACGCCGAGACGGTCTTTTATCAGGTTTTCCAAATATTTTCCTGATCCGGTCAGCATTTTATGCCCGAAAGTATCCACTCCTACCTCGCTTGCAAGTTCACAAATAAACGTTCCTTTGCCATCGTTAATTCCTTCCGAGATACAAACGATCACATTTGACACTTTTTCAAGAGACGCGCTCACATCCTGTATAAACCGTTCTGTATCAAACGCCACTTCCGGCAAATAGATCAGAACCGGATTATCTCCTTCAAATTTTCGTGCCAATGCGCTTGCCGCTGTAAGCCATCCCGCATGACGCCCCATGATCTCGACGATTGTCACTGATTTTTTATTATCATATACCGATGCGTCAACTGCAATCTCCCGCACGGTTGAAGCCACATATTTTGCCGCGCTTCCAAACCCCGGCGTATGATCTGTATTGACAAGGTCGTTATCGATCGTTTTCGGTATACCCAGAAAGCAAATATCGCTTCCGACCATCTCCGCATAACGCGACAGTTTGCTCACTGTATCCATCGAATCATTTCCTCCGATATAAAAGAAATAACCGATGTCATATTCCTTAAATCTTTCAAATAATTTCGGATATACTTCGTCGTTTAGATCTTTCGGTAATTTATATCTGCAAGAGCCAAGATATGAACCGGGCGTTGTCTTTACTAATTCCAGTTCTCCCGAGCGCTTCAATTCTTCCATATCCATGACCCGGCCTTCGGCAAACCCTTCGATTCCGTTAATCATGCCGAACACTGCACCAAAAGAATCTTTTCTGTTCAACGCTTCATTGACAACTCCGTATAAGCTTGCGTTGATAACTGCCGTCGGTCCGCCCGACTGTCCTACGATCACATTTTTTTTCATCTCTTCCTCCTTATTTTAATCACCGAAAGTTCAAAAATCACATTCCGGGATTGTAAGCATCTGCCAAGATTTCGGATAATCCCGGCCTTTAGCTTTTCGCTATTATAAAAACACTTTTACTATATATGAAAAAATTGAATTTTACAATATAGAATAACTAATGTATACTACACCTTAGACAACATGACAGATAAAATCAGGAGGTATGATATGAAATACATTTCATTTGCAATTCCTTGTTATAACTCAGAAGCCTATATGGAAAAAGCGATCAACTCAATCCTTATCGGAGGAGAAGATGTCGAAATTCTTATCGTCAACGATGGTTCAAAAGACGGAACGCAGGAAATCGCCGAACGGTACGAAGCTCAATATCCGACGATCGTCAAGGCGATCCAAAAAGAAAACGGAGGACACGGCGATGCAGTCAACTGCGGACTTTCTCATGCCACAGGAAAATATTTTAAAGTAGTAGACAGCGACGACTGGGTTGACGAAAGCTCTCTGTTTAAAATTCTTGAAACAGTAAAAACATTTGTGAAAGAAGACACACTTGTCGATATGGTAATCTCAAACTATGTTTACGAAAAAGTCGGCATGGAACATAAAAAAGTGATCCGCTATGACAATGTGCTTCCCGAAAATACGATTTTTCACTGGGATGAGATCGGACATTTCCGGCTCGACCAATATATTTTGATGCACTCCGTTCTTTATCGGACAGAGATGCTGAAACTGTGCCAGTTAAAATTACCGAAGCACACTTTTTATGTTGATAATATTTACGTGTATTATCCGCTTCCGCATGTACGCACCCTTTATTACCTG
>OGYO01002383.1_pt1 | contig 10060 bp, 9 predicted proteins | sample 1576561 | NCBI WGS metagenome assembly OGYO01 (sample SAMEA3541507, study PRJEB24748) | human gut metagenome | biome: human gut; feature: human-associated habitat; material: faeces | place: China | collected 2012 | reverse complement strand
ACAAGGGGCTTTGTCAGCGCGGCGCTGTCGGCGACATTGTTGCGGATAAACTCCGGGCAGTCGGCAATGTAGTCCAGCATAGTCTTTTTGTGTTCCATAAAGCAGTCTCCTTCACATTTTGTCTAAATTTCTAACGCTTACTTTGTGTAAAACGTTAAAATCTTCGGGAAGTCCCCGAACTCTATTGACATTATACCACAGCTTTGGTATATTGTCATTACAATATTACAAAGATTTTAGAGAAAATTTCTAAAAATTAAGAAAAAATCTAAAAATCTTTGCAGCATTTTACAAGGAGGAAAAACTTATGCCTGACATTTTGATGACAAGAATCGACAATCGCTTAGTGCACGGGCAAGTCGGTGTGGCGTGGACCACCGCTTTACCGGGTGTCAACCTTATTGTTGTGGCAGATGATCTGGCAGCTGCAGACCCGCTGCAGCAAAGCCTGATGACCGCCACCGCGAAAAGTTCCGGCTGCGGCATCCGGTTCTTTACGCTGGACAAGACCATTGCAGTCATTCACAAGGCATCCGCCAGCCAGCACATCTTCCTGGTCGTACGCAACCCGCAGAGTGCCCGCAAGCTGGTGGAGGGCGGCGTTCCCATTGATAAGCTGTGCATCGGCAATATGCATGTTGCCCCCGGCAAGGAAGTGACCGGTGATGTACATGTTTATATGGACGAGAAGGACAAGGACGACCTTCGCGCCATCCGTGCCAAGGGTGTGGATGTCTACATCCAGATCGCACCCGGTGACCACAAGCTGGACTTTGATAAGTAACCCAAGGTTCCGGCTCTGCAGGCGGTATGCAGAGCAAAAAATATAATTTATAAAGAGGAGAGAAAATCTATGCAAATCACACTCGTGCAAGGTTTGCTGATTGCGCTGCTCGTTTTCATCTGCGCGATCGACAAACACATGGAAACCTTTATGTGGTTCCGCCCGCTGGTCGTAGCGTTCTTCACCGGCATCATCCTCGGTGATGTACAGCTCGGTATGCAGGCAGGTGCCGTTGCGGAGCTTTCCTACCTGGGTCTGCTGACCGTTGGCGGCACCGTGCCGCCGGACCCCCTGTTTGCCGGTCTGATGACCACCGTGCTGGCGTACACCACCGGCTGCGATGTCAACACAGCGCTGGGTCTTGCCGTTCCGTTCGCGCTGATCGGCCAGTGGATCAACACCGGCACCAACACCTTCTACGCCGGCTTCCTGCCGAAGGTTGACAAATGCGCTGCCGCCGGTGACGAAAAGGGCATTGCCAAGGTCATGTATACCGGCTGGATCCTGTATGCCGCCATGTTTGCCCTTGCCGCGTTCCTGTCCACCTACGCATTGCAGAGCGGTATTTCCGCTTTTGTGGCAGCCTTCCCGGCATGGCTTGTCCACGGCTTTGAAGTTGCCGGTGGTCTGATGCCGGCTGTCGGCCTTGCCCTGCTGCTGGTCGTTATGCTCAAGAAGGAAAACGCAGCCTATCTGCTTGCTGGTTTTGTCATCATGGTCATTACCAACTGCCAGAACATCCTGCCCATTGCTGTTATTGCGGGCTGCATCGCTTATGTCAATTTCACCCGCGATACGGAGACTGCCAAGCTGACGGCTGCATCCGCTGCAACTGCCGCCCAGGAAGGAGATTTTGAAGATGGCATCTAATAAGATTACCAAAAAAGACCTCAACGAAATGGCCGTCCGTTCTATGGCGGAGCAGTGCTGCTTCAGCTTTGAGCGTATGCAGGCCGTAGGCTTCTGCTACGGCATGACCAAGTGCTTCCGTAAGATTCACGGCGACAACAATGAGGAAATGGCCGCCGCGATGGAAAACAACCTCGACTTCATCAACACCGAGCCGCATATGGCCGCGATCCTGCAGGGCCTGATCGTCTCCATGGAGGAGGCAGGCCAGAATCGTGAGATGATCCACAGCCTGAAAACCGGTCTGTTCGGACCTTTGGCAGGTTTGGGCGATGCTATCTGGTGGTACACCGCCATGCCCATCATTGCATCCATCTGCTGCTCTTTGGCAACGCAGAACAATGTTCTGGGCCCCATCTTCTACATTCTGTTCTGGGCACTGACCGCTATCTTCAGCCGCATCTGGTTCGTGCGTCTGGGCTACAATGCCGGTGTAAGCTCCATCAAGTTCATCGGCGATAACGCCGCTTATATCAGCAAGGCTGCCGGTATTCTGGGCGTTATGGTTGTCGGCGGACTGATCCCCAGCTATGTATCCTTTGCTTTCCCCGAAACGCTTGTCATCTCCAGCGTTTCCGTGCAGGGTATCTTTGATTCCATTATGCCCAACATTCTGCCGCTGGGCTTTGTGTTCCTGCTCTACTGGCTGTTCAAGAAGAAGAATGTCAACACCATGAAGCTGATCCTGCTGGTCATTGCTTTGTCGGTTGCACTGTCCTTCCTGGGCATCATGTAAGTTTTACTGCGGCGGCTCGCGCCGGTTCAGCATTCCCCCGCGAGCCGCATTTTTTATATGCTGTATTGTCATGACATAATTACAAATGGAGGCTATTGTACCTATGAGCATGGTAAACTTTGACGAAAACCAGATCATTGCCAACGGTGCCAGGATCTACGACCAGCGCGCCAAGATCGAGGCTATCGCGGATTCGATCGTGGATAACGGGTTTGACCTGCTGCTGTTCACCAGCAGCGGCGGTTCTCAGGCGATGCTGGACCCGTTCGCCTTCTACATCCGCCATATGTCCCGCCTGCCGGTCGAAAATGTACTGTCCGCCAACCTGATGACCGGTGACTGCAACCGCATCACCGATAAGACCGTGGCGTTCCTGACCTCGAAGTCCGGTGACACCGCCGAGACCGTAAAGGCAGCCAACTGGCTGAAAGAGCAGGGCGTGCGCCTGTTTGCCGCCGTCGGCAAGGAAAACTCCACGCTGGAATCCATCTGCGATGACACCATCGTCTACGGCGAGGGCCGCCCGCAGGAGCTGGTGTTTTATCTCCTGATCGGCCGTATCCTGTACCGCAGCGGCAGCTTTGATGCCTATCCCCGCTTTGCGGATGAGCTGAAGAACCTTGCCTTTGCGCTGGCACAGGTACGCAAGCAGGCAGATGCCAAGTGCCTAAAATATGCGCAGGATTACTGCAAGGAGCCGTATAACATCTGGATCGGCAGCGGCGATCTGTGGCCCACTGCCTACAGCTACAGCATGTGTGTGCTGGAGGAAAGCCAGTGGATCCGAACCAAGAGCGTTTCCAGCCCGGAATTCTTCCATGGCACACTGGAACTGCTGGAGGACGATGTCTGCACCACGCTGCTGCTGACTGAGGGCCCCACCCGTGCGCAGGACGAGCGCGTAAAGGAGTTTGCCGCCCGCCATACCAAAAAGCTGACCTGCTTTGACACGAAGGAGTATGCACTACCCGGCATCAGCGATGAGTTCCGTCCGCTGCTCAGCCCCGTTGTCATGGCGGCTGTTTTGCAGCGCATCAGCAAGAACATTGAGGTCATCACGGATCATTCTCTGGATATCCGCCGCTATTACAGAAAAGAGAGCTATTGAGTATGAAACTGATTGCATTAGGGGATAACGTAATAGACTATTACCACAACACACAGGAGTGTTTCCCCGGCGGCAATGCGGTAAACGTCGCAGTTCATGCTGCGCGGCTGGGGGCACAGGCCGAGTATCTCGGCTCCCTTGGCGATGACAATATGGCACATATTGTGGAGAAAGCACTCCAAGAAAACGGCGTGGACATCAGCCATTGCCCCGTTTTGCAAGGGCGTACCACCAAGGTGTGCAGCTATGATGTAGTCAACGGCGAGCGCAGCTTCCTTGAGGTAATCACCGGGGAAAGCTGGACCGGCCCGCTGCAGATCGGTGCGCAGGAGCTGGACGAGCTGAAAACCGCCGATCTGATCGTCAGCAGCTGCAACGCCAAAATGCCCGAACAGATGGCGGCTGTGCAGGCACTGCCCGCTGTGTTTGCCTATGACTTCGGCGAAAAGGAAAAGTACCGCACCGATGCCTACTATGACGAGGTTTGCCACGGTATAGATCTGGCGATGCTTTCCTGCAAGCCGATGGACAAGGCTGCTTTTGCGGAATTGTGCGCGCCGCTGCACCGCCGGGGCGTGGTGCATATTCTGGCCACAATGGGCGCAGCCGGACAAATGTTGTCTGTACAAGGGAAAATCGTGGAAAAGACTACCCAAATGGTAGAGGCAAGTGATACAATGGGGGCAGGAGATTCTTTCCTTGCTGCCTTCCTCTGCTCACTGTATACTGCGGGGTGGCAAAAGGCAAAGCCCATGCCGGAGCAGGCGCTTCTGGCTGCACTGGCTGCCGGGCAGCAGGTCTCGGCACGCAACTGCATGGCACAGGGCGGCTTTGGCTGTAAAGCGGAAATCTCCCCAGACGGCACCGAATAACAAGAAGGAGATTTCCTATCATGATCGAACTGAACGGAATACAGCTTGACAAAACCAGCGCAGTCCCCCTGTACGAGCAGCTGCGGAAGGCATTGCTGGAGGCTATCACCAGTGGGAAACTGTCGGCAGGGACAAAATTGGCGACAGAGGAGGAGCTGTGCGCCCAGTTCGGCATTTCGCGCCCTGTTGCACGGCAGGCTTACAATATGCTGATTGAAGAGGGCTTTGTGGAGCGTATGCGGGGTCGCGGCACCTTTGTGCGCAGCCCCGATACCCGCGGCCGCTTTCTGAACAAGCAGCTGAGCTTTGCCGCCGAGATGGGGGTTTTGAATCTGGAACACCGTACCGAGGTGCTGCGTGCAGAGTGGGTTAGCTATACCCCGGAACTGTTTGCACGGCTCAAGCTGGAACACGGGGACCGCTGCTATCATCTTGTGCGTATGCGCTATGTCAGCGGAAAGCCCTTTGTTCTTGTGGAAAACTATGTGCCGGAATCTGTGTTCCCCGGTATTGATGCCTACGACTTCGCCCGGCGTTCGCTGTACGATGTCTTTGAAACTGTGTACCACGAGAAAATCGTTAAATCGCGCCGTGTTCTGATGGCGCAGACCGCCAACGCCGAGTTTGCCAACCTGTTCGGCGTACACCGCGGTTCCCCCGTACTGTATGTCGAAAACACGGTCATGGACCAAAACGACCGCCCGATCGACCTCAGTAAAGAATATCTGGACGGTGTTACCCAGAAATTTGAATTTGAAGTTGTCAACCAATAAGCCGGGGCTGTGTGCCCGGTTTTGCTAAAGGAGTGTAATTTGCTATGGTAGGTGTAGTTGTGACCGGGCATGGCGGCTTTGCCGCCGGTATGGCGGCCAATGTAAAAATGCTGGCAGGCAGTGATGCGGAATTAAAAGCCGTGGATTTTGCTGACGGCATGGATGTGGAAGTGTTTGAAAAGCAGCTGGCGGAGGCAATCGACAGCTATGCAGACTGCGAGGCTGTTCTGGTGCTGGCAGATATTGCCGGCGGTACGCCGTATAACCGCGCAGCAGGGCTTTCCATGACCCGCCCCAAGGTGCGTGTGATCTCCGGGCTGAACAGCAGTATGCTGATGGATCTGTGCATGCGCAACATCACCGGTGACGAATGTCCCGATGCGGATGCACTGGCCACCGACATTATGCAGACCGGGCACGAGAACATCGGCAAGTTTGTGCTGGAGGTTCCCGCCCAGCCGCAGGAGGACGAGGACGGTATCTGAAGGGAGAAACGCCATGAAGCCGATCAAGGCAGTCATCTTTGATATGGACGGCGTGCTGATCGACAGTGAACCGGTCTACCTGCAACATCAGTATGCGCACCTGAAACCGTCCTACCCGTGGATCACCGTGGAAAGCATGTACCCGTTGGTGGGCATTTCCGGGCAGGAATATATGCCCTTTATGGCAAAGCTTTGCCGCCGTACCGACGATGCCGCGTTCCGGCAGGAAATGGACGCCATGAACGCCGGCTGCCAGGTGTATTACCCGGATATTCTGCGCAAAGAGGTTCGCCCGCTGCTGCATGAATTAAAGCGGATGGGGCTGCAGGTGGCTCTTGCAAGCAGCAGCAGCCGGGAATGTATTGAGCAGGTTCTGGCACAATGCGAGATTCGGGAGCTGTTTGACTGTATCGTCAGCGGTCACGAATTTACCCGCAGCAAGCCGGACCCTGAAATTTACCGCTTCACCATGGACAAGCTCAGGCGCAAGCCGGAGGAATGTCTGATCGTGGAGGACTCCACCTACGGTGTGCAGGCGGGTACGGCGGCGGGCGGCGTTGTGGCTGCCCTGCGGGACGAAAGATTTCCGTTTGACCAGCGGGCAGCGCAGCTGCATATCGACAGCCTTGCCGAGCTGCCTGCGCTGGCGGCGTGCGGCGGAAAAAAGATACGCGCCGCCTTCTTTGATGTGGACGGTACCCTGCTTACCGTGGGCGGGCATCGGATGCCGCCCGGTGTAGCCCCGGCACTGCAGGCTTTACAGCGCAGCGGCGTGCAGGTGTTTCTGTGTACCGGCCGCCATGCGTTGGAAATCGAGGAAGAAAATATGCTGCCCGGCATCACGGTTGACGGTGCTGTTTATATGAACGGTCAGCTCTGCGAGCTGCAGGGGCAGATCGTACGGGAAACGCCCATTCCTGCCGAGGATCTGTCGGCCTTGAAGCAGTTTTTACAGAAAAAGAACCGCAGCTGCATTTTTCTTGAAAAAGACAGAATGTACGCCAACTGTGTGGATTCCCGCATGGAGGTCGAGCAGGCAAAAATCGGCACCGCCGTGCCGGCTGTGCGCGATATTTCCGATCTGGAAAACCGCCGCATATATCAAGTCATCCCCTTCGTGAACGAGGAGGAAGAAAAAGAACTGCTGCGGCAGATGCCCCATTGCAGGACAAAGCGCTGGGGGGATGCCGTGGTGGATCTGATGAGTCGATCCGGCGGCAAGGAAAACGGCATCCGTGCCCTGTGTGCGGCAATCGGTATCACCACGGAGGAAGCCATTGCCTTTGGAGATGCCGACAACGATTTGGAAATGCTGCAGCTGGCCGGCATCGGGGTGGCTATGGGCAATGCCCTGCCGCAGGTGCGCGCCTGTGCCGATATGGTCACAGACACCGTGGAAAATGACGGCATCGCCCATGCACTTCAAAAATTAAAACTGATTGGGTAAATACAAAACGAGGAGCGTTTTCCCACAAGGGAGGCTCCTCGTTTTCCGAAAGGGGCAGTGTTCTATGATAAAAGAAAAAGCGCAGACCCTTGTAACGGATCAGCTGTATAATCTGGTCGCAGGGTTTCTGTATGCCCTGAGCATCTGCTATTTTGCCAAGGGCGCGGACTTTGCACCCGGCGGGCTGTCGGGTCTGGCCTTGTTGGGCAACTATCTGTGGGGGTTCCCCATCGGCATCACAACGCTGGTGCTGAATGTGCCTCTGGTTCTGCTTGGCTTCCGCTTTGTGGGACGCGCCTTTCTGGGAAAAACCGTCATCAGTATGCTGTGGTGTACCTTTTTTCAGGATGTTGTCTTTGCAGACCAGCCCGGCTACGGCGGCGATCCGTTGCTGGCGGCACTGTTTGCGGGTATCACATGGGGCGGCGCGTTGGCGCTTTTGTATATGCGGGGTTCGTCCAGCGGCGGCACCGATTTCTTGACGATGTCGATCAAAGTGCTGCGCCCGCATCTGTCGGTCGGTGTTGTGACCGGTGCGATAGACCTTGTGGTCATCCTGTTGGGGTGGCCTGTGTTTGGTTCTGTCGATGCCGTTTTGTACGGTCTTGCCACAACGGCGGTCACATCGCTGGTTATCGACAAAATCATGTACGGCAGCAATGCCGGCAAAATGCTGACGATCATCACTACCAGGGGGCAGGAGATTGCGGACGAAATTTCCCGCCAATGCGAGCGCGGCTCAACGATGGTCAAAGCGGTGGGCACATACACCGGCACGGAACGGCAGATGCTGCTCTGCGTCTGTGCCAGACCGCAGGTGTACCGAATCCGGATGGCCGCCTACCGCATCGACCCCGGCTGTATGGTCATGGTGACAGAAACCGGCGAGGTCTACGGCGAAGGCTTCATCGACCCCGGCAAGACAGCATCGTTTTTGTAAAGATTGCTGCCGCACACGAGAAGAAAGGAAAGATTTGTTATGAATCCTATTACGCCTGCCGAATTGGCAGCTTATTTTGACCACACCCAGCTGCGCGCCTATGCGCAGCGCGGGGATTTTGAAAAGCTCTGTGCAGAGGCTCGCGAGTACGGCTTTGCCATGGTGGCGATCAATCCGGCTCCCGTTTCCCTGTGCAAGGATCTGCTGGCGGGAACATCGGTCCATGTGGGCGCGGCGGTTGGTTTCCCCTTGGGGCAAAACACGCCCAAGGTTAAGAAATACGAAACCGTAGATGCAATCGCCAATGGCGCGGATGAGATCGATTATGTTATCAATATTACGCAGCTGAAAGAGAAGAACTATGATTTCATTGAGCATGAGATGGCCGGCATTGTAGAGGAATGCCGCGGTGCAGGGGTGATCTCGAAGGTGATTTTTGAGAACTGCTACCTGGCCGAGGAGGAAAAGCGCGCACTTTGTTCCATGATGCCATGGAAACTCCATATGCAGCACCGGCAGATACGCCAATCATGTAATCTGGCATAATCTTGTTCTCTAACAGGGCATCCATGACACCACAAGAAAATATAGTTCTGAATGCGCCACCTTCAAATACAATTCCAGTTTTCATATTTTAACCTCGCTGATTGAATGTAAAATGCATGCAAAAGAAATTCTTTTGAACTGATAGTTATATTTTCTTATTAAAAATGCACTTAGTCAATATAAATCTGTAATATAAGGGCAGATTTATTAAAAATAAGTTGCTTAAATGTACTTTTTAGTGTACAATTTCTATAAAATTATCAGTAAAACTGGTAAAGTATATTTCCCATGATGGGATAGGTTAAGGAGACAGAAATAATGGACGCTGTAGTAAAATATATTGACGGACTTCTGGAAAAGAGTACACCGGATGCTCCTGTATGGAATATCGAGAAAATTAAGCAGGGACTAAAGTCAAAGTGGAATTACATTGATGGATGTATGATTAAGGCTGTTCTTCAGATGTATGATTTAACTAAAAATGAGAAGTATCTTAAGTTTGCTGATGACTTTATTGATTACAGAGTATTTGAAGACGGTACAATAGATGGTTACAGCATCGGTGAGAAGAATATTGATAATGTTAATGCTGGTAAGACTCTGTTTGAATTATATGATCTTACAGGCAAAGAAAAGTACAAGAAAGCAGCAGATCTTGTATATTCACAGATAGAGATTATGCCTAGATGTAAGAATGAAGCCAGAAGCTTCTGGCATAAGGATATATATCCTAATCAGGTATGGCTTGATGGTCTATACATGGGACTTCCTTTCTATCTTGAATATGAGACAAGATACAATAACAGAAAGAATTATCCTGATATCTTCGGACAGTTCAAGTTCGTTATTGAGAACATGAAAAATCCTCTTAATGGACTTTACTTCCATGCAATTGATACAAGCAAGGAAGCATTCTGGTGCGATAAAGTTACAGGATTATCACAGCACAGCTGGTTAAGAGCTATTGGCTGGTACACAATGGCTCTTCTTGATTCACTTGATCAGGTTGATAACAGCGATCATAAGTATGATGCAGAATGTAAGATGCTTGAGGATGCATTCAGGGAACTTATAGATGCAATGCTTAAGTATCAGGACGAAAGTGGCATGTGGTATCAGATAGTTAATTATGGCGGAATGGATAAGAATTATCTTGAGACAAGCGGAAGCTCAATTATGGCTTATGGTATTCTTAAGGGTATCCGTCTTGGATTCCTTTCAGATGATTATGCACAGTATGCTAAGAAGGCTATTGATGGAATCTGTGAAAGATACTTAAAGACTAATGAAGATGGTTCATTATCACTTGGCGGTATCTGTCTCGTTGCGGGACTTGGTGGTAATGGAAGAAGACCTGGTACATATGATTATTACATGTCAGAGCCTGTAGTAGAAGATGATGCAAAGGGTGTTGGACCATTTCTTCTTGCATATACAGAACTTTTAAGATACGAAAGTAA
>OGYO01002380.1_pt1 | contig 10065 bp, 7 predicted proteins | sample 1576561 | NCBI WGS metagenome assembly OGYO01 (sample SAMEA3541507, study PRJEB24748) | human gut metagenome | biome: human gut; feature: human-associated habitat; material: faeces | place: China | collected 2012 | reverse complement strand
GGCCGCTGTGAGCAATCGGGAAGCCCTTGTGAAGAAGATTGCAAATCAGATGCACCTCCGGGTGTCCTCTGACCGGGCGCAGCACAAACGGGATTTGAAGCAGTGTAAAGCACGAATCGCAGAAATCGAAGACCTGTATGCAAAACTTTATGAGGACGTATCAAAGGGACTTCTCCCGGAGAAACGTTTTCAAATGCTTGCAGATCGCTACGACAAAGAACAGGCTGAACTGACCGAGAAGATTGAGCAGTACGAGCGGGAAGGCCGTGCTGAACACGATCAGCTGGACAAGATTCAGGATTTTATTGATGAAGTCAGCAAGTACGCTGGCATCACCGAACTGAACTATAAGATTCTGCATCAGCTGATTGACAAGATTCTGGTATCCAAAGCGGAAAAGGTCGATGGCGAATACGTCCAGAAAATCCAGATTTTCTACCGCTTTATCGGCCCATTGGATGCCATCGAGTAACAAAGTCAGAAAAGTCACCTCCGAGAACTATCCTACAGATTCCGGCCGGGAGGGAGAACTGATCTTCCGCTTGGTGTATCAGCAAGCAGGCTGCAAAAAGCCCTTTTCCCGCCTGTGGCTGTCCAGCATGGAGGAAAATGCTATCCGGGAGGGCTTTGCCCACCTCAAACCGTCAACTGAATACGATGCGCTGTACAACGCAGCGCTCTGCCGGGAACGTGCCGACTGGATGGTCGGCATCAATGCGTCTCGGCTTTTTTCGTGTCTGTACAACCAGCCCTTGGCGGTGGGGCGTGTTATGACCCCGGTGCTTGCTATGACGGTGGTGCGAGAAGCCGCCATTGCCGCCTTTACCCCGGAAAAGTTCTACACGGTGGATCTGGAACTGACCAGCGGCTGCACGGCATCCAGCCGCCGCATTCCTGAAAAATCCGTTGCCGAGAACCTGCTGGAAGCCTGCCGAAAGGAGATGGTAGCAACGATCCAGCGCATCACCCGCAAGGAAAAATCTGAAAATCCGCCGTCGCTGTACGATCTGACCACCCTTCAGAGGGACGCTAACCGCTTGCTGGGGTACAGCGCACAGCAGACTTTGGACTATGTACAGAGCCTGTATGAGAAGAAACTTACCACTTATCCCAGAACTGATAGCTGCTATATCACCGACGATGACGAGGAGATGCTGGAGGAACTGACTGAGGAGTTGGAGGGTTTTCTCGACATTACCTCGGCAGATGTGGACGAGGCTGTGCCTCGGACACGGCGCACCGTCAACCGGGAAAAAGTCACCGACCACCACGCCATTCTGCCCACTCGCAGTATGCTGCAAGCAGATCTGGACGCACTGCCCAAGGGCGAGCAGAACGTCCTGAAACTCATCATCGCCCGGACGCTGATGGCGGTAAGCAAGCCCTTCCGCTATCTGGAAACCCTGCTGACCACCGAATGTGCCGGGGAGGAATTTACCGCCAAAGGCAAGGAGGTTCTGGAGGAAGGCTGGAAAGCGGTGGAGCGCAAGGTGCTGGCAGACATCCTGAACCGGAAACAGGAACTCACCGCCCTGCCCAATGCAGCGGAAAACGAGTGCGGCATCCTCAACGCCGAACTGAAAGAGGGGCAAACGTCCCCGCCGAAGCATTTTACCGAGGACACCCTGCTGCACGCTATGGAAACCGCCAGTGCAGACAGTATGCCGGAGGGCGTGGAACGTCAGGGCATCGGCACCCCGGCAACCAGAGCCGCCACCATCGAAAAGCTGGTGCAGAAGGGTTTTCTGGAACGCAAGGGCACCAAGAAAACCAAGGTTCTGCTGCCCACCGACAAAGGCAAAGCCCTTATCACTGTGATGCCCGAAGAGATTCAGTCTGCGGATATGACGGCTGACTGGGAAGCGAAACTGCTGCAAATCGAGCGTGGCGAAATGGAGCCGGGTGAATTTATGACTGAGATCAATACGATGATTACCGAACTGGTAAAGAACACGGAAATGAAAAAAGGAGTGAATGCGCTTATGAAAAACAAGATTATTGGTATCTGCCCGAACTGCGGTGCAAATGTTGTGGAGCGTGAAAAGGGCTGGTTCTGCGAGAACCGGGAGTGCCGTTTTGTGCTGTGGAAGGACAATGCGTTCTTCAAGCGTCTGGGCAAACGGCTGGACGCTCATGCGGCGGACAAGCTGCTGCGGGATGGCCGTGTCCGCCTGAAGGACTGCAAGAGCGCCAAGGGCAAGACCTACAATGCTACTGTTCTGCTGTCCACCGAAACCGATGGCCGCAGCAAGTTTTCTCTGGAATTTGAGGGTGGGTGCTGATGGAGCAGAAAACGGAAGCTCTCTACCTTATCAACGGAGACAGGTTCCTGCATCTGCGGGAAAACGGTGCCGGGGTCGGTTTTGCCACCTACGACTGCGCGAACGGTGCGCCGCTGGAAAGCGGTCAGATTTCCAAGCAAAATCTGCCGCCGGATGGCCGCAACGCCATTCCTGCTGCCCGGAACTGGTATCTGTTTGAACTTTCCAGCGATGACCGCAAGGCGATTCAGGAGGTCAGCTTGCAGCACCTCGACACCATCCCGCAGTCTGGTGTCCGCAGGCGGCGCATCTGGGATGACCCCACGATTCCCAGAGATGATGTCCGGCTTATCAACAGCCACTATGATGATCTCTACCGGGTGCCGAATCATGGCGTGATTCAGGTTGACCGTTCCGATGGCAGCAGTTACACGGCACGGGTCGAGCATCTGGACGACTATCATTTTGATTTGGGCGAGTACGGAAACGTCTATCACATCTGTCAGTTTGGCGAGATGATGGAGCGTAACGGTTCGACCGCCTATCCTGAGATTCAGACGCAGGACGAGCAAGGCGCATGGGAGCTGGGCGGCAAGGGTTATCTTGCCATTCAAAGTTGCGAGGATGGCTGGGATTATACCCTTTATCACAGCGATTATTCTGTGATGGATGGTGGGCAGATCGATGCGCCGGAACTGACGATTCAGGAAGTCCGGGAGCAGATTCTGGAAGCGCATCACATGGAAAAGGGGCGGCGGCTGTTGCAGGACTACGATGCCGTCATGGACAAAGTTGCGGAAGCCGAGGAACTGAGTGCAGACCATCGCCCTTCCACACTGGAAAAGCTGGCAGAACTGGCAGGTGATACGTCTGCGCCAAAATCGTCTGCACGTTCTGCGCCAGAACTGTGAGGTGGACGATGCAGCAAAAATGGAACCAGAATTTTGACGGTGAAGCCATGACGGACATCCCGCAGAAGTTTCTGAACGCAGGATGCGATGTTTATATGGTGATGCAGCTGCGGCATGACGAGAAAATCTTCGATGAAAGATTTGCTTCTATGCGGGAGTTGAATCGTCGAGGCAAAACGCCCGACCCGGAGCATTACGAGATCACCTACTATGCTGATCTGCCCGCCATGTGGCAGGATGTGCCGAACAACGAGGTTTTGGAAGAACTGTTTCAGGTGTTCAACCTCTCCCGTCCGCAGGATTTTGAGGGACACAGCCTGTCGGTTAGCGATGTGATCGCACTTAAACGCAATGGCGAGGTGTCTGTGCACTATGTGGACAGCATCGGCTTCAAAGATTTACAGGGTTTTCTGGATAAAGAGTGCCGCCTCCACCATACAGCCCGCTATCTCCGGTACTGATATAAAAAACAGGATTATAATATTCCCCATCTTTGACCAGTTCCAAATATAACTGGCTTCCGGTTGCACTTCCTGTACTTCCCGTTGTACCAATTACAGTATCTGTTGTTACTTCCTGACCATTTGCTACCGAAATGCTCTGCAGATAAGCGTATTTAATCTGCACACCTTTTTTATCCTGCGTAACTACATAATTTCCAAAAGTTCCGCTATATCCTACATCTACAACAAAACCATTCATCGCTGACTTCACTTCTGTTCCCTGTCGTACATTAATCGTCACACCTCTGTGAAGTTGTGTCTGCCCGGTTCCATTGTTTACAGAATACCCATAATAGGTACTGATATAGGCATACCAGTTTAACTCAACCGGAGTTTTATATGTCTGTAAATTTCCTCTGTTGGAATAGACCTCTTCATAAATTTCCTGCTCATCCTCTTCCATTCTGGACAGAATAACACTTCTAAGCGGTTTTGCCTGAACAGAAACATTCAGTACATCTGCAGTTACTGTACGGGTAACTTCCACAGAGTTCTGATTGCCCTCTGCCAGAAAACATTCCCAGGTCTGATGACCATGTGCCTCAGCTACTGCGTGATTATCATAATAAACATCAAACTGGACACCATACTGGGCAAAGTTTCCAGTATCTTCTACGGTGTACTCAATCCCATTCATCACTACTTTCGTCCCCATTGGAAGAAATGGGTTTGCAGCATCAACCGCAAGCGTATGATTAGCCTGTGGCATTGCCCCTGAAGCAGTAGGTCCTCCACTCCACACGCCACAGCAGATGGGACAATTACAGTATCCACTGGTCACAACATTTCCCAATGACTGCCCTACCTGTATTGTAGATGTTTCCTGCCGGGTTTCACTTTTTTCCTCTACGGTGATTCCGTACTGTAAAGAAAAAATTGTTTCCAGTTCTCCTTTTATCTCATCAAACTTAAAATCCCCATAACTGGCAGTCAGATAACTGATCAATGTATGAGGATCATGGCCGATTTCACCAATGTTATATCTGTATTCATCTTTTCCTGGATACCGGGCTTCCATCTGGTTTATTTTCTGTTGAAGACTGGCTTCCAACTGTGTATAATACAACTCTGCTTTTTCAATTTCGTCCGGATCCGCAATGTAACTGGAAGCGATTACCGTAGAAATTCCATTAGAAAACATAGCCGAACAGGAAGCAAATCCTGTCATTACAGAAAGAAGCAAAATCAATAACAACCCCAATGAGATCAGAGTAGTTACATTTCTTACAAATACTTCCTGTGCCTTTCTTGCAATTTTAGTAGCAAGATTTACTGACCGGATTGAGGTGTCTTTTGTTTCTTTTGCAATCTTCCCAGCCCGGTATGCCATCTGATACTCTCGCTTAATCCTCTGCTTCTGTATTAATTTTCTGATCAGCTTTTTCTGCATCTCTGGATGTTCTTCCAGATATTTCTGATATTGATACCTGGATGCACTCTTCCAGGCTCTTTGCTCTAAACGGTTTTCTTTATGTATCTGACTGCGGTTCTTCCGGATATTTCTACTGCTATGTTCCTGTAATATCCACTCACCTGAACGCACCAGCTTATGTGCTGCATCTACTGCACTGTTTTCCTCTTCGTCTTCGCCTGCTTTCTGATATACTGCATTTTTTAATGCTTTCTTTGGAACAGAAGACAAGGTTTTCTTTTTACCATCCGTTTTCCCTGTTTTTTTGTCGAAATATAAATGGTACTTTACCTTTGCTTTCTGTTCCTCATTTGTTTTCTTGGTATAAACAGAATCTTTCGGAATTTTGTTCTGCCTCTCAGCTTCCTGTTTTCTTGCAGCCTTATCCACTTCCTGATAAGTTTTTATTGTTTTTCGGCTATATTTCTGCTTTCCTTTTTTTCGGTTTGTAGAAACATCATTCTTCTCTGCCTGAAAATGTCCTCCATCTGTTTCAGCCGAAGTTTTCTTTTCTTTCTTCAGACTTCCATCTGTCTCCAGTTTTCCAAACTGCAGTCTCTGCTGTTTCTTTTTCTGTCGCTGATACTGGCTCCTGTGTTTTTCTTTGCGCTCACGTATTTCTACCGCTGAATCCACAGATACACCTGCAGGCTTGTCCCGGTATCTGTACCGTCCCTGTGTTTTTCGTTTTCCCGGAGGACTGTTTGCAGCCTCTTCTTTTTTCGCAGGATTTCCCTCCTGAACTTTTTCGGAAAATTGTTTCTTTTCAGCTTTTTTATGAGAGTTTTTCTTCTTTTCAGAAGTAATAAATGCCTGTTCTACATCCTTCTGTTTATAAGACAACTCCTGATCGCTATTTGTAACTTTTCTGGTCTCCTTTGTTGCAAGATTTTCCTCAACCAGACCATTTCTGGTCATACGGCTGACTTTCTTCTCTTTCGCCGTATATTTTTGTTTTCCCAATGTACCTCACCTCTGCTTTTTTGTCCGTTAAGTCTGAATCTCATCCGGTTTAGTACTCATCAAAGCATAGGTTCTGGTATCCTGCGGATATCTGTCTGCAAAAGGTATGATTACATTTCCGTAAAAAAGCAGCCCTTCTCCTGCATTACTGTTATTTACAAAAGAAATCTGATGCTTGGAAATATTCAATTTCTCCGCAAGGATCTTCTGATCCCCGCTGTGCTGATTTAACATCAGGATAAAATCACTGTTTCCCACAATACTTTCTACTGCCAGAGAGCCAAGAAAATCTGTTACATTCTGACTGATTCCTGTAATGATTCCACCCCACTTACGAAATCTCTTCCACATTTCAATAGAATAATTAGCAGTCTGTGGCTGGTTCAGCAAAAGGTGAAATTCATCCACATAATAACGGGTTGATTTCCTGCGACTGCGGTTCTGTGATACTCTTGTCCAAACCATATGCTGGACAATCAACATCCCTGCTTTTCGTAGTGTGGTTCCAAGTTCCCGGATATCAAAGCATACCACTCTGTTCTGCGTATCGACATTACTTCGATGGTTAAATACATTCTGCGATCCTGTTACATACAACTGCAGACTGTTGGCAATGTTCTGTGCTGCTGGTTTATCTGGTGCATAAAAGTTCAGACGTTCATAGAAATCCTGCAAAGTCGGCATATTTTCCGGTTTTGGATCATTGTAAAGATATTTTTTATAAATGTCTTTTACACACAGGTCAATCATGGAAACCTCATCACCATTTAATTCTGCATTTTGAGGTTTCTTCATAATGACCTCGCAGAAAGATGTGATAAACTCTGCTTTATCAGCAATAATGGTATCAATATCCTCCACATCGCCATTAATCCTGTATTTCTCCGGATGATAAATAACATCCAGGTTCACTTCCATAGGATTGATGTAATCATTACTTTTTGCACTGATTTTAATAACTTCACCATTTAAGGCATTTACCAGCGGAAAATATTCTCCCTCCGGGTCACAGATAATAATGTCATCGTCTGTAATCAGGAAAACATTGAGAATTTCTCTTTTCGTTGCAAAACTCTTACCGGAACCAGGAGTACCCAAAATCAGGCCGTTAGGTGTTTTCAATCGTTTCCGATCCACCATAATGAGATTGTTTGACAGTGCATTTAAGCCATAGTAAAGAGCTTCACCGCCTTGGAAAAGTTCCTGTGTGGTAAACGGAACAAAGATTGCTGTAGAAGTCGTAGTCATAATTCTCTGTATTCCAGTCTGGTTCATTCCCAGTGGCAGTGATGCCACAAGTCCCTGTTCCTGCTGATATTGAAGTCTCCGTATATTACAATTATATTTCTGAGCAATTCCTGCCGTCTGATACACAATATTGTCCAGTTTTCTCTTATTGTCCGCTGTATTCATCAGCAAAAAAGTAAGTTCAAAAAGTTTCTCATTCCTGGACTGGATTTCATTGAGCAATCCCTCCACATCCTCTCCGTATGTAGAAATGTCCGTTGGAATAATATCCATATCATATCCGCTTCTGACCGCTTTCTTCTGTTCTTCAATTTTCATTTTCTGAATATTTGACAGCGTACTTTTCAGACTTTTAATAGCTGCCTTGGGATCAATGGGACGCAAGTGCATATTGATGATAAGATTCTCTTCCAGATCCAGCAGATCTGCCAGCAGTTTATCCGTAAGTTCTGGTGATGTAATCTGTAAATATGACACGCATCCAAAAGTCTGTCCCATCCGAAAATAGCTGTCATTGCGAAAATCAAATCCGGTAGGTGCAATAAAGTCTTTTGTCTGCAGACCTGTTTTTGCAACCATCCCATAATGGAAATGGAAAGATTCTTTTGTGTCCATATTCATCACATCATGCAGAATTTTCAGACGTTCTACCCCATTTAAAGGCTCTGCCATGGCTCCCATCACCTTAAAATTATTCAATACACTGGCTTCAATTCTCTCCAGCCTGGATTTTGCATTTCGCAGATTATCCGCTTTAATGGAAAATGTAATATATTTTGTTTTTACAAGCCCATTATTTCCTTTGGAAAGCTGCATTTTCAACATATCCGAATATTCTTTCCGGATATCATTGAAACAGTCATCCTGCTCTGGAATATCAATATTTTTTGCATACTCATCAAAATTCACCTGTTGATTAAGAAATGTAATTTGTACCTCAACAGAGCTGTCAAATGAATTCAGGAACTCACAATAGTTCTCAAAAATAGCTGCTTTATCATCATTCTGCGCTAACTGGTAATTTATATCGTAGAACTGCACCATCTTTGAATAATAGTTATCATCTGTCCTGCAGATACCATCCTTATATATTTCCTTATATGGAATCGTATCCTGCGCTGTAAAAGGCTTCCTCTTCTTCTGATTCTCCGCTTTTATCATCCGAAGTTCTTTCAGACGCTTTTTTTCTTCTTTCGTAAGTCCGGTTTTCTGTTTCTTATTTTTTTCGGTCTGCTTTTTTAAGGAAATGGAACGGATTTCTCGCTTCCCTGGCTTCTTTTGCCTTTTTCTCAAGCCATGCACCCTCTTTCTCTAATTTATCGTACTCTATAATCCGGTCATATAAGTTTTGGGAACGATAGACCCTGATTCCAGGTCTTAAAAATTTCTGCCGGATAATGTGAAGCAATATTTTCTCTGCTGGAAATCCATCCTTTTCATACATTGCAAAAAAGAAAAATGGCAGCATCACTATGATCATAAGCGTTGCTGCCACATCTGTTCCCAGTCCTGCTTTTGTCAGCAAATAGACCGGAACACCACAAATTCCTGCCAGAGAAAAACATATAATTTGTCTTTTAGTTAAATTCAGTGCTAATTTTGTCTTTATTTTTGAAAAATCTTTCGGCACTGGAACATATGCCATATTCTTGTTTCCTCCTAATGTGCATTGAAGATTGATTTTGCCAGGGAACTGGTCTTAAACAGGCTGAAACATAAAATAACTGTATATGCTGCAACTGACCAGATAGCTGTATGAAGATTATCCGCAACTGTAATGGCATTTACCAGAACCGCATAAATCGCAACACATACCATCATAAAAAATCCCTGGAATCCCAACGCTAATAATGCCTTCACGTAATTATTTCCAATACTTCCCCATTCCCTGTTCGTAAATGTTGAAAACGGAATAGGTGCCACAGAGACATAAAGATATATTTCTATCATTCGTCCATATAAAATGACGGTAATCAGGACTGATATGATTTTTAGACATAAACTGACCAGCATCGTTTCCAGACCAAGCCCCAGTAATTCTCCGATTCCCATATCTTCAATCTGCGTTTCAAGAAGCGTTTTCAATGCTTCTGTAACATCAATAGATGCGGAACCGGTTATCATACCGCCAGCATTGGATACCACATGATTCGCTACATCAAAAATTGCCATCGCAATATCAAAAGTATGAGTAACCAGATATACCGCTACCCACATCTTAAAAATGTATTTGAAAAACATAAACGTATCCGTATCGTGCATATTGTTTTTTTCCATAATCATGGAAATCAGCTCATAACACAGTACAAATGTAATAATCATCCCCGCAATGGGGACAATGACATTATCCGACAGATTTTTTATCATGGAAAAAATGCCACTGTTCCAATTTTGGGGCGCGTTCGAGACGGGGACGGACGGCGGTATCTATGTCGACGGTACGCGCGTCTGCTCCGGCGTTATCCTGCCGGACGACGCCTTTGACCCGTGGCTCACAATGCAGGCGGATACCGATCCATTCTGGATCGCAGCCGACGGCAGCACGCTCGTCCTGCCGCTTCCCGGCATGCAGTCGCTCGTCGTCGCTCCGGCAGAGTCAGAGCAGGCGGCGCAGGAGCTTTTACAGTCGCTGCAGGAAGCGCTCCCGGATGAGACAAAAAACGCGATCTCCCCTTATCTCAAGTCTCAAGTGACCCGTGGTTAACGATTACCCGTTTTATGCTGAAAGGGAAGGTGCTATATGAAAACCGCAGAAAACAGAAAGCATG
>OGYO01002378.1_pt1 | contig 10072 bp, 6 predicted proteins | sample 1576561 | NCBI WGS metagenome assembly OGYO01 (sample SAMEA3541507, study PRJEB24748) | human gut metagenome | biome: human gut; feature: human-associated habitat; material: faeces | place: China | collected 2012 | reverse complement strand
GAGGAAATGCTGGCCCGACTGGACCGGAATTTCTCCCCCGCGGAACAGAAATCCCTGCTGTACACGGCGCAATGCTACTATACCTGCGAAAAGAGCGTCACCCGGGCCGCTGCCCAGCTGTACGTCCACAAGAACACCCTGCTCTACCGGCTGCACAAGCTCTGGAGCACCCTCGGTGTGGACGACAGCGGCGAATTCCAGCAGGAGTTCACTGTGCGGCTGATCCTTGAATACTATCTTGGTAAACAAGGCCCTCGGGCCTTAAAATAAGGGCATTGGAAAAATGTCTAAAAGGAGGATACATTCATGCAAACCTTTTTCCTGTTCGCACTCATCATAGCGTCAGTCGGGCTGATGGTCATCGCCATTTCAAAATGGAAGATCCATCCTTTCATCGTCATGACGGTCATTGCGCTTCTGGTCGGTCTGATCTGGGGCACCGTGTATCCGGAGTCTGAGCTGACCCCCGCCAAGGTCGTAAGCAGCGTCAAGAGCGGCTTCGGCGACATTATGACGAGCATCGGCATCGTGATTCTCTGCGGTACCATCATCGGCACCATTCTGGAGAAGACCGGTGCCGCGCTGACCATGGCAAACGCCATCCTGAAACTGGTCGGCAAGAAAAATAGCGTGGTCGCCATGGGTGCCATGGGCTCCGATGCCGCCATTGAGGCGGCGGACGTGGTGCTGATGAACAGCCGCCTCTCCGACGTTCCCGCGGCGATTCGCCTCTCCCGCGCGACGCTGCGCAACATCCACGAGAACCTGTTCTGGGCGTTCTGCTACAATGTCATCGGCATCCCGCTGGCGGCGGGCGTGTTCATCAGCCTGCTGGGCTGGAAATTGAACCCCATGTTCGGCGCGGCGGCGATGAGCCTGAGCAGCTTCTGCGTGGTGTCGAACGCGCTGCGGCTGAACCTCTTCCGCCTGCGCGACGGCCGGCATGACCGCGCCCTGCACCCGGTGACGCTGCCGGGCATAGCCGCCCAGCCCGGCGCAAAGGTGCTGACGATGCGCATTGATGGCATGATGTGCGCCCACTGCGAGGCACGCGTGAAGGCGGCGCTGGAAGCGGTGGATGGCGTGCAGAGCGCGGCGGCAAGCCACGAAGCGGGTACGGCGGTCGTGACGCTGAAAGCCGATGCGGATGAAAACGCCTTGAAGCCCCTGCTCAAAGCGGTTGTCGAAGAAAACGACTACGAGGTCAAGGGGTTCGACAAGTAATTTCATAGCATCTCCCCCTTCCTGTCTCATGCGGAGACGTGGAGGGGGATTTTTCGCACGGATTATCCACAGAAAGTGCATAACCTTGTGGATAACAATGTGCAAAAGTGGTGGATAACATCGTTTCAATCCCTTTTTAATCACAGCAGTTGTAAAATTCCTCCCCTCCATTGACATATCACGGAAACAATGATAAAATAAACGCAATCGAGAGCGGCGTTCGAGAGAAAAAACATGCCGCAAATACACGGGGCAAATCCCCCGAACAAGGAGAAAAGGCACATGAAACGGTTGACTTCTCTGGTTCTGGCGCTGTTGCTGGCGCTGACGATGATGGTGGGCGCGTTCGCGGAAACGGCGGATGTGACCGGCGAATGGTACGGCGAGCTGCTTGGCATTCAGGTGACGCTGACCATCAACGCTGACGGCACCTACAAGATGGACATTGCGGGCATGGATTCGGAGGAAGGCGTCTGGGAAAAGAATGAGGACGGCAACCTCGTGATGGACAAGGGAACGGAAGGCGAAGGGCTTGTGACCGTGACCGAAACGGGCCTGAGCACCGAGCAGGATGGCATGAAGATTGACTTCACCCGTGAAGCGCCCGCGGCGGACAGCGAGGGACTGACCATCAGCACGGAGACGACGGAAGAAGAACTGCAAGGCAAGTGGCAGGCGACGAGCGTCATCATGAACGGCATGAGCGTGCCGATGAGCATGGTGGGTCAGGAGTGCATCATTGAAGTGAAGGACAGCAATCTGTACCTGCTGAATCTGGTTGGTCAGACGGCGCTGGCGGAGATTCCGATTCCGATGACGTTTGTGGATGGCATCCTCACTGTGACGCTGCCGGTGGACGAGAACACGACGCAGATGTTCGGCGTGGCGAAGCTGACGGACGGCACGGTGCTGTTTGAACTTGTGCAGGGCGACACCACGATGGACTTCCTGATGGAAGCTGTTCCGGAGGACGCAGAACCTGCTGCGGCGGAATAAAATAATACCAGAATCATAACCACCATTGGGGCGGAGGACGGGAACGTCTTCCGCCCTTGCACGTTTTTTGGAGGGAATTGTTATACCTTTGATGCTGTTGTTGCACGAAAACATGAATGAACTGGTAGAAGAAAAGAGCAGCTAACGATGAAGAGACTGACGAGCGTTTTCCTTGCCCTTCTGATGCTGAACTTATTTTCCGCGGCGCATTCTCATTTGGAAATAGTATCATCATGAAGCAACCGGACAACAACGAATAATCCACCTTCGGACAGTACGAATCGGTATTCCGGATTTTTTGCGGAAAATGCAATTTTCGCGCAACCGATTCCGCCTGCCGCGCGTCTAATGGGTGAAGCGCTTCCGGAGGCGCGGAATTCGTTTATAGACAGGATAGAACGAAAGGAGTCAATATCATGAAGAAATTCTTGTGCGCATGTTTGGCGATGCTGGTGCTGCTCTGCGGCGCGGCAATGGCGGAGCATTTCCGCTGTCAGTTGCCGGAAGGGGCGTGGCTGGGCGATACAACGCCCCTGCGCGAGGGGGATGCGCTGCTGCTTGCGGGCGGCAAGGCACTCTACCGTGTGTCGCTGACGGACGGCAGCGCGGAGAAGCTGGCGGATATGCCGGATAATGTGATGCACTCGGTGCTGCGGCGCGACGCGGAAGGGCAGCTGACGCTAACCGGCATCGGGTACGATGACGACTGGAACGAACTACTCGTGACGTACACACTGAACGCGGACAGCGCGTGGGAACTGACGTCGCGCTGGGATGTGCGCGAAGCGTTGGATGACGAAAACGCGGGTGTCGGCGATTTGCTGGTGTCCGACAAGGCAGTCTACCTTACCCTGCGCGTGGAGGGTAAGCCGCAGCAGCTGATTTACGAGAATCTGGAAACGAGCGAAGTGCGGCAAATCGGCAGTTTCACTGATGAAGAGTGGAGCGAGGTGAAGCTGTTCCTCCGCGGCGATACGCTCTGCAATCCCGAAGGGGATTACGACAAGCAGATGCTGACGCTGCACACCTTTGACCCCGCGACGGGCAAAGTCGGCAAAGAAACGTACACGTCGGACACCGTGCCGCTTTGGACGGCGGACGATTTGCGCTATGTGAACGGGCACTATTACGCCCTGATGTATGACGACAATGTGCGCGGACTGTACAGCGGCGAAACGCTGGAAACCATGACGTGCATCGCGTCCCCGCTGACGACAATGGACAGCATCCTGCTGGTGACGGATGATGACGTACTGCTCGCCAACGGTACGCTGCTGATGAGCAGCCGTATTGTCTCCGAGACATCCGTGACGCTTGTCCTGAGCCAGACGGAAGCGCACAACGCGGCTGACTACATGCTGCAGAACGGCGTTACCTTCCGCAGCGTCTATGATCTGACGACCGCCGATATCCTCAACACGAAAAACAGCGATGTGGATATCCTCTGCATCACGCCGTTTGATACGGTGAGTTTGAAGCTGCTGAAAACCAAGGGCTACTTCACCGATCTGAGCAGCAGTGCAATCCTCTCCAAGCAGGTCAGCCGCCTCTATCCCGGCTTGCAGAAGGGTCTCACGACCGACGACGGCAAAATTATCGGCTGGTATGAGACGGTTGAAACCTATCTGCCTGATGCGGCAATGGATGTGCTGGAGCAGAACGGCATGACTTTTGCGAATACGCTGCTGGAGATGTTCCAGCAAATCACCCAGCTGGCGGATGAGGGCGTTTTCGCGGATGAAGGCATGGCACCCCTCGGCTACCCCGGTTACAGTCGCCTGAATATGCTGAACATGAGTATCGAGCGCTACCTGAACGAGCAGCAGCTGCTCGGCAATCGCATCACGCTGAATAACGCCGAATTGCAGGAGCTGCTGACCTACATCGTGGCGAACGTCCCGGAGGATGAAGACGCTTTCCCGCAGAATGAGGACGGGTATTCGCTCTACGAGATGGACGTTTCTATGCCGATTACGACGGATTGCCACATGCCGATGAAGGTCGGCGAATCGTCGCCCGCCGCGATTCCGGCATCGGTCTATGTGCTGGTGGTGAACCCGTACTCCCAGCACAAGGAGGAAGCCATCCGCTATCTGGAATACTGCGCGCAGAACGTCTACGATGAAACGCAGTACCGCATCTTCGCGGACATGACCGACCCGCTGGTGAACACCTATCAGCTGGAGCGGATTGCGGAACTGGCGGCGCAGATTGCATCCTTGGAGACGCAGGAGCAGACGGCGGAAGTCGCTCAGCAGCTGACAGAACTGCGTGAAAGCAAGGAGGAAGCGGAAAAGTACCGAAACATCATCGACGTGGAGGATATTGCCGCGTGGAAGCAGGTTGCGGGGAACATCGTCGTGCCGGAAGAAAACTACTTCACGGCGGATTTAAAGAAATTGGTGGAGCGCCTGGCAACGGGCAATTTGACGGTGGAGGCGTTTACGCAGGAAGCGAACCGCTACTTTGAGATGGTTTATCAGGAGCGTGGTGAATAAGGACGGGAGAAAGGGAAAATATCCGAAAACCGTATAAAAGCGTCAGAATATACGCCAAACTTGTAAATTCTGCATCCGCCCCCTTGCCTGTCTGCCAAAGGAATGGTATAATGAGAAACGGAAACTGTTTCGACAGGGGAGGATAACAGATGAAACGTCTGATGGCCCTTTTGCTGATGCTGTGCATTGCGCTGACCGGGATGGCGCTGGCGGAAGATGAGCTGTATGAGGAAGTGGACGACTCGGAGTTCAACGAGGATGCAGTTGTTCCGGTAGTAGGAGCTGTGTATCCGGATAAAGTGCTGTCGGATTTTGACAGCAATTCTCCAGCGCTCTATACTGCCCGCATGACCGCGTATACCAGCGGCTATGTGGAACGTGATATTGAGAGCGAGCGTGTTTTCCGCGTGGGCGACGCTTCCGCGCGCGGCGAAGTGCTGTATATTGACCCGACGTGGGTCATCATGCGCTATCAGGGGAAGCTTGCGTATGTCAAACGCCACCGCATTTTCAGTGTGACGCCGGTGGATTCTTCCACGACGCCGCCATACGGCACGCAGAAGCACGCCTATGTCGCCAAGACCGCCACGAATTGCTACGTCCGCAAGTCCATGAGCGATCAGGACGAAAGCTGGGTGGTGCTGAATCCCGGCACGACGATTTCCATCTGGTGCATGTACGACGGCTGGGCGGTTGTCAACTATATGCGCAGCTATGGCTATATCAATCTTGATCAGCTGACGGACTTGACGCCGGTGTCCCCGACGGATAATCCCCTGCGCGAGGATACCCCGATTGCAGCGTACACCTCGTATTATAAGATGGTGGACACGGAAAAAAACCATAACCGCATCTTCAATATTGCCCGCGGAAGCGAGCTGATTTCGGGTATTTACCAGCCGGGCGACATCTTTGACGGCAACAAGATCATGGGACCATACAACAAGGGAAAGGGCTATTTGCCCGCCGGCGCGCTCTCTGACGGCACGACCACGACCAGCTACGGCGGCGGCACCTGTCAGGTGTCCTCGACGCTGTACAACGCGCTGCTCCAGCTGCCGGGGATTAACATCCTCTATCGCCGTGCACATGGCGAGAATGCCGCACCGTACCTGCCGCACGGCGTGGACGCGGCGGTCGGCAACAAAACGCAGAACCTTCGCTGGCGCAACGACTACGACTTCCCGATTCGCGTCGAAGCGCACACCAGCGGTGACGGCGCGCTGTGTATGCTGATTTACCGGGTGTATGACGAGGAATAAGGCAATATACACGCAAAGGGGCGAGCAATCGCCTCTTTTTTGATGAAATCGGATGGGAAAAGCGGGAAATCCGGCGAATCAGCAGGAATTTCGCTCGTCAAGGTCGAATATTAACTTGTTACCTCTTCCGCTTGAAAGGAGAAATCACCCGATGAAACGCTTGCTGTCGCTGATGCTGACCCTGCTGCTGACGGCAGGGCTGCTGCTGCCCTGCGCGAAGGCGGAGGACACGGTGCTTGAACCGCTCTGGCATGTGCCGGACTATGTGCAGTGGCTGCTGGACGTGGCGCGCGGCGAAATCGGATACAAGGAAGGGCCGCATGGGTACTCCAAGTACGGCGAATGGGCGGGGGATGCCTACGCGCAGTGGTGCGCTGAGTTCCTCTGCTGGTGCGTCGATCAGGTGGATCAGCAGCACGGCACGGAACTGCTCCGCAATGTCTACCCCATGTATTCCGGGCAGAACGTCGGGCGCGACTGGTTCATCCGGCAGGGACGGTACGTTACCCGCAACGGCAATCTGGCGAACTGGGGCTACCAGTGGATGAAGGACGACGACACCTACATCACCACCGGAACGTATATCCCGCAGCCCGGCGACTGGGTGTTCTTCACTTGGACGAGCAGCACGGACACCGACCACGTCGCCATGGTGGAATACTGCTCACAGGACGCAATGGGGAACATCACCGTGCACGTCATCGAGGGAAACACACCCGTTGCGGTTAAGCGCGCGGAGTACGCCTTGACCTACAACCGGATTCTGGGATACGGCACGGTGCATGACGTCGCCGACTGGACGATGCGCAGCGGCAACAGTGGGCAGAAGGTGCGCGAATTACAGGAGAAGCTGTCGTATCTGGGCTATCTGGCGGCGGACAAGGTGGACGGCGTCTATGGTGCGGCGACGGTGGAGGCTGTGAAGGCGTATCAGGGCAAGAAAGGCTTGAAAACGCTGGGCATCGCGAATATTGACACGCAGAAAGCACTGAACGACGAGTACCGCCTGCGCCTCTACACCGACCCCAATGCTTGGGCGGGGGTCGTGGATGACAACGAGGAAGATGACGATTTGGACTGGTAAGGGCAGAAAGTGCTTTTGACGACAGCTTTCCCCCGTGAAAGGAGAATACATAGATGGATCCGATTTATGTCTGCGGACACCGCAATCCCGATACCGATTCCGTGGTGTCCGCCATGGCGTTTGCGGCGCTGCATAATGCGCTGGGCGACAATGCCTATGTCGCTGCCATGCAGGGCGCGCCGAACGACGAGACGCAGTTTCTGCTCGACCGCTTCGGCTTTCAGGCGCCGACGCTGCTCACCAATGTCCGCACACAGGTGCGCGATATTGACTACGACCGTCCGCCAACGCTCGGCACAAGTGTCCCGATCAGTCACGCGTGGGCAGTGCTGCGCGAGGATGAAAATCTGTCTGCGGTGCCGGTCACGAATGAGGATGGCACGCTCTACGGGATGCTGACCGCGGGCGGCATTGCCGAAAAGGACATGGAGAGCATCACGAAGCCCGAAGTCCGCGACGTGCCGATTTTCAACCTTCTGTCCGCGCTCGAAGGGCATATCATCAACAACGAGGAGGATACGTTCGATACCATTTCCGGCGAAGTCGTGATTGCCCTGCCGACACCCGGCGAATGCCTGAAGGGTGTCAACAGCGGCAGCGTCGTCATCTGCGGTCAGCAAAAGGACGTGGTGGACAAGGCACTGGAAATCGGCGCATCGTGCGTTATTATTTGCCAAGGCTCACTGTCGGAAAAGTACCTCGGTTTGTCCAGCAAGACGTGCATTATCGCCACGCCCTGCGATGCTTACCGCGCGGCGCGGATGATTTATCAGGCAATTCCCGTGCAGCGCATTGCCCAGCATACGGGGGTCGTGCTGTTTCACCTCAACGACTTCATCGACGACGTGCGCGAGACGGTGCTGCAAAGCCGCTACCGCTCCTATCCCGTGCTGGACGAAAACGAGAAGGTCGTCGGCACGCTGAGCCGTTATCATCTGCTGCGGCCGCGGCGCAAGCGCGTTGTACTGGTTGATCACAACGAGAAGAGCCAGTCCATCCCCGGTCTGGAACAGGCGGATATTATCGCGATTATCGACCATCACCGGCTGGCGGATATTCAGACGGGCGCGCCGGTGTTCATGCGCAATGAGCCCGTTGGCTCGACAACGACGATTGTCGCGACGATGTTCCAAGAACGCGGCTTGCAGCCCTCTGAGAAGATGGCAGGGCTGATGGCGGCGGCGATTTTGTCCGATACGGTCATGTTCAAGTCCCCGACGTGCACGCCGCGCGACCGCCGCATGGCGGACCGTCTGGCGCGAATCGCAGGGATTGATTTGGAGACGCTCGGCCGCGAGATGTTCTCCGCCGGCAGCGGCGCGGACAAGCCCGTCGAACAGCTGCTCAATACCGACTTCAAGGAGTTCCACATCGCGGGGCACAACCTTGGCATCTGCCAGATTACTTGCCTTGACACTGACCGAATGCTGGAGCGTTTGCCGGAAATTCTGCCCGAAATGCAGAAAATCAAGGACAATAAGGGCTACGATATGTTCCTTATGATGCTGACCGACGTCTTGCGCTGCGGCACGGAGCTGGTGTTCCTTGGCGGCGACGACGCGGTGCGGCAGGCGTTTAACCTCAATGAGGACACCTCCAGTCACCATGTGTGGCTTCCGAAAGTTGTAAGCCGGAAAAAGCAGATTGTTCCGGCGCTGGCGTTGCTATGGGGCTGATGCGGCGGCTGGCAGCGGCGGCACTGGCGGCGGTGCTCGTGCTGTCCACGGCGCTGGGCGAACGCGTCACATTCCGCCTGAGCGCGGACATCGACCCCGTGCAGTACCCCGCACAGGAGCGAAAGCTGGCGCAAGGGCTGAAATCGCTCTTCCGCCTGCTGACGGTGGAAGGCGACGTGGTGGCGTCGGATGGCAGCTTTGACGCGCGCATTGACCTTGGCCTGACGAATGCGCCGGAAAAAACCGCGACCCGCATCCGCTTCTTCGGTCTGGACAGCCACTGGGGGATTCAGGCGACTGACCTTGGCGGCGAAACGCTGATGGTCAATCAGCTGGCGTGGCTGGAATTTGCCATCAAGGCGTACAATCACCTCGACTTGCCTTTGCAGCGGGTGTTCCTGTGGCTGTCCCCCTACGCGCACACCAGCGCATGGACGGGTATCCGGCAGGCGATTGCCGATTTGACGGCACAGGAAAACGATGGTCGGCTGGAAAACACGGCGCTGATAACCTGCGCGGAAGAAATCGCCCGCCTGTCCGAAGAGGACAGGGCGCTGTATTATTATATTGAGGCGTTCGGCTTGGAAAGCGGCGCGGATGCGAATATTTTTGACGCGCTGGCGACCTTGCCGGAGTACGTCGAAGCGAACTTCCCGGATGGCTTGAGCATCGAACACACCGAAAACGGCGTCAGCTGGCAAAACGGCGAGGAAACCGTCTTTTCGTACGCGGAGGCAGACGGCACGCAGGTTGTTTCGCTGCATTTGCCTGATTTGGTGGACTTTTCCGCGACGCTTCGCCGGGATGCGCTGCTCTTCACAGGTGCGCTCTCCCTGCAATCGGACGTGCTGAATGCGGATGTTTCATTCTCACTGCCCGCAAGCTATCCCGTCACGCTGCCGTTCTACGCGCAAATCGACGCGGACGGCATGATGACGGGCGACGACGGCATCCACCTTGCCTTCGAGGGTGAGGCGCAGGGCGACACCATCACCATCCGCCGGATTCAGCCTGACCATAGCGCCACGATGATGACGCTGACGGTCAAGGTGATTCAGGTGGCGGAGGGCACGGTGAAGTATGCGCCGGAGGATGTGCAGGGCACGAATGTGCTGTCGGTGGATGGCCCGGCATTGGCGGAGCTGATGGGGAGGATTGGAAAGCCGATGGTGCGGAAGGTGACACAGTGGCTTGCGGCACTTCCGGCGGAACTTGTGCAGGGCGCAATGGACGCGATGGAGGATAGTGGCTTGCTGGGGACGCTGACAGATGCGATTCTCAACGGCGAAGCAGGGGAGTATTAGGGCACCACCGCACAATTCGGCGGCGCGT
>OGYO01002376.1_pt1 | contig 10073 bp, 9 predicted proteins | sample 1576561 | NCBI WGS metagenome assembly OGYO01 (sample SAMEA3541507, study PRJEB24748) | human gut metagenome | biome: human gut; feature: human-associated habitat; material: faeces | place: China | collected 2012 | reverse complement strand
ATTTCCGTTGTTATAATTGGCTATTGTATCGATGGTGACGGTATCATTGAGCCAAGAAATCTTTCAGATTATATAGCAAAAAAGATAAAAACATTAGATATGTTTATATCATTTTCTAAAAGATTGGCAGGTAAATATATAATTTTTTTGAATATAAATGGAACTTATTATGTATTTACAGACGCAACAGCCAGTTTGCCTGTATATTACACCAATAGTAAGAAAATTCAGCATATTTCATCGCATGAATATTTAGTCGCAAAATATGCTAAATGTAACTTATCTAAAAATAGTCTTTATATGTTAAAAGGTAGTGACCAAGCTAAAACACTTCCGAACAATATAACCTTCCATGAAAACGTTTATTTATTATTGCCAAATCATTATTACGAAATAAAAAACAATTGCACCCACGACCGCTGTGCCGACCGCAACCGCGCGTCCGACGGCGACTGTCCGCCCGACGGCTACGCCCCGCCCGACCGCAACTGCGACGGCTGCGTCCGAGTACACGCGTCTGAACTACGGCAGCAAGGGCAAGGCGGTGCGCAAGCTGCAAAACCGCCTGTCCAAGCTGGGCTATCCCGTGGGCAAGGTGGATGGCGTCTGGGGTGACGACACGCAGTTCGCGGTCAACCTGTTCCAGTCCGCCATCGGCTACACCGAGCACCGGTACGCGTCGGCAGCCATGCAGGAGAAGCTGTATTCCAAAAAAGCGCCGGTTTACGATCCCTACATGCCCCTGAAGGAAGGCAAGAAGGGAACGCCTGTCAAGCTGATGCAGCAGCGCCTGTTCGATCTCGGCTATTTCACTACTAACGACGTGGAGAAGGAAGTTGATGGCGTGTACGGCAAGCGCACGACGGAAGCCATCAAGCTCTTCCAGACCGTCTGCGGTTATGAGGAGAAGAAAATCACCGGCGTTGCTGATGCGGATACGCTGATGCTGCTCTTCGACGAAAAAGCGCCTGTGAATCCGGGCAATGTGCCGCCGACGCCGACCAGCCCGGTGGTAATCATCACGCCGAATCCGGCGACGAACACGCCTACGCCCGCAACGAACACGCCCGCACCTGCGACGGATGCGCCTACGCCTACGCCTACGCCTACGCCGCAGCCGCCGACGACCAGCACCGACTTGTAATTTTCACGGCAACGTCCGGTCAGCAATGATCGGACGTTTTTTTGCGGAAAATTTGAAAAACAGGGAAGAAATGCCGAAAATGATGCGTTAGATGAATGAAGGCCGCAAGGAAAGCGGCAGAAAGAAGGAGCGAATATGAAGAAACACATGCGGATTTGGACGTTCCTGCTGGTAATGCTGATGAGCCTGACCCTGCTGACGGCGCAGGCGGAAAGCGCGTTGCCCAGCGAAGTTGCGGACTTGTTCACCGTGAAGGCGTGGGCACACTACGCCATCGCGAACCAGCCAGATATGCCGGAGAACAAGGCGTTCGCGGTGATGCAGGAGGAATCCGGCTACGAAGCGGCGCTGCTGGTGATGCGCAACACCAAGAGCGAAACGAACGTGCTGGTGCTGGCGGAAAAATCATCCGCACAGGCGGATTGGAAAATCACCATGCGCAACTGGGGCGCGGTGGAGCAGGGCGACGCGAACGTGCCGCAGCTGGCGGCGATTGCGGACGGGCGTTTCGCCATCTACTACCCGAACGGCGACAGCGCGTATTTCGCGCATGAAGCGAATGGCTGGCAGCTGACAAACCTGTCCTTCGGTGATACGACACAGGTGGAAGTGACCCGCAGCGGCATGACATTCCTCACTCTGTCGGACAACGGCAAGTGGGTCAAGACGACGGTTTCCGGTGTGGTGGAGACGGCAATGGCGCAGTTCAGCATGGATCGCTTCCCGCGGACGGTCGCGGCGGCACGCGAGCACCTGACGAATCCGCCGACGATTCCGGATTCCCCGTGGAGTTGGACGTACCCCTACGGCTTCCCGCAGCCCTCGCAGTACGCCAAACTTGCGGCAGGCAAGCAGTATGCGGTGCATTCCGCGCCGTCGGATACCAGCTTCCGCGCGGCGAACGGCAAAGCACTGCTGTCCACGAACGACTGGGTGCAGGTTTTCTTTGAGGAGGACGGCTATCTGCTTGTGCAGTACGCCATCAGCCGCCATCAGTACCGCATCGGGTACATCAAGGCGGATGCGGTGTCGAATTTGTCGGAAGTGGCGGAAATCGGCAGCTGGGCGAATTACCCGGCGCAAGTTCTGCGCACATCGGCGCTCACCGACGACCCGCTGAATTCCTGCGGCGCGGTGATGACGCTGACGGTGGGACAGCAGGTGACGTATCTGGGACAGCTGGGTCTGGAATGGGCGTTCGTGGAAACGACGACGGCACAGGGCAAGCAGATTCGCGGCTTTGTCGAACTCTCCAACCTGAATGTCACGCTTCCGACGGACACGACGGGCGACGGCATCAACGGATAAACAACCGCATACCAAAAGCGCGCCTCCTTGTCAAGCGACGGGGAGGCGCGTTGCTGTGGGAAAAATCAATTGTTGGTCTGGATGGTCGTCCGGATAGTGAAGGGAATCCCCCAGATGTAGTAGGTGATGTTCGCCTCGCGGATGGCGTGCATGTCCTTGCTCGTCAAGATGGTGGCAGTCACGTCGCCGATGGTGTGCGCGGGCAGGGTCAGCACTTGGTCGCTGCCGATTTGCAGAATGTCGCCGCTCATGGGCGTAATCTGTACCTCAATCATCTCGGCGGGCAGGGTCGTGTTGTTCTCCAGCCGGAACGTGTAGGTGTAAAAGACGTAATCTTCCGCGCTGGACAGCTCCTGCGGGGCGACGAACGACGTGCCGACAACCGCGCCCGCACGAACCTGCGCGCTCAGGTCAGTGAACAGGTCGTAGTCCCGGTAGGCTTCCAGCGCCGTAACGCCCTGCGCAATCACCGTCACGTTCGACGTCATATACATTGCGCCGACACCGAGCAGTGCAATCAGCAGCAAAACGACGCTCACAATGGCAAAACGCTTCATGAAACTTCTTCTTAATCTCCTTCGGTCTGCTGAAGCAGGCGGTTCATTTGGTCAATCATTTCGGAATCCTTCAGGCTGAAATGGAACTCTACGCGGCGCGAAGATTCCTTGTCCTCGTTGCCGTATTGGTCGTAAATCAGCCCCGTGGCGCCGCGACCGGTGATGGTCAGCAGACCGCTCTTGAGCAAATCGCGCTGGCGGGTCGTCAGACCGGGCATTTTCAGGATGTAGGTGGCGACGGACAGCGCGCGCTCTTGCGAGAGTTTCAGGTTGTTGTAGTAGTCGCCGGTGGAGTCCGTGTAGCCCTCGATGATGATTTCGCCGAGGTACGCGCTGTACTCGTCGCGCAGCAGCACGTTCAGGTAGACGGGCACGAAGCGGTCAAGCAGCGCCTTGCCTTCTGCGCGGATTTCGGATTTGCCCGTGTCGAAGAGCACAGAGCTGTCCAGCACAATGTCGCCCGTGGAATGATCCACCGTTGCGCTGAGGTTCGCGGAGGACAGGGCAGAGGACAGCGCCGTGATGATGCGCGGACGGATGCCAATCAGCGCGTCGATTTGCTCCGCCTGTGCCGCCATTGCCGCCTGTTGATTTTCCAGCACTTCGTTCGCGGCTTGCAGCGCCATTTCCTTGTTCTTCAGGTCAGTTTGCAGGATGATGAGCTTCGCCTCGCGGTCAGCCAAATCGGTCTGCGCCTGCTGCAATTGCGCCTGCTGGTCGCTCAGGACGATGTAGGCGTTTTCCAGCTCCTTCGCCTGTGAATCCAGCTGCACCTGGATGATGGCGATTTCCGTCGCCTGCTTGTCCATCGTCACCTGCTGGGAGGCAAGCTGCAACGTCTGCGCGTCGAGCGTTACCTGCTGCTGGCTGACGAGCGCCTTCTGCGCGTCCAGTTCAGCGGTTTTCGTCTCCAGCATCGTAAAATACTGGTAGAGGCTGACGCTCAAAATCAGAACAAACACAAGCAGCAGCGCTGCCATCATGTCAGAGTAGCTGATCCAGCTTGCGCCGCTGTTGCTGGTGCGGGCGGCGCGCCGGTTGCGGATACGCGCCATGCTTACCCCTCCTTCTGGCGGAGCGCAGCGGTTGCCGCGTCAATCGACTCCTTGAGTGCGGTCAGCAGACGCTGTGTTTCGGCGGCTTGGCGGGTCGCTTCGGCACTGTCCGTGCCGGAGAGCTTGTCCGTCGTTTCGCCCATCATTGCCATTAGCCCCTGCATACTTGCGTCAAACATGCCCAGCGACTGGCTAAGCCCGCTGACGACGCTCTGCGTGAAGTTCTGGCAGCCGGCGGAAAGTTCCGCGGCGGACTGCTTCATGGCATCGGCGACGCCGGAAAGCTCCTGCGTTGTGGCGTTGCTGGACTGCTTCATCGCGGCGGTCGTTTCGCTGCTCTGGCGGGTGAACTGCTCCGTCACGCGGGCGAGCTCCTCCTGTCCGGCACGGATGCGGTTCAGCGCGCTCAACTGCTGATCGCTGACTTTGCCCAAGCGGGTGAGCAAATCCGCAGAGGAACGCTCGAAGCCCTCGTCGCGGCTGCGGGCGGCACTGAGCTCCTTGATGTACTGCTCGAAGTGCGCAATCACATCGTTCGTCACGTCATGCAGCTGGCGCATATCCACCTGAATGGCGGCAGCTGCGTTCAGCGACTGGCGGACTTGCTCCAGCGACGCCTGCTGATGCTGATTCACCTCGGTCATCGTGCGGCCAAGGGTGAGCAGCTGGTCGGAGAGGGACGCGTTCATCTGCTGCACAAAGCTGCCGACGATGCGCCCAACGCCGTCCACCTGCGCGCGCGTCGCCCCCATCAGGAAGTTGTCCATCGCCTGCGAAACGGGCTGCATCGCGCTGCGGACAGAGTGCTCCATTGCGCCCGCAAGCTGCCCCGGCAGGGTGTCGGTGAGGGTGGAAAGCATGTGGTTGGAGTCCTGATTCTGGCAGATGAGCTGCACATCGTTGTCCAGCGGGCGCGACATCGCCAGCGAAGTGAAGTTCGACACGAAGTCGTCAATCGCGCGATAGCTGGAGCCTTGCAGAATGCGGTTGATAATGTTGAAGCAGATGGAGCAGCTGACGCCAGCGACGGATGTGCCGAAGGCGAACTGCATCCCCGTCAGCAGCGTCGGGATGCCCTCGATAATCTTGTCGGCGTTGGAGAAGTCGAGGCCGCTCAGACCGTCCATCATGCCCATGAACGTGCCCAAAATGCCCAAAGAGGTCAGCAGACCCGGAATCAGATCGGCTAACTGCGCATTGCCCGGCCCGTGGATGACGGTATCGTCGTTGATGTAGTCCTCAACGTTGCAGGGCAGACCGCGGCGGTCAAGCTGCTCGGCGTTTTGCAGGAAGCGCAGCCAGCAGTTCTTCAGCCGATTGCCCATAAAGCGTTTTTCCTGCCAGACGGGTGTGCCCTGCCGCGTGCCGGCATCCTGCTGCAAGCGGGTGATAGCGCGGCGCAGGGCGTGGGTTGTGGTAATCAGGGGAATCAGGCACTTGAAAACGCCAATCAGCGTGACCCCCGCGATGGCACAGTACACCAGCGCGTCGGTCAGGTTCGACAAATGGCTGGAGAACCATTGCAGAATTTCATCAAACATGGTCAAGCCCTCCTGTGGGTGGTTTCCCTCCTATTGTATCATGAAAAAGCCGTGTCTGTAAATGTGCAGATTGTAAATCTTGCGCTGCGGAATCTCTGATTTATTCGGCGGCACATCTGACGAATGCCTTTTCCGCCATCTGCTGCTTGCGCAAATCTCGATTTACCTCCAGTAAACCTTCGATTTGCGCAATTGCATCTGACGAAAAATTCATCCGTCATCTGACCACCTCATTGCATCAGAGCTTCCGTTACGCTTCTTCATCTTTCAGCACGTCGCGCGCCTGAATGGTATGGAACGCCGCGGCGCGCCCAAGCCGGTTCATGACAGCCAGCCCAACGCCCTCCGGCGGCACAACCTCGCTGAAAATCACGTCCATGTGCTCCTCATCCAAGCGGCGGAGGGTGTCGAACAGCCGGTGCGCAACTTCGGACGCGTTGTCGCGCGAGCCGATGTCGTGCGGATGGCAGTCTTTGAGCGCATCCATATGTTCCGTGAAGCACATCACGCACGCGCGATGCCCCTGTGCGTCGGCATGGGCGGCCAGCTTCGCCATGGCGGCGACCACATCCGCCTCCGCACCCTCGACCAGTGTCACTTGACCATCGGGGGAGTAGTGCTTGTAGCGCATACCGGGGGAAAGCGCCTTTTCCCCCTTCTGCAAGGGACGCAGGACACTGCCTGCCACGTCCACATGCCCCAGTACGCCCTCGAGCATGTCCTTCGTGATTCCGCCGGGACGCAGGATGCACGGCGCACCGCTCGTCACGTCCAAGACGGTGGATTCCACACCGACATCGCAGCTGCCGCCGTCAAGAATCAGCGGGATGCGCCCGTCCATATCCACCAGCACATGATGCGCCGTGGTCGGACTGGGCTTGCCGGAGCGATTCGCGCTGGGGGCGGCAATCGGCAGCTTGCAGGCGCGCAGGAGCGCCGCCGCAACCGGGTGCGACGGCATCCGCACGGCGACGGTCGGCAGACTGGCGGCAACTTCATCCGGAATGGCGGGCTTGCGCGGCAGAATCAGCGTCAGCGGCCCCGGCCAGAAAGCATCCATCAGCTTTTCCGCCAGCGGGGACACCTCACACAAGGGCGTGAGCTGCGCGCGGTCGTAGACGTGGACAATCAGCGGATTATCCGCCGGACGGCCCTTTGCCGCAAAAATGGAACGAACGGCCGCCTCGTCAAAGGCGTTTGCCCCAAGACCGTAGACGGTCTCAGTAGGTATCCCGACCAGCTGTCCCTCTCGAAGCAGCTGCGCCGCTTCCTGAATCGCTTCTTCCGAAGCGGGTAAAATCTTCGTTTCCATGGCTTATTCCTGCTCTCCCAGTTCTTTCAGTTTTTCCGCCTGTTCGGCCAGCAGCAATGCATCGATGATCTCATCCAGATCGCCGTCCATGATCTCGTCGATACGATACAGCGTCAGGCCGATTCGATGATCCGTTACCCGTCCCTGCGGGAAATTATAAGTGCGGATTCGTTCGCTTCGATCGCCTGTGCCAACCTGTCCCCGGCGGGCGGCGGCATAGGCGCTGTCCTTTTCTTCCCGGAGCTTGTCATACAGCCGGCTTTTCAATACACGCATGGCCTTATCGCGATTTTTGATCTGGCTCTTTTCATCCTGACAGGTCACGACCAGTCCGGTAGGCAGATGGGTGATACGGACGGCGCTGTCCGTCGTGTTGACGCACTGACCGCCGTGGCCGGTGGAACGGTACACATCAATGCGCAGATCATTGGGATTGATGGTGACCTCCACGTCCTCGGCCTCCGGCAATACAGCCACCGTGCAGGTGCTGGTATGGATTCGTCCGCTGGCCTCGGTGCTGGGCACACGCTGTACCCGGTGAACGCCGCTTTCATATTTCAGCCGGCTGAACGCCCCCTGCCCGATAATCGTAAAGACGGCTTCCTTCACGCCACCCAGCTCGGTCATATTATAGCTGACCGGCTCAACCTTAAAGCGGTGTCTTTCTGCGTAACGGGTATACATCCGCAGAAGCAGCGCTCCGAACAGGGCGGCCTCGTCGCCGCCGGCTCCCTGCCGGATCTCCACGACCACGTTGCGGTCGGCATCCGGGTCCTTGGGCAACAGCAGCAGCTTGAGCTTGTGCTCCTGATGCTCCCGACGCTCCCGCAGTTCGCTCAATTCACTTTTAGCCAGTTCCTCCATTTCGGGGACTTCCAGCATTTCCTGCGCTTCCGCTTCTTCCCTGAGAATCTGCTGATATTCCCGATAAGCCTCCACAGACGGCTCCAACGAGGCATGTTCCTTCAAAAGCGCCTGCCATTTGGGCTGATCGGCGATGATGTCCGGCTGACTGAGCGCCTCTGAAAGCTCCTGATAGCGATCCAGCAGCCAATCAAATTTTTCAAACATATAACGCGCTTCCTTTCTTTCATGAAAAATACAAGAAAGAGAAGGGCGCTACGGCTCGCTGGAACGGGCGCTGACAATCCGTTCCTTGCCGTATAAATCACAATGAATTTGGATTTTCTGATAGTGTTTTTCCCGGCGAAGCAGTTCCGATACGTCTTTTGCTTGGCCGTCGCCGACTTCCATCGCCAACATTCCGCCGGGCAGCAGATGTTTCCATCCGTCGATAGCGATCCTCCGATAGAAATCGAACCCGTCTTTTCCGCCGTCCAGCGCCATTCTGGGTTCCCGTCGCACTTCTTCCTGAAGCATTTGGCACTCCTCTGTAGGAATATAGGGCGGATTGGACAAAATCAGATCGAACCGCTGCCCGGAAAAAGGTTCCCAAAGATCGCCCTGCACAAAGTGAATAGGGGAATCGTACAAAGCTGCGTTTTCCCCGGCCAATTTCAACGCTTCGCCGCTCAAATCCGAAGCCGTTACAGATGCAGACGGACATTCGCATTGCAGCGTAATGGCGATAGCCCCGCTGCCAGTGCATAAATCCAGCGCAGACGGCTGCTTCGCTTTTCTTTCGTTCAAAAAAGAAACGCCCAGTTCGCAAAGAGTCTCCGTCTCTTGGCGGGGAACAAGAACCCGGCTGTCAACTCGAAAGTGGCGGCCATAGAACCATTGTTCCCCTAACAGGTATTGCAGCGGAATCCGCTGGGCGCGCGAAAGCAGGAGCGACGCTAAACGCTGCTCCTGCTCAATCGAAAGAGACTGTTCTGCCTTTGTCAGACGAATCTCCATGGGGGAAAGACCCGTCAGATGGGATAAGATCAGACAGGCATCTTCCTTGGGGTCGGGGATCCCTTTTTCCGCCAATTCCCGGTTGGCCTTTCGATATGCTTCACCAATGGTCATGGGCTTTCATTCAGCCGCTTCAGACGGCACATAGTCAGGGTCAGTGATGCGATAATCCCGAATAATGGTATATCCCTCCGGGGTGGTTTCACAATCCTTGGGCAGGCCGTACAGCGCCACATTCATGGAAACAATGGCCACTTCCAACATTTCGTTGGTGGGCGGGCGAGTGGTCAGACGCTGCATCTGCATTCCGGGCCAGCGCAGGACTTTCGCAATCTTGCTTTCACTGTGGGCCAGTCCTTTCAGCACTTCGTAGCTGATCCCCGCTACGATCGGCAGAAGGATAATCCGGCTCAAGAAACGCAGCGCTACGTTGCTGCCCTGATAGCCGACCAGCGTGAATAGAATGATCGAAATCACAAAGACAATCAGCAGGAAACTGGTACCGCAGCGGGGGTGCAGCGTTGAAAACTGCTGGGCGTTTTCAGGGGTCAGGGGCAGATCGTGTTCATGACAATAGACCGTTTTATGCTCCGCACCGTGATATTCGAAAGTACGGCGAACATCCGGCACCTTGGCGCAGAAGGCAATGTAGGCGATCAGGATCATGATTCGGAAAATACCGCTGAGCAGATTGATCAGCCAGTTCTGGGCCTGATTGGGCATCCATGTTTTTAGGAGACGGGCGAACAGCTCCGGCAGAAGGAAAAACAGGCCGAGGGACAGCACGATCGCCAGAAAAACAGCGACGCCCATTACCACTTTGTCAATGCCTTTGCCCAATTTTTGGCTCAGCCACTTTTCAAACTTCGTTGGTTCCTCGTCCAGAATCCCCAGCATACTGGTGCTGTCCTGCAGGGTGCTCATGCCCATGGTGAACATGGTGCACATATTGACAATGCCGCGCAAGAAAGGATAGCCCATCCATTTATGCTTTTCAGACAGGGGAGTGTAGGGCTTCAACTGGGTAACGATGGTATGATCGGGGCGGCGCACGGAAACGGCAATGGCGCGGGGAGCCTTCATCATCACGCCCTCCATGACCGCCTGACCGCCAATATCAACGCGTTTCTGTACGCTTTCATTCGTTTTGCTCATGGGTATTCGTTCCTTTCTGCCGAAGAAGAAAACACTTTCACCGGCTTTGAACATTTCGACGCAGTCCTCTGGCATTCCTGCCGCTTTTTCCTTTTGCCTTCTAATTTGTTTGCTTCGTTTCGTTGGTCTGGAATATTTATT
>OGYO01002373.1_pt1 | contig 10081 bp, 5 predicted proteins | sample 1576561 | NCBI WGS metagenome assembly OGYO01 (sample SAMEA3541507, study PRJEB24748) | human gut metagenome | biome: human gut; feature: human-associated habitat; material: faeces | place: China | collected 2012 | reverse complement strand
CATGGACAGGGACTGTGAGGTAATAGTTGTAAATGATGGCTCGAAAGACAATAGCGAGAAAATTATAAAAAAATTTATAAATGCTCTACCAGAAGAGTATAAAAATAATTTTGTATATGTGAAAAAAGACAACAAAGGGCTTGCAGACACTAAAAATGTGGGAATTGCAAAGGCTAGAGGAGAGTTTATCAGTGTAGTTGATTCTGATGATTACATCGACAAAAACTTTTATAAAATTGCAAGAGAATATGTGAAAGATAATGACATTATAATATACGATTTATATGTCGTATTCGAGAAGAATCCTCTTTGGAACTATACATCAAGAGCATGCAGAGATGATAAAGAAAATTTCTTGGATGGCCTTATAAATGGAGCAATGTCTGGTTCATCTTGTAACAAAATAATAAAAAAAGAATTATACAATGGATTCGAATTTCCTGTTGGAAAACAATATGAAGATGTTGCTGTAACACCATTTATATTGACAAATGCAAAAAACATAAAGTATATACCATATCCAATGTATTATTATTTACAAAGAGAGAAGTCTATAGTTGCAACAAATACATATATGTCGGCTTTTTATAAAATTTGTAGCAATATTTCAGAGGTTATAAAAAATCATGATAATGATTGTGAAAAATACAAGCTTATAATAAATGAGTTTTTTGTAAGAAGAATATTGGACATGATAACACAAGACTATAATGCTAATAAAAAAGAATTCGAAAAACATTTAGAAGGATTTGTAAAAGATAATAAAAACACAATAGAATATATTGTAAACACAAATATGGTAAACACTGAAAAGAATGACTATTCAGAAAGACAAAAGCAATTGGTTACAAATATGTTTATTGCATTTAAAAACGGTAATATAAAGAGTATAAAAAATAACTTAATAAAAAGAAAAATAATAAATTATTTTAGAAATATATTAGTTTCATTAAAAACATTCTTAAAATCTATTATAAATAAATAATTGGAGGGAAACAATGGTAAAAAAGATACATTATTGTTGGTTTGGAGGAAAAAAATTACCAAAATCGGTAGAAGATTGCATAAAAACTTGGAAAAAATTTTTGCCAGACTACGAAATAAAACAATGGGATGAGAGTAATTTTGATGTTAACAGCTTTCCATTTGTAAAAGAAGCTTATGAAAGTAAAAAATGGGCATTTGTTAGTGATTATGTAAGAATATATGCGTTATATAATGAAGGTGGATTGTATCTCGATACTGATGTAAAAATATTAAAAGATCCAACTGATGTTTTAAATAAAGAAGTTGTACTTGGATATGAAGATAGTGGATATGTTGGAACAGCCATGATTTATGCACAAAATCCACAAAATAAGTATATAAAAGCAATACTTGATTACTATGGTAAAATAAAACACTTTGAACCCGAAATTATGTATAATTTTGCAAACCCGGTAATAATTACAAAGATTTTGAAACAATATGAGAGCAAAGTAAATGAAGAAGGAATTCGTATATTTGATGATAATATTTATGTTTACCCAAGAGATTATTTCTATCCAATAAACTACAATTATTCTGAAAAGGTGTATACTAAAAATACGTGTATGGTTCACTTATTTAAAGCAACCTGGACAGATAGAGGAGAAAAAAGAACAATAGGAATATATAGAACTTTTGGACCAGCACTCGGCAAAACTTTAAATTCTATTATTGATGGAATATTTAATTTTAAAACAAGCATAATTGTTACATTAAAGAAAATTTATAGTTGGGCTAGAATGAAGGCTTCTATATATATTACAAGAAGTAGAAGAGTAAAGAGGATAACAAATGAGATAAACCAAATTCAAAAAGATTTCATTACAATTTGTCATCCAGAAATGCCTGTAGAAAAAAATGAAATACAAAATCTTATTGAAGGCAGTATCCTAGGACTTAGAGAACAGTATACAAAAAAAGAAGCTGAAATGATTGCAAGTGCAATAGTTAATTCTAGTAAGAAACAAATATTGTTTAACCAATATGCTGATGGTTGGGATATGCTTATATCAAGCATAAAAAAACAAAAATCGAGTATGAAGGTAAAAATAATAATTCATAATGGGCAAGAAGATTTAACAGATGCAATAATATGGAACAATTTTGACAATATTTTAGGAATGTATGATAAAGGTTTGATTGATGAATTAGTATTTCTAAAAAAGTCTGTATATGAGTTCTATAAAGAAAAAGGATATAGAGCAAAATTATTATCTAAATATGTAGAGATTGAAAATAGAGAAAGCTACAACGAAGATAATAAAGCAGAAAAAAATGAAAACTTGCCAATAAAAATTGGAATGTATGAAGCATATGATAGAATTAGTAGAAATATATATAATCAACTTTGTGCAGTAAGCATGATTGAAAATGCAAAGTTAGATTGTTCTCCAGTAAATTACAAAATATCTAAAATTGCAAGGTTCTTTAATATAAATTTAACTGTTGCAAATAAATTAATGACAAAGCAGGAACTATATAAAAAATTAGCAAACAATGATATAAATTTATGTGTAAGTACAGTTGATGAAAACAGCATGATTCCGTATGAAAGCCTTGAACTTGGAACACCATGCTTAGTTGGAAACAGTTTTAAAGCCTTTGAAGGAAGCTCTTTACAAGATTATTTAGTAGTAAAAAATGCAGATGATATATTAGAGATAAAAGAAAAGACATTAAATGCTTTAGAAAATAAGGAGAAGATATTAGAAGAGTACAAATTATGGAGAGAAAAGAATAAACAAGATGCTTTAAGAAAGATAAAAGAAGTATTGGAATAGTTTTTTTTTAAAGAATGTTACAAAATAACAATTTTCCTAAATAGATTTACACTTTAAGAAAGGGATAAGATTATTTATGATAAAGGTAAGTGTTATAGTTCCAATTTATAATGTGGAAAAGCAACTGGCAAAATGTTTAGATTCATTACTAAATCAAACTTTGAAGGATATACAAATAATACTTGTAAATGATGGCTCAGAGGATTCGAGTGCAGAAATTGCAAAAAAATATGTTGTAAAAGATCCAGACAGAGTCTTGTACTTTGAAAAAGCAAATGGTGGATTATCAGATGCAAGAAATTATGGATTGAAATATGCAACTGGAGAGTACATATCATTTGTAGATTCAGATGATTATATAACAGAAAATTTATACACTGATTTGTTACCATATATGGAACAAAAATATGACATGATTAAATTTAAAATTGCAAAAGTTGATGAACAAGGTAATGTGCTTGAGAAAAATTATACACCATTGTTTGAAGAAAAAAGTGGTGAAGAGGCATTCGACATTTTATATAAAGCAGATGTAATGACAGAAGTTGCATGGGGGTATTTGTATAAAAGAGATTTCTTTAGAAGAAATAAATTTGAGTTTACTAAAGGAAAATATCATGAAGATTTTGGATTAATTCCTCTTATACTATTGAAGGCTGATAAAGTTGCGAGTGTAGATGCATTTGGTTATAACTATGTGCAAACTCAAAAAAGCATCACGAGAGGAAATTCAGAAATTACATATAAAAGAGCTTTAGATTTATTGTATTTCTATGATGAAATGGTAAAAAAAATTAAAGAATATAAGATTTCAGAAAAATCTAAGGAGAATATAAAAATATATTATACTAATTGTATAATATTAGAAGTGAATAATCTAAAGGGAAAAGAGCAAAAACAATTTATAAAAGAAATAAGAAAGAGAAAACTTGCAAATAACATAAAGGCAAGAGATGTAAAACAATTTATAAAGAAAATACTTTTGAAAATAAATATAAAACTATATTTAAAATTGAGATAGATTTAGGAAAGGGATAAAAATGCCAAAAGTAAGTGTAATTGTTCCAATTTATAATGTAGAAAAATATCTAGAAAAGTGCATTAATTCATTGCTTAGTCAAACTTTAGAAGATATTCAAATAATTCTTGTAAATGATGGCTCTAAAGATAATTCTGGAAACATAGCAAAAGAATACGAAAAAAATAACAAAAACAGAATAATCTATGTAGAAAAAGAAAATGGTGGACTATCAGATGCAAGAAACTATGGACTAAAATATGCAACTAGTGATTTTATTGCCTTTTTAGATTCAGATGATTACATAGAAAAAAATGCTTATGAAGAAATGTATAATAAGGCAATAGAAGAAAATGCAGATTATGTTGAATGTGATTTTATATGGGAATTTCCTAATAAAATTAGGGTGGACAAGCAGTATCCATACAAAAATAAAAAAGAGATGCTTAGCTTTGTTAGAGTGGTTGCCTGGAATAAACTGATTAAAAGACAATTAATCACAGATAATAACTTAGAGTTTCCAAAAGGATTAAGATATGAAGATATAGAATTTACTTATAAGCTTATTCCTTTTGTAAATAAATTTGCTTATGTTGATAAACCATTCATTCATTATGTACAAAGAGAAGGCTCTATTGCAAATGTTCAAAATGAAAGAACGGCAGAGATATTTACCGTATTGGACAATGTTATCGAATTTTATAAAGAAAACAATATTTATGATGAGTATAGAGATGAACTTGAATATAATTATGCAAGATATTTACTATGCAGTTCTTTGAAAAGAATGTGCAAAATAAAAGATAAGATAGTTAGAGAAAAATTGCTAACAGAAAGCTGGGAAAGACTAAATTTAAATTTTCCAAACTGGAAAGAAAATATAATTTTAAAAACTGTAAATATTGGCAAAAATAAATATATGAGAACTGTGAACAAATCAACATATAAAATATATTCAAAAATTTTAGAAATTATATAGGGGGTATGGGTAACCCTTAAAACCTAAATATTACACAAGGAGAAAGAGCTTAAAAAACTCTAGGAGAAGATGAAAAAGTACAAAAACAATATTATATCTTTTATACTTGCATGCATTCTTACTATATGTATATGGCATAACTTTCTAATAAGTGGCGATAACATAATATTTGTATTTATATTTGCAAGTTGTTATTTTGTAATAAAGAAAACACTAGAATCAACAAAGAACACCAAAAGAAAGATGATAACAGCGGGAATTGTAGCATTTATATACACGATAATAGAAATAATAGGAAAGAGTATAAATACAGATTTTACTCTTAATCACATTTTAAATAAATGGCTTATAGTAAACTTTATCGGGTATTTCACAATGTTCAGCATAATAGTTTTATGGGTTTATGATATATTTGAAAACAATAAGTTGAAAACTGAAAATATAACAATATTCGGAAAAGATTTATCAAATATAAAGTTACTTAAGAATGAAGTATTTCTTGTTATAATCACAATTTTACTTATATTTTTATCATATTTGCCATTCTTTTTGAGATATTATCCTGGAATTGTAACATCGGATTCGTATTCTCAAATAGAACAAACAATAGGAATATTGCCACTAAAAGACCATCATCCTATTGCACATACGGCAATAATCGGAATATTCGTAAATTTAGGATTAAAATTATCTGGAAACATAAATACAGGAATTGCTTTATATAGCATATTCTCTATGCTGGTAATGGCAACTTTTGCAGCATTTGTATTGAAATATTTAAGAAAGAAAAAAGTTCCAGCATTTGTTCAGCTAATAACTTTATTGTTTTACATGTTCTATCCAGTAAATGGAATGTACAGTATAACAATGTGGAAAGACATATTATTCTCTGGAATAATGCCTTTGTTTATAATACAAAACATAGAGCTTATATTTAAGACAGATGAATTTTTAGCTAAGAAAAGAAACATGGTAGGATATGTGCTAATTTCAATATTCACAATGATTTTAAGACATAATGGTTTATATGTTGTTGTACTAAGTTTACCATTTATATTTATAGTACTAAGGAAACATTGGAAAAAATTATTAATTATGTTCATGTCTATACTTGTTATTTATGAGGCTTACAATGTTGTGGTATTTAAAATACTTAAGGTCGAAAAAGGAGCAGTAGGAGAAATGTTATCTGTTCCAATACAACAAATAGCAAGAACTGTAAAAGACAATTATGAAGATATTGACGAAGAAACAATCGAAAAATTAAATAAATATTTTACGGTAGAAAATGTATGGGAAGACTACAATCCTATATTATCAGATCCTGTAAAGTTTAATTTTAATAACGAATATTTTTCAGAAAATAAATCTGAATTTATATCGATTTGGTTAAAATTATTCGTAAAATATCCTAAGGATTATATGGAAGCATTTATATCAAATTCGTATGGATATTATTATCCAGAGGTAAGAAATTCGGTGGTTAGTAGAGTTACTATGGACCATAACATGGGAATTAAACAAACACCATTAATAGATGGAAAATGGGTTGAACAGATAGATGGATTGATAGATGCAAGAGGAATACCAGTATTTGGCTTTGTATTTAGCATTGGAGCAGGAGTTTTACTTACTGTAATTGCACTAAGCTATACCATTTATAAGAAAAAATATAAATATTTGCTAGTTTATCTACCAACATTTATATTATGGCTAACGCTTATTGCTTCACCTGCTTATTGTGAATACAGATATGCATACCCAATATTCTTAGCATTACCAGTATATCTTGGAATGAATTTTATAAAGGAAGGAAATAATGAAGATGGAAAAAATAGCAGTACTAATACCTTGTTATAATGAAGAACTAACAATCGAAAAAGTAATAAAAGATTTCAAAAAAGAATTACCAGAAGCCGATATATATGTTTACAACAACAATTCTAAAGACAGAACAAGAGAAATTGCTATGAAAAACGGTGCAATAGTTGTAGATGAATACAAACAAGGAAAAGGAAATGTAGTAAGAAGCCAATTTAGAGATATCGAAGCAGATATATATGTAATGGTTGATGGAGATGACACATATCCTGCTGAATTTGTCCACAAACTGATTGAACCAGTAAAAAATGGTGAGGCTGATATGGCAATAGGAGATAGACTTTCAAATGGAACATATCAAAAGGAAAACAAGAGACCATTCCACGAATTAGGTAATAATCTAGTAAAAAAATCTATAAATGTGTTATTTAAGACAGATTTAAAAGACATTATGACAGGATATAGAGTATTTAACAAGAGATTTGTGAAAAACATGCCTGTTCTTAGTCCTAAATTTGAGATAGAAACAGAGATGTCTTTATATGCCTTGGATAAAAAATATATTATAAAAGAAATTCCTATAATCTATAGAGACAGACCGGAGGGAAGCTCTTCAAAATTAAACACTATAAGTGATGGTATAAAAGTTGTAAAAACAATTGCAAGAATGTTTAAGGATTATAAACCATTTAAATTTTTTGGAGCTATTGCCTTAATATTCTTTATATTGGGACTTGCTGTTGGAATACCAGTACTTGTTGAATTCTTTAACACACACTTTATTACCAAAGTACCTTCTGCAATACTTGCAACAGGCTTTATGGGATTGGCTGCTGTTGCCTTCCAATGTGCAATTATATTAGATACAATAACAAGACAACACAGGGAAAATTATGAATTAAATTTGTTAAGATATGAACAAATTGAAAATTTGAAAAAATAAAAATTCAATTACCAAGAAAAGGACTTTTACCAGAAAAAAGTTATAGAAAAATATAAAAAACTATTCTCTAATTCTTAAATTTATGTTAAAATAAAAGAGACAAAATTAGATAAAAAATTTGTTTTTGTGACAAAAAGTTTAAGAACAGGAGAAGATAAAACTATGAAGAGAAAAATTTTAAATATTATAAAAATAGTAGTATTGCTTAGCGTTTTTTTTGGAACTCTTAACATCAGCAGTACTACTTTTGCGACTGATGCAAATCAAACTCTTGAAGATGGAGTATACACTATAAAATCTGCTCTAAACGAGAAATTTGTGTTTGATATTTACAGCAGCTTAAAAACAAATGATGCTAAGGTGGAATTATGGACAGGTGGAGGAACTAAAAACCAGAAGTTTACACTTAAATACATAGGGGATGGGTGTTATACTATTTCACCTGTACATTCTGGAAAATTTATTGATGTTGCCAATAATTCAAAAAAACCGGGAGCACGAGTTCTACAATATGAATACCATGGTGGAGATAATCAAAAATGGATTATAAAAGATGCTGGAAATGGCTATTTTAACATAATTTCTAAGAGCAATGGATTATATTTAGATATACCTCATTCTGACGCATATGATGGTTCAACAGTACAAGTCTGGGATAAAAATGGAGCTAACAATCAGAAATTTAAGTTTGTAAAAGAGGGAGAAGAAACTCCAACAGGAACTAAAACAATAAATGATGGAATTTATCAAATACAAACTGCTGAAGATACATCAAAGGTTGTTGATATAGGTGGAAGCTCTACTCAAGATGGCACAAATATTGGGGTATGGGAAAACTCATCTACAGCCAACCAAAAATTTAATATAAAATATAGAAATGACGGTTATTATACAATATCTGCAATGCATTCTGGAAAATATATTGATGTTGCAGGAAGCTCAAAACAAAATGGTGCAACTGTTGACCAATGGGAGTACCATGGTGGAAATAACCAACAGTGGGTAATTAGAGACGCTGGAAACGGATATTATTACATAATTTCAAAATGTAATGGCTTGTATTTAACAGTTGATAACGGAAAGATAGTAACATCAAAATTAAATAATTCTTCAAGCCAAAAGTTTAAGCTTACTGTTCCAACTGCAATGAAAGGTAAAAAAACCTTAGAAGATGGAACTTATACTATTGCTTCGGTTGCAAACACAAGGCTTGTAATAGATATTCCTCATAGCTCTAAAGATAATGGTGAAAAGATTGAACTTTGGAAAAATGGCAAAACTGCAAATCAAAAATTTAATATAAAATATGTTGGTGATGGATATTACACAATAACTGCAACACATGCAAATACATCAATAGAACTTGCCAATGGAACTACAATAATTGGAACTAAGATTACTCAATATGCTAACAATGGCTATGATGCACAAAAATGGATTATAAAAGAAGCCGGAAATGGAGAATATTACATAATTTCTAAAAATAGTGAATTATATATGACTGTTGAGAATGAAGAAGTTAAAGAAGGTGCTAATTTAACAATTCAAAATTATTCGGGAAGAGTTGCACAAAAATTTACAATAACTGATTCAAAAATTGTTGTAGACATAGATGATAATAAATATCCCGGATATAAAGCAACACTCGAAAAATTATTAGCCTCTCATCCAAATTGGAATGTAAAATTCCTATATACAGGATTAAAATTTGACAGTGCAGTTGCAGGTGAAGCAGAAGTTCATGGAAGAAACTTAGTTGAAACATCAAATAGCGGAGAATGGGTATGTTCGACTTGTGGAACACAACTATATGATAGTGGCTGGTACTGTGCTTCCGAAAAGGCTATAGCATATTACATGGACCCAAGAAACTTTTTTGATGAAGTAAATATATTTCAATTTCAAGATGTAAATGAATATTTAGATGAAGCTTGCACACTAGAAGGAATAAAGGCTAAAGTTAAAGGTACATATTTAGAAAAATATGCAGACGATATAGAAAAAGCATGCAGAAACACAAATGTTAACCCATATTACATAATTGCAAGACTAATTCAAGAACAAGGAAATAATGGAACGCAAATTGGAAGAGGCATGGATGGTGGAGATGGAAAAACGTATTATAACCCATTCAACATTAGTGCAAATGGAACTGGATGGGAGCAAATTTATGCAAATGCCTTAGCTAGAGCAAAAAAAGAAGGTTGGGATACAATGCAAAAAGCCCTAGAAGGTGGAATTGGCTTTTGTAAGGACAACTGGCTTGAAAACTACCAAAACACATTATATCAAAATAGATTTGATATAGACTCTACAAACGGAACTTCGTTATATACTCATCAATATATGCAAAACTTAATGGGAGCCTATAGTGAAGCAAAAACATTGCAAAGCATGTATAAGAATACAGGTAAATTAGATTCAGAGTTTACTTTCATAATTCCAGTATATGAAGAGACTTGCCGCTTTGACTACAACAACAACGACGGCGGAAACAAAACGTTTTGGCTTAC
>OGYO01002371.1_pt1 | contig 10085 bp, 15 predicted proteins | sample 1576561 | NCBI WGS metagenome assembly OGYO01 (sample SAMEA3541507, study PRJEB24748) | human gut metagenome | biome: human gut; feature: human-associated habitat; material: faeces | place: China | collected 2012 | reverse complement strand
GAAGAATAATGGTTGAGCGTGACGGAGCTACCATCAGGAAGACGGACTGTACGTGTCTCTGCCAGAGTGGAAACCGTTTGTATTGCAGCAGGTTGCATATATAAATAAGCTGTCCATACCGATAGGCAAAGTAGAGCTACTGCCGCCGCTGCCGAGAAAGTACGTATCAGTGTCAGACGCCGGGTATGTGACTTCAGTCTTTTCTCTAGTTCCGGGTAACTGGCTGTTGCTGAAAACCGTCCTCGCGGTGAACGTGTGGAAGCGACGAGCTTGTTCAGTATTTCTTCTAATTCCGTATCAGTGTATTTCATCTTTTTTCTGTATTGCTCTTGATCTATTATTTTCGTTTCAACAGAATGGTCAGTTTGCTGATTCCTCCTTCTTTCCACTGGGGAGTGCAGGATAAAGTGACATTCTGCTTCTTCAATATCATCTGTTTAGGATAGATTTTTATGACAGTTGTTGCTGACTTCTTACCCGCTTTGATGATTACTTTCTTTTCTGTTAGCTGTACCACTGCTGCTTGTCCTACTACCGGAGGGGGTGTGGCAAGTACTACAGTCCGGTCTTCTTTTGTTTTTTCTGTTGCAACAATTTTAATTTTCAACTCACATTCGGATTTGTCGCTTTCACATTCTACTGTTTCCTTCGAATGTTCAAATCCTGCATAGTCCTTTGGTAGGTTGTCGTTGTCATTGTTGCATGAAAACAGGCACAGACAAACTGAAAGAAGGACAAAGATTCCCATGTTTGCGTCATTTAGCTTTTTCATTTTCTGTCTTTTTTAGTGATTGATTGACTTATTTGTTGATAAAGACCGGAGGGGGACAGAAACTCCCTACGCTCTTTGTCTAAAAGAATGTTAATCTATTTCAGTCCGGCTAATCATCTCTTTTAAACGTGTGATTGCTTTCTGAAGTTGTGCGTCCACTGTATTCATGCTGATGCCTAATTCTTCTGCTACTTGTGCGTAACTCTGTTTTTCTTCACGGATGCGGATGAACACTTCCCTGCAACGATCCGGAAGCCGGTCGAGTGCTTTTACGTAAAGAGCGAACAGTTCTTCACTGATGAGCGATTCTTCCGGTGAATAGCTTTGTTCTTGAGGCTCCGGCAGAGAATCGGGATGAATAAGCGTATGTCTTGATTCTTTTTCCAGATAATTGAGCGAAGCATTTTTGACGAGAATGAAACAATAATCTTCAATGTTTCTCACATCAAGCAAATTGCTGCGTTGCTTCCATAGTTTCAGGAATACATCGAGAACGATTTCCTGCGACCATTCTTCCTGTTTCACATAATAATAGGCAATACGAAAGAGACGGTCGTAAGTCATGTTGTAAAAGTCCCGGAAAGCAGTTTGCGAATCCAGTTCTTTCATTTGCCGCAATAACTTTCTTACTTCTGATTCGGTCATCGGCTTTTTGTTTGTTTGGTTAGTCTACCCAAAGTAAATCACTCATTATGCTGTCGGAAATAAAAATACCTTCACGCGTCAGGCGCAAAGCTCCGTTGTATTCCTCCAGTTTACCATTTTTCAGATAAGGTGCAGCCATTTTTTGACAATACTCCCACATTTCATTGCCGAACATCTGTTTCAGTTTCTCTATAGGTGTTCCCCATACGGTACGTATGGTAGTGATAATAAATTCGTTGTAGCGGGTGGTTGGGCCCGAAAGTGCGCCAGAAACTGTGATATTTTATGTTTTTTCTTATCCAATTCCAACACACTCCAGACATAATTTGATTGCCTTTGAGAGTACCGTGGCTGCCTCCCCGCGCATCGCACCGTATCCGATCATCAGGATCGCTGCTGCCAGAAGCGTGATCTGCGCTGCTGCTCTGTTTATCTGTTTCATATCCTTTCCCTTCCTAAGTTTTAACATTTTGTCGTTGTTTACGATGATAATAGATTAGCAAAGGAATATGAACACCCTGTGTTTGAAAAAGAAAGATATCTTTAAGATTTGCGTTCTAATTCTTAAGAAATTATTGAGAGCTTCTCAAACAGCCCCACCTTATTACAAAGCAGTTTTCGTATTTTCCATGATTAACGGGGTCAGATCCCAATGTGCTGTAATATTACTTGTCCCAAGTCCAACTCTACCGCACATATCACTGGCATCTTTATCTACTGCAAGATCTAATTTCTCCAATAATGCCATACGCCTTTTATCCAACATGGTCTCGCTTTTTATTTGACTCAACGGAAGATTTGTCGCTATGATCAAAGGTCGTCCCGAACGGATTCTGCGGTCTATGACACTGAAAATAATTCCTAATGCATATTCTGAATTTCGTTCCACTCCAAGATCATCAATAATCAAAAGCTGATAGGAAGCCAATGCATTGATATATTCCGTTTTATCTACCAGTGGAAATATATCGTCGATAATGGTATTAAAATTTGTCATCTTTCAATTGTTTCAATCGTTTATCTATATCATCTGCATATCCTATTTTCACATAATCCGGAAAAGAAGGATTTGTGAGAATGTATATTACGCCTTTTTTGTCATTCATATTCGCTTTCTCCATTTATAACTTAATTCTTTGTTTGCCTTTTCCCAAAAGTCATTTTACCTATTATATAGTTTGGAAATTAGCTCGTTTAATATTCAATCCTAAAATAATCCAAATACGCCTTATACTTATCTTGTGCTGTCAGACAGGTATCGGTCAGATAACCTTTTTCGTTGTTCCATTCCTTCAATCCACGATAATAGAACAGCTTCAAATTATCCTCAATAATGAACGGAACAATATTGTATTTCAGACACTCCTTAAACATAATCAATCTGCCCACGCGTCCATTACCATCCTGGAACGGATGAATTCGCTCAAACTTCACATGGAAGTCAAGAATATCCGCAAAGGCCTTTTCTTCTTTGGCGTTGTATTCCGTTAACAATGCCTTCATTTTATCGGCAATTTCTTCCGGAAGGGCGGTATCCATGCCGCCGACTTCATTCGGAAGTTTCTTATAATCGCCAACAGCAAACCAATCTTTTCTGGAATCACTGGTGCCATTCTTCAAAACCAAGTGAATTTCTTTGATGAACTTCTCCGTCAAAGTCGCTTTTGCATGATCAATAATCATGTCAATGCAACGGAAGTGATTTGCCGTTTCGATCACATCATCCACATTCAGTACTTCTTTTTCTACGCCAATAGTATTGGTTTCAAAGATATATCTGGTTTGATCGTGTGTCAAGCGGCTGCCTTCCATATGGTTAGAGTTATAGGTCAAGTCAATCTGTGTCTTATGATAAATCCCACCAGTATATTTACTGGTCTTCTGCTCTTTTAGAATATCTAGCAGCGTAATCGGTTCTTCTTTTTTCTTATTGGTGCGCTCCGGTTTCTCTGCGTTTTCTGGAATGTTCCATGTCTTACCAGTAAGAAACGCGCCGTTCACACGCCCCTTTGCACAGTAATTTCTAACACTGCGTTCTGACATATTCCATTTTTTTGCTATATCAGCAACTAAAAGGTATTTCATCTGCCATCCCCCATCCATTATAAATTAAATCCAAAACATACTAATCTACTGACTAGTATATCACACTATCGGCAAAAACACTATCGTTTTTTGCCTATTTATCACACTTTTTAGCCGATATAACAACTGTTTCCTAGTCGAATAGCTTTATTAAAACGGATGCTATAAATAGCTAATATTCTTTCAAATGATGAGTTTATACCTTATATCGTCTAATAAGTTTTACTTTCATTTTCGCACATGATCATGAGGCTTTTTTCGTTCTAATTGTGCGATTATACATAAAAAGATGACTGTTCTTAATCAAAATAAAAATGGCGAAGTGCTTATCGTAACACTCCGCCAAAAGTCCCACCAGGTTGCGCATGAAAAATCAGAGGCATTCCGTAATTACTTTTACAGTTTCTACCATATACCCCTGATGTCTAAATTCTTTCCTTAATCCATATCCGATTTCCACTACGCCATCTTTTCCAAGACCCTTGAAGCAGAAATCGCCGACAATCGTTCCCGGAACATTTTTTAATTCCATGTTCCAGACTGCATACCATATTCTGTTGTCAGGTTCCATAAGGCACCCCTCCAACATTTCGGTATACGCCTGCTTCATTTCTGCGTCCGCTTCCTTTTCAATCAGACAGCTCATCTCATCGTTACTAATTGGATATAAATAAAGCCTTTCCGTTTCCATTCTCATATTAGTTCACCTTATACACTGTCTTGTTCTTTTACTCATTGTCATTCGCCCCTCTAAATCATCCAATAGAAAGTCCTAATTCGTATGCTCTATCCAGTCCATCCGTATTTTTTACATCACCAATATCCTTTGCTCCCTGCACAAGTACCATCCCTGCATCTTCAAGATGAAAGAAACTCAGTACAAGCTTGTATTGCAATTTTATGGAATCAAACAGTTCCGGCAGCGTAGCTGCTCCAACTAATATAAGTGCCAGTTTTTTAATCGGAAATTCATTTCGCATACTTCTGCCATCATCGGCTGCAATCACAGCCTTCATAAACATGTTCTGTCCAATCAGCTGTCCATCTAATGTCATGACAAAATCCAATTCTGGAACAAATGCCGGATCGTTGCGAAGCTGATGGAGTACATAATGCTCCAGACAGCCTGGGCGATACACATTCCAGAAACTCTACCTTACCAAATTTTCTACCTCATGGTATTCAATTTCTCTTTCCAATCGAATGATAATATTTTCCTTCATTTTCCTTATCTCCATTTCTTTATATAATGTTACTAATACTTTTTTCAAACTGCTCTTTTATTCTTTTTTTATCCTTTGCTCCATCATACAGACTATAGTAGAAAAACATGATGGAATAAAACATGGTTGCTTTTTTATCTGCCTCCACAACACCAATGCTCTCGAACATATCTTTCACGTATTCTGCCGGACCGGACACAAGATACTGCTGATACAATGCCTGCATCTCCTCATTCCGAAACTGCTCTAACGTAAGCATCTTTCGAAATGACGATGCAAAATCATTTTCTGTCCAATACGAAAACATAGATTTACTGTATTCCATGAAATTGTCCGCAGAAATCTCTTCATACTGTTCAGGTTCATTTTCCTTTTTATCAGCAGGCATATCATGTGATTCTGCCTGTTCGCCATCCCCCTGCTCCATCCTTTTTACAATATGTTCAAAAATATCTCTCTTACTCTCATAATGCCTATACAATGCACCTTTTGTCATGCCAAGCTCACCCGCAATCTGACTGACAGAAACTGCTTCATATCCATCTCTCGCAAATAAATGTAATGCAACAATCAATATATCTTCCTTTGTAGTTTTTGACATACACAAACCTCCTGTTCCATAAAATAAACGATCGTTTACATTCCAATTATAGTAAACGATCGTTTATTTGTAAAGTCAGACATTCCTCTCTACTGCTCTTGTAAAGCTGGCTGCATACGCCTTTGTAGCGTAATAGGTCGTCATAAATGGTCCTGCCGGAAGCATTCCTGCTGAGCTTGCCACATTTAGTCTGAATTTTTTTCCTCTTGCTGTGTACTCTTCCTTTTCACCCGGCATGGTGACAAATTTGGCAAGCACATTGCGTACCAGTGAGTCCTGCTTCACATGTATAGGGGCCGCTGTGTTTACCAGATCTCCAAAATTTTTGATATACAGCTGTTACTTCTTCTTATTTACGGTTACGGTCATTCTTATGACCTTTGACTGACCGTTTTCCAGTCTGACAACCGCCTTGACGACTGTCTTTCCGGGCTTCAGCCCCGTGATCCTGCCATTTGAGCTAACGCGCGCCACATCCGGATTGAGAACCGAAAAAGTCACTTTATCAACATTGTCCCAGTTTACCCCTTTCTTAAACCAAAAGTACGTCCCCTGCTTCTCGCGGATGCTGGCTGATTGTTTCGTGGCTTTGATCGACCGCAGTATTTGTTTCGTGAGTGCTTCTTCCTCATCGGCTGTCACTAACTCATAGGTTCCGTGCCCCAGCTCATTATGATCCAGTTCAACGCTTCCATCTGCCGCTACCCTGAAAGGCATTTTACTGACCACAAGCTTCTCTCCTGTTTCGGGATCTATCTCAATGATCTTCATTTTTTTAGGTCTCACGGTTCTTTTCAGAAGCGTATTTACATTGACCGTCACTTCCCGGATGACCCAGTCGTTTTTCGTGAGCATCTTTATCGTGGTCTTTACCTTCTTCGTGCCTGCTGCCTTTACGATCTCTGAAAGTGCTTCCCCGGAGATCTTCACATTGCCAAAACCTCTGTCAAGAATTTCTGCGGTCGCTGAAGTGATCTTACCTTTGGCATTCTTCGATACATTTACCGTCACGTTCAGTCCGGTTGCTTTGTTTCTGATCTCGGTCTTAATCTGTACTGAACCATCCTCTGCCCGGACTTCTGTCGTGGTCACAACCGTGCCATCTTCTCTGGTCTCGGTCTTAGTCGTAGTCTTGTTCTTGTTATCCTCCTGTGGCGGAGCAGTTTCAGATCCGCTGTCGGTGGAACCGCCTGACGAACTGCTGCCGGAGCTGCCACTGTCCGAGCTACTGCCGGAACTGCTGCCCCCGGAAGTGTCCCCACCCGAACTGCTGCCGCCGGATGATTCTTTCGTAAATGCCATTCCGACCACATCACTCATGATATGACCATCTTCTATCGCAATCGCCTTAATCGTAGTCGTCTCTGTCAGCGTAATCGGTGTGTCGTACTTCTTCGATCTATTTGTTGGCACTGTATCATCTGTTGTGTAATAAATGATCGCACCGGGTGTCGCTGTGATCGTCACCTCCGTGCGGTCCGAAAACTTGTCAGCACCGGAAATCGTCGGAACGCCGCTGTCTCTCGGAGTTGTGATTGCACCCTTTGTAGCCAGCGAAGCATCTTTATTGCCTATTGCAGCCTTTCTGGCATATAACGTAAACATCGTATTTGCTCCAATTCCTTCCGACGGAATCTTTTCCCAGTCATAATAACGCTCGCCATCCGTACTGTACTCTAACTTCTCGCCGTAAGCAGGCTCCGGAACTGGCTGCACACTAATATTATATGCTGTATCATCTTTATTTACGGATGCCTGCAAATTGATCCCTTGCAATGGCGTCTGCCGGTCTGTCTCTACCCCGCCCGATTCTGTCTCACCGGCAGCATCCTCCGCATATACCTTCTCCGGTGCCAGCAATCCTCCCGGTACACTCATGGATGACACGACCGTAGCTGCGGCAATCCCCAAGGTCAGGATTTTTGCTAATGATTTGCTTTGTTTTGATTTCCGTTGTTTCATTTTTCGTTGTCTCATTCGTCGATTCCTCCTTTTACTGATGCTGTTATTAGGCGTTTGCGAAACTATTTTTATTATCTGGGCTACCTAGCTGTGGGCGCAGTGGCATTCTGATCAAGCTGCTCTGGATTTTCTCTGTTAATCCGATCTACAATATAATTGATAGAATCTTTGATGTTAGCTGCATTGATAGGATTGTTCGTCTTAGAAGTAAATACCAGATCCTCAAATCCTTCTCTCTGAGAAAACCGAGTCGCAATGTCTTTATGGTATGTTCTCTGATATATAAGCACATCATGCACTTTCTTAATCATTGGAATTTTGCGAAATCCTGCATATTTATTTTACCCATATAATTTTCTCCAAAAAAATATGGAGAAGATTATATGTCTCTCTTCTCCATAAATGTATCATGTTTATCACTTAATGTCTACGGCTTTTAAGCTAGGGAAACGCATCCTAACTGCTCCTTGACTTTTTCGCCTTCTTTTTCTACAATAAAGACAACAAGGGAAGCCGTAGACGGTTTGCCTATGAACAGTTACATAAATAACCGCATCTTTGGCGAGGGGCGGTTATTTTTTATGTCCAATCTGAATTACCAGACTGATGACAGCGACGAGCAATAAACAAAATTGAGACAATTCTGAATATGTAATCATGGCTAAAAACCCTCCTTCGTGAGGGCAAACCGCCTACCGTTTCTGATTCCCTATGTTGTGATGACAGTATAACAAATTTCGGCATGATGCGCAAGAACAAGTGTTCCTGCCAGATACCAAGATCCCGGTATGAAAGACACCCATTCGCTATTGCATATGCTAATTTGCTCTCACAAAATACACTTCTTCCTAAAACAGATGGTGATAATTGTCTGTCCAGAATGAGCCTTAATCCTTCCTCCCTCGTCCCTTCAAATCCAGGGCAGAAAAAGTCTATCCCATCAGACATACTCTTTGCTATCTGATTGTAATCCTCTCCAAGCAGTTTTTCCGCAATATCATCTGTAAAAATACGAATGCTGTTATTATTATAATGATAAGCCCTTGCAAAACAGCTTACCTTTGCTGTTATATTGTCCATTCCAATCCCCTCGTACTACCCAAATAGTATTTTTGCCACACCATTCTATTTCAGCGTATGAATATCCTCAACCTACGGAGAGTAGAGTTCGAATTTGCTCATTTATTTTTCCATCCCATCCAGAAGCTTTATAAATCTTTTATCATTCATCTGCTCATTCGTAAGATATTCTCCATTATAAAACAATGCATAGGTTGTAACCGGTGTCGGAGCATTCTGTGCTTCTTCTTTCGTTTCCAGTCTGTTTGCCTGAAACGGAACCGCTCTTTCCCTGGCAACTTCAAGAAGCACCGGAACATACTTTGCATTAAACGGACATTGATTGGTATAGTACAATACATAGCCTGTCTGCTCAATGTGTGGATGCTTCGCACACTCCTTAAATTCAGGCTTAGCCGCATCCAAAGAAAAAGGCAGATACCAGAGCTGAATACCATTATCTGCTTCATCACAGATGGTAAAGTCCTTATATTTCAGGAACTTCGGGTCTGCCAGAAAAGGCTTTTTCTTAGCGGCTGACAGGATACAGATTCCCTTTTTCCCCTTCTCTTTGCTGTCTTCTATACAGGCATTCAGTAAATCATTCGAATAACCATTGCCCTTGAAAGAACCAGCCACCCACAGACAGTCAATATACATATAGCCATCTGCATTGATTGGATTCCATGCATTTTCTGCCGGAATATACTCGATAAAGCATTTTCCACGCTCTATACTCTTGAGAAATACCAATCCATCATCAAATCGCTCTTTCAGCCAGTTTTTCTTTGATATTGCCTGTATATCCTTGTTGCTTGAAATCGCACAGCAGATATGCTCGTTTTCAATATTTTCTTTCGTCACTCTTATATATTCCATGGATTTTCTCCTACTTATATCTTCTGCACCTCATTCTCCAGCGGATAGTAGTGCATAATATACGGAAACAACAACACCAGAAACAATAACGTCAACGCATACAACAACGGATTGCAGATCATAAGCGCCGCCACAATTGAAATCATTGTCAGAATCGCAAATGTAACTGTCACGATCAGGCCGACGGCGCTCAAAATCACACCCGCGACCACATACCCGGTCAGGATGCGCGCAGGGGTCAGCTTCGTGTAATCAATAAGCAGCTGCCCCACAACGCAGATGCCGCCGCCCACCGCAAACGCCCAGAGATAATTCATACCGCACCTCCCAGCTCAACACAGTGGGCAATGCCCGGGATGCTCTCCCCCTGCAAAAAGGTAGTCTGGCTCATCAGCGCGCCGGTTGCCAGAAACAGCACCCGCCGCAGCTGCCCTGCCGCCAGCATCGGCAGGATCTTGCAGCACAGCACCGCCGCACTGCACCCGGCTCCGCTGCCGCCGGCCTGCACATCCTGCCCCTGCGTGTCATACAGCAGGCAGCCGCAGTCCCGGTGGTTGTCCAGCGGCAGGCCCTCCCGCGCCATCTGCTCCCGCAGCAGGGCGGAGCCGACCTCGCCCAGATCACCGGTAAAGATCGCATCAAAGTCCTGCGGGCGCGCGCCGGTGGCTGCAAAATACCGCAGCAGAGTTGAGGCCGCCGCCGGCATCATGGCCGCCCCCATATTGTTGATGTCATGCACTGCATAGTCCTGCACCCGGCCGAAGGTCACGCTGCGCACCGGCACGCCGGTGCCGTGCGCCCGCACTGTCCACGCTGATGTACCCCGAACACAGGCAAAAAACCATAGACATTATCAGGC
>OGYO01002370.1_pt1 | contig 10085 bp, 9 predicted proteins | sample 1576561 | NCBI WGS metagenome assembly OGYO01 (sample SAMEA3541507, study PRJEB24748) | human gut metagenome | biome: human gut; feature: human-associated habitat; material: faeces | place: China | collected 2012 | reverse complement strand
CCTATTCAGTATACGACTGAAATAGGATAAGATTACGACTGATTTGCACTATAAAATTATTCTGTAACTATTTAGTGACGCCGGACTAACCTTTCTTTTCTCCTTATATTGTTTATTTCACCTTAATATTCTATGTTATTTCCGGGCTTTTCTTATTTTTGTGTGCAAAACATATCTATACTGATGAAAACGAAAATATTGATGATCTTTCTAATTTGCTCATTTCCGGTCTTGTGTTTATGGGCTGAGCATTCTAAATATTCATTCTACTATAGCCAGAAACTGAATGAAGGAATTTCCCAACTCTCCGTGATGACCATTTGCCAGGATACCCGGGGATACCTTTGGCTGGGGACACGTAATGGACTGAATCGTTATAATGGAAGTGAATATACTGTTTTTCGTCACCACCCGGGAGATTCTCTGAGTTTGGCAGACAATGAAGTCAATGAAATACGCGAAGATCATAGCAAGAATTTATGGATAGGTACCAGTCGCGGACTAAGCCGGATGTGTCTTCGTACCGAACGTATCCGTAACTATTTTAATGTAGATGGACTCTCCAGTGCAAGTATTCTTTCTCTTTTAGTTGATAGTTCCGGCAAAGTATGGGTAGGTACCCGCAGTGGGCTTTGTTGTTATATTCCCGAACAAGACAATTTTAAAAGGGTGGAATTTGTAGAGAACTTCAATAGTTCCGTCACTGCCTTGATGGAGGATAAGGCAGGCAATTTCTGGATAGGTACGGCAGTGAATGGTGTTTACCAGTGTAACAAACAGATGCAGGTGATTAATCACTATGATCGTCGTGCCGGCTTACCGGACAATAGTATTTCCACTCTTTATGAAGATTCTTATCATCGCATCTGGGTAGGTTGTCAATTTGGCGGACTGAACCGCATTGATGTCCGTAATCATAAAATAACTTCTTATGTATCTGCCAACAGTGGTCTGAAAAATAATTATGTCCGTTGCCTTGCCGAATGGGATGGAGAGATGCTGATTGGTACTTTCGATGGTATTTATGCTTATGCACCCAAGCTGCTCTACCAACTACTTGCGCATTGTCGCGCCAAATGGGCGCGACCGAATTGCTTGACTTCCGTTTCTGTCTGCTTTCCCCGAACATCCTCTTCAATCCATCACCAAAAACAGACCAGCACGGCATCACACCATGCTGGTCTGTTCTTTATTCTGCTTACTTTTCCGGCGCATCCGGGGTGGTCGGCGTGGGCAGCACCGGGGCTTTGCCCTGAATGTACACCGGGTATGCCGCGCTCACCCGCTGACCGTCATTCACCGTCGCGGTGACGAGGATAATCTGTGTTTCCGCGTTTGCGGACACGCGCAGCTTCCCGTCGCCAGAAATCGTCGCAACGCTCGCGGGGCAGTTGACCGCCCACGTCACACGCTTCACCGTGGCGTTCGCGGGCTGCACCGTCGCCACCAGCCGGAGCGTCGCACCCGCGCGGACGATGCGGTTGCCTGTAATCACCACGCCCGTCGCCGGAATGCCGACCGTCACGCGCACGGACGCGCGCTTGTTCGAGCCGTCGGTCGTGCGGACGGTAATCGTCGCTGTGCCTGCCTTCAGGCCGCGCACAACGCCGTTTGCATCCACCGTCGCAACGCGGGTGTTGCTGCTGCGCCAGCGGATGGGCATCTGCGCCGTTTCGGGTGTTGCCGACACATGCAGCTGCACCGACGCGCCAACGTTGACCCAGCTGCTGGCTGCCGTCAAGGTGAGTTTCGTCGTCTTGGGGTAAATGACAAGCGTCCACGTTGCGGAAATTGTGCTGTTTTCCGCGCTGACAGCGTTCACCGTTACCGTCGTGATTTCTGTCACGTTCTTCGTGGTCAGCACGCCGCTGGTCGAAATCGTCGCGACGCTCGCGGGGCAGTTGAGCGAGTAGATAACCTTCTGATTCGCGGCATCCTTGGGCAGAATCGTCGCCTTGATGGTCGTGGACTGCCCGCCGCCGAGTTTTGCCGCGCCGCTGATGGTCAGCGACTTGACCGTTTTCTGTACCTTGACGGTGAACTTCGCGCGGACACCCGTGCCGTCCGTCGCCGTCGCGGTAATCGTCACTGTACCCGCCTTGAGTGCGGTCACAACGCCATTCGCATCCACCGTCGCAATGCGCTTGTTGCTGGTCGACCAAGTGACGCTCTGCGCGGCATCTTCCGGCAAAACGCGCGCCGTCAGCTGAAGCGTCTTGTCCTCGCCGTCCACATCAATGTAGTTTCTCGGCGCGGAAATAGCAACCGTCGTTACCGGGGGCAGAATCTGGACGGTGCGCGTCGCGGAAATCGCGCTGTTCTCCGCGCTGACCGCCGTTACCGTGATGGTCACAGGCGCGGTGAGCCCCTTGCCAGCCTTCAAGCGCCCATGCCGGTCAATGGTCGCGATGTCTTTGCCGCAATCCACCGACCAGATAACCTTCTGGTTCGTCGCCGTAGCGGGGGTGATGACGGCGTTCAGCGTGATGGTTTTTCCCTGCGCGACGGCACTTGCGCCGCGGATTTCCAGCGTGCCAACCGCACTGCCGACCGTCAGGGTGATTTTCGCCGAGCGGCCCGAACCGTCCGTCGCCTTGGCGGTAATCGTCACCTTGCCGACTTTCTTCGCCGTCACCAGACCGTTTGCATCCACCGTCGCAATGCGCTTGTTGCTGGTCGACCAAGCCACCTGCTGGGAGGCGTCCTCCGGGATGCATTTTGCCGTCAGCTGAAGCGTCGGGGAAGCGAGGTCAATCGTCAGGCGCGGCGCGGAAATCGCAAGTCCCGTCGTCACCGGGCGAATCGTAACCGTGTGGGTGGCGCGAATCGCGCTGTTCTGCTTGGACACCGCCGTCACGGTAATGGTCGTAATCGCGCTGATTTTCTTGGTCGTCAGCTTGCCGCTCTGGCTGATGCTGGCGATGCTCTTGTCGCAGTCCACCGACCAGACGACGCCCTTTTCCGTCGCATCCGCCGGCATCATCACCGCCTTGAGCGTGATGGACTTGCCCGCCGCGACGCTGCTTGCGCCCTCGATGGTCAGTCCCGTCACGCCGTTGACGACGCGCAGGGTGATGCTGCCCTTAACCTTGCTGCCGTCCTTCGCCGTGGCAGTGATGGTCACTTTGCCGGTCTTGCGCGCCGTCACCAGACCGCTTGCATCCACCGTCGCGATTTTGCTGCTGCTGCTCGACCATGTGACATCGGCAATCGCGTCCTCCGGGTCGCACGTCGCTTTCAGCTGCAAAGTTTTGCTGCCGCTCAAATCAACATACGTCGTGGGCGCGCTGACGGTGATTTTTTTCACGCCCGGCGCGATGCACAGGCGGAAGTTCGCATAGCGCGACGGGTCACTTTTCAGCACCGCCGACACCTGCACATAGTGCGTGTATGCCACACGTTTGGTGGTAATAACGCCGCTTTTGATGGTCGCCAGCGAAGCATCCGCCGGGTACAGCGTCCATTCCAAATCGCTGTTCGGGACGGTTTTTCCGTCGATGGTGACGGAGAACGTCAGCTTCTCGCCGCCGCGAACCGTCTTTGCGCCGGAAATAACGACTTCGCCTTTCGCGGGCGGCGTAGGCAGCGGCGGCGCGGGCGGCAGGTCACTGCCCGTGGTGATATCCGACGGCGTTGTGACCGCCAGCGCTGTATTGCTCCATTGCGGCACAAGCAGCACCGCCAGCACCAGCATCAGCACCAACGCCGCCTTTTTCATGCTTTGCTTCATGGTTCTTTCCTCCTACCAATTTCCGAAAAAGGGATTCCGCATTCTTCATTGTAGCGCAGAGCGCAGCCCTGCGTCAAGCAAATTTCGCCTGTGGGTGAAGAATTTACAAGTCACCGCCTTGCAAAGGCGTAAATCCCAATCGCCGCGGCAATGGACAGATTCAGCGAATCCACCTTATTGCTGCTTGGAATGCGCACAGGCTGCCCCAGACGGCTGAACTCCGGCGGCAGACCGCTGCCCTCGTTGCCGAAAATCAGCGTCCAGCGGTCAGGAATGTCGCCTAACACATCCGGCAAGGACTTCGACCCATCGAGCATGAACGGATAGAGCGCGTGTTCCGGGAACTGCGCCTGATACTGCGAAAAATCATCATAGACATGCAGCCGCAGCTGGAAGATGCTGCCCATGCTGGCGCGGACGGTCTTGGGATCAAACACATCCACGCATGGGCGGATGACGGCGATATCCTGCACGTCAAAGCCAAGCGCCGTGCGAAAAATCGTGCCGACATTGCCGCTGTCCGACGGGTGATGCAGGACGATATGCGGCTTGTCAGGGCGCAGGTCATCCTCGAACTTGCTGAACACCGCCGCCGCGAAGCAGTTATCCTTCCCCGAAATGCGGGAAAGCGCCTTGTCCGCCTCTTCCACACGGATATGGTGCTTTTCCGCTTCCTCGCGAAGCCGCTGTGCGCCCTCGGTTCCGGCGCTTCGGCTATGCAGCAGCACGCGGCGGCAGCTTTCCGGGCGGTGCAGCAGGCATTCCATCGCCGGGAACATCCCCGGTGCGTAGGCATAATCCAGCTCCGCCGAATAGGTTGATAAAGACGGCATAATTGCCCTCCTAATTAGAATAGCGCTTCCACAAAGTCCTTAGCATTGAAGGGCTGCAAGTCGTCGATGCCCTCGCCTACGCCGATGTACCACACCGGCACTTCCAGCTCCTGCCGGATGGCAAGCGCAATGCCGCCCTTCGCCGTGCCGTCGAGTTTGGTCAGGATGATGCCGCCGATTTCGCAGACTTCCTTGAACGCGCGCGCCTGCGCCAGACCGTTCTGCCCCGTCGTTGCATCCAGCACGAGCATACAGCGCACATCCGCTTCCGGGAACTCGCGGTCAATCACGCGGCGCATCTTGTTCAGCTCATCCATCAGGTTCTTCTTGTTGTGCAGGCGGCCGGCGGTATCAACAATCAGCAGATCCGCGCCCTGTGCCTTGGCGGACTGGATGCCGTCATAGACGACCGCCGCGGGGTCAGCGCCCTCGGCGTGCTTGACAATCGGCACACGCGCGCGTTCCGCCCAGACGGTCAGCTGGTCAGCCGCCGCCGCACGGAAAGTATCCGCCGCGCAGAGGATAATCCGGCGGCCAATGTTCTGAAAGCGCAGGGCGAGCTTGCCGATGGTGGTCGTTTTGCCCGCGCCGTTCACACCGACAACGAGCATGACCATCGGCCAGCGCAGCGGCGGACGCGGGATGTCCATCTGCTCAATCATGATGTCTTTGAGCATCTGCTTGGCGGTATCGGCGTCCTTGACCTTGTTTTCGCTCACGCGGCGGCGCAGTTCATCCATCATGGCGGTTGTCGCCTTCATGCCGCAGTCGGACATGAGCAGAATATCTTCGAGTTCCTCATAGAAGTCCTCGTCAATCTTCCTTGTTTCCTTCACCAGCGTATCGACGCGCCCCATCAGCGAATCACGCGTCTTGGTCAATCCTTCACGCAGTTTTGCGAACAGTCCCATCGTTATTCCTTCTTTCTAAGGGGCATTGCCCCTTGACCCTTTCGCGCGATTGAGTTGCGCGCGTCTTCATACTTTTTTTCGCATGTTTAGCAGGGGTTTCGCCTCTGCGGAGGCGACCAAAGGGCTTTGCGGTCGCCCTCTGGACTGCTTCGCATCCCCATCTAAGTTTATTGGGCTTTATTGAAACTGCTTTTAGTTAGTGTCCTTTTGCTTCTTTGGAAGCAATACTCAGAGCAGTAAAATACCAAGCAACAATACAGATCAAGAAACATGGGGGGTGTCCGCGCCGAAGGTTTCCAAAGGGCGATCGGAAAGCCCTTTGGTCGCCTCCGCAGAGGCGAAACCCCTGCAACAAAATCAATCGACTAACATAAGAAGAAGCCCTCAATCGCAGAAGCGAATCTTCTTGAATTGCTGAAAACTCACTTGAGCTTTTCAGCAATTTCTTTCGCCCTGCGGCGCGCTTCCAAATCCGCATGGAAAATATCCTCCAGCGTATCCGCCGGCATCGCTCCGCACGCTTCCAACGTCCCCTCGACAATGCGGCTGATCGCCCCGAACGGAATCTCATCCCGCAGGAACGCCGCCACCGCCATCTCGTTCGCGCCGTTCAAAATCGTGCACGCCGCGCCGCCCGCGTTCAGGCACTCCCCCGCCAGCCGAAGCGCCGGGAAGCGCACCGGGTCGCCGGGTTCAAACGTCAGCGTGCCGATGGAGAACAAGTCCAGCGGCTTGCTGCCCGTCGGGATGCGCCGCGGGTACGTCATCGCATACGCAATCGGCACGCGCATATCCGGCACGCCCAGCTGCGCCAGCACCGCGCCGTCCGCAAACTCCACCGCCGAATGCACGATGCTCTGCGGATGCACCACCACCTGAATCTTCTCCGGCGGCATATCGAACAGCCAGTGCGCCTCGATAATTTCCAGCGCCTTGTTGAACATGCTCGCCGAGTCGATGGTGATTTTCGCGCCCATTGACCAGTTCGGGTGCTTGAGCGCCTGCGCGCGCGTCGCGTTCTGCATCTGTTCGCGCGTCCATGTGCGGAACGGCCCGCCAGACGCGGTCAGCAGCAGGTGCACAGGCTGATTGCCCCCTGCACCCTGCAAGCACTGGAAAATGGCGGAATGTTCGCTGTCCACGGGCAAAATCGGCTTGCCGATGCGCTTCGCCGCGTCCATCACCAAGTGGCCGCCCGTCACCAGCGCTTCCTTGTTCGCCAGCAGCACCTGCCGATTCGCCCCCAGCGCGTCCATCACGCTTTGCAGCCCGGCGATGCCGACCACGCTGACGAGCACCATGTCCGCCGGCACTTCCGCCGCCGCAACGCGCAGTGCCTCTTCGCCCATGACCCAGCGGCAGAAGCGCACATCCTCCGGGATTTCGCTCATCGGGATGGGTTCGGTCAGACCCGCGACTTCCGGCCGGAACTCCCGCACCTGCTCGAACAGCTTCTCCCGGCTGCTCCGTGCCGTCAGCGCAACGACGCGGAACTCCTCCGGATGCAGGCGCACAAGTTCCAGCGCCTGTGTACCAATCGACCCCGTAGACCCCAGAATGGCGATGGTTTGCATGTCGATTCGCCCTCCTACATCAGTAACGGACTTGGGGCGCTGCCCCGAACCCTGCAAGGGGCAAAGGAAATGGGACGAAGTCCCCCCTTGACCCTTTCGCGCGATTCAGTTGCGCGCACTTTCATACTATTTCCGCGTGTTTATTAGCAGATTAGATGCCCGCCATCAGGCGATAGCACAGCATCAGCACCGCCATGAACAGCACGCTGTCCAGACGGTCGAGCATTCCGCCGTGACCCGGAAACAGGTTCGAGAAGTCCTTCATCCCGCAATGGCGCTTGACCAGCGAAAAGAACAAATCGCCCATTTCCCCGACAACGCCGCCCAGAATGCCCAAAATCAGGTACACATACCACGCGGGCAGCAGCGGACGCGCATCCCCCGCCACGAGGTATGCCACAACGCCAATCAAAATCGACGTGAGCAGCGCGCCGACTACGCCGCCAATCGCGCCGGAAATCGTCTTGTTCGGGCTGACGGTGGGGCAGAGCTTCGGCCCCTTGACCGCCTTGCCGACCCACATTGCAAACGCGTCTGCCATGCAGGGAATGCCAATCATGAGTGTTATCAGGGTGACTTGCAGCGCTTTCGGCGCAATGTGCGTGAACGAAATCGCGCTCATGCCGGGCAGGGCAACCGTCAGCATCGGCAGCATACTCAGCACGGCGTCATCCAGCTTCGGTTCGGAGCGGAAAATGACGCAGATCATCGTCATCAGGCAGATGGCCATAATGACCGGCAGAATCATTTTCGTGCCGATAAGCAGCGTCAGCGGAATTGAGACAATCATGCCGACCCACGTCGGCCACGCGACAGGGCGGTGTCCCGCCTGCGCGAGCGCGTGAAACTCTTCCTGCACGCCGAAGCAAATCAGCACCAGCACGATCAGCGCCATGACCCAGCCGCCCACCGCAATCATCAGCGCTGCGCCGGCGGCCATAATCAGTCCCACGATCGTCTTTTGCCTCATGGTTCTTTCCCCCTCATGTTTTCCTTGAACTTCCTTGAAATCTGATGATAGCATACGCCTATGAATGCAATATGAACACTTTTCCGCCAAATGTTCAGCATTTACGAAAGGCGTTTGCCGAACCGCCGCTCGCGGCCGCCGAACGCGGCAAGCGCTTCGTCGTAATCCGCGACCGTGAAATCCGGCCATAGCACCGTCGGGAACTCAAATTCCGCGTAGGCACACTGCCAGAGCAGGAAGTTGCTCAAGCGCATTTCCCCGCTCGTGCGAATCATCAGGTCAACATCCGGCTGACCGGCGGTATACAGGCGCTGCGCGACCGTCTCTTCGCTGATTTCATCCGGATTCAGCCGCCCCTGCGCCGCCTCCTGCGCCATCAGCCGCGCCGCGCGGGTCAGCTCCGCTCGTCCGCCGTAGTTGAGCGCGATATTCAGGTGCAGCCCGGTGTTTTTCGCTGTCCGTCGCTCCGCCTCTATCAGCGTGTCGCGCTGCTTTTCCGGCAGCGCCGCCTTGTCGCCCAGAATCAGGATACGGACATTCTTCTCGTCCAATTCATCAATTTCGGACGCAAAGAAATCCAAAATCAGCTGCATCAGCGCGCCGACTTCCTCCTTCGAGCGCTTCCAATTCTCCGTCGAGAAGGCGTAGATGCTCAGCGCCTCAATCTTCAGGTCGTCGGTATGGCGGATGATTTCGCGCAGGGTTTCCGTGCCCTGCCGATGCCCCATCGCCACGTTCAGCCGATGCTGTTTCGCCCAGCGGCCGTTGCCATCCATGATGATGGCGACATGGCGAGGCAGCTTCTGGAAGTCCTCGCGGGTCATTTTGCGGTGATGATGATGCGCATGATGCCCCGAAAGTTTCCGGAACCATTGCGACACGCGGTTTGCCATGATTTTCTCCTTGTCTAATCCTATTTCCAAATGAGAATGCACGAGCAGCTGGCGCAGGTGAATCTGGAAATAGGATACTAAAAGGAAATGCGCAGACTTCCGCCGGGAAGGCCGCGCATCGCCTTGATTTCATTGCACTACGGGGGACAGTTCGTCCTCAAAGCGGCTGACCGTCAGGACGCCTTCTTTTGCGCGGATGACCCGAATCGTCCCCTGCTCACGCCCTTTCGGCGGCAGCGTCATCACGATTTCCGGCTCTACGCCCTGCGCCCTGCATTCCGCCAATGCGTCCTCAAGGCGCATCCCCAGCACATTCGGCATGTTCACCATCGAGGGATTAGACCTCCATGATTTCCTTTTCCTTCGCCGCGCAAATGCCGTCAATGTCCTTGATCGCCTTGTCGGTAATCTTCTGGGCATCGTCCTCTGCCTTGCGCTGCTCGTCCTCGGTGATGAGGGAATCCTTCTTGAGCTTCTTAATCTGTTCCACGGCGTCGCGGCGGATGGAGCGCACAGCCACCTTCGCACCCTCGGCACTCTTGCGCGCCATCTTCGTCAGTTCCTTGCGGCGCTCTTCGTTCAAATCCGGGAAAACCAGACGAACCACTTCGCCGTCGTTGGTCGGGTTCAGCCCCAAATCGCTCTTCTGAATCGCCTTCTCAATCGCGGAAATCATCTTCTTTTCCCACGGCTTGATGACGATCATGCGCGCTTCCGGCACGTTGATGTTGCCAATCTGCGGCAGGGGCGTGGGCGTGCCGTAGTAATCCACCATGATGCGGTCCAGCAGGCGCGGATTCGCGCGGCCCGCGCGCAGGCTCGTCATTTCGTTCTGATACACGGCGACGCTCTTGGACATCTTCTCCTTGGAAGCATCCAGAATTTCCTTCACAGTCATGTTTCATAACCTCCTTTTTTCGGGGGACAAATTCCATTTCTATTGTACTGTTTTTTCTCTCAAAAGGCAAGTGCTTTTTTCAAGGGAGTTCCTCCCTTGACCCTTCCGCGCGATTGAGTTAGTCACTTCGGCATACTTCTTCCGCGTGTTTATCCACAAAATAGTCACATTATCGCCGTTTTCCCAAGAAGCATAAATGCACTGTTGGGTTAGGGCGACGGGCGAAGGGGTCAAGGGGGCGATCGCAAAGCCCCCTTGTCGCTCCCGCAGGAGCGA
>OGYO01002368.1_pt1 | contig 10087 bp, 7 predicted proteins | sample 1576561 | NCBI WGS metagenome assembly OGYO01 (sample SAMEA3541507, study PRJEB24748) | human gut metagenome | biome: human gut; feature: human-associated habitat; material: faeces | place: China | collected 2012 | reverse complement strand
ATTCTCGAATACATAGAAGGAATGGCCCAGCAGCTCCATCGGTCGATACCAGTTCGAGCAAACGTTCGAATTGTGCGTAAAAAGCCGGGATGTCCGGCGACAGGTTGAGCAGAATCTGGCTGTGTGGCAGTTCATCGGTATCACTGGAGGTCAGGATGACAGGGCAGCGCGCAGCATGTCTGTCGCCTAGGACGGCATGCGGGAGAAAGTCCGAATCGGAAAAAGTCCACAGGGTATCGTCAAGCCTGTTTAACAAATTGCGATCCGTCGCGTAAATGACGACGCGGCAATCGGATGAGTTGGCGAGCGCTTTCCGTACCCATCGACAGGTATAGTGGATTTTGTCTGCAATATGTGTGCGGAATTCAATGTTGGTCATACAGGTTGCCGGATATCGATTAAAAACGTGAATTGACCCGAATGAAAATCGGGTCAATTATGAAACGTTTTCGCTGCATTAGTAAAGGCTTTATGCCGCCAGCCCATTATGCCGGAGCAGGGCGTCAATCGATGGCTGCCTTCCCCTGAAGGCGACGAACGATTCGATGGCGGGCCTCGAGCCTCCCACGGACAGGATTTCTTCAAGCAGTTTTGCACCCATGGCCGGTGAAATCAGATCGTTTCCGTCAGCCAGCGATTCCTCGAATGCGCTATAGACATCGGCGGAGAGCACTTCAGCCCATTTGTAGCTGTAATAACCCGCCGCGTAGCCACCTGCAAAAATATGGGAAAACGATTGCAGGAAACGGTTGAACTCAGGCGGAATGACAACGGCATATTTATGCCGGATAGCATCGAGGACATCCTGCACCGTTTTCCTGCCGTTCGGGTCGTAATCGTAATGCAGATGCATGTCGGCAAGGGAAAATTCGACCTGACGCAGCATCTGGAGTCCGGACTGGTAATTCTTTGCCGCGATCATTTTGTCGAAAAGCGCTTTCGGCAAAGGCTGTTTCGTTTCGATATGGGAACTCATGTTCTGGATGACATCCCATTCCCAGCAGAAATTTTCCATGAATTGCGACGGTAATTCGACCGCATCCCATTCCACACCTGAAATACCCGATACGCCCAGTTCGCCCACTTTCGTCAGGAGATGATGCAGACCATGACCGAATTCATGGAAAAGCGTCATGACTTCATCGTGTGTGAAAAGCGCAGGCTGGAGTTTTCCGTTTTTCTCAATCGGTGAAGAGAAATTGCAGGTCAGATAGGCCACCGGCGTCTGGATGCCATTTTGCGTAATGCGACGGCTGCGGGCATCGTCCATCCATGCCCCTCCGCGTTTTCCGGTACGGGCGTATAAATCCATATAGAACTGGCCAATCAGTTTCCCATCCTTTTCGATACGGAAGAATTTGACATCCTTGTGCCAGACGGGAGCCGTATCCGGAAGGATGGTCACGGAATAAAGTGTCTGGACCAGTTTGAACAGGCCTTCCAGAACGTTCGGTTCAGGGAAATACTGTTTGACTTCCTGTTCGGAGAAAGCATAACGTTTCTGGCGCAGTTTTTCGGAAACGAACGCCATGTCCCAGGCTTTCATCTCGTCGATGCCGAGTTCTGTTTTGGCAAATGCCCTGAGTTCTTCCAGATCTTTTTCAGCGAACGGCCTCGCTTTTTTCGCAAGGTCTTCCAGAAACGAAATCACTTCATCCGGTGTCCTGGCCATTTTCGCGACCAGCGAAACTTCCGCATAATTGGTGTAGCCAAGCAAATCGGCTTCTTCTTTTCTCAAGCGCAGCAGTTCATTGATGTTGCCGGTATTGTCCCATTCCGGGTTGGCACCCAGTTCCGATGCCCGGGTTGCATTGGCACGATACATTTTTTCGCGCAGTTCCCGGTTTTCGGCATATTGCATGACCGGATAGAAAGACGGGAAGTGCAGGGTGAATTTATACCCGCTCTTGTTTTCGTTTTGTGCCATGGCACGCGCGACGTGCAGATTGTCTTCGGGCAAGCCCTTCAGATCGGCTTCGTTTTCAACCAGCAGCTCGAAATGGTTGGTCGCGTCCAGCACGTTTTCGGAAAAACGGGTGGAAAGCGCAGCCATTTTTTCCTGAATGTCGGCAAACTGCTTCTTCTTGTCTTCCGGCAATTCGGCGCCACCTTCGGGCGGCGGATGCAGGGATTTGTGACAAACGAAGCCATCGTGGTGGGCGTCGAGTCGCGCACCTCGTCGCCCGTCCGGGTTCCGCGCGACCCCGTGACGCTCATGCATCCCCAAACCGCGGGGCTCTTCCCCGCAGGTGAAGGTGCCGGTTACGCCGGGGGCATCATCTCTGCCGCCCTGGACGGCGAACGTATCGCAGAAGCAGTAACAAACTACATAAAATAAATGAACGAATCTTTAAGCAAGTTACCCTCTCCCGAGGTCTCTGTAATCATCCCCGCTTACAATCTGGAAGGGTATCTCGATACGTGCCTGCAATCGGTTTTGACGCAGACGCTCGGGAATTTTGAGGCCATCGTCGTGGACGACGGTTCCACGGATGGTTCGCCCGGGCTTCTGCGTCGCTATGCGGAGCGCGATCCGCGGATCATCGTGGTGAGCACCCCGAACCGGGGCGTTGCGCGGGCACGCGAAACGGGTATTGCCCGGGCCCGGGGAAAATACATCGCTTTCCTCGACGGCGACGATTTCTGGGAACCGCGCATGTTGGAGGAGATGACCGCCTCGATCGGGCAGAATGGCGGGTACGATATCGTATGCTGTAATTTCAAACGGGTCTGCAAGACCTATCAGGCGATCTACCGTGAATCCCGGACGGAGGATATGGAAGGGCTCGAGTTCCTCGAGGCGACGCTTCGCCATTCGATCTGGGTGACACTCTGGGGCAAACTCTATCGGCGGGAACTTTTCAATAACGGGCTCAACCACTATCCGTTACGACTGGGTCAGGATACGATGATCAACATCCAGATCGCCTGCCGCCTTCCCCGCGTCCATTTCATCGACTACGTGGGATATGATTACGTGCAGCGGCCGTCGTCGTCCAATCACCGAAACTTCGATTTTGAATACTGCTGCTTATTTTGTAGTATTGTGGAACGGGAGTTACAACGGCACGGCGAATCGCTTCGGGGACATGCCGAATTCTATGCATTGCTGAATAAGGTACGCTGGTATTCGGTCTATGTCTGCAAAAGCCGCAGTCCGTGGGTCGGGAACCAGGCGTTTGTCTGCGACCTGCGCGAATCGGCCGGCCGGTACCGGGACGAGCTGAGGGCGTACTATTCGCGGGCGCGGATGCTGTTGCTGGAGCTCGACCGTTACCGGGCCATGCGCCCGGTCGTCGTCATGCTGACGACAGGATTGCGCTGGCGTACCAGTTTGCGGCGGCGTCTGGCACGATAAAGGAAAATTATACTGAAACATGGATTTTTACGACGGAGCCGGCAGCCGGATCGTGAAAGCGGTAAATTGGATTGCATAGATGGAGGAAAGGGAAAAATCAAAGCCCGTGGTATCGGTCATTATTCCGGTTTACAATCTGGAAAACTATCTCGATACCTGCCTCGATTCGGTCGGACGGCAAACGTACGGGGATTTCGAGGCTATTGTCGTCGATGACGGTTCGACGGATGGTTCGCAGGTCGGGGCGGGGATGCTCCAGTCGGCGGCAGGCATATCCATAGGCTACGATTGTTCCGATAACAAAGGTGCCGATGTCCAAAGCCAGCGTATCGTCACACGCCTGACGACGGACACCACAAACGTGCAAAATGCGTTCCAGATGCTCATGCGCACGGCGATCCGCGCGCCGGTCATGCTGATCTTTTCCATGATCGTGTCGTTTCGCATCAGCCGCGACATCTCGATGACGTTTCTCATTATTCTGCCGATCCTTGCGCTGGCGCTCTTTTTCATCATCCGCAGCGTGTTCCCGGTCTTTTCGCGCGTTTTCCGCACGTATGATGAGCTCAACAACGTTGTGCAGGAGAACGTCCGCGGCATTCGTGTCGTGAAGTCGTTCAATCAGGAGCGGCACGAGATCGGTAAGTTCGGCGCGATCTCCGCGCGCATTTATCAGGACTTTTCCAAAGGCGAGCGGCTCATCACGCTCAACGCACCGCTGATGCAGTTTTGCATCTATACGTGCATGATCGTGATCTCGTGGCTCGGCGCGAAGGCCATCATCGCCAGCGGCAACGATCCCGCGCTCGGCCTCACGACCGGAAATCTCACCGCGCTCATCACCTATACCATGCAGATCCTCTCGAGCCTGATGATGCTCTCTATGGTTTTTGCCATGCTGACGATCTCGCTCTCGTCCGCGCGCCGCATCGCAGAGGTGCTCGAGGAGCGGTCGGACATCCCGCAGCCGGAGCAGCCGGTCATGACCGTGCGCAACGGTGCGGTTGACTTTGACCACGTGAGCTTTGTCTACGCCTCCAAGGCAGATAAAAAGGTGCTCGACGATATTGACCTGCATATCCGCTCCGGCGAGACGATCGGCATTATCGGCGGCACCGGTGCGTCGAAATCCTCACTCGTCCAGCTCATCCCGCGTCTGTACGACGTGACCTGCGGCAAGCTGACGCTTGGCGGCGTGGACGTGCGCGACTATGATCTGGATACTCTGCGCGGTGCCGTCGCCATGGTGCTGCAGAAAAACGAACTCTTTTCCGGCACGATCGCCGAAAATCTCCGCTGGGGCAATGAAAATGCCACGGATGAGCAGCTGCGTCATGCCTGCAAGCTTGCGTGCGCGGATGAGTTCATCTCCGCCATGCCGGACGGGTATGACACCCACATCGAGCAGGGCGGCACGAATGTTTCCGGCGGCCAGAAGCAGCGCCTGTGCATCGCCCGTGCGCTGCTGAAAAAGCCGAAGGTGCTCATTCTCGATGACTCGACGAGCGCCGTCGACACGCGCACGGATGCGCAGATCCAGCAGGCGCTCTCGACCTACATTCCCGACACGACGAAGATCATCATCGCGCAGCGCATCAGCTCGGTGCAGAATGCTGACCGCATCGTTGTGCTCGATGACGGACACATCGACGCCGTCGGCTGCCACGATGAGCTGCTGCGCACGTGCGAAATTTACCGTGAGGTCTATGAGTCCCAGCAGAAGGGAGGCGAGGACGATGCGTGAACGCCCGAAATTTGACGGCCGGACGCTCAAGCGCCTGCTGTCGTATATGCGCGCCTATAAGGGCACGCTCGTGCTCGTGACGGTCTGCATCCTGCTGAGCGCGGTCGCAGGCGCGGCCTCGTCCATGTTCCTGCAAAAGCTGATCGACGGCTATATCGTGCCCATGCTCGGCACAGCGTCGCCGGACTATTCCGGCCTGATCCGCGCGCTGATCACCATCGGCTGCGTATATCTTGTCGGTACGCTGGCCACATGGCTGTATAACCGCCGCATGGTCACGATCGCGCAGGGCACGCTCAAGCGCATCCGTGACGAGATGTTTGCCAAGATGCAGAGTCTGCCCATCCGCTACTTTGACACGCATACGCACGGCGACATCATGAGCCTGTACACAAACGATACCGATACGCTGCGCCAGATGATCGCGCAGTCCATGGCGCAGCTCGTATCGTCTGTGTTTACGCTGACGGTCGTGTTTTTCTGCATGCTGTACATCAGCATCTGGCTGACGCTGATCGTGTGCGCCGTCATGGCGCTCATTCTCGTGTTCGTGCGCAAGCTCACCGGCCGCATCGGCGGCTACTTCATGGCGCAGCAGACGGCGCTGGCCGATCTCAACGGCTATGTTGAGGAGATGGTCAACGGCCAGAAGGTCGTCAAGGTCTTCTGCCACGAGCAGCGCTCCATCGAGGAGTTCGACAAGATCAACGATGCCCTCTTTGAAGACAGCTACCGCGCCCACGCCTATGCCAGCGTGCTCGGCCCCATCATCGGCAACATCGGCAACTTCCTCTATGTGGCTCTGGCGCTCGTGGGCGGCGTGCTGCTGCTTATCGGCGTTCCGAACCTGAGCCTTTCCGGCAAGGCGCTGGATATCTCGATTCTCGTCCCGTTCCTCAACATGACCAAGCAGTTCACGGGCAATATCAACCAGCTCTCCCAGCAGATCAACTCCATCGTCATGGCGGGCGCAGGCGCGCAGCGCGTCTTCTCCCTCATCGATGAAAAAGCTGAGACAGACGACGGCTTCGTCACGCTCGTCGACGCGGACATCGCCCCCGACGGCACGATCACCGAGAGTGACCATCACACCGGCCACTGGGCGTGGAAGAACCCGAACGACAACGGCAAGGTCTCTTACCGCGAGCTGCGCGGCGACGTGCGCCTCATCGACGTGGACTTCGGCTACGAGCCGAACAAAGAGGTCCTGCACGACGTCTCCGTCTACGCAGAGCCCGGCCAGAAGGTCGCCTTTGTCGGCGCGACCGGCGCGGGCAAGACGACCATCACGAACCTCATCAACCGCTTTTACGACATTGCCGACGGCAAGATCCGCTACGACGGCATCAACATCAATAAGATCCGCAAGGCAGATCTGCGCTGCAGCCTCGGCATCGTGCTGCAGGATGTGAATCTCTTTACCGGTACGGTCATGGAAAATATCCGCTACGGAAATCCGGCTGCGACGGATGATGAATGTATCGCCGCGGCGAAGCTCGCCAACGCCGACCACTTCATCCGCATGCTGCCCGACGGCTACAACATCCGTGCGTTCAGAAAGAATACGCTGGCCATGGCTACAACACCGTGCTCAAGGGTGACGGCAGCGGCCTGAGCCAGGGCCAGCGGCAGCTGCTGAGCATCGCGCGCGCGGCCGTGTCCGATCCGCCGGTCATGATCCTCGACGAGGCGACAAGCTCCATCGACACCCGCACGGAGGCGCTCGTGCAGAGCGGCATGGATAAGCTTATGGAGGGGCGCACGGTGTTCGTCATCGCGCACCGGCTCTCGACTGTCAAGAATGCGGACGTGATCATGGTGCTTGACCATGGCCGCATCATCGAGCGCGGCAATCATGCAAAGCTCATTGCGGAAAAGGGCGTGTATTATCAGCTCTATACCGGTGCGTTCGAGCTGGAATAACACGGGTCTTGCAAGCAAAGAACGCGTGCGGTATAATGACCGCAGTGCATTTCATTTGTCAGGAGGCAGAGCCATGGAGTACAGAAGATTTGACAACACCATCGTCGCCCGCATCGACCGCGGGGAAGAAGTGCTCGAGCAGGTCGCGGCCATTGCACAGGCCGAGCAGATCAAGCTTGCGAGCGTGCAGGCGCTCGGCGCAGTCGGGGAGTTTACGGTCGGTGTGTTCCACACGGCCGAAAAGCAGTACCACGCCAATTCGTTCGCGGGCGATTTCGAGATCGTCTCGCTGACCGGCACGATCAACACGATGGACGGCGCATTTTACACGCACCTGCATATGAGCGCCGGCAATGAGAAGGGCGAAGTGTTCGGCGGACATCTCAACCGCGCCGTTATCAGCGCCACCTGTGAGATGGTCATCACGGTTATCGACGGAAGAGTGGATCGTTTTCACAGTGAGGAGATCGGCCTGAACCTGTTCCAATTCTGAGCATCTGTGTCAAAAGCACGCACGGCTATTGAGCTGTGCGTGCTTTTTTGCTGCCTTGATCCTATATTCCTATTGACAACATAGGAATATAGGCATATAATTCATCTCAATGAGGTAGGATTTTGTGCCGGACCATCCTGAGCCTCTCTGAATTCATGTATATCGTATGCAGCCGTGCCGTCAGGCACGGTTTGCCATTGGGAACGGAGGATACATATATGAACAGCAACCTGCTTGAAGTCAGCGGCCTGCACGTGAGTGCGGGCGAGAAAGAGATCCTGCACGGCGTGGACCTGACCGTCGGCAAGGATGAGACGCATGTGCTCATGGGGCCGAACGGCACCGGCAAGTCCACGCTCGGCTACGCGATCACCGGCAATCCGGAGTACACGGTCACGGCCGGAAAGATCGTCTTTGATGGCGAGGATATCACACGGCTGCCGGTCAACGAGCGCGCGAAGAAGGGCATTTTTCTGTCGTTTCAGAATCCGCTCGAGGTGCCCGGCGTGACGCTCAGCGCCTTTATCCGCAGTGCGCTCGAGCAGAAGACCGGCAAGCGCATCCGCCTCTGGGATTTCAAGAAGAAGCTTGCCGAAACGATGCAGCTGCTGGCGATGGACGCTTCCTATGCTGAGCGTGACCTGAACGTGGGCTTTTCCGGCGGCGAGAAAAAGAAGGCGGAGATCCTGCAGATGCTCATGCTCGAGCCGAAGCTTGCCATCCTCGACGAGACGGACTCCGGTCTGGACGTCGACGCGGTGCGCACGGTCTCCAAGGGCGTGCAGCTCTATCGTGAGCGCGTGCACGGCTCGTTGCTCATCATCACGCACAGCACCCGCATTCTCGAGGCGCTGACGGTGGACGCCGCGCACATCATGGAGCAGGGCGTCATTGTGAAAAACGGCGATGCATCGCTTGTAGATACCATCAATGAAAACGGCTTTGGCGGCATCCGGGCTGACTGAAAGCGAGGCGATCCGAATGAAGGAAAAAAGTCAGGTTGCGGACATTGACCGCAGCGTCTATGACATCCGCGACAAAGAGGACGATGCCTATCGTATGCAGGAGGGCCTGACACCAGAGATCATCGACAAGCTCTCCAAGGAAAAGGACGATCCGGTCTGGATGCAGCAGTTCCGGCTGCAGTCGCTGCAGATCTATAACGAGATGCCGGTTCCGGACTGGGGGCCGTCCATCGAGGGACTGGATATGGACCACATTGCGACCTATGTTCGCCCTAAGACCGACATGAAAAACGACTGGAAGGACGTCCCGCAGGATATTAAAGACACCTTTGAGCGTCTCGGCATCCCGCAGGCGGAACGCAAATCGCTCGCCGGTGTCGGCGCACAGTACGATTCCGAGCTCGTGTACCACAATGTTAAGGACGAGGTGGCTGCACAGGGCGTCGTCTACACCGACATGGAGAGCGCACTCAAGGGCGAATACGCCGACATGGTGCACAAGTATTTTATGAAGCTCGTCACACCGCGCGACCATAAGTTTGCGGCCCTGCACGGCGCGGTCTGGTCCGGTGGCTCGTTCGTGTATGTGCCGAAGGGCGTGCAGGTGTCCATCCCGCTGCAGTCGTATTTCCGCCTGAACGCCAAGGGTGCGGGCCAGTTTGAGCACACACTCATCATTGTCGATGAGGGCGCGAGTCTGCATTTTATCGAGGGCTGCTCGGCGCCGAAATATAACGTTGCGAACCTCCACGCCGGCTGTGTGGAGCTGTATGTAAAGAAAAATGCCAAGCTGCGCTATTCGACCATCGAGAACTGGTCGAAAAATATGTACAACCTCAATACAAAACGCGCGCTCGTGGAGGAGGGCGGCGTGATCGAGTGGGTGTCCGGCTCGTTCGGCTCCCATGTCGGCTGCCTGTACCCCATGAGCGTGCTCAAGGGCGACAACTCGAAGATGGAATTCACCGGCGTCACGTTTGCCGGCGCGGGGCAGAATCTTGACACCGGCGCGAAGGTCGTGCACATCGGCAAGAACACGAGTTCGTACATGAACACGCGCTCGATCAGCAAGAGCGGCGGCATCAGCACATTCCGCAGCAGCGTCGTGGTGCAAAAGGGTGCCAAACACGCGAAATCTTCCGTGTCCTGCCAGTCGCTGATGCTCGATTCCGAGTCCCGCTCCGATACTGTCCCGGCCATGGACATCCGCACGAAGGACGCCGCCGTCGGTCATGAGGCCAAGATCGGCAGCATCAGCAACGAGGCGGTGTTTTATCTCATGAGCCGCGGTATGAGCGAGGAGGACGCCCGCGCGCTGATCGTCAGCGGCTTTGCGGACAACGTCTCCAAGGAGCTGCCGCTGGAGTACGCTGTGGAAATGAACAATCTCATTCGTCTGGAGATGAAGGGCAGCATCGGCTGACCGCACATTCCGAAAGGAGGGAATATCGTGAATACGAGCCAACAGCTGGTCGTCAACAAACTGCCGACCAGAACGTGGAACCATCTCAATGTCAACGAGGCGACCATCCCGTGGAATGCGGCCGAAACGGCCGATCTCGGGACGGACATAACACCATGAAAGAGGTGAGAGAAGTATGGCA
>OGYO01002367.1_pt1 | contig 10090 bp, 8 predicted proteins | sample 1576561 | NCBI WGS metagenome assembly OGYO01 (sample SAMEA3541507, study PRJEB24748) | human gut metagenome | biome: human gut; feature: human-associated habitat; material: faeces | place: China | collected 2012 | reverse complement strand
CAGGAACGGCTATCGGAGAAATGATGTCCACCCGGTCGTGAAAAACAACCCGGCCTTCCTTGTCGGTACGGTAACGGAGTTCATCGACTTCATTGGCCGAACGCACCACAGCATACAGATAATAAAGGAAAAAGGAGCGCTTTGCAGCCCGGGCTGCAGCACTGGCTTCCGTGCAGTCAATCTCTGTGGTGACGGAATACCAGGAATTTACAAAACTGCGGAAAAAGCCGTAGTTATCCCGGCGTTCCCAAGCATCAATGTCTATAATGTGTTTCATACAAAAAGGGGATTTAGTGAAAAAAGGATGCCTTTTTACAAGCATCCTTTTTCCAATTCTATTTATTTCTCTTTCTTATAATTCTCCAGTCCGGTCTGCAGGAACTCGATATACTTAGGTATATCCTCGTCGTAGGAGTAGGACTTGTTGAGCGGCTTGCCTTCGTTGTCAATCAGCACGTAGAAGGGCTGCGCATTGGCGCCGAACTTGACACGCTGCAGATAGCTCCATTTGTCGCCTACGGTGCGCAGCGTGCGTTCCGTGCCGTTCTCCACAATCTTCACGGGAGAAGGAAGCGGGGTCTTGTTGTCCACGTAGAGCGTGATAAGCACATAGTCGTTGTTGATAATGTCACTCACCTTCGGGTTTGTCCATACGGCAAGCTCCATCTTACGGCAGTTCACGCAACCATAACCGGTGAAGTCGAGCATCACGGGCTTGCCATGCTGGCGGGCATACTCCATACCGAGGTCGTAATCGTCGAACCTGGCATGCACCTCATTATTGTAAAGGTTGAAATCCTGCGTCTGCATGGGCGGCGCAAAGGCACTGACCGCCTTCAACGGCGCTCCCCACAAACCGGGAACCATATACACCGCAAACGCCAGCGAGGCCAACGCCATGAAGAAACGGGGCACGCTGACCTTCGTATCGTCATCATCGTGCGGGAACTTGATTTTGCCCAGCAGGTAGAAGCCCAGCAGCGCAAAAAGCACAATCCACAAGGCGAGGAACGTCTCACGGTCGAGGATGCGCCAGCCGTAAGCCAAATCGGCCACCGAAAGGAATTTCAGGGCAAAGGCCAGCTCCAGGAAGCCGAGCGTCACCTTGATGATGTTCATCCATCCACCGGACTTGGGCATGGACTTCAGCCAGGACGGGAACAGGGCAAACAGCGTGAAAGGCAATGCCAAAGCTATGGCAAAGCCCAGCATGCCGATGGCGGGAGCCACCACGCTGCCCGTCGTGGAAACCTGCACCAGCAGGAATCCGATAATGGGTCCCGTGCAGGAGAAAGATACCAGCGACAAGGTAAATGCCATCAGGAAGATGCTGAGCAAACCGCTTGTCGCCTCGGCCTTGCTGTCTACAGCCGTACTCCACTTGGAGGGCAACGTTATCTCGAACGCTCCGAAGAAGGAAGCCGCAAACACCACCAGCATCAGGCAGAAAAGGATATTGAATACTGCATTCGTAGAGAGTGCGTTCAGTGCGCTGGCTCCGAAAACAAGCGTGATTGCCAGTCCGAGCGTCACATAAATCACCACGATGGAAGCGCCATACGTCCACGCATCGCGGATGCCCTTCTTCTTGTCCTTGCTGCGTTTCAGAAAGAAGCTGACCGTCATCGGGATGATGGGCCATACACAGGGGGTGAAGAGCGCCAGCAGTCCACCGGCAAATCCCGTAATGAAAATATAAATCCAGGACATGTCTTCCTGCGAAGTGGTTTCGCCCAAAGAATTCAGTTCACTGATGACCGGCTTCCATAGGTCCACCTTGTCCGCCACCTTGATTTCCGTCGGCCCGTCCGCACCGCCGATAGCAGCCACGGGAGCCGTGCCGGAGACAGTCTCCTGCTTTGCGGGCTGTTCTTCGGCTTTCGTTTCAGCGGCAGCGGCGGCAGCTTCTTTGGCAGCCCCTTCTGCCTTGCCGGAGAACTTGAAAGGAACTTGTGTGGGCGGCAGGCAGTTTTCATCGTTGCAAGCGCCATATTCCAGATAGCCTTCTATCTGATAAGCGCCACCCGTCAACTTCAGCTTCTGCACAAATTGCGCCGTATTCTCAAAATAGCGCACCTTCATTTCGAACAACTTATCGAAAGTAGAGATTTCCTTGCCTACGGGCTTCAGTTTACCCACCACTTCCGCTCCGGAGATTTTCTCCACATTGAAAGTCGCCGAGATAGGCCCTCCATCGCCCAAGTCGGTGGAATAGACATGCCAGCCCTTGTTAATAGCAGCCGTAAAAACGACCTCCGCTTCATCGGCAGCCAAAATCTTCAGTTCGGAATTGAACTTGACGGGGTCTTGTATCTGTGCCTGCACCGCCACAGCGAATAGCAACAGAACGAAAGGGAACAGTAATTTCTTCATGTTCTCTGATTTAATTTTTAATTTTCAATTAACTCGTAGTCCACGCAGGCACGGCTCTCTTTCACAGCAGCGATAAGCTTGCCGGCAGCCACATGGTCGGGATGGGCGGCATAGTATTTCACGTCATCCAACGTATCGAACTCACTGTAAAGAGCGATGCTCCAAGCCTCGGCAGGATTGATGTTCAGCCCGACTTCAATCTTGCGGATAACGGATATTTTAGCCGGAAGCGCTTCGATAGCTGCCTTGAAACTGTTCATCGCAGCCAACTTTTCGTCAGCCGGTGCCTCATCTTTTAACTTAAATAATACAATGTGCTTTACCATAACTTTGCCATTTAAATGATTTATCACTATATTTGTCAGCCTAAGCGGCTGTTTTAACAACTGCAAAAATACTGGTTTTGTTTCAAATATACACTTAAACGGATGTTAATAATAGGAATTGCAGGCGGAACCGGCTCGGGAAAGACCACCGTCGTACGTAAAATTATCGAAAGCCTACCGGCTGGTGAAGTGGTATTGTTGCCACAAGACTCTTACTACAAGGACAGCAGCCATGTGCCCGTGGAAGAACGGCAGAACATCAACTTCGACCACCCCGACGCTTTCGAGTGGAGCCTTCTTTCCAGGCATGTCGCCATGCTGCGCGAAGGAAGAAGCATAGAACAGCCCACCTACTCATACCTGACGTGTACCCGGCAGCCCGAAACCATCCATATCGAGCCCCGGGAAGTCATCATCATTGAAGGCATCCTTGCCTTGTGCGACAAGAAGCTGCGAAGCATGATGGACCTGAAGATATTTGTAGACGCCGACCCCGACGAACGCCTGATTCGTGTAATCCAGCGCGATGTAGTGGAACGCGGACGCACGGCCGAAGCCGTCATGGAACGCTATACACGCATACTGAAACCCATGCACCAGCAATTCATAGAGCCCTGCAAACGATACGCTGACCTCATTGTGCCGGAAGGCGGAAACAACCAGGTGGCCATTGATATATTGACCATGTACATCAAGAAGCACTTGGGGAGTTAATTTGTAATGGAGAATTGATAATGGAGGATTAAGAACGCACTAAACCCTATGAGATATGAACAGCCTGTTTTCTTTCGCCAGACATAAATCATCCATTATCAATTCTCCCGTCCCAATTATCTTGCTGTTGTTGTTGTGCTGCATCGCAGGATGCCGTGGAGGACATCCTGCCGAAAAAGAAGAAGCGGATGACCTGCAACAGATAAAGGACAGCGGAGAACTGGTCGTATTGACACTGTACAGTTCCACTTCCTACTTCATCTACCGTGGCCAGGACATGGGATTCCAGTATGAGCTAAGCGAACAGTTTGCCAAGAGCCTGGGAGTGAAGCTGAGAATAGAGGTAGCCCGGAATGTGCACGAACTCATAGAGAAGTTGCTGGCAGGCAAGGGAGACCTCATAGCCTACAACCTTCCCATCACCAAGGAATGGAAAGACAGCCTGCTTTATTGCGGCGAAGAGGTCATCACGCACCAAGTCATCGTGCAACGTAACGGCGGACGCACCAAACCACTGAAAGACGTAACGGAACTCATCGGGAAAGATGTATATGTGAAGCCCGGAAAATATTATGAACGGCTGGTCAATCTGGACGAAGAGCTCGGAGGAGGTATCCACATCCATAAAGTGACCAACGACAGTATCAGTGCAGAAGACCTCATCACCCAGGTGGCACAAGGAAAAATCCCCTATACCGTAGCAGACAATGACGTGGCACAGCTTAATACCACCTATTACCCTAACCTGAATATCGGACTCTCCATCAGCTTTGACCAGCGTGCATCGTGGGCAGTCCGGAAAGACTGTCCGCAACTGGCAGCCGCCGCCAACAAATGGCATGAGGAGAATATGACTTCACCTGCCTATACGGCAAGTATGAAACGATATTTTGAAATCGGCAAGGCCATTCCCCACTCTCCTATCCTCTCCCTGCGCGAAGGAAAAATTTCCCATTACGATGATTTGTTCAAGAAATATGCTCCCGAAATAGACTGGGACTGGCGTCTGCTGGCGTCTCTGGCGTATACAGAATCCAACTTCGACTCCACTGCCGTATCTTGGGCGGGTGCCAGGGGGCTGATGCAACTGATGCCTGCCACAGCCAGGGCCATGGGGGTGCCCGAAGGAAAGGAACAGAACCCTGAAGAGAGCATAAAGGCTGCCGTGAAATACATAGGCGCCACAGCCAAAAGTTTTTCCAAGATACCCCAGGAAGAACGCATCAACTTTGTGCTGGCATCTTATAATTCCGGTATCGGCCATGTGCTGGATGCCATGGCACTGGCCGAAAAATACGGCAAAAACAAATATGTCTGGCGTGATAATGTAGAAAACTTCATTCTGCTAAAAAGCAATGAGGAATACTTCACCGACCCCGTCTGCAAAAACGGCTATTTCCGTGGCATCGAAACTTATAACTTCGTAAGGGATATTACGTCACGCTTCGAGCAATACAAGAAAAAGATAAAAAAATAGGGATTAAGGATTAATCCCTAATCCTTATTTTCCTTCCTATTTAAAACAGATTCAGTTTGTTCTTTCTCGCTTCTTCCAGGGAAACGGTTGTCACTTGTTTCTCCCGGTTCTTTTCGCACAACTGCCGATACTTCTCATGCAGTTCTTCTTCCAGCTCCTCCTTTGTCTTAGGATTCATCAGCTTGGCTGCTACTGTAGCATTCTGTGAAGCGTCCTTCAGATGGATTACGGGAGCATGATAGACCGGAGCAATTTTCAGAGCTGTGTGAAGCGGTGAAGTCGTGGCACCACCTATCAGCAGAGGAACGTCCAGACCTGCCTTTTCCAGCTCAATGGCTACATGCACCATTTCATCCAGCGAAGGGGTTATCAAGCCACTCAATCCTATCATGTCTACCTTTTCCTCTATGGCATGCTGTACAATGGTTTCGGCAGGCACCATGACGCCAAGGTCTATTATTTCGTAGCCGTTGCAGGCCATTACTACCGAGACTATATTTTTGCCAATGTCGTGCACATCACCTTTCACCGTAGCCAGCAGCACCTTCCCGGCAGCAGTCGCACCTTCTTCTTTCTCCGACTCGATTACGGGCTGGAGGATGGCAACCGCTCTCTTCATGGTGCGCGCCGTCTTCACTACTTGCGGCAGGAACATCTTGCCTGCCCCAAACAAGTCGCCGACATGATTCATGCCTGCCATCAACGGACCTTCAATGATGGAAACAGCCTTGGGATACAGCTTCAGCGCTTCGGCAAGGTCTTCTTCCAGATAATCGCCGATACCCTTTGTCAAGGCGTACTTCAACCGTTCTTCCACAGGAGTCCCCTCTCTCCAGGCAAGTTGGGAATGGGCGGCAGCCTGCCGCTCTCCTCCAGAAGTTTTTGCCGCCTCTGCTTCCGCTTTCAAGCGTTCGGCAGTTTCTATCAGGCGCTCGGCAGCATCGGGACGACGGTTCAAGACCACATCCTCTATGCGCTCCAATATATCAGCGGGAATATCGGTGTAAAGAACGGAGGTAGCCGGATTGACGATACCCATATCCATGCCCTCGCGGATGGCATAGTAAAGGAATACGGCATGCATCGCCTCGCGAATGTAATTATTGCCGCGGAAAGAGAAGGAAAGGTTACTCACTCCTCCACTGACATGCGCACCGGGCAGATTCTTGCGTATCCATCCGGTGGCACGGATAAAGTCTACAGCATAATTGTTGTGCTCGTCCATACCGGTTGCCACGGCAAGTACATTCGGGTCGAAAATTATATCATGGGGATTGAAACCTATCTTGTCCACCAAAAGACGGTATGCCCGTTCGCAGACCTCAATCTTACGTTCGTACGTGTCTGCCTGCCCTTTTTCATCAAAAGCCATCACCACGGTCGCCGCACCATATTGCTTTATGGTACGCGCATGTTCCAGGAATTTATCTTCCCCCTCCTTCAAGGAGATGGAGTTGACGATGGACTTGCCTTGCAAGCATTTCAATCCGGCCACAATCACTTCCCACTTAGAGGAGTCTATCATGACGGGAACACGGGCAATCTCCGGTTCCGAAGCTATCAGATGGAGGAAAGTCGTCATCTCCACTTGAGCGTCCAGCAGCCCGTCGTCCATATTTATATCGATGACCTGCGCACCGTCTTCCACCTGCTGGCGGGCAATGCTGAGCGCCTCGTCATATTTCTTTTCATTAATCAGACGCAAGAATTTGCGCGAACCCGCAACATTACAGCGTTCACCCACATTCACGAAGTTATTTTCCGGCTTCACTTCCAGAAGTTCAAGCCCGGAGAGCCAAAGATTTTCCGGTCTGGGAACCGGCTGATGGGGCGTTGCACCGGCAATCAGCGAGGAGTACTCGGCAATGTAGGCATCTGTCGTTCCGCAACAGCCACCGATAATATTCACCAATCCCTCATGGATATACTCTTTTACTTCATGTGCCATATCGGCAGGAGTCTGGTCGTATGTGCCCAAACTGTTGGGCAGTCCGGCGTTGGGATAAGCGCTGATATAATAAGGTGCACGGGCAGCAAGCTGCTCCAGGAAAGGTTTCAGCTGGCGGGCACCAAAGGAGCAGTTCAGCCCAACGGAAAAAATATCGGCATGCTGCACGGAGGCGAGAAAAGCATCCAAAGTTTGTCCCGACAGAGTACGCCCTCCAATATCAGAAACAGTCACAGAGAGCATCAAGGGTACATGAACTCCTACAGTTTCCATCGCCTGCCCGGCGGCAAAAATAGCAGCCTTGGCATTCAGCGTATCAAAAATGGTTTCTATCAGCAAAGCATCCACACCACCTTCGAGCAATGCTTCCATCTGCTCACGGTAGGCATCGGCCAGTTCATCGTAGCTCAAGGCACGAAAGGCCGGATTGTTCACATCGGGACTCATGGAGCAGGTCTTGTTCGTCGGTCCTACGGAGCCTGCCACAAAACGGGGTTTGTCGGGAGTAAAAGAAGTAAACTCATCCGCCACTTCGCGTGCCAGATGCACTGCGGCAAGATTCATCTCACGCACATAATCCTGCACATGATAATCGGCCATACTGACGCGGGTGGAACTGAATGTATTTGTTTCGATAATATCCGCACCTGCCGCCAGATACTTGCGGTGAATGTCTTGTATCACATCGGGGCGTGTCAGACAAAGCAGGTCATTGTTACCTTTCATCTGTCCGGGAATCTGCGAGAAGCGTTCATCGATATGGGATTCTATGACGACATTATGCAGATAGTGAAGTACTTGCCCAAAGAACGGCAAACAATCATGTTTTCTGCCACCATGCCTGCCAAGATTCAACAACTTGCTAATACCATCCTCAACAACCCTGCCGAAGTTAAGCTTGCTGTTTCACGTCCTGCCGAAAAGATCGTGCAGGCAGCGTATGTTTGCTACGAGAATCAGAAGTTGGGTATCATCCGTAGCCTTTTTGCTGAACAAACACCGGAACGTGTAATTATATTCGCTTCATCCAAACTGAAGGTAAAAGAGGTGACGAAAGCTCTTAAAATGATGAAGTTGAATGTGGGTGAAATGCATTCAGATCTGGAACAGGCTCAACGTGAGGAGGTGATGCATGAATTTAAAGCCGGGCGTGTAAATATCCTTGTTGCCACTGACATTGTGGCACGTGGTATTGATATTGATGACATCCGTCTTGTGATCAACTACGATGTTCCCCATGATAGCGAAGATTACGTTCACCGTATTGGCCGTACAGCACGTGCTAATAATGATGGTGTCGCTTTGACTTTCGTCAACGAAAAGGAGCAAAGCAATTTCAAGCAGATAGAGAATTTCCTGGAGAAAGAGATTTATAAGATAGCTGTACCCGAGGAGTTAGGCGAAGCACCTGAATACAAACCACGCAGTTATGATGGCAGAGGCAAGAGAAACTTTCGCCCATCCAAGGGAGGCAGAAATGCGAATAAAGGTGGTAGAAAGAAATAATGGTGAAGTTTTATTACTCCACCATTTTTATATGTAGCTCTTTATCAGCGTCAATAGTCAGGTCCACAAGGTGGTAAACGGAGCTTTCCGGAATACGGAGCGTTGCTTCATAGTGATAGCCTTTTCCATTCACTCCCATGAAATCCATATCAGTAAGGATCATTTGGCTGAGTACCTCTTCCGGGAAGACAGTATGGAACATTTTCTTGGTTATATCTTGACCGTACAGTAAATTCTTCCCTTCATAGACACAGATATGAATCACATTGTCGTAGTATATATTGTCGATACCAATTCCTTCATCTGAATAGGTAGTCCTGATTACCTTCATTTTGGAAGGATTAATATAGACGTATCCCCGATAACGTGTTCCTTTATACATTACCACACTATCCTTTTGCACCACTTCAGAGATAGTGGGAATGGCTTCCGCTTCCTGGCTGGAGAATGACAGTGTATCTTCCGGGTTTTCTGACTTATGCAGTTTCACTATTTCATCAGAAAGCGAATGGAACCAAAAACTGTATTCTGTCTGCCGGTCTATTTTATAAGCTATAGGGGTATTACCTCGTACATATATTGTGTCGCGAAGTACCTTGAAATAAACTGGAATATTTTGAGGGTCGACATAATAAATCGTATCACCGCTAATACGCATTAACGGCATATCCGTCTCGTCATCTATCCAGATACCTTGCAACATTTCTTTTGCAGTCAGATCTTCCTTGCTGGAAGTCTCTCCACTTTTGACGTTATTGCAAGATGTCAGCATAATAACGAGCACTATAGAAATAGTACCCCACTTTATCATAACTCCCTCCGTTTTAATATTCTTAATGTCCGATGCAATAATAAACAAACCCTTGCTCTTCCATTTCTTTTTTATCATAGATGTTGCGCCCGTCCAGCACTACAGCTCGTTCCATTGTTTTCTTGATAACTGCCCAGGATGGTAAACGGAATTCTTTCCATTCGGTAATCAGCATCAGGACATCAGCATCAAGTACCGCATCATACATATCGCGGGCGTAATAAATAACATCACCGATACGACGCTTGCACTCATTCATTGCAGCCGGATCATATGCGCGTATCTGACAACCTGCTTTCAGAAGTTTATCGATCAATACCAATCCCGGAGCCTCACGCATATCATCGGTTTCCGGCTTAAAAGCCAACCCCCACAAAGCGATCGTCCGACCTTTCAGACTTCCCGCATAATGTCTCTGCAGTTTTTCGAAAAGAATTGACTTTTGTTTTTCATTAACCTCCTCCACCGCTTTCAGTACTTTCATCTCACAGCCATTTTGCTCGGCTGTTTTAATCAGCGCCTTTACATCTTTCGGAAAACAAGAACCACCATACCCACAACCAGGATACAAAAATTTACTGCCAATACGACTATCCGCACCAATACCCTTACGGACCATATTTACGTCAGCACCAACCAACTCACAAAGATTCGCAATATCATTCATAAAACTAATCCGTGTAGCCAACATAGAATTAGCAGCATATTTTATCATCTCGGCACTTGGAATATCAGTAAATATCAACCGATAGTTATTCATCATAAAAGGCTTATAAAGACGTTCCATTATAGCCTTAGCCTTTTCTGACTCCACACCTACTACCACACGGTCGGGCTTCATAAAATCATCTACCGCATCACCTTCTTTCAAAAACTCGGGCACCTAAAAATGACGAAAGCGAGGTTTTACCCTCGCTTTCCTTGCATCCTTTGCC
>OGYO01002365.1_pt1 | contig 10094 bp, 9 predicted proteins | sample 1576561 | NCBI WGS metagenome assembly OGYO01 (sample SAMEA3541507, study PRJEB24748) | human gut metagenome | biome: human gut; feature: human-associated habitat; material: faeces | place: China | collected 2012 | reverse complement strand
ATATTTGCCGTTCATTGGCTGTCTGCTTTCCAATTCGGGCGAACGTGACGCAATGATCTGCGGCAGAGCAGTTTACGCGCTCGTGTTCCGGATCCTGCTTTCGATAAGCGGACAGCTGCGCGCGCTTACCGCATGGGGTGCATTTGTCACCGGACTTCCCGGAATCACCGTTCAGCTTCTTCTCATTCCGCCCGCAGCAGTCGCTCTTCGCCGTTTTGCCGTCCGCGACCGCGGAAGAAAGAACGCGCTTCTCTCTGCACTCAATCTCATATCGGAGGACACCGCAGCCTGCGTGGTAATAAAAGGCGGCGTAATTGTCCGCACCGAATACGGACGCGGGATCGGGCCGATGATGAAGCTTTACGAAAGCGGTATTTTAAAAGATGCCTTTGTAGTCGACAAGATCGTCGGCAAAGCCGCCGCCATGATAATGACGCTCGGCGGTGTCAAGAGCTGCTACGGTATCACGGTAAGCCGAAGTGCCGAAAAATGGCTTAAAGAGTCCGGCATCCCTCTCGAATACGAAAATCTCATCGATTCGATCCGCAACCGTACCGGTGACGGTATCTGCCCGATGGAGCAGACCGTCGCCGAAATCGAAAATGCCGATGATGCGCTCTGCGCGCTGAAAGATAAAATAAAGGAATTAAACAGCGCCAAAAGGAGGATTCAAAATGATTTATAAGAATTTCAAGAATCTGCTTCTCCCATCTCTCGGAGTAGGCACGATGCGTCTGCCCACACTGCCGGACGGCACGGTGGACGAGGAAGCCTGTCGTGAAATGTTCTCATATGCGATGGAGCACGGCGTAAACTACTTTGACACTGCATACGGCTACCACAACGGAAAATCCGAAGAGGTATGCGGAAAGCTACTCAGCGCTTATCCGAGAGAAAGCTACTATCTCACAACGAAGTTTCCCGGATACGATCTCTCGAACATGAACAAGGTCGAAGAGATATTCGAAGAGCAGCTCAAAAAATGCCGCACGGACTATTTTGACTTCTATCTTTTCCACAATGTGTACGAAAGAAACGTAGACCCCTATCTCGATCCAAAGTACGGCATTCTCGAATACCTGCTCAATCAGAAGGAAAACGGAAGAATACGCCATCTCGGATTCTCGGTTCACGGCTCATACGATATCGCAAAACGCTTTCTCGACGCATACGGCGAGCACATGGAATTCTGTCAGATACAGCTCAATTACCTTGATTGGAATTTCCAGAACGCAAAAGCCAAGGTCGAGCTTATGAACGAACGGAACATTCCGATCTGGGTAATGGAAGGACTTCGCGGCGGTATGCTCGCCTCCCTCTCCAAGGAAAACACCGCGAAGCTCAAGGAAATGCGTCCCGACGAAAGCGTGGTAGGCTGGGCGTTCCGCTTCCTTCAGTCAGTCCCCGGAGTTACCGTCTCCCTCTCGGGAATGTCGAATCTCGATCAGCTCAAGGACAACATACGGATATTCAGCGAGGACAAAGCGCTGAGTGAAAGCGAGATGAAGTTTATCACGGAAATGGCGGATGAGATGGTGAGAAAGGGCGTGCTTCCCTGCACCGCCTGCCGCTACTGCACATCCCACTGTCCCAAGCATCTCGATATTCCGCGTCTTCTCGAGCTTTACAACGAGCACTCCTTTACGGGCGGAGGATTTATAGCACCGATGGCGGTTGACGCGCTCGACCCCGACCGCCGCCCCAATGCCTGCATCGGATGCCGCAGCTGCGAGGCGGTATGTCCTCAGCAGATCAAGATATCCGAAGCGATGGCGGACTTTTCGAAAATGCTCGGACTCGCCTGACAATTCGGAATATGTCCCACCGTGCCGAAAGTAAAAAACGCGGTACGGATCGGGAAGCAAGACGTCGTAACACAAACGCAGCCTTTCGCATACTATAAGGGTAATTAAGTTTGAAAGGCTTGGTGCGTTATGATAGGCTTATACAAATACATAGAATCCCCTTTCGGAGAAAAAACATATTTTGCCGGAGCGAATTCCGGAGTCGGGTTTGTCAATCTTTTCGGAGACTTTTACGAAGAATCGTCGCTCGACCGCCTGTACATAATAAAGGGCGGTCCCGGAACGGGAAAAAGCACTTTCATGCGCATTCTCGCCGGGCGTGCCGCCGATGCAGGGGCGGGTGCCGAGTATTTTCTGTGCGGCTCCGATCCCTCTTCGCTCGATGCCGTAGTGCTGAGCGGAGGCGGAAAGCGTATCGCGGTGATCGACGGAACAAGTCCGCATGCCTATGATGCGAAATACCCCGGCGCGGTTTCCGCCGTTCTCGACTTCGGTTCGTTCTGGGACAAAGGCATTCTCGAGTCGGAGCGCGGCAGAATAATTTCGCTTGCGAAGAAAAAAAGCGGCTGCTTCGAGCGCTCTTACCGTTTTCTCGCCGCGCTTTCGGTTATGCGCCGTGATCTTCGCTCGGTCACCGCAAGAGCGATCGACCGAAAAAAGCTTGACGCATTCGTGCGAAGGTGCGTCGCCGCTCTTCCGGAAAGCGCGGATTGCCGCAGAAGATTCAGAACACGCGAGGCTTTCACAATGAAGGGTACGGTGTCTCTCGGATTTCCGGCAAACCATACCTTATGGAGCGTAAGCGGTCGTGAGGACGCGCACGGAGAGGTCATGTCGGCGCTTGCCGAAGCGCTTTCGGCAGGAAAGCGATCTCACACGGTATTCCGCGACAGCGTTGATACCGATAAAATCTCGGCTCTGCACATAGACTGCGCGGACATATACATCGGCTCTTTCCCCGAAAGACCGCCCGAAGCGTCGAGAAACATAAACATATCTCGTTTTCTTCTCCCCGACAGGCTCAAAGATTCGAGAAACAAGCGGCGTTTCACCGAAAAATGCGCGCTGTCTCTCGCATCGGGTGCGGCGGATGCGCTGTCCGAAGCGGGCACATATCATTTTGAGCTTGAGGAAATCTATAAGCGCGCAATGGATTTCGGCAGACTCGCCGAAGCAGAAGAAAAGCTTTACCGGGAGATTACCGATTTTTTCCGATAAAGCAGCACATCGGATTTTATCCGAAAGGATGTGGAAAAAATGATAAAAATACTTGATTCGTCCGGAATGAAGGCGTGTGACAATTATACGATAAACGCGCTCGGGATTCCGTCGCGTGAGCTTATGGAGCGCGCCGCCGAAGCCTGTGTCCCCATGATCTCCGACGGAAGATTCGATCTCGGTCACGTCACTGCGGTATGCGGTACGGGAAACAACGGCGGCGACGGCATGGCGATCGCGCTGATGCTTGCACGGCGCGGAATAAGCGTGGATGTCGTCTTTTCGGGAAATAAGGAGAAATGCTCTCCCGAGGCTGCATTTCGTCTCGGCGAGCTGATCGAAAACGGAATAAAGATATCGCCGCGGTCGGATTTTTCCGATTCGACACTGATCATTGACGCTCTCTTCGGGATCGGGCTGTCGCGGAATATCGACGGAGAATACGCCGAGATTATCGACAGCATGAACCGCAGCGGAAAAAGCGTTTTCGCCGTGGACATTCCGTCGGGAATTTCGGCGGACACCGGGGCCGTGATGGGATGCGCGGTCAGAGCCGATGAGACCGCCGCGATATCGAACATGAAACGAGGTCATGTATTTTACCCCGGGTGCGAATACGCGGGGCGAATAACCGTATGTGATATCGGAATCCCGTCCGGTGAAGCAAAAGATGCGATATATGCGCTCGGCGACGGCGATCTTGCGCCGATTCGCGCACGCGCCGCGTACTCGAACAAGGGAAGCTTCGGCAGAGTTCTTATCGCGGGCGGAAGCGTCGGAATGGCGGGAGCGGCGTATCTGTCCGCTCTTGCGGCGTACCGCAGCGGCGCGGGGCTGTGTGACATTCTCTCACCCGAAGAAAACCGGATAATCCTTCAGACGCTCCTGCCCGAGGCGGTGCTGTCGCTGTACGGCGCAAGCGGTCCCGAAGAAACGCTTAAAAGCGCTCTCGAAAAAGCGTCATGTGTCGTCGTAGGTCCGGGGCTCGGTCAAGGCGATACGGCGAAACGTATTGTAAAATATATTTTCGAAAACGCGCGTGTCCCGATCATATGCGACGCGGACGCGCTGAACATCACGGCATCGCTCGGACTTTGCTATCCTTCAAATGTTCCGGTGACTGTCACGCCTCATCTCGGCGAGATGGCGCGTCTGACCGGGATCGCCATTGACAGAATCAAGAAAAGCCTTTGCGAGAGTGCGCAGAATTACGCCGAAGCACACGGAGTTATATGTCTTCTCAAGGATGCGCGCAGCGTAATTTCCGACGGCAAAACGACATTTGTGAACACAAGCGGGACATCCGCAATGGCGAAAGGCGGTTCCGGCGATGTGCTGACGGGAGTTATTGCCGCGCTCACCGCATCAGGGGTAGATCCGCTTCACGCCGCAGCATACGGAGCGTATCTGCATGGAAAAGCGGGAGAGCAAGCCGCAGAAGAAAAAGGAATCCACGCGCTGCTCGCGCGTGACATCGCAAACGCGATAGCAAGATAGCCGGTCACATGCTCTTCGGCGATGCCGAACGAACATCTCCGCCGTCAAAGCTGATCCGACGGCGCTTCCGGAGCGTTCCGTATTGCGTGCAGGACGCGGTCTACACATAAAAAACGGGAAGCCGACGGCTTCCCGTTTTTTTGCGGTATCGCTCCGCAGTCCGTTAAGTAAATTCGCGCCGACCGTCACACGATGCCGCGCACTTCGGTATAGTATCTCTTTGAATGTGCGTCGCCCATCGAGAAGGTCTTTCGCGGAAGGACTCCGTGCTCCGTAACATACGGGAAAAGCTCATCCTTCGACATTCCGTCGAATATAAATCCGACGCAGTCCTTCTCCGCGGAGAGTACGCGCAGTGAGTCCGTCCCGTGAATATAGTCGCACTCCGCACCGGGGTGCGCTTCTATATAGGAATCGATGAAGTTCTGAAGAGTTCCGACCGTCAGCGCATGAGTCGGTGATGCAAAAGAAAATTCCTTTTCGCATCCGCCGTAAAGTGCGGTCACCTTCTGTTCTCCGTCGCCGGAGATCGTTTCGAGCGCCGAAAGGAAATCGGGAACATTGCAGTTCTTCACAATGCGGTAGATCGGCTCGAATTCTATCGAAGGCTCAGAGATGTCCACGATCTCGCACAGTGCGTATCTCGCCGCGGTGCAGCCGGATGCACGGACGTTCTCCCAATGCGCCTTTGCCGCGGCAAGAGAGTGGTTGCCGTCGCCGACCGCATATACGACGGGGGATGTCCCGCCGAACGAGCTTTCGTACTTTGCGATCGATGCCGCAACGAATTCAAGCACCTCGCCGCTGACGAGATAACCCGCAATATGCCCGCCGCCGAGCATGAGATCGAAATCGTAAAGCTTTTTCATCTCATTCTTGCGCGACGCAAGCGAAGAAATAATCCCTCCCTTATCATCGGCAAAAACCATAACATGGGGAAGCTCGAACGGAGAAGAAGCGCGGATGCGGCAGCGCGGCGGAATGCGTTCAAGCACGGTCGCCTCGGTCGCACGGACGGGAGAAATCGACGACGCGGAGTAATCGTATTTCTCAAGATCGAGCTTGCCGACAAGTCCGCGGCGCACACCTGCGCCTTCAAGAGTACGCTCCACATAGACCATGACGTTTTCATACTTTTTCAGAAAAGTCCCCACGGTATCCATTGATGCGGCAATCGTTTTCTTGTGAACCTCTTCGGCTTCGCTTCCGAGATATGCCTCGGGCAAAATGAGAGAATACGCCGAGGGCGCTCCCTCCGTGATCTTTGCCACGCTGTCCCAATACTGCTTTTCGGATGTAAACTGATCACACGCGATGACGCTCCATTTGCACCACGCGGGATCGTCCGGCGTATAAGGCGGAAGAAGTATATCCGCCGGTGAAAAAAATGTTTCCTTCATCTGTTCCCCACTGAATTTTTATTATACCGCAAAGCAAAAAATGCTTGTCTGCGGCATTTTTGCAAAGCTGTCAATACAGCCGCACGCACTGTGTGCGGGCGGCGCGTACCGCAAAGTTTTATGCAGTAAAACCGAAATCCGGTTTCACGTCGGAGTTTGGCGCATCGCGCTAAACTCGCGGACACGGTAAATTGACGTACAGATACCGATTAACGTTATACCGTGTCCTGACGTCAATATTGCAGCCGTGCGTAGCACGGGGCGGTGTAAGCCGCGGAATTTTTATGCAGTAAAATTCCCTGCAAATATTATACCATGAAACAAAACAGCTTGCAAGAACATTTTACGAATCCGCGTTCGGCACACGGCAGGCGTAATCCAAGCCCGAAAGCAAATACTCATCGCCGCTTTGAGATATGATCTCGCGCTCGATAATCTGGTTTGCCGATTCGGGACAGCCGAGCTGCATGTAACACCATTTATTCCCGACGCAAAGCGGCAGCAAGCCGTCTCCGCCTTTTACGGTATAATCACACAACTCATAAACATATTCCTCAACACAATCCTTGCCGTCTACCGAAAGAACCGTGCGTACAAGTCCTATCCCGGGGGCAAAATAATTCTTTTCCGACGTGTCCCCGATAACCTGTTCGCCGTCGCGTTTCGATCTTCCGTATGAAAATACATGACAGACGTATTCCTTCCCGTCTGCCCGGCAGATCACCTTTTCATCCGGATGGCGGATAAGCTCATACTCCCCATACTGACGTGCAGATGCATCAGCAGTCAATGATTCATCAATGATAACTTTCCGAGAATGGACGTCAAACGGCAGGCTCACGAATTCGGGATATTCGGCATCTCCTTTCAGAATCGTGGGGCAAAAATACAGCGGCTCCGATTTCCCCAGCCAGGCAAAGTCCTGATGCATGAGAGATACAAAAATGCTTTCCCCGTTTCGGAAAACGGTTTCTCCGAAAGCACAGTAATGGAGGCAGGCTTCGTTTTCATGACATTCCATGTGATGAAGCATTTTACTCGTTGCCAAAGCAGCGGCATATTCCTTTGACGAATTGTCGAGATACTCCAGCGCCTGTTCACAGAAAGCAATCTGTTCTTTTATACCGGCATATGCATGATGTGCAAGGTCAAGATAAAGTTCGCCGACCTCCCGACTTGATCCGAGAGAAAGGAAATAATCGATACCGCTTTTTACAAACTCCGTTTTGCGTTCGAAGTCTTTATCCTCGGGATAAAACGGTATTTTCATATAGATGCACTTAACGCGCTCTTTATTACCGAGAGCCTTTGCTTCGGATATCATACGTTCAAGCACGTCAAAATAATCCTCACGGTCCGGATTAAAAGGCGGGGACGAACGGAAAAGCAAATAATCGATCTGCTCGGCTGTAAGCGCAAGGTCGGCATTTTCCATAATGAAGTCAATGATTTCGTTTTCGCCATTGCGTGAGGGCGGAAAGTTGTCTTTTTCATCCCGGATCATCCGATCCAACATGAGGGAACGCGCGTCAATGTTGTTGTTTGTGTTCATTGCTTCGTCCTTTCTTTTTCGTTGTTTAATTTTCATTGGCATTTATGGGTCAAATTCACATGGGTTTTCGGATCAAATCGCATGAGCGCTTTGCAGAAAGACCTGCGCCTTACTGTCTTTTACTTCATTTTAATCGTAATGGGATCTGTAATATAAGAGGTATCAGTCTCACCGTCATCCAATAAAATTTCAAATGACATTACTATATCCGAGTCTGCATATTTAATAAAGAAATTCTGTTCTTGACCATAACGAAGAGAAAATAAATCAAGAACAACTTTTCCACCCTTAGGTATCACGGAGTATGAAGGATGAGTCATTTCGGTAATGTCAAGCGTCTTTCCGTCCACTTCGGCAGAAATCGGAAATACAGCAGCATAATCGGAATTATTGTTTTCAAAGCAGAATAACGGTTCCGACTCACCCAAACGGTAGATAAAAAAGCGGAATCCGTCTTTATTATAAATTTCCTTCTCTTCTATATCCAGATCTTTCTCGTCATTTATTTGGATTCGGAGATTTGCGTTATCTACAATAATATCGGCATCCACAAGAACGCTGAAAGCAATGTCAATGCTGTTTACTACGGATACAAACTGTTCATTCAAAGTGCTCCGAAAAATCCAAGGCTTCACACATATGCTTTCCCCCGCCGGAATATCAGCAGTGTTATCTCCGCCGCCGGACATCGAAAAATCATTAACCGCTGTAATAAAGTATGTTATAGCTACCTTCTCATCCGTATTGTTTGTAACCTTCAATTCGGCAGTTACTTGAGGATTGGGTCCTGCAAATCCGATAAACCCTTTTTCTTCAAGTCCTACAAACTCGACTTCAATCCCCTTGTCGGAAAAAAGGACCTGCTTCGCAGGAATGTTATTTGAAGTCTCACTGTCAAACGGCTCGGTAGTTTCATTTTTGGCAGAATCGACAATACTGTCTTTGGCAGGCGAAGCGGAAGTATCCGAAGGCGTTTTTACAACAGAATCGGGATCAGCGCAGGATGTCAATACGGCAAGTGCGAGAAGAAGAGTAAAAATTATTCGTTTCATATTAAACTCCTTTTTATAGATTTATATTCGGATGCCGTCAGCGCAGTCTTTCGGCAGTACGTATTAATCACGCCCTTCTCCTATTAAAAGTGATTTCATTTTGTGCAGTATTTTCCGAAAGCCGTCATCGAAAACATAGATGTTCTCCGGCAGAGTGTTGTGTGTGATTCGGACCTCTGAGTCGGCAGTGAACATTGCTGTGTTTATCATCGAAATATTGCAATCGGAGCACCATCCTTAACGACAGTAAATTCTCCCCCGGGCACTGCAAATGCATTGGGAAGAGTCATCAGCGCAGCACAGAACTCACTCGCATGAATCTCACATTTTGCGAAAAAACCTTCCGGATACGGATAGCCGTGAGCCAGATCGATCGAAACAATAATTTTCGATACCGCCTCATGCTTTATGATATCCTCAAGAAAAGACTGAATGTCATAAAGCCCTGAACAGCTCATATCCGCTATGTGATAATTTTCGTCATACAGAATGTCACGCAGTATTCGGTTTGCCTCAGAAGAATTTTCGGAGTCGGTAATTTCAAACGGGATATACCCCTTTTGCAGATAGTCGTCTGGCGGATACTTATATTGAACGTCGGGACTGCTGAAATGGCCGCAGAGGTTGAGCCATATTTTGTTTTTTACAGCACTTTCCTTCAGGTATTCCCCGAAGGCTATTGCTTCGCTGTTTGAAAACCGATGTGCCAAGAAAACTTGTCCCGTGATAATTTGGTCTGCCATGATTACCTCCTTATGAATAAAACAGCGCAAAAACGCCCTGTAAAGGTTAGCTTTGCGCTGTATACATATATTTTAATTTTTGACACAAAAAGCATGTAAAAGCAAATCCGATATCACTATTTCGTCGACAAGATAAATTATATATCATTACACAATCTCCGTGTTATTTATGTTTTATGTGTCTTTATGTTTGTATTTTATCATGTCGTTCGTCATTTGTCAATGTTTTTTTCAAGATTGCGTCAAAATTCTGCTTTTGTGCACGATCATACTATCAATCAAAGACAGCCGTTAATGAGGCACGGCGCCGGGTATATTCTGTTCACTCTGTGCAGCCGGAGATGATTTCGGAGATATTATTTTCAGTCGGAGTTCTTCCCGACAACCTGATACCAATTTACACCTATCGGGTCGACAAAACAGGAATCAAAGTTCTCAAAATCGGGATCAAATAAATACTGCGGCAGTTTTTTTGAATAAACGACCGCGCAGGGTCTATCACAAAGAAAAGAAACCTGATCCTTTGTAATACGGATATCGGTAAAGCTTATGCGGTTATCCGAATGCTGCGTGAATACATTCTTATATATGGAATCAAAGCAAGCCGCAGTATCCGCCGCGTCAAACCGCGACGGTATTCGCGGGTAAATCGCGCGCCTTCACTTCAGCCGAAGATGACGCGCCGTAATTCCGAAAGCAAAAAGCGCACCGACATACATTTCAGTACGTCGGTGCGCCGTTTTTATGAAATTGATCTCTCTCCGTTTGCCGGATACCGCGTTTTCCACGTTTCTGGACAGACACGAAAAAATCGCGGGAATCAATAA
>OGYO01002363.1_pt1 | contig 10098 bp, 6 predicted proteins | sample 1576561 | NCBI WGS metagenome assembly OGYO01 (sample SAMEA3541507, study PRJEB24748) | human gut metagenome | biome: human gut; feature: human-associated habitat; material: faeces | place: China | collected 2012 | reverse complement strand
ATGCGGCGGTCAGATTGTCGATATGAACTGTAGGCAGCTCCAGCTCCGGTGCAAATTCGTTCGCCATCACCATCGGCGGCAGATTACGCTGTTCCTCAATGCTGGCATCAAACGGCAGCCTTGAACCCAGCAACAACATGCCATCAATTTGCTTGGTGATGATCAAATCGATAAAGGTTTTTTCCTGCTGATTTTGATGCGCACAGTCGCCAATCAGCACCAGATATCCGTGATTTGCCGCCGTAACTTCGATACCGCGAATAATTTCGCTAAAGAAGGGATCGCAGATATCCGGGACAATCACCAGAATGGTGCGGGATTCATTACGCTTGACGTTGCGCCCCATAGGCTGCGGTAAATAACCCACTTCCCGGGCCGCTTTTTCAACCCGATTACGGGTGGCCTGGGAGACTTTATCGGGATTCATTAATGCTCGGGAGACGGTCGCTGTAGAGACTTTTGCCTTGAGGGCAACGTCTTTCATGGTCGCGGCAGTTTCCTGCTTCTTCGCTTTCACACTCACTCCTCGCCTGGCACGTCAGGCGTACTACATCCATGTTTACTTCACATCGGCAACATTTTTAGCAGATAGCGCGTGAAAACGGTTACAGAATTTTCATGAAAAGTGTGATGAATATTGAATTTTTCGATCCGCCTCGCATCGTGAGCGGTTTAACCCTCAATCGGATCAACATCCAGCACCCATTTCACCTTACGGGAATCCGGTATTGTATTGATGAGCGCCAGCGTACCGTTAATGATGTGTTGCAAGCGCACGCGGGAAGGGTGCTGCAACAATATCTGCCAGCGCCAGCGACCGCCACGTTTAGGTGCCAGAGCCGGAACCGGACCGAGAACCCACAGTTTCTCGTCTGCCAGTGGGCTGGAGAGGATCAGATTACGCAGTTGTTGCAGGAACAATGGCGCGTGCTGATTGTTATGATCTTCCGCACGCACAATCACATGGCTGGTCCACGGCGGTAGCTGCATCATTCGCCGCTCAGCCAGCGCCTGTTCGGCAAAGGCGTCGTAGCCTTTATAGAGCAACGTTTGCAACAGAGGATGTTCCGGATGGTGCGTTTGCAGCACCACTTCGCCCTGTTTACCCGCACGCCCGGCACGACCGGCGACCTGGGTGTAAAGCTGAGCGAAACGCTCTGCCGAGCGAAAATCGGCAGAAAACAGCGCGCCGTCCACGTCCAGTAATGCAACCAGCGTCACATCCGGGAAATCATGCCCCTTTACGATCATCTGCGTACCGACAAGTACGTCCGCCTCTTCATTTGCAAATGCAGACAGTATTTTCTCATGGGAATCTTTCTGTCGTGTCGTATCCATATCCATCCGCAGCACTCTTGCCTGCGGAAATACCGTCTTCACAATCTCTTCGATCTGCTGTGTTCCCGCCCTGAATTCTCCGATATGGTCCGAGCCGCATTCAGGACATATTTTCACACGCGTCTGTTCGTATCCGCAGTAATGACATCTCATCTTTCCGTCCCGATGGACCGAAAGCGACACATCGCAATGCGGACACTTTATAACATGCCCGCATTCCCGGCACGAAACAAACCCGGAATACCCTCTCCGGTTCAAAAAAAGCATCGTCTGTTCTTTCTTTTCAAGCCGCTCTTTCATCAGTCTTTGCAGTTGTTCGCTGAGTATCGAACGATTTCCGTTCTTCAATTCTTTCCGCATATCCACCGTATAAACCTCTGCCGGATCCTGCATTTTAGAACGGTTCTTCATTTCCATCAGAACATACTCGCCGTTTTTTGCCCGATACATGGCTTCCATCGACGGAGTCGCGCTTCCCAGAACAACGCTCGCGCCTTCTGTCTGCGCTCTTCTTAGCGCCGTTTCCCGCGCGTGATACCTCGGCGTCTGTTCACTTTTATAAGTCGGCTCATGTTCTTCATCGATCACGATCAGTCCCAGATTCGGAAAAGGAGTAAAAAGCGCCGATCTCGGTCCGATCATCACATCCACTTCCCCGGCTTTCGCCCTCATCATCTGATCGTATCGTTCTCCTGCGGACAGCCGGGAATTCATAACAGATACCCGGTCTTTAAATCTTCTGTAAAATCTCATCACAGTCTGGTAAGTTAACGCGATCTCGGGAATCAGAACGATTGCCTGCTTCCCCTTATCTACAACAGACTGTATCATTTCCATATAAACTTCTGTTTTTCCGCTGCCCGTAACTCCATGGAGCAAATATGTTTTTCGGATTCCGTTTTCATAATCCTTACAGAAACGCATAATCGCACGTTTCTGCTCCTGCGTATAAATAATCTCCTTCTTTTGAATATTTTCCGCATGAACCGGATTACGATACACCTGCTCTGATTCTACGGCGAGAACATGCTGTTCTTCCAACGCGCGTATCACCGTGGCAGTAATATTAAGCTTCTTTCTGACAAGTTCATAATCTAAAAGCGGATCGTCAAGAAGCGCCGCCATCAGACGCGCCCTCGCTTTCTGATTCTTTTCCAGATAATAATGAAGCTGTTTTTCCCCCGTCTCCCGGTCGATCAGCAGTCTGAGCCGCTTTTTTACCTTTATATTTTCTTTTTCTTTGATAGGAAGAACCGTTTTCAAAGACTGCAGCATCGTTCCGCCATAATTCGACTTCATCCATGCCGCCAGCGCGATCAGCTTCGTCTCGATTTCCACGCCGCTTCGCGATATATCAGCGATCTCTTTCACTTTTGAAATATCATAATCACATGTCTTTGACAATGCGGTTACATATCCTTTTGTCTTACGGTTTCCTTTTCCGAAAGGTACGACCACCGCCATCCCCGCTTCCACTTCATGTTCCAGCCGCTCGGGGATCCGGTATTGAAAGATCTTATCCAGTTTTTCATGTTGAATATCTATGATTACATCCGCAAACAATCTCTGTCCCCTTGTCTTTCCTAATTTTCCCTGATTTCCTCAAGTACCTCTGCGATCAGCGTTCTTTCATCCATCGGGTATTTGACTCCTTTGATCTCCTGATAATCTTCATGACCTTTTCCGGCCAATACGATCACATCTCCCGACTGACCATGTTCGATGGCATATTTGATCGCTTCTTTTCTGTCGCAGATCTCCACATATGCCCCGTCAGTCTTTGCGATTCCGACTTTGATATCATTGATAATCTCCTGTGGTTCTTCAAAACGCGGATTATCCGAAGTAATGATCGTAAGATCCGCCAGACGTCCCGACACTTCGCCCATCTCATATCTTCTGTCTTTTGAACGGTTTCCGCCACATCCGAACACACATACAAGACGTTTCGGTTCATATTCTTTCAGTGTTGTCAGCAGGCTCTCCAGACTCATCGCATTATGTGCATAATCGATCATCAGCGTAAAATCATCCGATACTTTTATCATCTCAATACGCCCTTTGACATGCGCTGTTTTAAGCGCTTCTGTTATTTTCTCAGACGGAACACCGAAATGACGGCACACCGCGATCGCAGTCAGCGAATTATACACGCTGAATTTTCCGGGGATATCGATCTCCACATCAAAATCAGCCTTCCCCGCCACATGATACGAAACGCCTAAATATCCCGGCTTCGATACGAGATTTACATTCTCCGCTCTCAGATCCGCTTTCGGAGAAAAACCGAAAGTTTCCACTTTACATGTCGCGCCGCGGAAAATATCTTCATAATAAGGATCGTCTATATTGGCAATGCCAAGTTTGCACTGTTGAAACAGCATTGCTTTGCACCGTTTATAATCTTCAAAGTCTTTATGTTCATTCGGACCGATATGATCTTTTCCGAGATTCGTAAAAATACCGATCTCAAACGGAATTCCCGCCGTTCTGTGAAGCATAAGTCCCTGAGAGGAAACTTCCATAACAACACTGTCGCAGCCTTCTTCAACCATCTGTGCAAAGTACTGCTGGATCGTAAACGATTCCGGCGTCGTATTTGCCGCAGGGATCTTCCGATCTCCGATGATCGCTTCGATCGTACCGATAAGTCCTACTTTATGTCCGACACCTTCTAAGATAGACCGGATCAGATATGTTGTCGTCGTCTTTCCTTTCGTTCCGGTAATTCCGATCACTTTCAGCTTCTCTGCCGGATATCCGAAATACGCCGCAGACATCAGCGCCAGCGCATATCTCGTATTTTCCGCTTTGATCACCGTCACCCCTTTCGGCGCCTCGATATCCCGTTCTGCTATAATCGCCGCCGCGCCTTTTTTTGCCACATCCGAAACATATTGATGCCCGTCAAAAACCGCTCCGCTGATACAGACAAAAACAGATCCGCTTTCTACTTTTCTCGAGTCATTGGCAAGCGTTGTCACTTCTGTTTCGACACTGCCTTGAACAACCTCATATTCTAACCGTTCTAATAATTTGCTTAATTTCATACTCAGCCCTCCCGATTTTATTTTCCTTTTGAAAATCGACCTTTTGACACCTTTATAGAATAACACAAGAAGCGTTTTGTTGCAAAACAAACGTTTTTACTATATAATTAACCGGTATGTATGCATTTTCGGTGACATCAGTCCCGCTTTGTCGTTCTCACACCGAAATGTATCTAAACTGTCTGCATTCGCAGTACGCGATCGTCAATCATATAAGCGATATTGACACAGCAAACATGACTTTAGGAAAGAGAGGGAAAACTATTGTTCACAGATTTTATTACAAACATGATCAACTCGCTGAGCGAGCTGCTCTACAGCCACATTTTGATCATACTGCTTCTCGGAGCGGGAATCTTCTTTACGATCAAAACAAAATTCGTACAGATCCGTATGTTTATCGAATCTCTCCGCGTTGTCGCACAGCCGGGCAGCGATAAGAACGGACTTTCTTCCTTTCAGGCTCTTATGGTATCAACCGCTTCCAGAGTCGGAACAGGAAACATCGCCGGAATCTCAACAGCGATCTGTCTTGGCGGATCAGGCGCAGTGTTCTGGATGTGGCTTACGGCTATTCTCGGAAGCGCATCTGCATTTATCGAAAGTACGCTTGCTCAAATTTACAAACACAAAGCAAAGGACGGAAGTTCTTACGGAGGACCTGCATATTATATTCAGGCCGCTTTGAAGAAGCGTTGGATCGGCGTCCTTTTCGCAGTTGTTTTGATCCTGACTTATATGGGCGGATTCAACCTTGTAGCTTCATTTAATATTGCGGATTCCTTCCGTGTCTATTCTTTCTTCAATCCGGAATGGACTCCGCTCATTGTCGGAGCGATCCTTGCGGTTGTATTTGCTTTGGCTGTATTCGGAGGAAGTAAAAAGATCTCACAGATTACGGAAGTGCTTGTTCCGGTTATGGGTATCTTTTACCTTGCAGTTTCTTTATTCATCATCCTGAAACATTATCAGCTTGTTCCTGTAATGTTCACAAGCATTTTCAATAATGCATTTGACGTACAGGCCATCTTCGGAGGGTTTGCCGGATCCTGCGTTATGCACGGTATCAAAAGAGGACTGTTCTCCAACGAAGCCGGTGTCGGTTCTGCTCCGAATGCAGCGGCAAGCGCGGCAGTTTCCCATCCGGTAAAACAAGGACTTGTGCAGATGCTTTCTGTATTCATCGACACTATCCTGATCTGCTCCGCAACAGCGTTCATGCTTCTTTGTTCCGGCGTAGAGCCGACTTCTAAATTGGCAGGAATGCCGTGGGTTCAGGCAGCGGCTTCCAGCTCGCTTGGCGGTTTCGGTACGATCTTTATTACGATCGCACTTTGCCTGTTTGCCTTTACAACGCTGATCGGAAACTTCTACTATGCGGAAATGGGGCTGAAATTCCTCTGCGGCAGAAAACCGCCGAAAGCAGTGATCAATACATTTCGTATTATCGCCGCCGCCATCGTACTTGCAGGCGCGACAATGGAATTCAGCATCGTATGGAACACAGCGGACGTACTGATGGGATTGATGGCTTTAATCAACCTTCCTGTCATCCTCATCTTATGCAAACCGGCAATTCAGGCTATGAACGACTATACAAAGCAGAAAAAAGCCGGAAAAGATCCAGTCTTTAAAGCTGCCGATATCCAGTTAAAAGACAAAACAGATTTTTGGAATTAAAGAGAAACCGGGACAGTCGATCTAACTTTCCCGGTTTTTGAATATTGAACACTTTTTATTTATATCGTTGCTTTCTTATTTTATAACTCTGTTATTTTCTTGCATACATATCTTAAGATCTTTCTTAAGTCTTCGATCGTTACTTTTTCGTCTCCTGTCACATCTCCGGCTTTCATCTGTGTTTCCGTCAAATTGGTCTTTTTACAGATATATCTCAACGCAGTGCGGACGTCTCCGACATCGACTTTACTGTTGGCATCCACATCGCCTCTGATATAGTCCTGCGGCTGAGTCATCTCATCGATTTTTGCAAGAAGTGTTTCACACTTTGTTTTTACTTCTGCAAGAATTGTCTTCTCTTCTTCCGCTGCATTTTCAACTGCTGTTACCGCGTCTTTCAATGTGTTTTGCACTAACGCTCTGTCTGTAACCTTTACTGTGTCCACAGACAGATGCGAGATCCTTTTCTGAAGGTCGGAACAAGGATTGATCGTTATTTTGCAGCTTGTACTGTTTCCTCTGCGATCCTCTGCTATGATCGTGTACTCTTTCTTCCGATTATTTTGATTATCTGCGGAAAGAGAAATTTCCGTTCCTGCTTCTTGTTTCCCGTTTACAGTCACAGATGCAAGATCGTTGTCAGCGTCTCTTACCGTTATCTTTTGTGTAGCGTAATAATTTCCACCGTTTTCCACTCCCTCAATAACCGGAGCTGTCCCCTTCGGCTCTTCATACTCTGCTGAAGCGATCTTCAAAACAGAGTTATCTCCTGTTCCATACAAATCTTTCGTCCGTCCGTCATAGGCAAAAGTAATAGCATCATCATAATAAACAGTATTAAATACATAACCGTTTTCAACGCTTCCGTTGTTCTTATCCCATGCCATGAACAGTCCGCCGCGCTCTCCCGCTGTCCCGTCATCGCTGTTCGTCACATCCACAAGATAATTTCCGTCTCCGATCGTCACGATATTCCACATATGCGGTCCTTCTCCCGTACCGCCTCTCATCATGCCGGTTACGCTGCAGCAATTATATCCCGGATCAAGAAAATCGCTCATATCGCATAAATACTGAAATGCTTTTGCATATCCCTCGCATACAACATTCGTACTTTCATCTCCGTCAAATACATAGATCATCTGCCACGGATCTCCGTAAGCGACACCCGGTTTCACAGCATCATAATTATACGATGTCAGATCACAGATTTCTTCTTTATAAGATTCCATCTTCTCATAATCTTTTTCGGCTTTATGCTTCTCTATGATTTTTCGCGCATTCTCCGCCGCCGAACTGGCTGCCCCTGTCTTCTTGCTGTCAACCGTACACTTCGTCTTGTATTGCTGTTCGATTTCCGGTCCCGCATAAGCATCCGCAGCCGGGAAATTTATATCAATCTCCACAACTTCCCGTCCCGAAATTCTGCCGTTAAACCATGTGGACGCCGTTTTATTATACCAGTACAAATCATACGGACAGTCCGCAAGAAGCGCCGCAATCACTTTACTTAAACTAAATCCTTTAAATGCGCCGCCTTCATATGTAATCCCCTGCCCCGCAACGGAAAGCGTAAATTTCGTAGATACATACTGTCCTGACGGTTCGCTTCCGTCCGCCGCTTTTCCGTCCGCGATATTAGCGGCTATTTTTTTCAGTTCATTATATACATATTTGTCCGCTCCGGTTAAAACATTCTGCCCGATATTGCCGTAAACTGCAGGCGTACGATAGCTTTCGCTCTCTTCACCGTAAAATGTCTGTTCTACATACTGAGCAAACAACTCCTCGTTTCTGGGAACTTGATCCGCTCTCGGAATGATGCTCTCTCCTTGAATCTGAGCAACTTTACTATCTACTGTAAGTTCCTCTGCCTGAACTGTTTCCGTCTGCCTGTAAAACACTTTACATGATTATGCAATTTTATCACAAATTCAGTTCACTTAAAAGATGATCGACACATCATTTTATTTTTTGTACATTATTTAAACATTTCTTTTGTTTTCATAATTTTTTCAAGAAACTTTTCTCCGGCTTATGTGCAATATAACGAATCATCCCCATATCATCTCTATCACCCGCTCAAGATCTTCCGCTTGTTTCCATAGGAATTGTTTTACTTCTTCCGGAGGCTGCACAAGATCGGGAACAACGATCACGCGCATACCTGCCGCATGTGCCGATATTGCTCCTGAAGGCGCGTCTTCCAAAGCGACCGCATCTTCCGGCTCAATCCCGATACTTTTACACGCTTTCAGATAAATCTCCGGCGAAGGCTTTCCTTCCTTCACTGTATCCCCGAACACTTTGCCGTCAAAATAATCGTACAATCCCGCTCTTTTCAAAGACTGCTCTGCGTGTATCTGCCGCGAAGACGTTGCAAGTCCGATCATACATCCATGACTTTTTGCGGCATTCAGCAATTCCGGAGCGCCTTTTTTCACCGCTATTCCTTCTTTATCCGCAATCTTATAATAATATTCCCGTGTCATTTGCGCAAATCGATCCATCGGAAAATCCAAATCAACGTTCGTCTTGAAATATTCTGTCCGCCTCTTCAAGTTAAATCCGACTGTATTATAGATGTGATCTCCGAAGTTTTCATATCCAAGTTCTTTTCCCGCATAATCCCAAGACCGTTTTACAACTTTTTCCGAGTCAAGAAGAAGTCCGTCCATGTCAAAAACCAGCCCCTTCACAGAGACCGGTTTTTTCTTAATCAAGAGTCGCACTCCTGCACTGTTCACATTTTTCTGCGGGCTGCTCCGCCTCTTTTTGCTCTTCCTGGCTGCGAAACGTCACCGTTCCCGCCGCAGCATCCATTCCGTCAACGATTGCCAGAGACTCAAGCTGAAAACCGAGGTTGCGGATGATCCTTCCTCCCGACTGAAAGCCTTTTTCAATCGCGATCCCGATTCCTTCTACTGTCGCGCCTGCGGACTGAACGATCTGGATCAATCCCTGAAGAGCGCATCCGTTCGCAAGAAAATCGTCGATAATAAGAACATGATCTTCCGGCGTCAGGAATTTTTGAGATACGATCACATGATTTCTGCATTTGTGTGTAAATGACTCCACTTCCGCTACATACATTTCTCCGTCAAGATTGATACTCTGCGATTTCTTTGCAAACACAACCGGCACATCAAAATGCTGTGCCGCCACGCAGGCAATACCGATCCCCGACGCTTCGATCGTTAAAATTTTATTAATCGGCTTTTTCGCAAAACGTCTCTTAAATTCAGCCCCCATCTGATCCAACAGCTTAATGTCCATCTGATGATTCAGGAAGCTGTCTACTTTCAATACGTTTCCTTCTTTCACAACCCCGTCTTTTACAATGCGTTCTTCTAAAAAATTCATCTTCTGCTCCTCTCGTTTTCCTGCCTGTGCAGATTATTTTTCCATCTTATTCTTCCATATCGGTTCTTTCTTCGTCGCCGCCTTCCGCCTTTTCATCAAATACACGGAACACTCTTCTTAATATACAGGAATTAATAAAAGCAAGAATACCTGTTCCCGCCAAGATCCAGACCGGGATCGTAAGCATAAGGATTCCCGTATTCCACCACGACAAAACAACCGCTCCGACTGTCAGCGCTGTCATCAAAATTGTATAAGGTAATTTTGCCACCGTTAAAAGGAGCGCATTTTTCAGCGTAGCCCCTATCGTATTTTCATATCTTGCAGTCAGCGCAAATGAATAAATCGTTACTGAAATCAAAAAAAATGCAAGCAGTAAAAAAACACTTTTAAACACCATTCCCAGTGTCCCCGGCATCATTTCCGATATTCTGTAATCAACAAAACAAACGCCTCCGCACAAAAGCAATATAAGCCATATGATTGTACTTTGCTTAAAATTCAACTTAAATGCATGAAGAAACCCTTTAAATATATAACCTTCTTCATTTTTTACAAGTTTCAGCATTACTGTATACAACGCTGTTGTCGATGCTCCGATCGTAATGATCGGCAGCCTCGTCCGTTACGCCGTCATTGCGGATCATATCGGCGTAGAACTCACCGG
>OGYO01002358.1_pt1 | contig 10104 bp, 10 predicted proteins | sample 1576561 | NCBI WGS metagenome assembly OGYO01 (sample SAMEA3541507, study PRJEB24748) | human gut metagenome | biome: human gut; feature: human-associated habitat; material: faeces | place: China | collected 2012 | reverse complement strand
CCGCATTATCTTGATACTCCCGATACCGCCGATTTTTCCCAGCAGCCAGAACTTCGGCTTTTCGGATAATAACAAAATTCAAGAAAAAAACATATTATTTCCGTGTGAGAACTTATAAAAACTCGGGCAGACGGAAAGTTTATGGTAAATGGAGTAAAACGGTCAAAGTAAAAATAAGAATATAAATGCGCATGGGGGAGAATTAGGACCGGTTTTTGCTGGTCCTTTTTCAATTGCATTATTGCTATGCTTAATTATATCATGGTTGTGTGAATTCGCCAATAATATAAAAAATCGCCATTTTAACTTTTTGCAGACCATTATAAATTAAGAAGGGCACTTGATTTCTCAAATGCCCTAGTGTATAATCTACTTAGAAAGGTTATCGGATGTGTTATCCGATTGCCCTCAGTTGTAACTATGAAATAGCATTCACTTTAGGCGGTGGGATGCTATTTCTTTTTGCCGTTATGGTTATCTATGTAAGATAGAGCCGCAAAAACAACTAATAAAAGCGTAAGAACTTCCATTGTGTTCATAGGCATCATCCCTCTTTCGTAATACTAGAGGGCATAACTCGGAAAATCACATCCTACTTTCGTTTCAATTACACAATAACAGTATAGCATAAAGGGAACGGATGTTCAAACAAGAGGTAAATTTACCCCATCAGAAATAAGATTTTTGTAGATGCCTGGGAGTTTGTTTGGTATAATTATGGTGCAGGGGACAAGAAATTGTTCCCTGCAAATCTGAATTATACGAAGCGAATGGAGGAACATATGAATGATATTTTTGATAAACTTATAAAATCTAAAATAGAACAATTCAAAGATGATTATGTAAAACTTTCAAGACAAATATTTGTAAACAAAGATGGGACATTAATTCATCCTGGAGAGTTTGGTATGTATCGCGAGAAAATAATTAGAGAATTTTTAGCGCCTTTTTTACCAACGAGATTGGCGATTGGCAGTGGTTTTGTTATTACAGCTGCGAACAACATTAGTACTCAATGCGATATTATCATATACGATAAAGAACATACTCCTGTAATCGAAAATGGTGAACAACGCTTTTTTCCTGTTGAATGTGTTGTTGGAGTTATTGAAGTGAAATCAAAATTGACTACGGCGAAATTAAAGGACGCTTTAATAAAATTATCATCAATAAAAAATCTTAGAAATGATATTGGTAATAACGCTTATATATTTAAAGATTATAACGGGGTTAGTAGTTTCGATGCTAAAAATAAAGTGCGAGACCAAATGGCTACTTTTTTAATTTGTGAAAGAATAGATGCTAATATAGAAAAAGAAATAGATACATTTTTTACGAATACATATGAGGGAGTAGATAAGTCGCTGTTTCATAATATGATTTTAGATTTAAATGGAGGTTGTTTTCTTTATTATGATGGAAGCAGACCAATATATCACGCATATTTCAATTATACAGAACCTAGTTTTAAAAATGAATATATATTTCCTCATGAATTGGGTTATTCAGAAGAACACATCCTTTTATTTTTAAACTACTTTTATATGTTAATTTCTTCTGTATCAGTAATGGATATAGAAATAACAACGTATCTTGGTGAAACACGAGTAAAAAAATCATTGATAGAGAAGTAAGCGAAAATTTCAGTTTTTGAAACTGAGAAATCAGTATTTGTAGGTCTGTTACAGTATTGATAAAAGAGATTATTCATGATAAAATATCCGAAAAATCGGAAATGGAAAGATAGAGGAAAGGATATTGCATCATGAAGATATATGAGAGAATATTTGCGAGACTTGAAGAACTACATATGAGCCAGACGAAACTATCCAGAAGAACTGGTATTGCGACCAGCACAATTAGTGATTGGCGGAAGAAACAGATTAATCCACAGGCGGATAAACTGGTGTCTATATGCAAGGCACTGGATATGACACTTGTGGAATTGCTTTGCGACGAAGAAAATGCGGAACAGATAGCCTACATAGATTATGTAACAGATGAAAATTATATAATTGAATTGTATCGACGATCAGATACAGAGAGTAGACAAAGAATGATCAGTTACCTTGCACTTCTTGATGTCTGCAAGCAAATCAACGATAGTAGCCAATCGCAGCAGAGGAATGTTTCTGTCATTCAGGACATTGATGGAAATAATATTGTGGTGATTAACGATATCCGGTTTAAGGGAAAACGTTCCATCAATTGGAAGGAAGTGCGGGCGTATTTGAAAGAATATGTCGGTGACTTTTATAAGGTGGCGTCTACTGGCGATGTTATATATATCGGATCTGATCTGCCAAGTGAATATTCGGGATCAGTATATACCAAAAGGCTGAATGGAGCAGTTGCAAAGGCTAAAGCGAATGCAACACAGGGAATTCCTGAAATGATAGAAATTTCAACAGGCAGATATTTTAGAGAAAATAATAAGGGGAAACATAATTGGAATGCAAGGAATGGCTGGTATAGATATGATACTTATTTTGCATTACCGGTATATGGTGATAATGAAGATATTGAAAGATATAACGTATTTCATGCATCTTTGATAATAAGGCATGCAAATGATGGAAAAATGTATTTGTATGATATTCTGGATATAAAAAAAGAAACGAGCACCCCGTTGGAGCCATAAGGCTTTACTTGGCACAAAACCCATTTCTTTTATGAATAGATAATATAATATGGTAGAAGAAATGTCAATCCGAATATTCGAAAATTAAGACGTTAAGATGGTGTTTATGTATAATATAAGTAGCATAATTGCAACTTGCAATATATTGGATTAGATTCCCCGTTGGTGCACGATGATTCTGGAGGTGGTCAAGAATGATTTTTCGGAAAAACTACAGTTGATTCGTAAAAATAAAGGGTTAACGCAAGAAGAACTGGCAGAAAAATTATCAGTATCAAGGCAAGCTGTGGCAAAATGGAAATCGGGACAGGTATATCCTGAGATTACTAATCTTATTCAGATCAGCAATTTATTGGATGCCGGAAGTGCGGAAGTGTTCTGCACGATACTGCGTTGGTGTTTTCCCGGTCTTTTCCCGGAAAACAGATGTGAAATAACTTTGACTGGGAAACGCCAGGGTAGTAGAAATTACAGAGATCGCATAATCGGAATGGCAAAGCATATTCTGAGCGGTCTCTATTTTTTTGCTCTGTATATAGGAACTGACAGAAATTCCCATCTCTTTTGCGAACAGGTGACTTAAATAACCGGGAGATATGCCGGCATGAGCGGCGAGTATAGGGACAGTGATACGATTATGTAAATGATCATAGATATATTCCAGACACTGGGCAACCGGACGGGAGCAGGCATGATTTCTATGTAGTTTTTCCATACGAGTAGTGTAATCCAGACACATCTGCGGGTGCAGGGCGGAAATTTCTTTTTTTGATTTCATTAGATCCGCCTTATGAATGTAGTAGTCGCTGAGATCATAAGCCTCTGTGACTTGCATACCTCCTTCGATGCAGTATCTTGCCAGTATAGCAGCGGTGATGGCAAAGTGGTATTTCAGATTTTGCAGAGGAGAATCCGAGAGGATACCCAGGCCTTTCTTTTCCTGAAAAGATTCACGGCATAATTCTTTTACTTTTTCAGTATTTCCCTGCCTGACATAGCTGTAGAATTCCAGCTCCGGATCATAAGGGGCGCGATAAGTCTCTAATTCTCTGCGGACATATTGTTGATAGAGAAGTTCCTGAGGAATGTTCATATGGACACCTTTCTGAAATTATGAAAGTGCTTTTCAAAAGCGCTTTGCGATTCTTACCCTTGTGGAGTGAAGATAGTGGCACACTGATAGCTATCTATAATATAGCATAAAAACGATAAAAATAATATAGAAACGATATATGAATTTTGTTTCAAATTATATGATAGAGAAAAGAAGAACTGCAGGATTATAAATTTTCTGTTGCAAAGGATCAGGAGGACAAGAGCATGAAATTAGAGAGAGGTATTAATTTAGGTGGTTATTTATCTCAGTGTGTGCATAGCACAGAACATTACGACGCATTTATTCAGGAGGAAGACATTCGTAAGATTGCTTCCATGGGATTTGACCATGTACGTCTGGCAATTGATTATGAAGTACTGGAAGATGAATATGGCAGAACCAGAGAAGAGGGCTTTGCCTATGTGACCAGAGTGGTGGAATGGTGTAAACGGCAGGGATTGAATATTGTACTGGACCTGCATAAAGCGTATGGCTATGATTTTAATAATGCCGGAGATAAGGGGAAAAATATTCTGTTTACAAATAAAATGGTGCAGAAGCGTTTTGTAAATCTGTGGATCAAGATTGCAGAGCATTATGCGAACGAGACACATGTTGCATTTGAACTGCTGAATGAAGTGGTAGAGCAGGAAAATGCGGAAGCGTGGAATCTGCTCATTGCGGAAACGGTGGACGCTATTCGCCGAATAGCCAGAGACACCATTATTATATACGGCGGAATTCAATGGAACAGTGTGAAGACATTGAAGCTGTTAGAGAAGCCCAAGGATGAAAATATATTGTTCACGTTCCATTTCTATGAGCCGTTGCTGTTTACCCATCAGAAAGCACACTGGGTACCGACCATCAGCCAGACCGAAGATATCTATTATCCGGAAGCAATGGACTATTATCGTACAAAGTCACTGCCCATCGGATATCAGGGGGAAGTGGTATGTAAGGCACAGTCACAGACTATGGGAACAGAATTTATCACGGAAATGGTGATGGAAGCGGTTACTGCTGCAAAAAATGCCGGAGTGACATTGTACTGTGGAGAATTCGGTGTTATTGATCAGGCTCCCGTAGAAGATACCCTGCGCTGGTTCACGGATGTGGATACCGTATTCCGGCAGTTTGGTATCGGCTGTGCTGTCTGGACTTATAAGGACATGGATTTCGGACTTATGGGGGAGCATTATGCACCGATCCGCGAACAATTGCTGACGCTTTGGAACCGGAAGTAAATGGAAATCCTAATAAGCCATGGTAGCACCAGAACGGAAAATTTTAAAAAGTATTTATATATAAACTGAGTAAAAAGACCGAAATTCATATTTGATGAAATTCGGTCTTAAGCTTATTGAATGTCAGTTTCATTTTATGTTATACTGTGTTATATGATTTGTTGGTCTCCGCTGCCGCTTCGGTCGGCACAGAGCAGATGTCCACCGGACATCTTGTGCCCTTGCTTTTTCCCTTACCAGAGTCCGTAAACACTGGTGGAATGGACATCCTTTGGCTGTGCTCCGTTTGACAGAAGATTGGTGGTGTAGGTATGCCTTAATGTGTGGAAGTGAAAGGGAACTGATTATAGCATTACCAGAATCTTTCCCCGAACTATATGATCCCGACCAGCTGTTGACAGTAAGATTGAGCGAAAGAATGAGGAAATAGATATTCTCAAATCGGGATTATCCGGTATTGTAAAAAGATATGGATTCGATACTGTACAGCAATTCTATAATGCAATAAAATCGCTCAGGATGCCACGTATAAGTATCAGATGGATGTTGCCACATGGGAAGAAAACTATGGGGAGAAAACACCACCAAAAGCAACCTTTGAAGAAAGATTACGGATATATCAAAGAGAAGCTGATCAGCAGCATACACAAAGGAATTACCATAGCAGAGATAAAGGGGCGAGATAAGTCGCCCTTTTTTCGTCGGATAATTCATTTCTTTACGTTTCTATACTCTGTAGGAGTTAAGGAATACATTCTCTTAAATGTTTTACAGAAATAATCTGTATTACTGAATCCAGTTTCTATTGAAATGGCACTTACTTTTTTTTCTGTATTGGTAAGAAGTAATGCTGCCTTCCTTAACCTGTAGCATATCAGATAGTTGACAGGAGATGTATTCAGTACATTACGAAACAAATTCAAGGCAGTACTGATACTCACTTCCCCAACTTTGGCAATATCCAAAAGAGAAATGCTTTCAGGGTAATTCGAATGTATAAACTGCATCATCATTTGTAACCGTGCAAGTGAGGAAGAATTCACATTTTGAGTTTCTGGGTAACAAATAACATTTGAAGTTATGAGTGCCCATATCTTTTGTAATTGAACAGATATTTGTAGTTCATTTATTTCACCTCTGCTAAACTGTATAAGCTTTTGCATTTCAGACAAAATTTCTTTCTGCCATTCCTGTGAAGAAGAAAAAATGTAATAACCCAAAGATGAGTTCAGAAAGGGTAACACAAATTTCTGATAGATTAAACTTTCTTTCGGAGCAATCAGAGACGGAAGAAAGAGAAAATTTGGAATTACAGCGTCATTTTCGGAATGCATTTTATGAACAACTTTGGAATTAATAAATATTCCCTGTCCCTCGGACATGTCAAAATTATCTTCTCCTACATTAAAGTGAACTATACCGGATTCGATATATACAAATTCAAATTCGGTATGCCAATGCCAGTCAATACAGTTAAAATCATAATCAGTTATGTTATCATCATAGAGTTTGTATGGAAAAAGATGAGTCCCATGTAAAGCAGTTTCCATCAGTGTATCATCGGTTTTTATACTTACAAGCTTTTTCTTTTCTTTCTGCGACATGGCAGTCCTCTCCTGAACAATCTGTTTTACGATATTATACAGCATAATTGCGATATTATATAGTGAAAAATAAACAAAATTGCTATATAGTTCTATTTAGACGTAAGGAGAAGATAAATGTATGCACAGGTTGAATTTGGTTTATGTGATGAAAAAGAATGTATTTCTATCATTTTAGATAATGAGGAACAGGTAAATGAATTTATGTTAATGCTTATTGAAAAGTCATTTATAGTGAATTGTGAACCAAGATACTTAGGTGCGTTCTATGAGGGAAGTGTTTGGTGTGGAGATGAGCATTATCTAAGAATAACAACAAAGAGAGTTGAGGAAAAATGATGAAGAATTATAAAAAGACAAAATTAGCGTGTTATTTGGGATTTATTACGCAGGCAGTTGCTGCGAATTTTGCACCTTTACTATTTCTGAAATTTCATACAGATTACAATATTTCACTTGGAAACATTGCTATGATATCAACATCCTTTTTCTTTACACAGCTTTTGGTAGATTTGTTTTGTGCCAAGTACGTGGACAAAATTGGATATAGAGTATGCATTGTTGCTTCTGAAGTATGTTCGGCTGCAGGCCTTGTAGGTTTGGCATTTTTACCGGAAATAATTCCATCTCCGTTTATTGGTATTATTATAAGTGTCATTTTGTATGCGATTGGAAGTGGCTTAATCGAGGTTTTAGGAAGTCCTATTGTGGAAGCATGTCCGTTTGAGAACAAGGAGGCTACTATGAGCCTTCTGCATTCCTTTTACTGTTGGGGAGCAGTTGGAACTATACTTGTTTCGACCGTTTTTTTTCTGCTATTTGGAATTGGCAACTGGAAATGGCTTGCTGTTATTTTTGCATTAATTCCTGCTATCAATATTATTAATTTTGCAACTTGTCCGATTGAATCATTAGTAGAGGAAGGACAGGGAATGGGAATCAGAAAATTATTTTCAAATCCCATGTTCCTGATTGCCATTGTGATGATGGTCTGTTCCGGGGCATCGGAGCTTGCAATGGCACAATGGGCATCTGCGTACGCAGAATCAGCCCTAGGCTTTTCAAAGGCAGTGGGAGATATTGCCGGACCTTGTATGTTTGCTGTGACGATGGGAATTTCACGAGTGTTGTTTGGAAAAGCCGGTGATAAAATAAAACTAAACAGATTTATGATTGGTTCCGGTATCTTATGTTTTGTATGTTATTTATTAGCGTCATTTTCAGAAAATCCGATCATTGGACTTGCTGGATGTATTGTATGTGGGTTTTCTGTAGGAATCATGTGGCCCGGTACAATCAGCATCTCTTCCAAAGCATTTCCAACAGGAGGAACTGCAATGTTTGCACTTTTAGCAATGGCAGGTGATCTTGGAGGAAGCATAGGTCCAGCCATTGTAGGAAGGGTTGCGGACATGTTTGGAGGTAGTATTCATGTGGGCATGCGCATTGGACTCCTGTTTCCGATTACGTTGTGTTTTATGCTATTTTTATTCAATATAATGAACCACAATGCAAAATAGTTTATGAAGCAACATACACTATCGAGGATGGAATCTATAAAACAAGCACCAAATGACTTGTAATGTCATTTGGTGCTTGTTTTGACTTAAGAATTATTTACCATAGTTCCAACGAATCTTCCGCATCTATCTACATCTGCATAGTACCGTCAAGATAAAGTCGAGCATACTTCACAGGATTGTCTATTGCCAAAGCATTCAAGGCACACTCTGAATTAGGTGTTGTCTTTAATCCTTCCTCTGCCTTTGCACAATCAATCCGAAGAATATATCCGGCATAAGTGCATATATCAATGCTGTTATGATAAATGTTGTAATCTGCATATATTATGTTCATTAAACCAATCCTCTTTTCTGTAAAATTCAAAAAGCATTTCAAGCAGTTCACACAGTCCGTTCATATTATGCTATAATGTGTTATGCGATTTTGCTTCCCTTATTTTTTCCCTTACGAGGGTTCGTAAAGCCTTGTGAAACGATATAACACAAGGGAATACCTAAGGGAAAGCTCACTTACAGAAAAGTTAGTGTTTATAAGGGTTAGCGGGGAGTTTATTAATAAAATATAACAGCTAATGAAACCCTTAAATTAAGTGATTATACAATCGGAATTTGCACAATTCTTGAACTCAACACAAACTGCCATCAGTGTTGTTCCGTTGCCCGTTCTTTGCTGGTAGAATAAAACCATCAAATGAAGGAGGCAACAAGCCATGAATACAGATAAAATCTATGCAGAACAACTCGCAAACGAATATGCACTCAAGGACACCTCCAAGGTGATCGCTCTTCGCAAGCTGGATGCAAAAGCCAAGCTTCCCGCAACCGTTTTTACCTATACCTTCGGCATTATCACTGCGCTGGTAGCCGGTGTTGGAATGTGCCTTTCCATGAAGGTCATCGGCAGCGGTAGCACCACTATGTTTGTCCTCGGCGTGATTGTCGGCATTATTGGGCTACTGGGCATGGGCGTTAATTACCCCATCTACAAAAAATTGCTGGCACAGGGCAAGCAGAAATACGCTTTTGAAATCATGGAACTGGCAAAAGAAATCAGCGAGATGTAAACAACAACACGAAAGAAGGTGAGAACGATTGAATAGATCGGAAAGCAGATATTTTGCTACCGCAGCCAGAATGGACGAAGCCTTTCTGACCCTTCTGGCAAAAAAGGATTTTGAGTATATTACAATCAAAGAAATCTGTGAAGTAGCAGGGGTCAATCGTTCCACCTTCTATCTGCATTATGAAACGATGTCAGACCTGCTCTCGGAGAGTGTCGGTCGTATGAACAAGCAATTTCTTGCTTCTATGGAGAAAGATTCGGATGCCTTTTCTACAAAGCTGCGGAATTGCCCGAGGGATGAATTATATCTAATTACGCCGGATTATTTAACACCTTACCTCAGCTACATTAAGAATAACAAGCGACTGTTCCGCACAGCAACAGAAAATGCGGCGGTGTTGGGGATGGATAAAAGCTATGATAGGATGTTCCGTCATGTGTTTACGCCGATTCTCGACCGCTACGGTGTACTACAGCAAGATCGACCTTATATCATGGCCTTTTATATTCGGGGACTAATGGCAATTATCTCAGAATGGCTCAAGAACGACTGCACCGATTCCATTACGTATGTTACAGGTGTGATTCAGCAGTGTGTAAAAATGCCACAAAGCGAAACAACGAACGCTGTTTGACAACTTCCCGTTTATTGGGAAGTCGCAGAGAACGAAAAATCGGGATTGCCCGAGTTCTTTGAGTGAGATACACTTCTTGGGCGAAGGGAAGGAAGAAGGAAAAGTACTTTAGAGGTATTATGGAATGAGTAATAAATTGGTTAAGCATCAAGAATTAAAAGAACTATTAAGTGGAAAGCAAAAGGAAATTTTGTTTTGGATTTGTTTCATTATTTTAAGTATATCTTTCATTACAGTCTTGATAAATATACTTTTGACATCTAAAGCATTTAATACACAAATGGAAGAGATGGTA
>OGYO01002357.1_pt1 | contig 10109 bp, 7 predicted proteins | sample 1576561 | NCBI WGS metagenome assembly OGYO01 (sample SAMEA3541507, study PRJEB24748) | human gut metagenome | biome: human gut; feature: human-associated habitat; material: faeces | place: China | collected 2012 | reverse complement strand
ATGAAGCGGTCAAAAGTGAGGACGGAAGCCGGGAACAGGAAGCTGAGAAGCTGGGCCTCGACTGGGAGAAGCTGGCCTCCGGGCTGCCGGACATCCCGCTCCTTTCTCTTCTCGCCGCCCTGAGCGCCGCGGCCCTGGCCGTGTCTGTCCTCATATCCGTCGCGCTCTACTCCAAAAAGGAGTTTTGAAACGCAAAAAGGGCCGCCCTGTCGGGGCGGCCCTTTTCGCGTATTCACATGAGCGGGGCAAAGACGCGCAGGAGGCTCTGGCCCAGCTTCATGAGCCAGGGGCGGTTGCGGTAGAGCTCCGGCGTTATCTCGACGCATTTGGAGAGCGTGTCCGTGAAGCTCTGCTTCATGTCCATTATAGCTGAGGAGCCGAACATCCAGACGGCACACTCGTGGTGGAGGAAGAGGCTGCGGTAGTCCATGTTGATGGTGCCGCAGATGCCGAAGGCGTCGTCGCAGACCATGGTTTGATGAACTGACATTCCTGAACTGCCGTTTCTCGGAACGGAAAGTCATCAAGACGGAGCGCATCTCCAAAATACTGGTTTCCGCCATCAAACAGTCGCTCAAAGCACGCCTGCCCCAACTGAATGAGATGACAGACTTCAACAAGTTCATCACACAGCCTTTTCCGGGCCAGAAATTCATCGCCCACTGTTATGAAGGCGAAAAACCGCTTTTGAAGGATATGGTACATCCCGGAGAGGATGCCCTCGTACTAATCGGTCCTGAAGGAGACTTCAGCGAAGAGGAAGTCCGGAAGGCGGCGGAAAACGGGTTTATCCCCATCAGCCTGGGAAAATCAAGGCTGCGCACAGAGACGGCGGCACTGGTTGCCTGCCACATCCTCAACTTACAGAATCAATGATACTCACTAAAACAAAAACTATATGAAAAAGAACCTATTCTTCCACTTCTCAGTACTGGCAATGCTCATCGTGCTGATAAGCGCTTGTTCGTCCAAAAAGTCGGAATATACCAATGTGATTCCCTCCGATGCCTCGCAAGTCATCGCTGTCAATTTAAAATCATTGGCAGACAAGGCCGGTACCAAAGATAAAGAGACTAAAGAAGCACTGCAAAAGCTGACAGATGCCTTGAAAAGCGATATGAATGCAGCCACTTTCCAACAATTGGAGGCTGTACTGAAAGACCCTGCCAAATCGGGAGTGGACGTCAATGCGCCGATTTATGTCTTCAACGCTCCCTCGTTCCCCTACACCACCATGGTAGCCAAGGTTCAAAGTGAGGATGATTTGCTGAAGCTTCTGGAAGTTACGGAGAAAGAACAGATAATCAGCCATGTGGTAGAAGCGGACGGTTACAGTTTTGCACAAATCAACAAGCGGGCATTGCTCGCTTTCACTCCTACCACGCTTATGGTGGTGAACTACACCGGCACATCGCAACTGGAAAAAGTCAAAGAAGGAATTCTCGCCTTGCTGAAACAGACCGGAGAAAACAGCATCAACAGTAACACCGCTTTCAAGAAAATGCAAAAGCAGGATGGAGACATCAATATGCTCATCTCTCCTTCCAGCCTGCTGAGTGCATACGCCAATCCGCTGAATTACGGAATATCCCACAATATCGACCTGAAAGACTTGAAGATGCTGGGAAGTCTCTCCTTCGAAAAAGGGAAAATAGAACTGAAAGTAGAGAGCTATACCGAGAACACAGAATTGAAAGCACTTTTCGAAAAGCAAATCAAAAGTACTTGTCCCATCGAAAACACGTTCTTGAAGTATTTCCCAAAATCTACCCTGGCGCTATTCAGCATAGGTATCAATGGAGAAGAGTTCTACAATGTGCTGCAAGAGAATGAGCAGTTCCGCAACGATTTCTCCATTACCAAAGCCGCTGAAGTAAAAGACTTGTTCAGTGCTTTCCACAACGACCTGACCATAGGCCTTATCAATGTAACCATGAACAGCAATCCTTCTTTCCTGGCCTATGCCAGCGTAAAGAACGACGCTCCCTTGAAAGCCCTTTATGAGAAAAAGTCCGAACTGGGACTGAAACGCGGCGAAGACATCGTGAAATTGAATGAGAATGAATATGTCTATAAATCACGCGCTATCAACATATTCTTCGGCATACGAGACAAACAGATGTACGCCACCAATGACGAACTGCTGTATAAGAATGCATGCAAGACCGCTGACCCGTCTGCCAAAGAGACGGACTTCGCTTCTAGTCTGAAAGGCAAGCGCACAGCCTTTGTCATCAATGCGGAAGCCGTACTTGACCTGCCCGTTGTAAAAATGCTAGCTGGATTTGGCGGACAAGAGTATAGCACCTATTACTCGCTGCTCGGCAATATCTCGTATCTGGAAGCTGTCGGCAACGAGGACAAGGCAACCGTCACCCTGCAGCTGAAGAACAAGAATGTTAATGCACTGAAACAGATTGTGGACTTTATCAAGCAGTTTGCAGGAATGTAATTTAAGGATTAAGGATTAGAGATTAAGGATTAATACCACTCATGAATAGGATTCACCTACGGCAAACACTACCTCAAGTGTTTGCCGACCGTGATGCCATTACCTCAGACGTATGGCATCGGGACATTACGTTCCACAAAGGGAAACGTTATCTCATAGAAGCCGCTTCGGGCACCGGAAAATCATCGCTTTGCAGCTATGTTTACGGTTACCGCAACGATTATCAGGGAATCATCAACTTTGATGAGCGCAATATCCGTTCACTCTCCGTCAATGACTGGACAGATATACGCAAACACTCCCTCAGCATTCTTTTTCAGGAGTTGCGTATCTTTCCCGAACTTACCGCCATCGAGAACATACAACTGAAGAACCGGCTTACCAACTTCAAAAAAAGGAAAGAAGTCCTTACCCTATTCGAGGCAATCGGCATTGCCGACAAGGTAAACGAAAAAGCCGGGAAGCTATCTTTCGGCCAGCAACAAAGAGTCGCCTTTATCCGCAGCCTCTGCCAGCCTTTCGACTTCATCTTCCTGGACGAACCCATCAGCCATCTGGATGACGAGAACGGAACAATCATGGGCAGGCTGCTGACAGAAGAAGCCAGCCGCCAAGGAGCGGGAATCATAGTGACTTCCATCGGCAAACATCTGGAATTGGATTATGATGAAATTTATCAATTATAAATGTGGCTAATATGAACCGACTTGTTTGGAAACTTCTCCGCCAGCACATCAGTGTCGGACAGTTGGCAGGCTTTTTCCTCGCCAATCTCTTCGGCATGATGATTGTATTGCTGAGCGTACAATTCTATCGTGATGTCCTTCCCGTTTTTACGGAAGGGGACAGTTTCATGAAGAAGGATTATATCATTGCTACCAAGAAAATCAGTACTTTGGGCAGCTTTGCCGGGAAAAGCAATACCTTCTCCAAAGATGAGATAAAAGACCTGAAAGCCCAACCTTTTACTAAGGGGGTAGGCGCGTTCACTCCTTCCCTGTTCAAGGTTTCTGCCGGACTCGGTATGCAGGAAGCCGGTATCCGCTTGTCAACGGAGATGTTTTTCGAGTCTGTACCCGACGAATATGTGGATGTCAGTCTGGAGAAATGGCATTTTGACGAAGATGCCCGGGTAATCCCCATCATCATTCCGCGCAATTATCTGAACCTCTATAACTTTGGCTTTGCACAAAGCCGGAGTCTGCCGAAACTCTCCGAAGGTTTGATGAGTCTGGTACAGATGGATATCATGATGCGGGGCAACGGACGTGTGGAACAATATAAAGGCAACATTGTAGGATTCTCCAACCGGCTGAATACCATTCTCGTCCCCCAATCCTTCATGGACTGGGCCAACAAGAATTTTGCACCGGAAAAAGAAGCTGAACCGTCCCGACTTATTGTGGAAGTGAAGAATCCTACCGACACAGCCATCACCGACTATTTCCAGCAAAAGAATTACGAAACCGAAGGCAACAATCTGGATGCCGGAAAGACAACTTATTTCCTGCGCCTCATTACGGCTATCGTCATGGGCGTAGGATTATTCATCAGCATTCTGTCATTCTACATCTTGATGCTGAGCATCTTCCTGCTTCTCCAGAAGAATACGGTAAAACTGGAAAACCTGCTGCTGATAGGATATAGCCCGATGCGGGTAGCCACGCCTTATTATATACTGACAGTAGGGCTGAATGTACTGGTACTGCTCCTCGCCATCGGTAGCGTGGCATGGGTACGCAGTTACTATATAGAAGTAGTCCAAAACCTCTTCCCGCAACTGGAGAGCGGTTCACTGCTTCCATGCATATTGACCGGCGGTCTGCTGTTTCTGGCAGTATCACTGCTGAACGTACTGGCAATACAACGGAAAGTCAGTAACCTCATCAGGTTAAGAAGATAAAGCCAGGCTCATCGGAAAACAGATAGATAAGTCCCGAAAATCAGGGTATTGCTCCTATCCCCGAAACAAACTTTATCCGTTTTCCTTTTCATCCAGCTTTTTCAGCCTCAACAATGCCTCCATATAGTAGTAATCGGCATAGATGATAGAGGCATCAATCTCCGACTTGGCAGGCCAGTGCCCGGTAGAATGCAACAAGAAAGAAGGTTTGCTCTTTCTACTCTGGTATTTATCCGAACTAAGACTTTTCAACATCTTTATGGCAGCACCCTTGTACTCCCTCCCCTTTTCACCAGGCAGATAAGTAGAAAGTTCCAATAATGCGGAAGCTACTACTGCGGCAGCCGATGCATCACGTGGAGCATCCGGGATGGCAGGGTCATTAAAATCCCAGTACGGCACATAATCTTCTGGCAAATTCTTGAGATATACATCCGTCACCTTTTGCACAAAATCCAGATAACGGACATCTTTTGTTTCACGATAGACAGTAGTATATCCATAAATTCCCCAAGCCTGCCCACGGGCCCACATTGAATTGTCCGCATATCCCTGATGGGTACATCCCCGGATAAAATCTCCCGTCAGCGTATCGTAAACTGCTACATGACAGGAAGTATAATCCGGACGGAACTGGTACTTCATGGTCTTATCGGCATGAGAGACGGCTATATCTGCCAGATATGGATTACCGCCATTCTTGGCTGCCCAGAACAACATCTCCAGATTAATCAGGTTATCCATAATCGTATTGTGCCCACCGAACATCTCCACATTGCGCGGCCACGAAAGGATAGTGCCTACACGAGGACTGAACAAGGTAGCCAATGAATCTGCCGTATTCAGAATCACCTGCTTGTATTCGGGATTATGGGTCAACCGGTACCCGTTTCCATAACTGCAAAAGACCAAAAAGCCCAAATCATGGTCGAAAGCCGGGATTTCGGAAAGGAATTTCAGAGAAGCTGTGAATTTCTCCGCTTCCTCTTTAATCTTTTCATCACCGGTGTACTCGTAATCATACCACAAAATACCCGGCCAGAAGCCGCTGCACCATTCATCTTTCGTAGCCTTGCGATAATTCCAGTCGTACTGGCCATCCAAGATATTACGAGGCATCATCGTATAGTCAATCTTACCTCCCTTTCCACGCATGATGTCCAAAGTACGATGCACCTGACGATTACAATAATCCAGTTCCTTATCAACAATCAACTCCTCTTTTGAAATTGAACAAGCAGCAAGCAAACATAGTCCCAAGCCTGCCAATAGTGTTTTTGTTTTCATTTATCTTATCTTTTTATTTTTCTATGCGAAACCAGTCAGCATCAACCCAACCTCTATCTTTACCGAACGGAGCCGTACTGAACAAACCGACTTTAGCGCCAATCCACTTGCCTTGACGTGCAGTAAACGGTTCACCGGCCGGTTGATATTTCTTTCCATCCAAACTATAATGGAAATGGCAGACCCCATTCTTACCTACCTTTACCCGCAAATAGATGTCCCGTTCATAATTGGGGAACAGTCCGGCTTCAAGCTTCCGGCTTACCGGCAATTCCATCAAACGGGTAGAAGTTTCCTTATTTTGTTGCTCGGCATCTTTGCAGACCACCTGCTTCAGCACGAATCTGTCGCCTTGCTTCTCCACTCCAATGTAACAATAGTCCCATCCCATCACAATCAATCCGGATTGCTGTCCGTCAGCTTTAGCCACCACCTTCAACTTGGTCGTGGCAGCAAACTCTTCTGCCGGAAACTTTTGCAACAACAGATTCGGCACTTCCCAGAAATTCACGAAGTCCTCGGACAGCACATGCCCATAGATACGCATATACCCCAAATCGGAAGTAAAACCAAAAGCATCCTGATAATTGGCATGCCATTCCCATTGCAGCCCCAACCGGCGGGAATTGAACTCATCACTCTCTGCCGGAGTCTCTACCGGATATGTCTTCCCGACATTCGGTTTCTGATACCGTCTTACCGGTTCTCCGCAACCGTCACCGTCCTTATCTTCACCAATGACAGGCCAACCCTCCGTCCACTTCACCGGATTAAGATGAATGACCCGCCCATACATTGCTTTATCCTGAAAATGTACAAACCAGGATTCACCGGAATTCGTCTCTACCCAAGCGCCCTGATGCGGGCCGTTGATGTCCGTACTTCCTTGCGCCATCACCCTCTTCACTTCGTAAGGGCCATAAACATTCTTTGAACGGAGTGCCAGTTGCCAACCGGTAACCACCCCACCGGCAGGGGCCAATATATAATAATACCCATTGCGTTTGTAGAATTTGGGGCCTTCCACCGTATGGTTCACCCCGTCATTGCCATCAAATACCAACACCGGTTCGCTGATGACTTTGGTTCCTTCCGGATTCATTTCGCATACCGTGACGACACTGTTGAAAGCTGCACGGCTTCCGGCCCACGCATGAACCAGATAGACCTTCCCGTCTTCATCCCACAAAGGCGTAGGGTCTATCATGCCTTTTCCGGCCTTTACCAATACCGGTTTATCCCATTCACCTTGCGGGTCTTTAGCCTTCACCATAAAAATGCCGAAATCCGGATCTCCCCAATAAATATAGAACTCACCGTTATGGTAACGTATGGAAGGAGCCCACACGCCCTTTCCATGCTGAGGCTTGTTATAGAATTCTTCCGGTTCGATAGTTTTCAACGCGTAGTTTACCAGTTTCCAATTCACCAAATCCTTGGAATGGAGAATGGGCAACCCCGGAGTACAATTAAAGCTGGAAGCGGTCATATAAAAATCATCTCCCACCGCACACACATCCGGATCGGAATAGTCGGCATGCAGAACAGGATTCATATACGTCCCATCCTTCCGGTCGGCAACCCAAACTTTGGAAACGGACTGTCCACATACAGCCTGACAAAATGCAAGTACTCCAAACAGTATAAAAAACATCTTTACCATAACAACACCTTCTTTGAATAATCTATCATCTATACGTTCAAAGGGAGAATTACACCCAAACCTTTATAATATTTTTCCTTTATATTTTTTAAATCCCTTCGCCTCTTTCGCCTCCACCGGTACAAAACGAACCGCAGCACCGCCACTGGGCTTCAGGTCAAACTTCATCGTCATGGAAGCATCCACCAATAAATAACTGCATTCCACCTGCGTGCGTGTCTTCACCTTTTCGCCGCCATCGGTATAGACAGAAGCAAGATAGACTTTATTCTTATCCAAGAAATCCAAAGGAATTTCTTCTTCGGAACCTTCATTATTGGTCATCGCCCCCAAGAACCATTCCTGCCCTTTACGACGGGCCATCGTTATGTTTTTGCCGGGAGCGCCATCCAATACTTTCGTATCGTCGAATACAGTTTGCAAGTTCTCAAACCATTCCATTTCCGGTTCTCCGTGATAGAACGACGGTTTGTCATACCAGAAGATAGTTTGCAGCGGACTGTAGAACACGAGCGATGCTGCCAGTTGGTGGGCATGAGTCGTTTTCAGCCGTTTGTCGAAATAACAGATCGTATAGTCGGCTGCACCGTTTATCATGCGAGTGAAGGGAAGCGTGACATTATGAGTTGCATCGGGAAACTCTTCGTTTCCGCAAATACCTTCCTGAGTCAATAAATTCGGATAAGTACGACTGAAGCCTGAAGGGCGATACTCATCATGGATATTCATCAGCAGATGGTTCTCTGCTGCCAAGCGGACCATGTCGTGCAACCAGGTAGCCCAGCGATGGCTGGCGTATTGTACGAAACCGGATTTCACTCCGACAATTCCCCATTGGCGTAGCAATGGGAAGAGTTCACGCATTTGTTTCATGAGTGCATGCTGGTTGACGTACACCCAGATGCCAACTCCTTTCTCCTTACCGTATGCTACTACGCGGGGCATATCCAGTTTGTCAACCACTTTTGTAGCATCCCCGTCATGTGAAGTACAGGGCATATACCATTGCCAGTCGAAAAGCATATACGGAATATGATGTGCTGCACAGAAGTCGATGGTAGCAATAGCCCCTTCGGTGGTGATAGTCGTTTCGCGCATAATCTTGCCCGGTTTCACCCATGCGGCAGCATCGGCAATTTCGCACGGCGGATTCAGATTCTGGATGATATCATTGTGTTCCAGCAATTCACCCGGTTTGTCGGCTGCCATGACTATCTTCCAAGGAGTGGCATAATAGGTCACCACATCTACGGGGCTATACATTACAGAAGTCAACGTGTTCTTCTTATCGGTGGAGACGAGGTATTTGGTCAGGCACCAGTCGTCTACATCCGCATCTGCCAGTGCGGCCCATTTGCCATTCGGGAGTTCAAACGTAAGGGCACGTTCCACCGGATGTTTGATATCATCGATATTCAGGCGTTCAAAGAAAGCCTGTGCCCATTGTTCAGTCCATGCTTTTGTGCCTGCCGGTAAGGCGTATTCTGTGAGATCACCTACTACTTTATGAAAGATAGCCTTTGGGTGTTCCGGGAAGAAATAGCGGAAAGCTACTCCTTCATTATAGGCACGCACCTCAATGTTGAGCCGGTAGCCGGAGTTATCTTTCTTGGAGAGATAAAGGGTGCTGGTCCGGTAATGATCGCGTACACTGCTACGCTCACCGTAAAGCGCGTTTTTAACGACATCCTGAACAGCTTTGGCCGTATTGCAGCGCACAGCGCAAGCGCAATGACCGCACTCTTAAAGAGCGGTGATACAGATGCGGATCCGCATATCCATGATTCCAAGATCTATCCGACAGACAGCTGGGAGTATTACACATATTTCAATGAGTACAGACAGAAGTATGATGTGATTGCTAATGCTGAACATGTTTTAAGCATGGAACCGGAAGAGGTAGAATAATAAAAATAACAGAGTAAACAGAAATTACAGAGCAGGATTAGAAATGCTCTGTAATTTTTTTGTATGGATATATATTTATGGATATGCTATACTGAGCAAAAAACTTTTGTAGTTAGTTTATAAAAGGTGACATTGGCTTCGACAGGTGAAAAAAGCTTTTATGAAGTTGTATACAAAAGAGAAATTTGAAAGAGAGAACACAATATGTATGAGATCATGAGTGCAGATGAAGCTATTCGCCTGATCAGGGACGGGGACTGTATCTGCGTGAATTCATTTGTAGGAATCGAAAACCCGACGGAACTTCATGAGGCATTGTATCGGAGATACCAGAAAATGCAGTCGCCGACGCATCTGACGATCGTATCCAGCGCCGGTTTCGGCGTTTGGGATGACGAACACAATGCGGAAGGATATATCCGTGAAGGTGCGGTGGACAAGCTGATCTGTGGCCATTTTGGAGCGATGATGAGTACCAAGAAACTGGTACTGGAAGATAGATTTGAGGCATATAACCTGCCGCTTGGATGCATTTCTCATGCAATCCGTGCACAGGCCGGAGGTCTGCCGGGAGCCCTTTCGAAAGTCGGACTGGATATATTCGTAGATCCAAGAAGAGAAGGACCTGGTATTAACCGCATATCCATCGATGATTCACTGGTAAAACATGTAGAAGTAGACGGGGACGAATTCCTGTATTACAAGCTTCCGAAGATTACGATCGCACTGATTAAAGGAACAGCAGCAGACAGAAAGGGAAATATCACATTCGATGATATGTTTATGTCCGGCGATGCTCTTTCCATCTGTCAGGCGGTAAAGGCAAACAGGGGAAAAGTTATCGTACAGGTAGACCGTCTGGTTGATACACCGTTGCGTCCACGTAACGCCATTAT
>OGYO01002355.1_pt1 | contig 10113 bp, 5 predicted proteins | sample 1576561 | NCBI WGS metagenome assembly OGYO01 (sample SAMEA3541507, study PRJEB24748) | human gut metagenome | biome: human gut; feature: human-associated habitat; material: faeces | place: China | collected 2012 | reverse complement strand
TACGATAAAAATCCATATTTATCCTCCGTAGCAAAGCAAAACAGGGAGATATACACTTATCTCCCTGATAATTAACGGTTCGCATTCAAAGCTGCGAAGCACTTAAATTAAAGGTTCACATTCAAAGTAGTGAAGCACTTAAATTAAAGGTTTGCACTCAAAGTAGCAACGCACTTAAATCGAACAAATATCTTTGTTCATATATATTATATGCATTTATTTAAAAAATATCAATCTCATTTTTTTAATATTAATTTGTTTATTTATAAATCCTGTTATCTATTTTTTTAGTAGAATTTATTATTCTATTAATACTCTCTCTATACCTCTTACCTATCTTGTTAATAATCTGTAAACAGCCCTTATTTTTCAACAAAAAAAGGACACAAGACATGTTCTCGTATTACCTGTTTTGTATCCTTTTTTGTGGCTATAAATTATTACTAATTTTGTGAACAGTATTTGTTACAAATTAACAATTTCTTTGATTATCCCCATACTTCTTCAGCAATTTCTTTAACAAGTTTAAGTTTAGCCCATTGTTGTTCTTCCGTTAATTTATTACCAATTTCACATGAAGCAAAACCACATTGAGGACTTAAATAAAGACGTTCTAGAGGAATATATTTAGTAGCTTCATAGATTCTTCTTTTAACAAGTTCTTTATCTTCTAAATCAGGTTTCTTTGTTGTAATGAGACCTAAAACAACTTTCTTATCTCCTGATACTTTCTTTAATGGAGCAAAACCACCAGAACGATGGTCATCATATTCTAAGAAATAAGCATCTACATTTTCTTCACCAAAAAGTAAATCAGCAACACCATCATAAGCTCCTGAACTAAAGTAAGTAGAATGATAATTTCCTCTACATACATGAGTATTAATTGTTAAATCTACAGGTGCACTTGCAACAACTTTATTATTTAAATCTAATAAAAGTTGTTTATATTTTTCTAATGCTTCCCCTTTTCTACCTGTTAAACTTACAGCAAGTTCATGATTGACCATACCACCCCATACACAATCATCAAATTGTAATTGACGGCATCCAGCGTGATAAATTTCTTGAACAAATTCATTGTATGCTTTAACAACATCGTCAGCAAAAGCTTCTTCACTACCATAGAAACCTAATGTTTTATCTAATAAATCAGCTCCTGTAAAGAAAGCATAGAATTGACCTGGTGATGGAATTGTTTGTTTAGCTGCAGTATTTTCATCTTCTAATGCTTTAACAAATTTAAAATGTTCTACAAAAGGATGATCTTTACAAGAAATCTTTCCTGTCATAAAAGTATCATCAATCATAGCTGCTTCTCCATCAAACGTTTGATTGCCATCTATAGTCTTTTTATGCTCAACCCCATTAAATCCCCACATAAAGTCTAAATGCCAAGTAGAACGTCTAAATTCACCATCTGTGATCGTATGATAACCTAACTCTTTAAGTTTATTTACAAGTTCTACAATACATTCATCTTCTACCTTTGTAAGTTCTTCTTTAGTTATATTATTTAATTCATAATTTTTTCTAGCTTCTTTTAATCTTTCAGGACGTAAAAAACTTCCTACAAATTCATATCTATTTAATTGACTCATATCATTCATTCCTTTCAAACTATGTCTTTATTTTATCAATCAAAACATAGTTTGAATAATACAAATAATATCTACTTAGATATAGTTTTAAACTATATTCACCATTGTGCATAATGCACAAATGTATGCAATATTCTCATAACCTCAACACATATAATTTTTAAACTTTCTTACATATAATATAAGTAACAAAAGGGATACAAAATATTAAGGAGGAACAAAATCATGTGTGTAAATTACTATTCATATTTAACAACTAACCAAGCAGATGTACAACCAGGATGGGCTAAGAAAGACAGATTCGATTCAAGCAACACAACATTATCAAGAATTAAAAATCATGTTGTTAAAAACTATTTCTCTAAACTATTTAAATAATATATAATAATACGAAAAACCTGCACGAGATGCAGGTTTTTTTAATCTAGTTATTTACAATATAGTCATAAATATCTTGACGTACTGGTTGGTCTAATTGGTAAAGAATTTCACATACAGGAACATCATTAGCCATTGTTTCTTGTTTAATATCAATGATATTTCCTTGACCTAAATAATAGAATTCTTTCGATACTTTATCATCTTTATTCTTTCTAACAAAGATATGAATAAAAGTATTTCTTTCTTTTGCTTTATTAAAAATTTCCATACCTTTACTGTTTAATTTCATTTTACTTTTTGACATAGCAACAAGTGTTTGAGAGTCAATAAAATGGTCAGTATATTTTATTGTATCTGAAATATTTTCATCTTTATCATAATTAATAAATACAGGTAATGTATTGGTATGTTCATCATATTTATAACCACCAATATTAAGAGGTACAAAACTCTTTTCCCAGTTTAATAATTGACATACATCTTCATAAGTGTATTTTTTATAAAGACATAAATCAGTATCTTTATAACGTTCACTATATTCTTTTTTATATTGGTTAATTGCATAGTCAATGACTTCAATAATTTGTCTTTTAAATTCATTATTTACAAGAAGTTTAGAAAAGTTAGATGAGATATTATTATGTTCATCTATAATAGTAATATCTTTATAGGTATCTTTTCCTGTTCCAGTTGCAAAGTTTTGAGTTAGTATATTTTGAATAGTTTCATAACCAACATCAGGAATAGTTATGTTATATGTATTTTGCATTTCTTCTTTTAAATAATTCATCAAATTAGCTTTCTTTTCAATTGCTAGACGAATTGTTTCTAATTCTTGAACTCTTTTTCCTGAAGAAAGTTTAGTAGAAATAAATTTTAAATAGTCTTCTTCTTGATTTGAAAAAGTAACTTTATAATCTTTTTCATATTTTTTAAGAAACTCGTGATAAGATCCTAAACTTTTATTTTGAAATATTCTTTGAACATCAATAGCTCCGTATTTTTCAAAATCTTCTAATTCAGGAATTTTTCCAAGTTTGGCTTTAAGTTCTTTATAACTATCTTTGATATATTTAATATCGTTGAATCTAGCAAGATCAATCGCATTAAATATTCTTTTCTTTGATATTTCATCAAATTGAATAGTAGAAGCACCTGGTATGATTAAATTTCCTTCACTAACAAATCTTCTTAAATTATCTTTATTAAAATTTGTATTTCCACTCAAAGCAATTGGAATAAAGAAGTTCTTTTCATAATTACCAATGAAATCAATAACAACAACATAATCTTTTTCATTGTTTTTTCTAAGTCCCCTACCAAGTTGTTGAATAAAGATAATAGAGGATTGAGTAGGTCTTAACATAACAACTTGATTTACTTTAGGAATATCAATTCCTTCATTGAAGATATCTACTGTAAAAATATAATCAAGAGAATCATCTTCATTAGATTCCAAAGAATCCATAGCTTCTTGTCTTTGGTTTTCAGTAGCTTCACCAGTTAATGCGCATGTATTAAAACCTCGTTGATTAAACATTTCAGAAAGCCTATGAGCTTCTTCTTTTCTGCTCACAAATATTAAACCGTGAACACGATCTCCTGAATAGCCATAGTCATTAATTTTATCAATGACATAATCAACTCTTTTTTCATCAACAAGTAAATTGAAATCAGATTTATCATCAATAATATGATCATCTATTGTCATATCAGTAATTCCATAATAATGAAATGGACAAAGCAAATCATATTCCATGGCTTGCTGTAATCTTATTTCATAAGCTATGTTATAATCAAACATTTTATAAATATCAAAATCATCTGTTCTTTCAGGAGTTGCTGACATACCTAATAGAAACTGTGGTTTAAAGTAGTTTACAAGTTCTTGGTAAGAATTTGCTCCTGCTTTATGAACTTCATCAATAATGATGTAATTGAATTCTTCTTTGGAAAAGAGTTGTCTATTTTCAGGTTTATAAATTGTTTGAATTGTTGCAAAGATGTAATCACAATCTATATCTCTATTATCACCTGAAAATAATCCCATAGATTTATCTTTAATAATTGTTTTAAAAGTTTCCATTGCTTTAATAGCGATACTTCTACGATGAACAACAAATAATATTCTTTTTGGATGAACAGCTTTTACATCAAATGCTGCAAGATATGTTTTACCTGTTCCAGTAGCACTAATAAGTAGAGCTTTGTCTTTATTATTTTTTCTTAGATTATCTAATGATTCTAAAGCATTTTTTTGCATATAGTTTGGTTTTATTTCTTTAGAAACATTAATTGTTTTATGTCTTTGAGGTTTTACATAAACTTTTTGATAATCTTCAATCCATTCATTTGTTAGAGGGATAGATTGTTCCCATTGTTTATTAAATTCGTCTTCAACCTTTAAAACAATCTCTTTTTGTGTATCAGAAGAAAAAAATAAATTCCATTCTTGATTTATAGCTAAGGCATTTTGTGTAAGATTGCTACTACCAATCATAATATCTGTTTGATCTTTTTTATGAAAGATATATCCTTTTGGATGAAATCCTTTGCCTTCAAATATTTTTACTTCAATATTTTCATATTTTAGTAGTTTTTTAAACATACTTGGAGCATTAAAACCTAAATAAGTAGAGGTAATAATTTTTCCAGGAATATGATGATCTCTTAAATAATCAAAACATTCTTTAAGAGCAGCAAGACCAGAATCAGCAATAAAAGCAACAGATAATTCAAATGAATCACAGTTTTTAAAAAGTAATTCTAATTCATGAGATACTTTTATATGTTCTTTATAATTGTTGTAAACAAGACGTGGTTGAAATTCTTGAAGAGTTTCCATAACCCTAACCTCTTTTCTTTAATTCGTTAATTACTTCAATATCTGCTGGTACCCATATAATAGGTTCATCATTATCTTGAGGATCAATCCATTTGCCATCTAAATGTTCTAATAAAACAAGATGATCATCTAATAAATGACAAATAAAACAATCCATTTCTAAAATAAAATCAGGATATTCATAATGTACATGATAAAAGAAAGAATCAACTTCTATATGAGCTTGCATTTCTTCATAAAGTTCTCTTTTTAACGCATCTTTAGGCTCTTCACCAGGTTCAATCTTCCCACCAGGAAATTCATACATTCCTTTAAATTCACCATAACCTCTTTCAGCTATAAAAATCTTATTATCTTTTTTTATTATTCCAGCAACAACATTAATTGTTTTCATATAATTCCTCCAACTGTAAAGTTATTTCAATTATAACATAAAAAATCTCATAGGCATAAAGCCTATGAGAAAGCTACGACAACGGCTACCTGAAAGCCGACTTCACGCAAGAGCGGTTCCACACCGACTTCACGACGTGGTACCTGGGATGGATCGCATCGCAGGTCGATCTGCACGACCCTGCGCACCACAAACACATCAATCCCCACCAGCTTCTGGACAACCTCGCCGACTACGATTTCCCCGCCTACGAAGGGTTTCTGACCTCGCTGGGCGTGTCGATGCACCTGAGCTGGCACTTCGGTTATTTCACCCGGGCGCAATACCCGCTGGGAATCTCGCTCATGGCCGACATCATCCGCTCCGGAGCCGGGAAAAACCCGTTCTGGATCACCGAAATGCAGGGCGGCAATGTCACGGCCAGCGGAAGGGAGGTACTCTGCCCCACGGCACGGGAGATCACGCAATGGCTCTGGACGGGTATCGCCGCAGGCGCCGAAGGGGTGATCTTCTGGACGCTGAACCAACGGGCGTCGGCACTCGAAGCCGGTGAATGGGGTATGCTCGATTTCCAGGGGCGGCCGAGCGACCGCCTGACAGCGGCCTCGGAAGTCGCCCGCACGGCGAAAGCCCACAAAAGCTTTTTCCGCGAGGCCCGGCCCGTACGGAGCGGCATCACGCTCCTTTACAACACCGAATCGCTCCGCACGCAGCAAAAGAATGCGGCGGTGTCGGACGACGGCCGTTACGAAGGGCGCAAGGCCAGCGCAACCATGAAATCGCTCGCGGGAGCCTATGAAGCCATCGCCGCCTGGGGCGTGGTTCCCGAAGTCTGCGAAATGGACGCTTACGACTGGAGCGACCCACAGGGGAAAACGATCGTATTGACGAACCTCGTGGCACTGCCTTCGGGGGCATGGGAACGGCTCGACGATTTCGTCCGTAAAGGCGGCCGGATGATCGCCACGGGGCTCACCGGATTCTACGACCAGAACATGCACTGCATCCTGATGGACGACTTTCCGCTGCGCAGGTGTTTCGGCGCACAGATCAGCGAGTACAAGGCCGTCGCACCCTATTTTACGATCGCATGCGACACCCCTGCCACGACCCTGCCCGCACATCTGTGGAAAGGGATCCTCACCCCCGACAAGGCGCAGGCGATCGCCATGCACGGCGACGATGTGGTCGGCACCCGCCACCGCTACGGCAAGGGCGAGGCCGTGTGGCTTCCCTCGCTCATCGAGCTGGGCGGCTGGCACGGCGACAACAAAGGGGTCGCGGATTTCTACGGCACCTACTGCCGCGGGCAGATCGACCGTGCCCCGCTGCACTTCTCACGCCCGGCGGACGGGGTGCTGATGCGCCTGATGGAGTCTCCGTCGCAACGGCTGGCCGTACTGGTCAACAAACGCCCGCACGCCGTCGAAATAGGGCTTTCGCGGGCGCTGCCCGCCTCGGCGCGCCGGTTATGCGGCGAAGCGTCGCCCGAAGGCGCCTCCGTCAGGCTCGGAGCCGAAGAGTGTGCGGTTTTCCTGTGGGACAAACAGGCGGAATGATGCAAAAAACAGGTATATTTGTCGTAGCACCTTAAATTACGACCGATGAAACACCTTGCTGCCGGACTGTTGCTGTTTTGCTGGCTGCCCCTGTGGGGACAGGTCACGAACCTCCATTTCACCAACCTCTCGATTGACGCGGGACTGTCGGACAAAATGGTTTTCGCCGTGGCACAGGACAGTACGGGGCTGATGTGGTTCGGGACGGCCGAAGGGCTCAACCGCTACGACGGCTACAATTTCGAAACGTTCCGCTACAACCCCGGGGATTCGACGTCGGTCAGCGCCTCGTTCATCAACTGCATACACCTCACACGCACGGGCGAATTGTGGATCGGCACCGAGAAGGGGCTCGACCTCTACGACCCCGTGACGGAAAGTTTCGTGAAATACCATGCGGACAACGACTCGCTGCGGCTGCTCAACAACCTGCGCATCCGCTGCATCCACGACGATCCGCAAGGGGTGATGTGGGTCGGAACGCTCGAAGGGCTGATCCGCCTCGACCTGCGGAAACGCTATATCAACTATTTCGTACTGGTACCCGATGCATTCGACCGGATGGCCAACGAAATCCGCAGCATCTGCGCCGACCGGCACGGGATGTTGTGGCTCGGCACCTTCGACGGGCTCTACCGCTTCAACCCCACGGACAACAGTTTCGTCCGCTATGAAACCCGGAGCCGGAAGCTGCCCAACGACACCTACAACAACCTGGTCAACGCGCTGTATATCCCGGAGAACGCCCCCGACCTGCTGTACGTCGGAAGTTCCAGCGGCCTGGTCGTCCTCGACATCCGGCATCCCGAGCAGCCGCTCGGCACCCTCCGCGCGGAAGACGGCGGACTTACGGACAACGACATAAAGAGCATCCTCAGCTACGACGACACGCACCTGTTGCTCGCAACGGCCGACGGGCTCACGCTCTACGACACCCGCAGCTGTCAGGCCAGCGCCTATTACAGTTCGCTGTCCGACCCGACGTCGCTGCCCAACAACTCGCTGCGCACGCTTTTCCGCGACCGGCAGAACATCGTCTGGATCGGCACCGACAGCGGACTGGCCAAACTCGACCTCAAACGCAAGAAGATCGACTGCGTCCGCCTGACCAACGACAGAAAAGGGGCCGAACGCAAAGTCATCGTCAACGACCTGCTCGGACCCCCCGACCACAGCCTGTGGCTCACCACGAACGAAGGCGTCCTGCGGTACGACAGCACGCGACGCGACGCAGGATACACGCGTTACATGGCCGACAAAGGGGTTTCGCACAGCATCGCCAAGCGGCTTATCCGCGACAGCCACGGCACCCTGTGGCTGGGAACCAACGACGGGATCGACTACTACGATGCCGCGCGCGACCGTTTCGTACGCGCCGAGCACTCGAACCAGAACTTCTCGCTCAAATACATCTACGACATCAAGGAGGACGCCGACCACGACATCGTGACCAACATCAGCAGCGGACTCTGCTTCATCACCCCGCATTACCGCCCCGACGGCGGTATCTCGCACCTGAGCTACAAGACCCGGCTCATCAGCGGCATCATCAACTCGGACAACTGCGACATCGGCTATTTCGACGTGGATGCAAAGGGCAACATCTGGTTCGCGGCCACGCAGGAGGGGCTGTTCAAATACGAAAAGCGCAACGACCGCTTCATACAGTACAAGGTGCGCACGAACGACCCCCGCAGCCTGATAAGCAACCGCATCTACACCATCCACGTAGACCGTAAGGGGAATGTGTGGACGGGCACCGACCGGGGCCTCTGCAAACTCGACCCGGCAAGCGGGCTGTTCGAGCGTTTCGACAACGACCTCGACCTCTCGCAGTCGATCCGCACGCTCACGTCGGACAGCCGCGGCCGCATCTGGGCCGCCACGACCAACAAGCTCATCATGTACGACCCGGTGCGGAAAAACAAGATCGTCTGCGACCTCAACCGGGATCTGAGGATCGACGAACTGATTTACAACAGTTTCTTCATCGACCCGCAGGGCCATATCTACATGGGCGGCGACGGGGGCTACATCCGCTACCACCCCGACGCGATCCTGCTCAACGAGGACAAGGCGCCGACGGTCGTCACATCGTTCAGCCTGTGGAACAAGGAGGTGCGCCCCAGACACCGGATCGGCAAACGCGTCGTACTGCCGCGCTCGATCCTGCACAGCGACCGGCTGCGGCTGCGGCACAACGAAAATTCGTTCCGTTTCTACTTTTCGCTGCTCAACTTCGCATCGTCGAACAACAAGTACGCCTACCGGCTGGAAGGGTACGACAAGGAGTGGCAGATGACGGGCGGCACGCAGAACTACGCCGCCTATTCGAACCTCTCGCCGGGCAGGTACCTCTTCACGGTCAGGGGCTGCAACTCCGACGGGATATGGAGCGACCGCACGGCACGGATCGAGGTGCGCATCCTGCCGCCCTGGTGGCTGAGCTGGTGGGCATACCTGATCTACGGGGTGCTGGTCGCCGTGGTGATCGTCGTAGCCTACAACCTGACGCTCACCAAAATGAAACTCCTCTCGGAACTCCGGCTCGAAAAACTCGAACGCATGAAGACCGAAGAACTGAACCAGGTCAAGATGCGTTTCTTCACCAACGTATCGCACGAATTCAAAACCCCGCTTTCGCTCATCCTGGGCCCCATAGAGAGCCTCGGGGAACAGATCCGGGACAAGCGCCAGCTGGAGCAGCTCTCGCTCATGCGGCAGAACGGCGAACGGCTGCTGCGGCTGATCGACCAGATCATGGATCTGCGCAAGTTCGACAACGGGAAGATGAAACTCAACCCCAGCACGGGCGAGTTCGTGTCGTTCGTGCGCAGGATTTACGCATCGTTCGCCTACCAGGCGCAACGCCGGGGCATCGACTACGATTTCGAAACCTCCGAACCCGAGCTCACCTTCCAATTCGACAGCGACAAAGTCGAGAAGGTGCTGTACAACCTGCTTTCCAACGCCTTCAAGTTCACGCCCGACAACGGGCATATCGGCATCACGATTTCGCTGCGCCGCAGCGACGAAGGACGGTTCGCCGCAGTCGAGGTGTCGGACACCGGGATAGGCGTCACGGAGGCCGACCGGGAACATATTTTCGAGCGGTTCTACCAGGGCAGCAATCCGTCGTTCGAGTCGATCCGAGGCACGGGCATCGGGCTGATGCTCGCTAAGGATTTCGTCGAGCTGCACGGCGGCACGCTGACCCTGGAAAGCGCCCCGGGCCGGGGCAGCGCCTTCACGTTCACGCTCCCGGTCGACCCGGCGGGCTGTTATGAAAAAACAGTCGGACGGCGAAAAGTACAAATTGCCAAGGCCGCTTAA
>OGYO01002353.1_pt1 | contig 10116 bp, 7 predicted proteins | sample 1576561 | NCBI WGS metagenome assembly OGYO01 (sample SAMEA3541507, study PRJEB24748) | human gut metagenome | biome: human gut; feature: human-associated habitat; material: faeces | place: China | collected 2012 | reverse complement strand
CGTTTCACGAACGGCGAAAAAGCCCAGCGATTTCAAGGCTTTCGACATCTAAATCCGTGTCAGATGAATCAGAAACAATACGCCTTGAAGCTTCTTTCATAGAAAGCGTGATTATCTCATTCTCAATTAAACTATATTCAGGACATTTATTAACGACTTCGTTATAGCGTTCAGTCTGTAATGCCTGATTATGTGAGCGTATATCGTCATATACACGCATAACTGAGGCATATTGGGTATTGGTAAGAGGCATAGTTTAAACCTTTCTAGTTATTGTTGCTAAGTAGTGAATTGTACCAGTCATCAGACTTCTTGTCTCTTTGCTGGAAATTGTTAAAACGGTTGTTAGCCGGCTTTGAAGAAGCTGTCTGTTTAGGCTTTATATTGTTGCCAGCGGCATATGCGGCATCAGCTTTTTTAACATCTTCTAATGAGCTTACATTGGAATTCTTCCAGTTAGCAAGTATGGTGTCGGCATATTCAAAGCTTGGCTGGTGTATAGCTTTGATTGTCCTGTTGCAGGCCTCAATTATCATATCGGTATCAAAGCAGTAAGTGTCAGCCCATTTGGCAATCATAGCCTTTTCGTGCTGTGCAGGTTCTCTGTTAGATAGGCCAAATGCTTTCATAATCTGGTATACATAATCTGTGTGGTTAGAAGTCTCCTCTTTAGCCTCAGCGATTGTATGTATATTCTTGGAAGCCCACGAAAGAGCGACTTTTTCAATGTAGTTAATGCTTTTTTTGTTGTGTTCTACACAATATTCAAAAAGATATTCAATAAGGTCAGTTGAAAGCTTCAATCCATCGTAGAAATATACAATGGAATTGGTTTCCTTAGTGGAAAGTGGATGCGGTTTCTGAAGCTGGAACGTGGGCTCGTGCCGCGTGCTGCGAAGCTGGACGAGATTCCGATCTATGATATTGATGTGGTATTTCTGCGCGCTGTGACACTTACCGAAGTTTATAATTATCTAGCTTATCTGTCGCGCGACCGCATCAAGCAGCCCAACGCACACGAACCGGAATATGGTCTGAGCGCAAACGCCCGTGCACGCAAGATCGCTGCGATCCGCAGTTTCTTCAAATACCTGACGATGAAGGCAAAGCTGCTGGAGGAAAACCCCGTGCAGGATCTCGACTCCCCCAAGATTCCCAAGACGCTCCCCCACTATCTCACACTGGACGAGAGCAAACGGCTTCTGTCCGTGGTGGACGGGAAAAATAAGGAGCGAGATTATTGTATCTTATGTATTTTTCTCAACTGCGGGCTGCGTATTTCGGAACTTGTCGGTCTGAATCTGCAAGACGATCACGGTGACAGTCTGCGCATCCTCGGCAAAGGCAGCAAGGAGCGCGTGGTCTATCTCAATGATGCCTGCCGCGAGGCGCTCGACCGCTATCTGGCGGTCCGTAAAGAGATCGCGCCGCCGCGCACGACGGCGATGTTCCTCTCCAACCGGCGCACGCGCATCAGCTGTGACTCTGTGCAGGTCATGGTCAAGAAAAACCTGACGCGTGCGGGGCTGGATGCCAGCCAGTATTCGACGCACAAACTGCGGCACACAGCGGCAACACTCATGCTGCAAAACGGCGTTGACGTGCGCACGCTGCAGGAGGTGCTCGGGCATGAACATCTGAACACGACGCAGATCTATACCCATGTGGATAACGATCAGCTGCGCACAGCGGCTGCGGCAAATCCGCTGGGAGAATTCTCGCCGGACGAGAATTGGGCAGAAAAAATCTCCGATCCATGAGCGTGGGATCGGAGATTTTGTGTTTTATTCTGACTTGATCTTCGGCAAATAGTCGCGAACACGGTGGTGCTGCTTGTCAAAACCGAATGCACGGATCGCCATCAGCAGTGTACCGAGCACGGCCGCGCCGTCCAAAACGGCGGCAAACCAGAGCGTACAGTAGCCAAGCTCCGCCAACACCAGCAGCAGTACCTTCACTGCAGCGCCAATCACCAGATGCTCGCGGCAAATGCCCTCGACCCAACCGGCAGTCTCGATCGCTTCCGGCAGCAGGTACGGGTCTTGGCTCGTGAGCAGGACATCGGCATCAAACCGCTCCTCGCTTTCCTCCGGAATAACACAGACGTCGAGGTCGGCGCCCGAATGTTCCGGATGCGCCGTACAGCGACGGTCATAGTAAAGCAGCAGTTCCCCGTCATCCAGCTTTTCCACCTGCTGCGTAAGAAGCTGCTCTTTTTCTTCATTGCTGCATTTGCAGTAGAGATGATCCGCCTGAAGCTCCTTCGCGTTTTCGGATACGGAGTCATTGCTGGCATTGCTGAAGAGTGTGATGGTGTGCACGCCGAGCGCGCGCAGCTCCTTGAGCGCAGGCTTGACATCCGACTGCACGACTTCCTGCAGCAGGATCTTGCCGGCATATTGTTCTCCAACGGATACATAGACCACATATCCGTCCGAGAGGTCTGCATCAGGGATGTCCACACCCTTGAGAATCATCAGTTCACGCGTACCGACGCAGACGCGTGTCGATTCAATATACACTTCCACCCCGCTTTCGGGAATGTCCACAGCATTTGAGAGATACTCGCTGCGGATTGGACCGGTATAAGCAGCACAGATGGCGCGCGCCGTGCGGCTGCTGGAGCAGGATTCGGCATTGGCAGCCAGCTGCAGCAGCGCATCCGGCGTCAGCTGATCCGACTTTACACTGACTACCTTCGGGAGCTGATTGTCCCCCTCCCCTTCGTCGACCGCGACTGCGCGCACGGCATTGAGCGCACGCATACTGCGGCAACTGCGAAACAGCACATTGCAGCGATACGCACCATTGACAGCACTGTACCACACGAGCGGAACGGAAACAAGCAGCGCGCACGGCGTAGACAGGAACAGCGCGATCATTGCAGCGTGAATTGCCTGAGAAACAGTCGCTACCTTGAGCACACTCTCGAGCACGGCAACTAAAATCGCAATGCAGAGCCCTGCCGGTGCGAGATAGTCGATCCATTTCGGCGCGGGAAACTCTGCCGTAGAGTGGATCTCTCCGCCGACTGCATCTTTCAATGTCTTCTGTGCGTGCTGCGTCACGACCGCAATCAGAATCGTCACAAGCCGGTATACAAGCAGAAAAACAGCAGCATCCACCGGTTGTCCGACTGCCAGTGTGCCGATCACGCACACGATGATGAGCACTGCCGGCCGAAACACCTGCCGCGCAAGGATACACGAGAGCGCTGCAGCAAGATAGTCATAGCCACAGATGAGCACGGACAAAGTCAAAAGCACATAGCGCAGCGCCATGCTGTGCAAAAGCGCACCGATCACGCACAGGACGAGCGCCGCAAAGAGCCGCGCGATCAGCACAAGGCTCAGCCCCGTTTCCGGAAACAGGCGCAGCGTTTTCCAATCATAGTCCGGCCGATCCGCAGCAAAGCAGCTCGCGGACAGGCGCGTCAGAAGTTCCTGAAAATTCATGGGTATCCCCCTTGTCCAGACGGAGCGGTATGCGAACTCAGGCTTTCCCGTCGCAGCCGAGCACATCGATGATCTTATGCTTGACAAGCTGCTTGATATTCTCACGCGCGGGGCCGAGGTACTTTCTGGGGTCAAATTCCGACGGATGCTCAGCCAGATACTTGCGCACCGTTCCGGTCATGGCCAGACGCAGGTCAGAGTCAATGTTGATCTTGCATACGGACAAGCGTGCGGCCTGACGCAGCTGATCCTCCGGCACACCGATCGCACCGGGCATATTGCCGCCGAATTCATTGATCATCTGCACATATTCCTGCGGCACAGAAGACGAGCCGTGCAGCACAATCGGGAAACCAGGCAGACGCTCGGACACTTCCTCCAGAATGTCAAAGCGCAGCTGCGGCTTCGTTCCGGGTTTGAACTTATAAGCGCCGTGGCTCGTGCCAATGGCGATGGCCAGCGAATCACAGCCGGTGCGTTCAACGAACTCCTGCACATCCTCCGGGCGCGTGTAGGACGAGTCCTCAGCCTTGACCTTCACATCATCTTCAATACCGGCCAGCGTGCCAAGCTCCGCTTCGACAACGACGCCATGCGCGTGTGCATACTCCACGACCTGACGCGTCAGCGCGATATTCTCTTCAAACGGTTTGGACGAGGCGTCGATCATGACGGACGAAAATCCGTCATCCACGCAGGACTTGCACAGCTCGAACGAATCGCCATGATCCAGATGCAGACAGATCGGCAGACCGGTCTCGATCACGGCAGCCTCCACAAGCTTGACCAGATACGTGCGGTTGGCGTATTTGCGTGCACCGGAGGACACCTGCAGGATCACCGGAGCGTTGCACTCCTTTGCGGCCTCAGTGATACCCTGAATGATCTCCATGTTGTTCACATTGAACGCACCGATGGCGTAGCCGCCGGCATACGCTTTTGCAAACATTTCCTGAGAAGTAACAATCGACATTGACAAGTCAACTCTCTTTCATATAATATAAGGAACAGTGATAAAATGAATGTCCCCGATAAGGGGTTCAATTCATTTTACACATGTTTCGAGATAATATCAATAGCAGAATTCAATGTTCCCTTAAAATCTATCAATTTTGTGAATTTGTGGAGGTAAGCTATGTCCGGTATATTGAAGGGTGCGTGCATCTTTGGGCAGTCCGGAGGGCCGACTGCTGTCATCAACGCCAGCGCTTACGGTGTGCTCAAGACCGCATTGGAATCGGATGCCATCACCAATGTTTACGGCGCGGCGCACGGTATCCGCGGAGTTCTGGATGACCGTCTGTATGACATCCGTCAGGAGGATCCGGATGAGCTCCGTCTGCTGCTGCACACACCGTCGTCGGAATTGGGCTCCTGCCGTTACAAGATGGCCGACCCGGAAGCGGACGATACGGATTATCGGCGCATTCTGGAGATTTTTCAGAAATACGATGTACGCTACTTCTTCTATAACGGCGGCAATGACTCCATGGATACCTGCAATAAAATCAGCCGCTATATGCAGGCGCACGATTGGGAGTGCCGCGTGATGGGCGTGCCCAAGACGATCGACAATGACCTCTTCGGCACTGACCACTGCCCCGGCTATGCCAGTGCCGCCAAGTACATAGCGACCTCGTGCATGGAGGTCTCCAAGGACTGCCGCGTGTATGATAACGGTACGATCACGGTCATCGAGATCATGGGGCGTCATGCCGGTTGGCTGGCCGGCAGCGCTGCACTGGCGACATACTGCGGTTCCGGACCCGATCTGGTCTACCTGCCGGAGGTGGACTTTGATATGGAGCGATTCTTTGCCGATGTGCATCGTGTTTATGAGCAGAAGAACAGCGTGCTGATTGCTGTCTCCGAGGGCATCCACTATGCCGACGGCTCGTTCGTGTCCGAGGCGAAGGCCTCCGCAACAGACGGTTTCGGCCACGCGCAGCTCGGTGGTTTGGCTGCGCGTCTGGCACAGGCACTCAAAGAGCGCGAGCACGCAAAGGTCCGCGGCATCGAACTCTCGCTGCTGCAGCGCGCCGGTGCGCATCTGGCGTCTCAGACCGATATTGACGAGGCATTTGCTGCCGGTAAAACGGCGGTTGAGGCTGCCATCGCCGGCGAAACCGGCAAGATGGTCGCCCTCATGCGTGAAGTGGTCGACGGGAAATATACCTGCCGCATGGGGCTTATTCCGCTGGCCGACGTCGCAAACTACGAGAAGAAAGTGCCGGTCGAATGGATCGTCCCGGAGGGCAACAATGTCACGCAGGATTTTATTGACTATGCCCTGCCGCTCATTCAGGGTGTGCCTGAGATCCCCGTGGAAAACGGTCTCCCCCGCTATGCACGGCTGAAAAAAGTGCTTGCAAAATAAAGATCAGCAGAGCCGGTGATCATCGCCGGCTCTGTTCGTGTGTAAATCCGCTGTTCAAACAGCCCAAAGTATGCTATACTAATTTGTTATCTACTTTATTATCTACATTTCAAACGTAACGAAGGAGTTTCCCAAATGATCACTGTTGATGACCTCTCGCTGCAGTACAGCGGCGCACCGCTGTTTTCCAAGGTAAACCTGCAGTTCACCCCCGGCAATTGCTACGGCATCATCGGCGCAAACGGCGCCGGAAAATCCACATTCCTGAAGATCCTCTCCGGTCAGCTCGAGCCGAGCTCCGGCGGCGTGCATATCGATCCCAAGGCGCGAATGTCCGTGCTCAAACAGGATCAGACGATGTATGACGCCTATACCGTCATGGACACGGTGATCATGGGCAATCAGCGCCTGTATGACTGCGGCAAGGAGAAGGACGCCATCTACGCCAAGGACGAGATGACGGACGAGGACGGCATCCGCGCTTCCGAGCTTGAGGAGGAATTTGCGGATCTCGGCGGCTGGGAGGCGGAGTCTGACGCCTCGCGCATCCTGCAGGGACTGGGCGTCTCGCCGGAGTTTCATGAGACGATGATGTCCGATATGGATCCGCGCCTGAAGGTGAAGGTCCTGCTTGCGCAGGCGCTCTTCGGCCACCCGGACATCATCCTGCTCGACGAGCCGACAAACAACCTCGACCTTGCGAGCGTCGTCTGGCTGGAGGATTTTCTGATGGACTATGACGGCACTGTGCTCGTCGTGTCACATGACCGTTACTTCCTCAACAACGTCTGCACGCACATCGTCGATATCGACTACGGCAAGATCAAGATGTATGTCGGCAACTATGACTTCTGGTACGAGTCGAGCCAGCTCATGCAAAAGCTCGTCAAGGATCAGAACAAGCGCGCTGAGCAGAAGATCCAGGAGCTGCAGGCGTTCATCGCACGGTTCTCCGCCAACAAGTCAAAGTCCCGTCAGGCAACGTCCCGCCGCAAGCTGCTCGAGAAGATCGCCGTTGAGGATATGCCCGCCTCCAGCCGCCGCTATCCGTGGGTCGGCTTCAAGGCGGAGCGAGAGCCGGGCAAGGATCGCCTGTTCGTGACGGATATCAGCAAGACGGTCGACGGTGAAAAGCTGCTCAACCATGTGAGCTTCATCGTCGGCAAGGAGGACAAGATCGCCATCCTCGGTAAGAACGAGCTTGCCGTGACGATGCTCTTCAAGATCCTCATGGGCGACGAAGAACCGGATGAGGGCACGGTCAAGTGGGGCGTTTCGACCACGCAGGCTTACTTCCCCAAGGATCACAACAGCTATTTTGAAGACTGTGACTATGATCTCATCGACTGGATGCGCCAGTTCTCCGCGGATAAGCGCGAGAGCTACCTGCGCACGTTCCTCGGCCGGATGCTCTTTTCCGGCGACGACGTGTACAAGCAGGTCAAGGTCCTCTCCGGCGGCGAGAAGGTGCGCTGCATGATCTCGAAGATGATGCTCTCCGGCGCAAACTTCCTCGTCTTTGACCAGCCGACGAACCACCTTGACCTCGAAAGCATCGCAGCGCTCAATAACGGCATGGATGCTTTCCCGTATAACATTATCTTTACCAGCCACGACCACCAGCTCACGCAGACGGTCGCCAACCGCATCATTGAGATCACGCCCGACGGCATCATCGACCGCCGCTGCACGTATGACGAATATATGCACATCTCCGGTCAGGAAACGGAATAAAACCATGGAGCAGCTTGCAAAAAACCAACTGCATACCGCCGAGATCACCGGGTACACATCCGAGGGCGCCGGTGTGTGTCACATCGCCGGGCGCGCCGTGTTTGTCAAGGGCGCGCTTGTCGGCGAAACGTGGCAGGTGCGCATCCTCAAGGTCACATCTGCCGCCGTTTACGGCAAGGCGGAGCAGTGCCTGTCCCCTGCCGCTGCGCGCACAGAGCCGCCCTGCCCTGTCTACCGCACCTGCGGCGGCTGCAGCCTGCAGCACATGGATTACGGCGAGCAGCTGCGCATGAAGCGCGCGCGTGTCAACGATGCGCTCACACGTATCGGCGGCGTTTTGACACCGGTGCAGGATATCATCGGCATGGAATACCCGCTCTGCTATCGCAATAAGGCGATTTACGCCGTCGGCATGAAAGACGGCCGCGTGGTCAAGGGCTTTTACCGTGCATCCAGCCATGATGTCACGCCGGTCGAACAGTGCCTGCTCCAGCTCCCGCTCGCGGACAAGGCGGCGCAGACGGTCTGCGACTGGATGAATCTGCGTGGCATCGTCCCCTATGATGAGCAGACCGGGCGCGGCACAGTGCGCCACCTGTTTACGCGCTGTGCCATGCACACGCCCGACGCCGTGCTTTGCATCGTCTCTGCGCGCGGCTTCGGCGCGAAGACGGAGGAACTTGTTGCATACCTGCGCGAGCATTGCCCGGAACTGACCGGTATCGTGCTCGATATCAACAAGCAAAAGGGCAACGTCGTGCTCGCCGGAGATTTTTATACACTCTGGGGTTCACCGGAGCTGACCGACCGGCTCTGTGGGCTGACGTTCACGCTCTCACCGCAGGCGTTTTATCAGGTCAATCCCGTGCAGGCCGAGCGGCTGTATGAGCGCGCGGTGGAGTATGCCATCAACGCACCGACGGATCAGGTGCTTGACCTGTACTGCGGCGCAGGGACGATCAGCCTGTGTCTGGCACGAAAGGCTGCGCACGTCATCGGTGCGGAGATCGTGCCGGAGGCGATCGAGAATGCGCGCCGGAATGCAGAGAGAAACAGCATGGAAAACGTAGAGTTTCTCTGTGCGGATGCCGGTGCTGCAGCAGCAGAGCTCGCGCAGCGCGGTATCCGGCCGGACTGTATTGTGGTCGATCCTCCGCGCAAGGGTATGTACCCGGAGGCCATTGACGCGATGGTGTCCATGCAGCCGCCGCGGATCGTCTACGTCTCCTGTGATCCGGGCACGCTTGCGCGCGACGTGAAGCTGCTCACACAGCGCGGCTACGCACTCACGCAGGCGCTGGCCGTGGACATGTTCCCGCAGACGCCGCACGTGGAGACGGTGGCTCTGCTGAATAGACTATCTGAATAAGGCGGTGAAAAAATGTCCTTACCGAAGTTTAGTGAACTCTATCTGCCGTTTTTGACAACGATTCAAGATGGCGCTGTCTACTCTGCGAAAGAAGTCAGGGATCGTCTGGCGTCCAGCCTTCGCCTGTCGGACGATGATTTATCGCAATTGATTTCCAGCAACCATCAGACCGTTTGGGCTTCAAGATTTGGCTGGGCAAATACATACTTGAAGAAAGCCGGTCTTGTGATCGCGCCGAAAGCCGGGCATTGTCAGATAACCGATGAAGGGAAGCGTCTTCTTAACAGCGGTGTTGATATTACGAATCATTATCTTGCGGAGCATTATCCCGACTTTGCAGCATTTCGGAAAGGGAAAAAGGTTGACATCGATCCTGCTGTACCGCCGGAAGATGATCTCTCGGAAACTCCGCCGGAGACTCTTGAGCGCGTCTATTCGATCATCAATGAGCAGCTGGCGGATGACTTACTCACCGCTATTATAGATCAAACGCCATCATTCTTTGAAACGCTTGTTGTGGATTTGATGAAAGCCATGGGATATGGTGACGGCTTCGTTACAAAGGCAACCGGTGACGGCGGAGTTGACGGTATTATTTACGAGGATAAGCTCGGATTCAACTTGATCTACATCCAGGCGAAGCGCTGGGACAAAGATTCAGTGATCGGAAAGCCGGAAATCCAGAAATTTGCCGGTGCCATGATGGGTCCTCCAAAAGTGGAGAAAGGGCTGTTCATAACGACCGCAAAGTTTTCGCAAGGTGCAATGGATTTTGCAAAAGCGCAGCATATCATTCTTGTCGATGGCGAAAAATTGACGGAACTCATGATTGAATACAATTTGGGCGTATCCGCGCAAAAAACATATCAAATCAAGCGGATCGACAGCGATTATTTTTCGAATGACTCGCAGTGATCTGCATAGCGCACGATCAAAAATAAGCTGTTTTTGCAAAACTCCTCTTGCAATGCACCAGATGTTGTGATATAGTAACTCCGTTATAATAGATGATTTCCCCTATCATGAAAGGATGAATACCATGACTACTTTGGAACTGATTCTGACGATTATCCAGCTGCTGTCCGGCCTGGCCGTGACCGTGATCGTGCTGATGCAGTCCGGCAAGCTGATGGAGTTTGACGCCCAGACCTTTGTCGAGAGCCTGCTGCCGGAATCGGCTT